>Ga0306922_10005504_pt1 | contig 12100 bp, 14 predicted proteins | sample sta12Cox44000082_FD_203758 | JGI IMG/M metagenome (GOLD analysis project Ga0306922, IMG submission 203758) | Lab enrichment of tropical soil microbial communities from Luquillo Experimental Forest, Puerto Rico - statoxic.12C.oxic.44.000.082 (v2)... | ecosystem: Environmental > Terrestrial >... | reverse complement strand
GATTGTTGTCCCGTACGTTGTCCCGAACCCTTCCCCCTATCTGCGCCTTCCGTGTAAGACTTTGATTTTATTAGCGAGCCCGCGGGGATTTGAACCCAGGACCCCGTGATTAAAAGTCGCTTTTCGCTGGTCTCTGACGTACTCTGACAAATTGAGACGTTAGCAGAAACCATTGCGCCACGGGCATTTCCTATTTATCTTGCTCCGTGACAGTCCGACACGTGCCGGGTACTCTTGTGTCCCCAGCGTGTCCCCGAAAAATCTTTTTGGAGCACGTGATCCCATGGCACAGGGTCTCACCGACACCCGAATCCGCAACCTCAAGCCGCCGCCCGCGGGCCGGCTCGAAATTACTGATCCCATCTGCCGTGGCCTGTGCATGCGGGTCACAGCCAATGGCGTCAAAACCTTCGCTTTCCGCTACCGGGTCAACGGCCGGCCTGAACGGCTCACCCTTGGCACCTATCCGGACCTAACCCTGCGTGATGCGCGCCGGCGTACTGATCAATTGCGCCACGGCATTCTCGCCGGTGAGAATCCATCAGCAGTGAAACGACAAGCGCCTTCCCGAACCTTTGCCGACTTGGCGGCACGCTATATCGAGGAGCATTCCCGCCGCCATAAGCGTAGCGTCGGTGCCGATGAACGCAATCTGCGGCTCCACATCCTGCCGAAATGGGAGCGACGCGACTTCACCACGATCACCCGCGCCGATGTGATTGCGCTTATCGAGCGCATCATCTCCACGGGGAAGCCGGTGCTGGCCAATCGGGTGCAGGCGCTAATCAGTAGCATTTTCACTTTCGCATTGGATGCTGGGCTCGTCACCACCCATCCGGCCATCAAGCTGCGCAAGCGCGGCCGGGAGACCATCAAGACGCGTGTGCTCACCGATGATGAGATTCGGTTGTTCTGGTCACGGGTAATTCTGCCGCCAGTGTCACCGGCAGTCGGGCTCGCTCTGCGGCTGATCCTAGCAACCGGCGTGCGGGCCAGTGAGGCGGCTGGCATGGCCAAAGGCGAACTCGAATTCGACGCCGGCGGCAAACCCACTGGCTGGCTGATCCCGGCCGATCGGTCCAAAAATCGGCGGGCGCATTACGTGCCGCTGTCATCCCTAGCCAGCGGTATCGTCATCGAGGCCATGAATATTGGCGGCGCCGGCGCCTTTATCTTTCCATCACCGACTGGCAGCGGCGCCATCGCCGGTCATGCTTTGGCCACGGCCATGCGCCGCCTGGCAGTAAATCTGGCCAATCAGCGCGAATCCACCACCACCTGGGCGGCTAATCCGCCGACAGCTCATGATCTGCGGCGGACCTTTGCCACGCGGTTGGCGGCTGCTGGTGTCTCTAGCGACGATCTAGCCGCGCTGCTCAACCATGTGCGTGGTGATGTGACTAGCCGGCATTATGATCAATATGCCCGCGCCAGTGAGAAGCGCCGCGCTCTCGAACGTTGGTCACAAATCCTGAAATCCGTGCTCGAACCTGAAACCGTGCCGGCGAACATTGTCGCCCTGCGGTCCTAAGTCATGGTCACTAAGCGCACTGGCCGGCCCCGCGGGCGTCCACGGAATCCGCCGCCATCAAAGCCGCCGCGGCCACGGGGCCGGCCTAAATTTTCCTCCATCCGTGACGACCCTGATCGTTTCGAGATTGCCCTACTCGATGCGATGCTGGCCCTACGATGGGGCAGTGAACGGACCTGCGCCACAGCCATCGTCACCACCATGCTCGCCGCCGAAGTGGATTCACCACGGGTCAGGGCTGACGGCTATGTTGTTACCAGTTGGCAATGGATCGGCGGGCGAGCGGCAACGATAGAGGGCCGAGTTTCAACGCTACGTAAGGAACGGCACGCCTATCAATCCAAAACGGATTTGCACTGGCGCACCGCCATGAGCGCCGCCTATCGGGTGGCCATGACCAGCCCTGAAAAGGCCCAGGCCGAACACCTGACGCTGCGGCTGGCCAGGATCGCTGGCGAGGAGGGTGAACTCCCGCGGTTGCGGCGGATGATCGATGCCCGATTTTTTGGCTATTTTAGCCTCCAGGCAAAGTCCCTCGAACGGGTTTAGTTCTTCTCCGTCACAGAGCGTGTGAAGGGAGGAATTCGACCAATGTACAAACTTTCTGACGCCGGCTTTAACCCACTCGTGCCGTTGCAGACCATTACCGGAACGGCGAACGCGCTACGTTGTTCAGCTTCGACTGTGCATGAACTCGCCAACAATGGTGAATTAGAACGCGCGGGGCCGGGCCGCATCACGACAAAATCTATTAATCGTCTGATACAGCGCCGTATCAAAGCTTCACAGAAGGCGACTGCGTAAACAAACGCCGGCCCGATTGGAGCCGGCGTTTGCATTTCTCTGACGCGGGCGCATCAGTTCTCGACCAAGCTCTGACGTAGCCCGCCTGGATCAACAGGACAAGGGCTATGCGATCGCCTAAATCCAACGTTGCGATCTCCGCGCAGCCCGGCCGCCATCCGTTCGCCGCCCGCGATTTGGACCTATACGAGACACCGCCAAGCGCCATTGAGGCTTTGCTTGCGGTGGAGATTCTTCCACATCGGATTTGGGAGCCGGCCGCCGGCCGCAATGCCATCGTCAATGTGCTGCGCGCCGCCGGATATGAAGTCACCGCCTCAGACATCGGTTGTGGCGGCGCCGAACTCGATTTTTATGCCGATTTTCTGACGTTGCCGGTGATGCCGGCCGGCTGTGCAGCGATTTGTACGAATCCGCCGTTCCAGCGCGTCAATACTTTTGTGCGGCACGCACTCGATTTGGCACCGCGGGTTTATCTGCTGCTGCGGCTCGCCTTCCAAGAAAGCATCGGCCGCTCTGACATCCTCGAACAGAGTGGGCTGCGTACCGTTTACATCTTCCGCAATCGCTTGCCGATGATGCACCGCGCCGGATGGTCCGGACGGCGCGCAACAAACGCAACGCCGTTTGCCTGGTTCTGCTGGGAACGCGGCTACACCGGACCGACAACTTTCAATCGCATTTCAACCACGCCTAACAAAGGAGAACAGGCCATGGTGAAAGAAACTAAAGCAGAGTTGCTCGCGACCACGAAGGATTTCGAGAAGCCGGAAGCTGAGAAGCCGGAAATCACAAAGCCGGAAACCGCATCGGAGGAAACGCCGGTGACGGTTGCCAAGCCGGGTGTATTCAGCCTGAAAAAATTCCAAACAACAGGCCCGGCCCAACCGCTCAATGTGAAAACGCTTCTGCCGCCGCTCCCGACCCGTTCACTTAAAGAGATAGGCGACTTCGCGCGGCTACACCACGATGAAGCCAACTACTGGTCACCTGAACTTTGTTTTGTCTATGTGCCGGTCAAGGGCTCAAAGCGCGACAGCCTCCACTTGATCGAGGAGGAGGAGGCCAAGGAGTACTTATCAAGCGCGCGGATCAAGCGGATGCGGTTGGCCCTGGGAGCAACACCCAATGGTGTGTTCTTTCTTTGTGAAGTGCCAACACAGAACCTCGATAACGTGTGGAATAAGACCATGCTCGAATGCTGCGAGCAGGCAAAGACTTTATGGACCATGGCCGAATCGCGTCATGCCGAAGGGCTTGAAGGTTACATAAAACGTTCATCGGACGATAAGGACTTTGCTCCTGAGCCAGATTGGCCAACGAAATCGCTTGATGAGATCATCGGCTTTTCTTTTGAAGGGCGCATAATTACTCGCGCTAATCATCCTCATCCCGGCCTACTGCGGTTGCTCGGTAAGAAGCAGCAAATGTCATGAACAAAAACTTCAGTAGGTTTGTAGTTGCCGATTTCGAGTACGAGTGCATCAAGCCGGGCAACCTTCCAGACCCACTGTGCATGGTCGCCCACGTGTTTGATGAAAATTTCAGGCACGTGGAGACCATCAAACGGTGGCGTGGCGAATTCGGTGCCACGCCGCCGTTCGACATCGGTGATGATACTTTATTTGTTGCGTATAGTGCTTGGGCCGAACTTACTTGTTTTTTAGTTTTAGGTTGGAATTTCCCCGTTCATATTTTTGATTGTCACACTGCCTACCTCGCCGCCTCAAACATCTTGCAGCCCTATGAACCTGACGTGGTGCACAAGAAACAACGCAAGCGTCTGCCGGATGCCTGTCGCGCCTATGGCATTGAAGGTTGGGAACGCATCGACAAGGAACACATCAGCGAGGCGATCGGTGATGGCACGTGGCGTGGCAAATACAGCCCCGAACAGATTCTGGAGTATTGCAACGAGGATGTGATCAAAACCGCCGAACTTGCGCGCGCGCAGGTACGGCCGGGTCGTAATACTCTGATTGTTGATGTCCAGCGGGTCATACACTGGTCGAACTATTCCGCGAAATCCATTGCTCTGGTCCAAGCCAAGGGCATGCCCATTGACCCGTTCCTGTGGAATCTCATTCAGGAGAACAAGACGGCCGTCATCGGTGAATTACTTCGCCGCTTTGATCCCAGCCACGGTGATCCGGACCCAATTTATACCCCGGAAGGTAAGTGGTCTTATGCCCGGTTTGAGCAGTTCTTAATTCGCCACAACATTCACGCTTGGCCGCGCCTCGACAGCGGCAAGCTTGATACCGACAGCGATGCCTTCCGCATGATGTCGTTTATTCCTGGCATTGAGAAGCTGCACGCGTTGAAGGACGCCCTTAACGTCATTGTGAAAACCAACTTGCCCATCGGTGATGATGGCCGGAATAGGCCGTCGCTGTTTCCATTTGGAACGGCAACCGGTCGCAATGCACACGCCAGATCAATTTTCAACTTTCATGCTGGCATGCGCAGCCTGTTGCTTTTTCCAGAAGGCACTATCGGGGTTTATTTGGATTGGCGCACACAAGAGGTTGGAATCGCGGCCGCGCGCTCCGGCGATCCTAATTTGATGCGGGATTATCTTGCTGGTGACATTTATCACGGACTTGCCTTGCGCACCGGCTTCACCGATGACCGTGACCACACTCATTGGAAAAGTACTCAGCCGCAGATGCGGCAGCGCATGAAATCCTTACAACTCGCGATCACCTACGGGATGGGTGTCCCGTCACTATCCCGTGGGCTTAATCGTCACCCACTTATCGGCAGCGAGATCATTGAGCGACACAAGCGTGAGTACGCACAGTTCTGGAAATGGCGCGAGGAGCAATTTGAGTGGGCCATGGTCAAGCGCCAAATCCAAAGTGTATTCGGCTGGCCGCTCTACATCTCGAACAGCCCAAACAAACGCACGCTTTATAATTTTCCAATGCAAGCCAATGGCGCAGAAATGCTGCGGTTGTCGGCATGGCAATTGTGTGAGAACGGACTCACCCCTTCGATGCTGGTGCACGATGGCATCCTACTTGAAGTGCAGAACGAGGAACAAATTGAGCATGCCATTGAGATCATGCTCAAGATGGGCCGCAATGTCTGCCATGGGTTTGAGATTGGTGTTGATGTTGATCAGCTACTAACAAAGACACCGGAAGCAATCATCCGCTACCGCGACCACCTGCCCAAAATTACTGACGGCCGCTTTCGCGACAAGCGCGACGTGGCCAAGGAAATGTGGGCAACCATCATGGACGTGCTGGAAACCATCGGGGCGCTGCCTAAACAGAGAGTGGCCTGATGCCGGTTTTCAGTAAGGTGATGTACGACGAATCCGGCAACGCTTATCAGTTTCGCGACGGCAAGCGCATCAATATTGAAATCACATACCCTCCGGGTCAGAAAATCCGGCGTAAGCGTGAAGGCACTTTCGCGGTGGTGCCGTTGCAATGGGCGGCCAAAGGTTTAATCGCCATGAACACACCAAAGGCTGTGGTCCTAGTGTGGCTGATTTATCGGTCATGGCAGAGAAAGAGCCCAACGTTCGACGTTCCTAACGGGGCATTGGCTGGCCTAGGTGTTTCCCCTGATGCCAAGGTCCGTGCCCTGCGGCAGTTGGCGACGGCCGGGTTGATCAAGGTGGAATGGCGCCTGCGAAAATCCCCCATCGTGACCCTGCTAGGTTTATAAAGTTCCTGCCGCAGAACTGCGGAAGGCTCTGCCGCAGAACTGCGGCAGCACTGCCGCAGAACTGCGGATACGGGGTCCGTATTATCTTCTCTTTCTCTTCTCTTAGTATGAGTAATAAGGGAGGAAACTATGGAACGAACCCGCACACCAAAAGAGGAAGCCTTCTGGCAAAGGTTGATCCTGCCGGAAGAGGATAGGGATTACCTTTGGGAGGGTTACGGTTACCGCTGGTTTCGGTCGCCCAATATCCTGGCGCTGGAGCACTACCGCCGCCGCCAAGTCAATGAGCCCGCGCCCAAGCGCGACGGTGATAAGGCTGCGTGAGAGATTCGGAGTGCGAATCCACATCACAACCTAGTCTCGTATGGCCGCAACTATATGGGGAATTTCAAGGGTACCTTAGTACCGACCGACCAGAAATAACGCACCAGCGGCCTTCCTATTAGGTCAAAGCTGGACCACAACCTGGGAAACAGGGGCATACCGCCTTATTAGGCAACGCGATCGTGATGGTCGTGATGGTGCCGGATATAGGACAAGGCTCGACGCACTGCCTCATCGATGTCCCGCGGCGTTGGCTGCAATTGTCTAGCGACCAATCTTAAAAATGCGTCCCGGTCTTGAACGCGGAGGCCTCGGGCTGCATCCATCACGATGTTTAGTTGCTCATCGCTAAGTGAAATCATTTCGTGCGCGACTGCACCGTCCTATTCCATGGGTGACGCGGGTCTCGCGGTCGGCCGTTTATATCACAACCTTTGTACATCCAATTGCTCTCGCCCAATTGTTCCGCGCGCGTTTTGGCGTTGTGGCAGCTAGCGCATAGCGAGGCGAGCCCGTCGAACACCGGGAACGGATCACCACCAGCATTGATTGGCACGACATGATCGACGGCCGTGGCCGGCTCGATCCGGCCATCCTGCAAGCAGGCCTGGCATAGGGTGTGCTGCATCAATTTCTGGCGCCGCAAGCGCTGCCAGCGCGAAGTGCAATAAGGCCAATCGGACATTTTGTTTCATCCTATTAGAGCGGCGATGTCGAGCGCCGGCGTCGGCGTCGTGGCTATTGCCACAGCCATCATTGCCGCGACTACACCGTCGATATGCGCCAACGCTCGCTTTTTGTTTGGCTTGCGATTTCCGGCAGCGTCCATCTCGATCGCCACGTTGGACATCTGCCAGCGAAGGATCGGGTGGCCACCATGGTGTAGCCGACGATCGAGCACGGCCGCTTCGAACGCCTGCACTGCCGGTGAAAAGGAAACATAGCCCTGGCCGAATTCCTTGAGCGGCAACCGAACGCCTTCCTCGGCGCATTGCATTTCAAACGTCTTGATGAAGTGCCGATCATAAGCGACCGCGCGCAAATCAAATCGGGCTCGGATTTCCGCCAGGCGTCGAATGAGGAATCGGAAATTGATTGCTTTACCTGGCGTTGTTTCCAGCAAACCAGCATCGCGCCAGGCGCGATAATGACCACCTTCTCGCCTATCGCGGTCAAGCAGACCTTCCTCGGGTAACCAGAAATAGGGCACTAGGGCGCCGTTATCGGGCCAGTAAAGCACAAGGCTTGTCATGTCAGTGGTCTGCGATAGATCGAGCCCACCGAAACACGCCTGGCCGGCAAGCGCCTCGATATCAACGGGCGCTGCGCATGCGGTCCAATCGTAATCCGACAAAAATTGCACGTTGGCATCGATGCGTTGGTTAAGTCGCAAGTTCTGAAACTTGGCGCGCAAGCTCGGCAACCGTTTTGCCTGCGCTGCTTGCGCTCGGAATTCAGCGAGATCAAGAAACTTTCCCAATGCTTCGTTGCAGGCAAACCATGTGTGTTCGTCAAAGATATCTGCTTCGATCGGCGCAGCGGCCAGTTGCAAATAAATGCTCGGGTCCTCCCCAAGCGCGGCATCGTCAATCAATTGCGATAGTGGATGCTGATCGTTGGCGGCTTGCGTGCTGATGATAACGCCAAGGCTTTCCCGTCGCTTGCCCATGCTGGTGCGTAAATTGTTAAGCAGATCGCTATTCGGCGCCTGAGCAAATTCGTCATATACCCAAAATGAGGGTCCTAACCCGTGTGCACGTCGATCGTCGGCCGATAGACTTTCGTAGATCGAGCCGGCGCCGTCGCCCGACATCACTTCGATAATTTTGCCGAATCTTTGCAAATTGCAGCGGGCTTCGAATTCCGGAACCGCCTCGATGATTGCTTGCATCTCCGCGAATATCAAACTCGCCTGCAATTTATTGTAAGCGCAAGAATAGACCTCGCCCCGTTGTTCGGATTCCGGACCTAGCAGATGCGCCAGTGCCAAGCCGGCTAATAATCCGGTTTTACCATTACCGCGCGGCATGGAGAGGATCGCGAGCCGTACTAATCGACGGCCATCGGTGGCTTTGCGGCCATAAACAGCTTCGATGAAGCGCCGTTGCCCCGGCAACAGACGCATTTTCCGGCCGGCGTAAATGCCCTTCGTGATTGGCAGGGATTGCAGGAAGGAAATCAATCGATCGACACGGGTTTGCTTTCGTTTCCATGCCGGTGCCGTCAATTTAACGTTAGTTCGTTTGCGTGCATGAACTCCGCGCAAACCCATTTTTAGTTACTCACTTTCTCCACGAAAAATTTCAAAACTAATTCTGGCTTTGGCACCGGCGGCGGTCCGCGTATGGGGGTGGTCAGGTTTTTGACATCGCCCCCCCGGGGGTTCATGACACGTAATCGACGCCGCTGACCCGCCCGATCCAAACCACCCGTAGGCGCACTCCGCCTGATGAACTGCGGGTCGAGCATTACAGATACTCATCGCCTCGTAGATTCTCGAGGGCGAAAAGCCTGCGGATCTGCCGGTCCAGCAAAGCACGAAAGTTGAGCTGTTTCTGAACCTCAAGGCCGCCAAGGCGCTCGGCATCAGCATTCCAATTCCGCTCCTTGGCCGCGCCGACGAGGTGATCGAATAGGCCGACTTCCGGCTTTGGCACTTAGCGGACATCCTAGTCGCGTTCAGCAATGTCCGCTTCCGGGTTAAAGCGGACATTGGTTAGCGGGCCTCGCCAGTCGAGCATGCCGACGCTCGGACTGGAAGTAAGGATCTCCACGCCTGCAGCGAACGCGACATCGAGGCCGAATGCGGCCACCTTCGACGAGCGCCGCCCTGGAACTCGGAAGCCAAGACTGACACAAGTAGCTGCTATGAGTTCGGGTACGCGCATCGTGATTTGCGGTGGTGGCGCGATCGGTGCCGCAATCGCCTACTTCACAAGCCGACGCGGTGGGCGGTCGACCGTCATAGAACGTCATGCCGTCGCCGGTGCGGCCTCCGGCAAGTCGGGTGGCTTCCTGGCCCTCGACTGGTGCGGTGGCAGCCCGCTTGATCGATTGGCACGGCGTAGCTTCGAACTCCATGCCGAACTTTCCGCCGAACTCGGCGATCCTTGGGGTTATCGGCGTCTAACGACCTACGGCGGTTACGCCGCCGAGGACGATACCTCGCGCGGTGCACGCGGACGGCCGTGGCTGGCCGACGGCGTGACGATCACGAGCCAACTCGGCTCACCGGAGACGACCGCGCTCGTCGAGCCCCGCGCGTTCACGACAGGTCTGATGCATGCCGCTCAGGCGCATGGAGCAGTGCTGCAGCACGGCACTGTCGTCGACTTGCTACGCACCCCGAGCGGAGTAGTGCGCGGCGTAGCACTTGCGGGCGGCGAGATCGTCGAAGGCGACGCCGTCGTGATCGCGATGGGACCGTGGTCGATTTTGGCGGCCCGCTGGCTGCCGCTGCCGGCGGTGCTCGGCTATAAGGGACATAGCTTGGTGTTCGAAACCGGTGGGATCATTCCGGCCGAAGCATTGTTCCTCGAGTACCGCGAGGCGAACGGCGAAATCCTGACCCCCGAGTTATTTCCGCGCGCGGATGGCACGACGTGGGTGTGTGCGATCTCTACCATTGGCCCGCTGCCGCTCGATCCTAACGATGTTGCGGCTGATGAGGGTGCGCACGCGCGGCTCGAAGCGCTGTGCCGGAATATCTCGCCCGCGCTCGCCGCGGCGCCGATCAAAGCGCGGCAGGCGTGCTTCCGGCCGGTCACCGAAGATGGCCTTCCCGTTATCGGCGCCGTGCCGGGTATTGGCGGCGCCTACGTGGCGACCGGCCACAGTGTCTGGGGCATGCTCAACGCGCCCGCGACCGGCGAGGCAATGGGCGACCTCATCATCGATGGTGCTGCCCGTCGCGTCGACCTAGCACCATTCGCGCCAGGGCGCTTGCCACCGCTTGATCCGGCGCGTCTGCGCGGCGCCTCAGGATAGGCACGGCAAACAGATCGAACTCAACGGGCGGTTGGTTAGGCGGCTGTTTGCAGCACTGCATAATGTCTGCTTTGGGGGGTGAAGCAGACATCGGCCCAAGCCGGGTGAACGTCTGCTTATGACCCAAAGCGGACTTTTTGCCTCGTCAAAGTCGCGTAACGGGTGTTGCGGAATATTGGATCGAGCGGACTGGCCTACTCAGGCTTGATGCCCGCGAATTTGATCACCTTGGCCCACTTCTCGGTTTCTTCAGCGAGGAGCTTTCCGAAGTCGGCGGGAGAGCCCGCAACCACGATGGCGCCGTGGTCGGTGAGCCGCGCCTTCAGTTCGGGGTCGGCGAGGCCGCCGTTAACCTCTCTGTTGAGCCTGTCGACAATTGCGGCGGGTGTGTTCTTCGGCGCGCCGACGCCGTAGGTAACGCTCATCTCGTAACCGGGAAAAAAGTCGCCTATGGTTGGGACATCTGGAAGTTGATCCGAGCGCGTTGCGGTCGTCACCGCCAGCGCGCGGAGCTTGCCGGCCCTGATAAATTCAATTGTTCCGGGCATCGAGGTAAAGGCCACTTGTACCTGGCCACCGAGCAAATCGGTCAGCGCAGGTGCCATGCCGCGATAAGGCACGTGCTGAATATTGACGCCGGACATCATCTTGAACAACTCGCCAGCCATGTGAGCGGGAGTTCCGATGCCGGCCGACGCATAGTTGATCTTGCCCGGGTTGGCGTTGACGTAGGCGATGAACTCAGGGATCGTCTTAGCCGGAACCGACGGATTGACCAGCAACACAATGGGTGCACGCGTGATGGCTGCGACCGGCGCTATGTCGGTGATTAAATTGAAATTCAACTTTTCATAGAGCGTTGCGTTGATCGCGTTCACCGAGTTGACCGAAACGAGCGTGTAGCCGTCGGCGGGCGCGCGAGCGACCGCTGCAGTCGCGATATTGCTAGCAGCGCCCGGCCGGTTCTCGATGATGAATGGTTGGCCTAGTCGCTCCGACAGCCACTGACCGATTAGGCGCGCCGTGAAGTCGGCGTCCCCGCCAGCCGAAAAGCCGACAATCCATTGCACCGGTCGCGATGGATAGGTCTGCGCCCGGGCAAAACGCGACACGGCCGGGAGGGCGGCTGCCCCCGCTGCCAGTTGCAGAAATTGCCGGCGGGGAAGTTTCACGGGTGATGCTCCACCAGCTTGAGCAGCTTCCCAGGCACAATCATCTCCAACAGTCGCCCAAGTGTCTCCTTGACACGAATTGGACATAACAACAGTGCCGAGCCGCGTCCCTTTTTAGGGTAAAGCGAATGTTCGGGGGACGTGCCGGAATGTCTGATAGGCAGTTCAGAAATTTTGCGGCGCAATTTAATCGATACCCGGCCTTCGAGCCATATCTTGAATCAGCATAGCACTGTGTTTCTGGTACACTCGGTGACATCTCAGGAATCCGTACTTAGCCGCCGCTCGGACGCAATGCCCCTGGCATTGTTTGGCCCTGCTCGCGCAACTTTTCCCTTTTTCAAGCCAAAATGACAGTGCGCCAGGAGCGGCGCCATCCCAAGTTGTGATGCCAGCGCCTCGGCCTGGGAATAATGGTCCTCGGCTGCCCCACGAAAATCCGAGCGGGCATTTATCTCTCCGAGCAACCAATGAATCCATGCGGCGGCACCGCGCTGGTGGTAATTCAGCGCGTTCTGCAATGCCAAGTTTGCAATATCGGTTGCCTTTTCCACCTGATTGTCGTGCAAATAGGCCTCGCCCAGGTGCATCAGCCGCATTG
>Ga0306922_10005503_pt1 | contig 12101 bp, 9 predicted proteins | sample sta12Cox44000082_FD_203758 | JGI IMG/M metagenome (GOLD analysis project Ga0306922, IMG submission 203758) | Lab enrichment of tropical soil microbial communities from Luquillo Experimental Forest, Puerto Rico - statoxic.12C.oxic.44.000.082 (v2)... | ecosystem: Environmental > Terrestrial > Soil... | reverse complement strand
CCGTGCACCTGTCCGCCGTGCTCGAATCCCGTGTCGACGCCGCCGAAGCCGGGGCTGCCTCCGCTCGCGACGCCGGTGAAGTCGGGATCGTTCATCGCGTTGAGGTTCACCATGTTGACGGGCACAAACACGTTGCCGTCGCTATTTGGCCCGTAACGCTGCTGGACGAACAGAGGATTGTTCCCCTGTCCGTCGGGCCAGTCCGGAGATGCGAAGGCACGCGGCAGTTGAAACTGGTTGGGCTCGAAGTAATTCCAATAGGGCAACGCCCAGTCTGCCGGCCCGCCGAGCTTGACCACCGCGTCGCGGACATTCGCTTCGAACGCGAGGACAAACCCACGATGCCACGGCAGGAAGTACCAGCTGCCGTGCTGACATTGGCTCCAGAAACGCCGAATGACGGCGTCGCTCGGCATCTGGTCGGTCGAGCTCAGATAACCGAGTTGCTGCCAAAGGGGCTGATCGATACCGTGGATTGCGCCATAAAAGCGCCAGCTCGTCGGCTCCGCCAGTGCCCGCGTGCTCATCGCGGCGACGCCGCGCGCGTACCACAGAAGCGGGTCCGCCCAGTCGTTGCCGAGCTCCCAGACATTTTTGCGCGTGTACTGCATGATCTTCCGCTTACGGTTTTGGCTTCTGCGCTCGCTGGAACTGAGACGCCCGGATGAAATTGGTGAGCGCGTAGTTGTTCTCGTGGCAGGCGTACTCGTAGATTCGATAGTCCGGATTGCGCCGCAGCGGAAACGCGACTTTCCATGTTCGCGTGAAGATCGTTGGGTCGTCGACCGTCGCCTCGTAATCGATGGTGTCGTCGTCGACGCGTGAGAAGCGCTCGACGATCCGGAGCGATTCACTCGTAGGGACGTTGTTGTCCATGGGCGAGCCGCTCGTCCCCGGATTGGTCGCGGCGGTCTTGCCGTTGAAGTTCGTCGTCTCCACGACGAGCCGGTCGCCTTCCCAGTGTCCGCGAGAGTCTCCCAGCCACGCCTTAATCGTGGGCGGGAGATGCGGCCGGCCGTTGACCGGGATGATGCGCGCTTCGTGGATCATCTCGATGTGAATCACGACGTAGCCCGGCGATTGATAGATCTCCATCCCGTTGTTGTACTGGGCGGGAACTCGTACGACCGGACGAGCTGCGCCTGCCTTTCCGCGAATTCCTCGTCGGTCACGACCGCGCGCTCGCCAAACCGTTCGGGGCGTTGGAGCGGAACCCCGGTCATCTCCCCGCTGGGCCAGATGCCCTGCAGATCCGGATCTCCCCAGGGCGTTCTGGGAGGAGTCCAAGCCGTCTGCTTTGGCGGCGCGGCTGCGTCAGCCTGCTGGGCTGCTCGACCCACGGCCGGCGCGAACGTCAGCGCCAGACCGGCCGCCACGAGATGCCGCACCGTCGGGGTTCGAACGATCAAGGCGGAACCTCCGCGTCGGACCGGCATACTACACCGTTGAGCGGTCGGCGCGACAGAGCTCCATGAACGTGTTATGCTTGACACCATGTCAAGCCGACAGCGGCGTCGGAGGAGCCGAGTTGACACTGCGTCAAGTGCGCGCGGCGACCCGGCCACCCGGCGCCGCATCCTGGATGCGACGCTGGCGTTAATCGGCCGGCGCGGCGGTGCCGACGTGAAGATGGCCGATGTGGCGCGCGCAGCCCGGGTGTCGAGGCAGGCGCTCTACCTGCATTTCGCCGATCGCGCCGCGTTGTTCATGGCGGTCGTCCGGCACGCCGACGAGCAGCGCGGATTGACGGACGCGATCCAACGGATTGTCGGCGCGGCGACCGGTGTGTCGGCACTCCAGGAAATAGTGGCCGTTCAGGCCAGGCTGAATCCGGAGATCTGGCCGGTCGCGCGCGCGTTCGAAGCCGTCCGGCGCCGGGACGAAGCCGCCGAACGATCGTGGCAGGAGCGCCTCGAGTATCGCTGGCAGGGCTGCCGGGCCATCGTGGCGCGGCTGGCGCAGGAAGGGAGGCTCCGCGCCGGGCTCGATCACCGAGTGGCGACGGACCTGCTGTGGACGATCACGTCGCTCCGCATGTGGGAAGACCTCGTGCTCGAGCGATCGTGGGCCGCCGACCAGTACCGGGAGCACGTGGGCAGCCTCCTGGTCGATGCACTCACGGGCGATAATGTCGGAGCGACGGTGTAGAGGTCGATATGAACAGGAACAGCGCGCTCGGCTTGGCGGCGTCGCTTGCGACGCTGGCCCTCCTCATGGCTGCCCGATCGTTGGTGAGTGCGCAGCAGCCGGCGCAGGTTCCGCCCGGCTCACAGCCCATCGGCATCTCGGTCGCGGATGACGAGTATTTGCGATGGCCTCTCGCCGCGAGCGATCAAGCGTACGGGACGATCGATGGCAAGCGCCTCCATCGGTATGTCGCCGAGCAGGCGGCGATCTCGCGCCGCTATCGCGATCAAGGGCATCCGAAGTTCTGGGGCCGCATCATCGGCACCTCCTCCGACCAGGAGAGCGCCGAGTGGCTCGCCGCGAAGTTCAAGGCAGCCGGCCTGGCCGACGTTCGCATACAACCGCTCGACCTCGAGCCGCAGTGGATGCCCCAGACCTGGAACGTCTCGGTGGCGAGCGGCGGCCGGACCCTGCAGCTCGATTCGGCGCAGCCGTACTACGGCGTAAACGCGACGCAGCCCGGCGGGCTCGACCTCGAAGCGGTGTATCTCGGTCTCGGCAGCGAGGCCGACTTCGCTGGCAAGGACGTCAACGGCAAAGCCGCCGTCGTGTTCTCGATGGTTGGTCTGAAGCCCGAGCAGGCGCCGAAGCGCGCCGACGGCAAGGGTGCGAAAGCGATTCTGTCGGTCGATATGCTGCCGGGCAACATGCGTTTCCAGGAGTACCCGTCAGGGACCAACGCGCCGGCCTTCACGGTGGGCAGCGACGACGGGTACGCCATGCGGGATCTGATCGCGTCGGCACCGGCAGGCCAGCCGGCGCGCGTCAAAGTGTCGCTCGGTGTGATGAGGGTACCGAACCTGAAGACGGCGCTCGTGTGGGGGACGTTACGCGGCGCGACCGATGAGACGGTCTACATCACCGCGCATCGCGACGGGTGGTTCGACGCTTCGGGCGACAATGCCGGCGGCGTCGCCACGATGATCGGGCTGGCCGAGTACTTCGCAAAAATCCCTCAAGCGCGGCGCAAGCGCACCATGGTGTTCGTCGGGTTGGACGGGCACCACAACAGCGGTCAGGGTGCGGCTGTCGGGGGCCGCTGGATCGCCGACCACAAGGACACACTGTTCGCAAAGACCGCGCTCGTCATCAACTGCGAGCATCCGTCGATCGTTGCGAGCTATGTGCGTCCGCGGTACGAGGAGAGCCGCGGCCTCGTACGGGCGAACACGTTCATGGCGCAACAGTGGTACGCGGGTGGCCCGACACATCCCGAGCTCCAGGCAATCGCCACGAAGGCGTTCCGGGAGTTCGGCGCGCCGATGTATCGCGAGCCGAACGTCAAACCGCCGCTGGGCGATCTCGGACGCATGTATCAGTTCGCGCCCGGCGTCGCCACGAGCGAGTTCTATCACTACTTCCACACCGATCAGGAGACGCCCGAGACGGTGCCCTGGACGGGCCTCGAAGCGATGACGCGCGCGTACGCGAAGATCGTCGACGGAGTGAACGAGCTGCCGCTCAGTGTCGTGCGAGGGGAGAAGAGCGGCACGAAGTGAGCCCGCCTGGCGAGGAGGTGGTCGGTCAGTGGAGGTGAAGATTTCACGAGCCCGTCCGCCCGGCGCCCGCGAAGGCATCGACCGCATCCTGCACTGACTCGAACATGCGTTCGCGACCGACGCGGGCAGAAACGTCGAGCCGGTCCAGTGCCGGTGCAACGTCCTCCACAGCAGAGAGCGCGACCGTGATGCCCTTCTCCTGCAGTTGCTTGATCGTCATGGCGAGGGTCAGCCCGCCCGTGTAGTCGATGTCGCTCATGCTCGCCAGATCCAGCACGAGCCACCTCACCGGGTGAGGGGCGCTCGTCACCACATCACGAACCCGCGCGGCAAAGTAGTCGGCATTCGCAAAGAACAGCGGCGCCTCGAAGCGGTAGACGATGAGGCCCGGTTCGGTTTCGATTCCCGGGAAGGCTTTCTCGACTTTCCACCTGCCGCCCCGCGCGGTCAATACGATGTCCTTGGGGTGGTATTCCTGCCTCACGTGATCGAGAACCGACAGGGCGATGGCGATGAACATGCCACGTTCGACGCCGAACCAGACGACGGCTGAAAGCGTCGCGACCGCGACAAGGAATGTCGCCGTTCGAAACCGGTAGATTTGCCGGAGGGATCGAAAATCGATGAGCTTGGCCCCGACCAGAAAAACAAGCGCAGCGAGCGCTGCGATCGGGAGTCGTTCGATGAGGGGCGTCGCAAACAGCAGCACGGCGAGGACGACAAGTGCCGTTGTCAGCTGCGCGATTTGCGTGCGCGAGCCCGCGGCATCGACGATGGCGGTCTTGGTCGGACTGCCGTTCACAACGAATGTGCCCGAGACGCCCGCCAGCACGTTCGCGACGCCGAGCGCGAGCAGATCCCGGTTCTCATCGAGCCGTTCGCCGTATTTCTGGGCGTAACTGCGCGCCGTCGCCGCGCTCTGCGCAACGATCACAAGGAACATCGATGCGCACGTCGGCAGAATGGCGATCGCCTCGTGAAGCGTCACGGCCGGCAGGCGCACGGCGGGTAACCCCGCTTGTACTCGCCCGACTACGGCAATCCCGTCGCGATCCAGCCGGAAGACCCACGTTGAAGCGATCGCCGTCACAACGGCGACCAGCGAGCCGGGGACGTGCTTCGCAAACTTCTCGAGAACCACGATCAGGCCAACCACAGAAAGCGACATGATCACCGTTGGCCACCGGGTCCGTCCGATCTCAGCCGCGACCGTCGTGACGTCGGCCCGAAGCCCGGCTCCGGCAGCGGGGATCCCGAGCATCTCCGGCAGCTGCGCGATGAGGAGTGACACGCCGACACCGCTCAGAAAGCCGACCAGCACGGTGCGAGAAAGAAAATCGGCGAGGAACCCGAGCCTGAGGATGGTCGACAACGCGAGACATACCGCCGTCACGAGCGCAGCCCCGCTGGTCAGCGCCGCCCAGTGATCCGTAAAGGGCGATGCAAGCCCTGTCAGTCCCGCGAACAGGATGGCCGCCGTCGCCGAATCGGCGCCGACCACCAGATGTCGTGACGAGGCGATCAACGCGTAACCGGCAAGCGGGAGCAGCATCGTGTACAGACCGGTGACGACGGGAGTGCCAACGATCTTCGTGTAGCCCATGCACTCGGGGATGGCCACGGCCGCAAGCGTGACTCCGGCCAGTACGTCGGATGCGAGCCACCGGCGCTCGACCACGATCGCCTGTTGAAACGGGACGCAATGTTTCACATTTTTCACGCCAGCCTGAATCGCTCGCCCCATAGTATGCTGGCAGGACGCATGAGAGAGCCTGTGACAACGCACCTACCGGTGAGCAGTGCGGACTGGACCCTGCAGACCGATTTGCGGTGCACCCATGACCTGGAGGGCCGGTTGCTCTCGGTAAGTGCCGCCGCAGCACGCGCCCTCGGCTACAACGTGGAAGACCTCCTGAAGATCCCGATCCGCGATCTGGTGGCCGCGGAGTACCGCAGCCAGTTTCAAGCCTATCTCGAGGATATTCGAAGAGATGGCCGGGCGAACGGCCTGTTGAACCTGCAAACGCGCGCCGGAGAAGACAGAGTGTGGGAGTACTGGAATTCGCTTCATGAAGGAGCGGGCGGTGCCATCGTCATGGGAGCGGCGCGCGACCTGACGGAGCGCGTGCAGAGCCGGCGGGCGCTGCGCGCCTCAGAGAATCGATTTGCCACGGCCTTCTATTCCAGCCCCATTGCGATGGCGATCACGACCTTGGCCGAGGGGCGGTACGTCGACGTGAACGAGGCGTTCGAGCGGCAAATGGGCTACGCTCGTGCCGAAGTCTGCGGGCGCACGTCGCTGGAGCTCAATGTCTGGCCCTCGCCCGACGACCGCAGGGCCATGGTCGCCACGCTGCTGCGCCAGAAGACCCTGCGAAGCCAAAACGCGCAATTCCGCACCAAGTCGGGCAGCCTGATTACGACGCTGTATTCGGCCGGCCTCATCACGTTCGACGGACGGCCGTCGATCCTGGCCGCCATCGCGGACATCACGGCTCAAAAGCTGGCGGAGGACACGCTTCGAGAGAGCGAATCGAAGTTCCGCTTGCTGGCGGAGACGACGCTGTTCGGCATCTTCATTTATCGAGAAGACGGCGCGTTCTGTTATTTCAATTCGCAGGTGGAAGCCTTCACCGGATATTCGGCCGAAGAGCTCCACTCGATGACGGTCTGGGAGCTGGTCCACCCGGAGTTCAGGGATTTCGTCCGCGCGCGGGCACAGGAGCGTTACCGCGGGGACGACGTTCCACCCCGATATGAAATCAAGATCGTCACCAAAGGCGGTGACGTGCGCTGGATAGACTTCACCGCCGTGGTCATCGAATTTCAGCGCAAGCCGGCCATTCTCGGAACGGCCATCGACGTCACCGACAACCGGCGCAACGAGCAGCAGGCGAAGGAGCACACGGCGTTGCTGCAGACGCTCGTCGCGAACAGTCCGTTCGGCATCATGGTGGGCGGCAAGGATCACCGCATTCGATTCTGCAACCCGGCCTTTCAGCGGATCTTCCTCTATGGCGCGGACGAGGTCGTGGGGAAGGACCCAGACGAACTGGTTGGCCTCTCCGATGACGCGGAAGGACCGGACTTCAGCCGCCGCGTATTGAGCGGTCAGATCGTTCACGCGAATACGATCAGACGCCGGAAGGATGGGAGCAAGGTCCATGTCGAGCTCCACGCGATCCCGCTGATCTCGGAGAACGAATTTGCCGGGTGCTTCGGGATATACCAGGACATCACCGAGCGCGTGGAGTCCGAGGCGAAACTGCAGGCGCTTCGGGATCGTCTGACACGATTTCAAGATGAGGAGCGGGCGCACATCGCGCGCGAGCTGCACGATGACATCGGGCAGCGGCTCGCCCTGTTGGCGCTCCAGTTGGCGGAATTGCAGGAGGCGGCTCCTGATGCGGCGCCGTCGCTCGGCGAGCAGCTGGACCGCGCGGCGCGGCTCACCGGGGAGATCTGCAGGGATACCAATCGCCTTTCCCATCGCCTGCATCCCTCCCAACTGGCCTACCTCGGTTTGGCCAGGGCGCTCTCGGGTTTCTGCCAGGAATTCTCCCGCCAGACGCGAACACAGATTGATTTCGACCACCACGAGGTGCCCGAGCTGTCGTCCGAGATCCGGACGTGCCTTTATCGCGTCGCGCAGGAGGCCATCCGCAACGCTGAAAAGCATAGCGGCAGTCCTCGTATTCGCGTGCTGCTGGCCGGCAGGCCCGGTTCTATCTGGCTGTGCGTGTCGGATGGTGGCCGGGGCTTCGACCCGACGGCGGCGCAAAGAAGTACCGGGTTGGGGCTGGTGAGCATGGCGGAGCGGGTGCGCAGCGTGGGAGGAGAGCTGTCAGTCCGGTCTGAAGTCGATCACGGAACGCGAATCGAAGCGTCGATTCCTTTGTCGCCCCGCGCGAGCCCGGCCTCAGATCTTGACCGGGCTCTTCAGTGAGAATCGAAACAGCGTTTCAGCTGGTATTTCGACTTCCTTCTTGCCCGTGGCGGCAGCGACGCCGGTTCCGGCCCCGGCGCCAACAGCCGCGCCGATGCCCGCGCCCTTGCCGCCTCCGGTCAGGCCTCCAATCAGCGCGCCGACGCCGGCCCCCCCTCCGATAAGCTCGATATTTCGCTTTTTGTGAGCCTCGCTCGTCTTGTTCGTGAGCGAGGTTCTGATTGGATAATGGCGCCCGTTCGTATCGAATCCATCGAGCGTAATCCCGAGGACTGCACGGCCCTTCAAACGCCCGGACGCCTCGGACGTCGTGACGTGGCCGCTGAACCTGGTGCCCCGCGTGAGGACCTCCTCGCCATCGACCAGGACCGGCTGGTCGAGCGTTGCCTCAAACGTGTCGCCCGCCCGGTTGCGAACGGTGGACAGTGCACGATCGAGACGAACCGCGACGATGGCCCCCGACGGCACCTCGACTTCCCGCCCGACTGGCTTCGCGGAGCGCGCGTCCGTCGCGTTTGCGGCCTCAGTCGCCGCGTCGTTCCGACTCGAGGGACTTCCGCACGCCGCGACCGCGACGGCCATGTACACGATCGAGCTCGATAACGCTGCTCTCATGACTCACCCTCGCATGGACCAACGCACTACCGATCACGGTCGTGCCGACCGTAATCGCGATCTCTGTCCCGATCCCAGTGGTGGTCGTGCTCGAACCGCCCGCGGTCTCCATCCCAATAGCCGGGATAAAATCGCTCGCCGTCGTGTCGAGGTCCGACCCAGCGCGCGTCCTGGTAGGGCGGTCGGGTCCAGTACCCGTTGTGCCATTTGTAGTGGTTGCCGACAGGGTACCAATACCCCTCGACCCACACGAACTCCGGTCCGGGAGGTGGGGGTGGGGCGTAAACCACGCGAGGCTCGGGCGGCGGGCCGATTCTGATCCCAATCGACACCTGCGCGTTGACGCTCGATCCAATTCCGAGCAGGATCAGGATCAGTAACGCGGTCGTCTTCGCAAAGCTCCGCATCGTGCAGCCTCCTTCTGCGACACTGGCTGTAGAGCTCTGCCTGCAACGGTCGCGCCATGCCGATTTGCGCTGCCGGGCGCCGAGACTTTCCCCAACATCAGACAGATTCGTAACGCGCTCCGCACAACGGTGGAAGGGGAATGCTCATTCTGGCATCCAAGCGCGGCATCCCGGGCGAGCAACCGCACGAAAGTTGAACGGACGCCGGTGTTCACCTATCATCTGCCCAGTCAACATCGCTTAGAAGGAGCCGCTATGCGCCGTTCTCTCCCGGCCCTCGCCCTTGTCCTCATCTGCACCAGCAGCGCGGTTGCTCAAGACGACGACACCCTTGGTTCGTCGACGATGCGACCGGTGATTCGCGGCCGTCAGGCGGCCGTGTCGTCGATGAAAGCTGAAGCGACTGAAGTCGCGCGCCGGATCCTGCAGGCCGGCGGCAACGCGTTCGACGCGGCGGTGGCGGGACAGGCGGCGCTTGCGGTGACCGACTTTCCCTCGAACGGTGTGGGCAGCGACGCCGTGATCCTCCTGTACGACGCGAACGCCAGGCGCGTCATCTCCATCAATGCCGAGCCGCGAGCTCCGCGGTTGGCGACGATCGAGTGGTACCAGAAGAACAACGGCGGCAGGCTGCCGTCGAGCGATGGCCTTCTCTCGGGCGGCATCCCCGGTGTCGTCGACGCCTGGTACCTGCTGCTCGACAACTGGGGAACGATGACGTTCGAGCAGCTGCTCCAGCCGGCCATCCAGCTCGCCGAAGAGGGGTTCCCGCTGAGCGAGCGCCTGGCCCGAGCGCTCACGACGACGAAAAAGATCCGGCAGTATCCGTCCACGATGCGCGTGTACCTGCCGTCGGGCGAGGCCAAGGCCGGCGATATCTTCAGGAATCCTGACCTGGCGCGGACGTTGAGAAAGCTCGTCGAAGCCGAGAAGGCCGCCAGCGCGAAGGGTCGACACGAAGCGTTGAAAGCGGCGCGCGACCGTTTCTACAAAGGGGACATCGCGCGGGAGATGGCGAGGTTCTCCGAGGAGCACGGTGGCCTCTTCCGCTACGAAGACTTCGCAGAATACGCGGCGAAGATCGAGACGCCGGTTTCGAGTGACTACCGTGGGTACCAGGTCTTCAAGAATCCATCCGCGAGCCAGGGGCCGACCGAGCTCATCGCGCTGAACCTGCTAGAAGGATACGACGTGAAGAGCATGGGGCTGAACAGCGCCGATTACATTCACACGAGCATCGAAGCAACCAAGCTCGCGATGGCCGACCGCGAGAAGTTCCTGGGGGACACGGACTTCATCAAGATTCCGTACGATGCGCTCCTGTCCAAGGACTATGCGCGCGATCGCCGCAAGCTCATCGATCCGCAGAGGGCGTCTCTGGAGCTCAGGGCGGGTTCGCCGCTCGCGAGGCCGAGCGATCAACCGGATCCGCCGCTCCGCGTCAATCTGGAGGGCGAAAGCGATCACGAAGGCGACACCAGCTATCTGGCGGTCGTCGACAAGTTTCGCAACATGGTGAGCTTCGAGCCGAGCTTGCACAGCGGTTTCGGCACCGGCGTCGTCATGGGCGAGACCGGCATCCTCTTCAACTGCCGCGGCGACTATTACTCGCTGGTTGCGGGCGAAGCTAATGCGCTCGAGCCCGGAAAGCGACCGCGCAGCACCTTGCAAAGCACCCTCGTGCTGAAGGATGGTCGGCCCTTCATGATTACGGGAAGCCCGGGAGGCGACGACCAGGTGATGAGGACGATTCAAACGCTGATGAACGTGGTCGACTTCGGGATGAACATCCAGCAGGCGATCGAGGCGCCGCGCTGGTCGACGCGCAGCTTCCCGGCTTCCCCGTTCCCTCACACGATGTACCCGGGCGAGATGTCGGTTGAAGCACGGGTCCCGGAAGCGATCCGACAGGCGTTGATCTCCCGCGGTCACAAATTGCGCGTCTCGGGCCCTTGGACGCAAGGCTCGAATGCTGGCATCGTCGTCGATCAGGCGAGTGGCGTGCTGAGCGCAGGTGCGGATCCCCGCGTGGAAGCCTACGCGTGGGCATGGTGAGACCGCGCGCGGCGTAGTCTTCTTCCTCATCGTCAGCGTCCTGGTCGCGGATCCTTCGACCGCCGGCGCGCAGCCACCGCCGGCCGCGGTCGTCGTCGATCGGGACTTGACGGTCGCGGCGGGAACGACCGACGTGCTCGCGCTTCAGCGCGCGCTCGCAAGTCTCGAAGACGAGCTCCTGCCAACGCACTTTTCGGAAGCGACGCGGTTGACCCATGCCCTTGGCATCGGGTACCGGCTCGGGAAATGGCTCGCGCTCGACCTGCCGCAGGACTGGTTCCTGATGGTGGTCGCCCACGAAGTGTTCGGTCACGGCGCCCGTCTCCGAGAGATCGGCGCATCCGACGTGACCTACAGCTTCGATGCGCCGCCGCCGTACGGCGGTGGCGGTGGATCCACGATGTTCGACGAAAACGTATTGATCGTGGCGACGCGCGCGGACGTCCTTGGGATCGATGCCGCCGGCATCGAAGCACAGAATGTGCTTGCGGACACCATCGGCCGGCAAGCGGTCGCCGGCGGCGCGTTGTCGTATCGCGACGCGTGGCTCTATTTCCAGTCGCGAGTCGCGGGTCTTCAGTACATTCAGAGCGTCACGCCGCAGTCGCCGCCGGGGCATGACGTCAGGGACTTTCTTCTCGACTTCAACGCGGGCTGCCAGCCGCCTGTTTGCGTGCCGCTGACGGCGACGTCCTTGAAGCGCCGCGCGCTGCTGATGCTGGGCGATCCCGTCCTTGCCTACTCGGCTTATGGGTTTGCCGTGTCGTACCTGGTGCAGGGCCGGGCGGTCGCCGCGGTGCCGATGATTCCGCTGCCGCACGACGTGCGCTACCTGCCGGCAGTCGCGTTCGCGATGACGCCGTACGGCACGGAGTGGACGACCGAACACAACCTGCGCGTGGGCGAACGCCTGACACGGATTTCTCTGAGGTTCGGCGACGCGGGGGTGTCGCGTCCGTGGGGAGCAGGCGTGGTCGCCACGCGCGTGGCGCGCGTCGGACCCGTCGTCGCCGACGTCTCAGCCGATTTCTGGCGGCAGCCGCCGCTCGATGCACCGCCTTCGTCCCCCGCGCTCACTGCCGGCGGCCTGGCGGCGATCACGGCGCGCGCAGCCCTCGGCGGTCAAGGGTCGTCCGGCCGCCTGGGAATCACGACGCAAGTGGGCTACAAATCCGCCGGCTTCGTGCCTGGTGAGCGGCTGCGATCGGGGGCGATTGTGCGGGCTGGCCTGACGGTCGCGCTCGACCGATCGTCGCAGACTGGTTCCTGACGGGCCGGTTCCGCGACGAAGACGTCATTAGACGTGCGGTTACCCCCCGAAGACGTCATTGGAATTTCAGCTCTGTACTCGCCGCGCGGCCCGAACGATACCCCTTGGCGCCCCTCGCACAG
>Ga0306922_10005497_pt1 | contig 12108 bp, 7 predicted proteins | sample sta12Cox44000082_FD_203758 | JGI IMG/M metagenome (GOLD analysis project Ga0306922, IMG submission 203758) | Lab enrichment of tropical soil microbial communities from Luquillo Experimental Forest, Puerto Rico - statoxic.12C.oxic.44.000.082 (v2)... | ecosystem: Environmental > Terrestrial > Soil... | reverse complement strand
GTATGAGTTCCGTGGCAGGCTCGGTAGCCGGGGCGAGCTTGGGCTCGGGAAAAACCACGCCTCCCAGCCCGTTCTCGCCGTGGGCGTAGGTCGCGGTCACGAGCCGCCGCAGCAGTGGAGCGCTGGCCCCGGCCGCCACCGGGATGTCGGTACGGCCCGCGATCTCCACCATGCGCAGAGCGTTGGGAAGTGTCAGGTTGAGAGGAACGTTTCCGGCAACGGGAGTGATGGCTTCGATCTTCAACTCGGGAGAACGCATCGCCAACAGGAGGGCAAAGGCGTCGTCCACGCCGGGGTCAGTGTCGATGATGACCCGCGAGGGAGCTGTTGCTGAGGAAGCGTTCTGAGGTTGGAAGGGTCGGGCGAAGACCTCGGAGCCCCCGGCTGCCGCGCTCAGCAAGACTCCCGCGGCCGTCGATGCTACGAATTCGCGCCGGGTGAAGCTGACCTTCATTTTGGGATCCATCGGCGGCTCCTATTTTGTGCTCCGCGGCGGCTGAGTCATGAGCTGAACGTACAGGTCATAGAGCTTCTTGGTGTCGACGTCGAACTGGACGGTAGCTTTTCTCTGGTAAGGCGGGAGTGGCGTGCCCGGCTCCCAGAAAAGCGTCTGGCCGTAGCTGGGTCCGTGGTCGACGTCGATGTCGACATAGAGTTCCTTCTGGCGGGTGATCATCGATGGATCGATCATGGCAGCGGCGGAGAGTTCATCCCACATGAAGCTCTCGACCGCGTATTGTGTGAGATAACGGGCGACAGGAGTATCGGCCTTGGCGATCGCAGCCTTGACCGCTGGATTCACGGTGGTCTTGACGGAAACGTCGACGGGCGTGATGGTGATGCTCTTCCAAGCAGAGCGCATTACGATGCGTACGGCCTCTGGATCGAACCACCAGTTAAATTCACGACGCGCATCGACGCCGGTGATCCCGCCGTTGTCGGCATACATGCCGCTGCCCATCAGCACCAGGGATTTCGCCAGGGTGGCTACCTGGGGATCGAGACGCAGCGCCAGCGCAACGTTGGTAAGCGGCCCTCCAGCCCAGATCACCACCTCCCCGGGATACTTGTGGACCATGCGGATGATGAAGTGGGCGGCGTCTTCGTCGATGGCTTTAATGTGCGGTTCCCCTTCCACCAGAGAGGGAACGACATCGGGATCGTGATACCCCTCGCGAAAAGCAGGCGGCACGCTCTCGGGGCGCTTGGAAAAGTCGCTCCAGCAGCCCTTGTAGCGAAGCTTGCCGTAAAGGCCCTCCCAGCGCTCACTTTCCTCCTTGGAGTTCAGCAGGGGGAATTCGGCGCCCATAGCCACGGGGACATCGGTGCGGCCAGCAATCTCGAGCAAGCGCAAGGTGCGCTGCGTTTCTTCTTTCACCCATTGATCTCCGCTTACTGTGGTGATGCCAAGAACATCGAATTTGTCGGACTGCAGGAAGATCAGGATCGACTGCATGTCGGTGGTGGCGGGGCCGCGTGCGTCCTGGTCAACGATGACTTTGATTTTCTGAGCTTGCAGGCTCCCAGGCCCGACGAACGCAAGAATTGGTACCAGTAGCGCAATAAAGATTCGTATTCTCATAAGGCCCCCGGTTGCGAAACTTTGCCTTAGCCGCTAATACGCTTCACGGTTGAATGGCCTGAACTCTACGGAAAGCATCGCATTGTAAAGCCTGTTCCCAACCAGTGCCAAGCGGCAGGGAATTCCGGGATGGTCCTCAAGCCGTTGCCGAGCAAACTGGCGCAAACTACAATGGCCGCCAACTTCTCTATGGCCATTTTGGAAGCTTCGCACTTGGTGCCCACCCCGTGATTCATTCCCTCCGATGGTCGGTCGCTACAGCTCTGCTGCTGGGTGCATTGGTCGCGGTCCGAGCGCAGGAGTCTCCAAGGCCGGGCGCAATCGAGGGAACTGTGCGGGACGCTGCTGGCGTCCCGGTCGCGGGTGCCACTGTGCACCTGGAGACGGACGTGGGAAATCTCACAGCGGTAGCGGCGACCGACACGAAGGGCTTTTATCGGTTTGTGACAGTACGGGCTGGCAGATTCACGATCGGAGCCGAGAAACCGGGCTTTCGAAGTTCAAGTGCCGGCCCTTTTAACTTCGGATCTGGCGAAACCAAGGCGATCGACATCACCCTGAAACCGTCCAGTTCCGGCGACCAAGGATCAAGGGCCCCAGAATTCTACGATGAGCCGCAGTTCACCGTCGCCGGTGTCGCCGACATTGCGAACCACGGCGGACACGGCTCGGACACTGTTTCTCGCACGGCGCAGGTGTTGGCCAAAGACATTGCTTCAACCCCCGCAGCCGTGGCCAACGGCGCGCGCCCTTCCTTGAGCGATGAACAAACCTTGCGCATGGCAGTTGCACGCAGTCCTGAGAACTTCCAAGCGAATCAGCGTCTCGGCCTTTCGCTCCAAACCAACGGTAAGGGGCAGGAGGCGCTCGAATACCTGGAGCGCGCTCACAGCATGCAGCCTTCGGACTACACCACCGCGCTGGCTCTTACCCGCGCTTACCTGGATTCCGGACAGGCCGCACAAGCGGATCAGACTGCACGTGCGTTGCTCAAAGCACACGATACCGCGGAGCTGCATGTGTTGCTGGGCGACATCGAGGAGAAGCGAGGAAGTTCCGTGCAGGCGGTCGAGGACTACCAGCGAGCCGCGGAGCTCGATCCCAGCGAGGCGAATCTTTTTGCCTGGGGTGCGGAACTCCTACTGCACCGTGCGCTGGAGCCAGCGCTTCAGGTGTTTGGCAAAGGCAGCCGCCGGTATCCAGCTTCCTCGCGCATGCTGGTTGGACTCGGGGTTGCTCACTACGCGAGCGGGTCTCCGGAACTGGCCGCGCGGATGTTGTGCCGAGCTTCGGATCTCGATCCTTCCAGTGCTACGCCCTACCTGGTGCTCGGCAAGATGCAGGTGCTGGATCCTCCAGGGACAGCGAGCGTGACCGAGAAGATGGAACGCTTCGTCCGGCTTTTTCCCGAAAACGCGTTGGCGAACTACTACTATGCAGTCGCCTTGCAGAGAAGGAGCGAGGCGGATCCCGAACAACAACACCGAATCGAAGCGCTGCTCAAGAGATCGCTCGAATTGAACCCCAGCTTTGCGCCCGCCTTGCTGCAACTCGGGGCTCTGTATCAGGGACAGAATCAATGGCCCCAGGCGACTACCGCATACGAGAAAGCCGTGGCGCTCGATTCAGAGCTTGCGGAGGCGCACTACCGGCTGGCGCAGGCTTACCGTCACGCAGGCGAGCCGGGGAGAGCCGAGCAGGAGCTCGCTCGTTCGGATCAGGTCACCAAGAAGAATCTGGAAAAAGCGGCAGAGGAGAGCCAACAGATTCCGCAGTTTGTATATACTCTCCGCCACCCGCAGCCGTCGCCTCAATAGCGCGAGCGATCACTTCACGTCGCTCTGGGAGGAGATTTTCGCTGACGACCAATCCGCTCGACCGCCTCTTTCAACTCACCGAAAATCACACGAGCGTACGCAAGGAATTCATCGGAGGTCTCACGACCTTCATGACCATGGCTTATATCGTCGTGGTCAATCCACAGATCCTGGCGCAGGCGGGAATGCCGGCCGAGGGCGTGGTGTTTGCTACGTGCATCTCTGCGGCAGTCGCGTCGCTGGTGATGGGGCTCTACGCGAATTATCCGATCGCCATGGCCCCTGGCATGTCGCTGAACGCGTACTTTACGTACTCGGTGTGCCTGGGCATGGGAATCCCGTGGCGGACGGCCCTGGGCGTTGTATTTCTCTCGGGCGCGTTGTTTGTGGTGCTCACCATCACACGGGTCCGGGAACAGATCGTCAACGGAATTCCCGATGGCTTGAAGCACTCGACCGCGGCCGGGATCGGCATGTTCATTGCCTTCGTCGGCCTGCGGAACGCCAAGCTAGTCGTGGCCAATCCGGCAACGTTTGTTGCCATTGGGAAGCTTTCTCTTCCTGAAGTGCAGGCGGCCTGTTTTGGAGTCGTGCTCACGCTGATCCTCATGGCCCGACGCCTCAATGGAGCGATCCTGCTGGGGATCGCGGGCACCACGCTGTTTGGAATCCTGCGCGGCATCGCCCACCTGCCCTCGGCGTACATCTCGCTTCCTCATCCCGGCGGTACATTCCTGCAGATGGATCTGCGCGCCGCGCTTCATTTGGGGCTGGTGGAAATTGTTTTTGCGTTTTTGTTCGTGGACCTCTTCGATAACGTGGGCACCTTGGTCGGCGTCTGTGAGCAGGCAGGCTTCGTGGAGAACGGCCGGATCCCGCGTGTGGGCCGCGCATTGCTCGCGGATGGCATCGGCACCATGTTTGGCGCCGTCACCGGTACCTCGACCGTGACCAGCTACATCGAGAGTGCAGCCGGCGTGGCTGCCGGGGCCCGTACCGGGCTCAGCAATGTTTTCGTCGCAGGGCTCTTCCTGCTCGCGGTGTTCTTTTCTCCCCTGGCCGGTGCAGTCCCCGCCTTCGCTACCGCGCCGGCCCTGGTTGTCGTGGGAGCGCTCATGACGCAATCCATCGCCCATGTCGCCTGGGATGACTTCACCGAAGCTTTTCCCGCGTTTCTGACCATGGTTGGCATGCCTCTCACCTTCAGCATCGCCACGGGACTGAGCCTGGGAGTAATCGCCTACACGGTGGTCAAGGTCGGGACCCGAAGGTATCAGGAGGTCAGCGTAGTCCTCTGGATCCTTACGCTACTGTTCATTTTGCGTTATGTGTATCTGGCGGCAGCATAGTGAATGTTGGGGAACGTAGAGCGGCGACGAAGACGCTAGGCTAGCGCGGGTGCTCGATGGGCGCACTCATGAGCCGAATAAACATCGCGTAGAACTGCTCCTGGTCGAGGTCCATCTGGATCTCGACCATCGGGCGTGCCAGATCAGGTTTGTTTCGATCGCTCCAGGTCAGAGTGTTGCTGTAGCCTGCCTCCTTGTCGAGGTTCACCCCCAGGTAGCGGGATTCCTTTTGTGTGATCAGCGAAGGGTCAATCCATGCAGCTGCTGCCAGTTCGTCCCACATGAAGTCGGCGCCGGGACCGGGTTGATAGTACTTTGCGACGTAGCGCGCCAAAGGAGTGCCGGCTGACTCGATCTGCCGGATCATCTCGGGTGTGAGCCGCGTCTTCACCGAAATATCCGTGGGAGTGCAAATGATCTTGTGCCAGGGCGCGCGGAGTACGATTTCCGCCGCCTCAGGATCGAACCAGAAATTGAATTCGTGGCGGGGTGTGTCGACGAACTCCGCGTGTTCGGACTGTGGGCTGAGGCTTCCCCCCATGAACACCAGTTCTTGAGCTAGGTCCGGGAAATGAGGATCGATCGTGATGGCGAGCGCGAGATCAGTCATGGGCGCGCCTTCGTAGATCGTTACCTCGTGTGGATATTTTCGGACCATGCGGATCAGAAAATGCGCGGCATCCTCGTCGATGGGCTTCGTCGTAGGCTGACCCTCGGGCAGTGCCGGCACGACATCGTGCTCATGCCACCAGCGGTCGTCCCAGGCGCCTGCGTACGCGACTTTGCCATAGCGCTGCTGCCAGAGTTGAGCCTCCTGCCGCGAGCGCACCAGGGGAAATTCGGCGCCGCGCACGACCGGGACATCGGTTCGCCCGATGATCTCCAGCAGTCGTAGCGTGTGAGCGACTTCTTCGTCGCGCCACTGATCGCCGCTGGCCACAGTGATGCCCAGGACCTCGACGTCAGGTGATTGCAGCATCACGAGCAGCGTCTGTAAATTGCTTCCGCCTGGCCCCGAGCAGTCCTCGTCGATGATGACTTTCCTGCGGGGCTCGGCAAAGAGCAGGGAACTGGCCAGCAAAACGCCGGCGACCGACAGGCGCAGATAGAGAAGGCGGGTCACGTGTGTCGGGTTCTAGTGTTTGCCGATCGGTCGCGTCATCAAGTCGGTGTACAGCTTGTAGAACTTCTCGGCGTCGATGTCGAACTGCACGTTGGCCAGCTTCAGATACGGCGGCACCTCGGTCTTGGGATCCCAGAAGAGCGTCTTTCCGTAGCTTGCACCGTGATCGATGTCGATGTCCATGTAGAGCTGCTTCTGCCCGGTGATGATGGAGGGATCGATCAGCGCCGCGCCGGCGATCTCGTCCCACATGTAGCCGGGCAGGGAATACTTGTCGAGGTATTCGGTGATGGGCGTGTTTGCCTTGGAGATGGTTGCCTTCATCTCGTTCGTAAAGCGCGTTTTTACCGAGATATCGATCGGGGTGATGGTGACTTTCTTCCAGGGTGCTCGGAGGACGATGCGGGCGGCTTCGGGATCGAACCACCAGTTGAACTCCCGGCGTGCGTCGATCGCACCCGGATCGATCGCGCCCTTGTCGGCGTAGAGTCCGCCGCCCATCATCACGAACTCCTTGGCCAGGGTTGCGATCGAGGGATCGAGCTTGAGGGCCAGCGCGTAGTTGGTGAGCGGCCCTCCGGCCCAGAGAACGACTTCTCCGGGATACTTGTGCACCATCTTGATAATGAACTCGGCGGCGGTTCCCGGTGCGGCTTCAATGTGCGGTTCGCCTTCCGGCATGGGCGGGACGACGTCGGGATCGTGGTACGGCATCTCGGTCACCAGGGAGCGATACGCCTTGAATTTATCCGTCCAAGCGCCCTTGTATTCGAATTTGCCGTAGAGAGCCTCCCAGCGCTCGGTTTCTTCTTTTGAGTTGAGCAGGGGGAACTCGGCGCCCTGAATGACCGGGACGTCGGTGCGGTTGGCGATCTCGAGCAGGCGCAGCACGTGCTCCGTTTCTTCCTTCACCCATTGATCGCCGCTGACGGTCGTGATGCCCAGCACATCGAACTTCTCCGACTGCAGGAAGACGAGGATGGCCTGCTGGTCACTGGTGCCTGGGCCGCGAGCGTCCTGGTCGACGATGACTTTGATTTTCTGGGCGGAGGCGGGGAGGGCAAGCAGGACGCTAAGAACTAAGCCGGCGAATGGAATCCTAGGTTGACAATTCATGGGGTCTCCGAGCGGCGGTTCGCAGGGCAAAGATATGGGCAGGCCTGGTAATTGGGGCTTAGCCAAGTACCCGGTCTGCCCAGCGATAGGCTTAAACCTTTGATCTAGAACTTCAACTTCAGGGCAAATTGCATCACGCGCGGGTTGTTGACGGTCGCATTCACCAAAGAAAAGCTTGTCGGCGCGTTGATGTTCTGCATGCTGCCGTTCGCCCCGTCGCCCGTCAGCCAAAACTGCGCATGATTGAACAGGTTAAAGAACTCGGCGCGGAACTGCAAGCCCATCCCTTCGCGGAAGGGCAGAAGGAAATTCTTGACGAGTGATAAGTCCGTGTTTACAAAACGCGGGCCATTCACCGGCGCCCGAGAAGCTGTCCCGAGCTCTCCGACCGTTGTCGGATCTGCGTTTGTGCTCTTGAAGGCACAGGGATTGAACCAGGCCTGCACAGTGTGGACCTTCGTTGGCCCGGTGCAGCCAGGGTTTCCCGCAACCTGTCCAGCCTTATTCGGGTCGCCCACCTGGAAGGGCCGATTGAAACCGCTACCACCGTTCCAGAAGAAAGGCACACCCGATGTGTTGTTGCTGTCGATGACGAAGAGCGGGAAACCTGTGACAACCCTTTCGATCACATTGACCGACCAACCTCCAAGAACGGCGTTGGTCGCACCATTCCAATTGCCGCCATACTGCCTGCCCTTTCCGAACGGCAGGTCGTAAAGGACACTGGCAGTGAACTGGTCGTTGGCGTTGATGGCCGACAAGGACCAATCGGCTTTCTTCGCGCCGGGCAGCGGCCAGTAGAGCGCCCCCGGAAACGTTCCAAGCCCATCGGGCATGCCGGAATCGAAGGTTCTGGACCACGTGTATCCCAGCAATGCATACAGGCCGTGGCGGGAGCTCTTGGTTTCCGCTTTGATCTGGAGAGAATCGTATCGTGCGCGACCGGCGTCGTTGTTGTTGAGGTAGTTCTGGATAAGACTGTACTGAGCACCGTTCGCAGGAGTCACATAACCACAACCGAGGGTGTAGCCAGGATGCTTGCCGTCAGTGCAGGCGGTCGGAGAAGTGAGCTTGAGATTGACTCCGTCCACCAAAATGTGCGTGCTGTGCGAGCCGGCGTATCCAGCCGTCAGCACAACGTTTCCCGGCAACTGGTGCTCGATGTTCAGGTTGTACTGTTGCACCATCCCCTGCTTAAAGTTGAGGTTCTGCGATTGCACGTTTCCGAAATAGAACTCCGGATTCGGGGGCACCGTATTGCTCGACGCCAAGAGTCCGGCCATATTGTGCGATACACCGCAATTCTTCGGACTCGCCGACGACGGATTCCCAAACGGGCAAACCCCACCGAAATTCCCGAAATCGGCAAAATAGGGAGGGTTCTCCCACAATCCCTGGGCGCCCTGGTTCCACGAGGAATCATGGAAAATTGCGTAACCTGCCCGGATGGCGGTGTTCTGCAGGCCGAAGGGTTTCCATGCAAGGCCAATACGCGGTTCGACGGCGCTCTTATCCATCTGGATGCCAACCCGGCCATCGCTGCGAACACAGAAGCTACAGCCAGCGATCGAAGCCGGGCCGGTTACGAACATTTTTCCGCTGGCGATGTCGAAATTAGCCTGACGGCCTTGTGCTTCGGTGATCGGTGTGACGATCGCATAGGCAACCCCAATGTTCAAGGTCAGATTGGGGGTCACGCGCCAGTCGTCCTGCACATAGGGCCGGAATAACTTCCAGCGCCGACCTGTGGTGGCACCGAAGTAGGTCTGGTCGTGGAGCGTGCCCGCCACCTGACCAAGCAGAAAATCGGCGACTGCGTCTTGCGAACCGGCAGAGTTGATGAAAAAGCCATCCTGGAAGGCGTTCGTTTCCACATTCATCTGGTTGGCCCGGACCTGCATGCCCACCCGGATGTTGTGGTGTCCGCGAATCATGTCGAACGAATCCGAGATCGAGAACACGTTGGTCCCGCCCTGGAAGGGAGCAAACCCGCGATCACCCAACCCCCAGTAGTTGCCCATCAGGGTTGCGGTCAAGCCGCAGCTCATGCAGTCACTGGAGGATTGCGACCATCCTGGCAGCCCGTTGCACTTCGTGTTGAGGTCGGCGCCCAGCACCCCGAGATTCTCGGCTGCACAGGTCTGATCGCCAAATGACTTGATGTGATTGAAAATGCGGTTAAATCCAAAGCTGATCTGGTTAATGTTGTTTGGCGAGAAGATGTGTGTCTCTGAGACCGTCGCATTGCGTCCGTGGTTGGTGATGTTCTGTGTGCTGGCGAACGGGCTTGGTGCGGCGAATCCAGGTGAGCCGCCGGGGATGAACGAGACCGCCTGATCGTAGCTGAATCGTCCGAACAATGCGTCTTTCGTCGAGAAGCTGTGGTCCAAGCGAAGATCGAACTTGCCCTCACTCAAGGTTCGACCTGGCACATTGGTGAAATTCGTGATCGTGGTGGGGTTGTTAGCGTTCGGTGATGGGAAGAGTTTCAACATCGCCTGACCGACAGGATCGATCATTCCTGGGGTCGGGTCGGTGGGAAAGCCGCTGGGAATCATGTTGCAGGGCGTCCCGCCAGTCTGAGTCCCGTCAGAGTTGGGCGTGACCGGCACACCGCCGGCACACTTAAATGGGGTGAACGGGGTGTGGGTGTTCGCGGGTGGTGCTGGTGCGTAGGGATTAATTAGATCGGGGAATCCATCAGCGTTCAGGGTCGCCACATCCAGTGGACTTTTGTTGAATGTTCCGGGGCGGACCGTTCCAAGCGGATCTTTGGTAAAGTCGCCGTTAATCATATTCGGCGTGGGGATCAACCCGATGAAAGGCTCACCGTGCACCTGGCGCTTGGCCTCGTAATCCACGAAGAAGAACGTCTTGTCCTTCTCGAGCGCTCCACCTAGCGATGCGCCGAATTGATTCAAATTGAACTGTTCGCGCTTGCTGGCGAAGTAGCTGCGCGCGTCCAAAGCCGTGTTGCGGAAGAATTCGAATACGGTTCCGTGGAGCTGGTTCGTCCCTGACTTGCTCGTCAGCAGCACTGCCGGACCCGCGCGCGTTCCGTACTCGGCCGAGAAGTTGTAGCTGAGAACCTTGAATTCCTGGATGGCGTCGATCGATGGCAAGATGGCAATTCCACCGGCCGTCAACTCGTTGTTGTCATTTCCATCGTACAGCCAGTCCGTGCTGCTGGCGCGAGATCCGCCAACGGAGAGCGAGAACGAACCTCGAGTCGAGACTTCGCTGCTGGGGCCGCCGTTGAAGAAGCTGTTGGGGTTGGTTTCCTGGGTAGTGCCCGGGGTCAGAGTCGCCAACTGCACAAAGTCGCGGCCATTAAGGGGCAAATCCGCCACCTGCTCCGACGTGATGACCTGGCCCAGCGTCGGGTTCGTGGTTTCTACCGCGACTTCGGTCGCACTCACCTCGACGGTTGAGGAGACAGAGGCTGGCGCCAGTGTGAAATCAACATCCCGGTGCTCGTCAACCTGAAGGCGGATGTCCTTCTGTTCGACCGGTTGAAACCCTTGGGATTCGACCCGGATCGTATAGGTCCCAATGGGAACCAACGGGACCAGGTAGTGACCCGTGTCATCCGTCTTGCCCTCGCGGACCTGGGCCGTGCCTTGCGAGGTAATACGCACACTCGCATTTGGAATCACAGAGCCGGTTTTATCGGAAACGGTACCTGAGAAACTGCCCGTGGCCTGGCCGAAAAGCATCGGAGAAACTGCGAGCATAAGGAAACAACACACGGCAAGAAGCAGCGCTTTATGCTTCAGCATGAACATCCCCCCTAGAGATATCCCACCGAAAAGACCAACGGGCTTCCATCCCCACGCAACGTTCGGAAGTCCCTGATCGGAGTGCGCTCATATAAATGGATTTAGCCCTGTGAAGTCAAGTGTTTTGTGGCATTCGAGGCCTACATTTCCACATGCGATTGATTTGTCTTCCTCTCGAGTGGGTACCCCGCGGCATGCACCATCTGCTTTGGTTAGAGCAGGACAAGAGAAGTCGCTGTTCGAGACAGGGGGCGAACCCTTGCCGACACGCGACCGCCACACCGTAAAGATTGCTCTGTGGAAATCGCAGAGTCTCAAGAGCGCTGACGGGTTGACCACTCGGCGTCGTAGCGGGCCCGGTCGTAGAACGACTTCTGCGTGCCGACACCAGTTGTCGAGAGGCCAGCGTAGAGGTTGGCACGCCGCACCGCTTCACGCTCGGGGAGTCCCTCCCCAAGGAAGACCGCGAAGCTGCCGATGAAGGCGTCGCCGGCGCCCGTGCTATCGATACTCTTCACCTGGAAGGGGCCCACATGCTCCATGGCATCTCGGCTGGCGAGCAGCGAGCCGTTGGCCCCCAGTGTGATGATCACGCGCTTCATTCCGCCAGTCAGGAGTTTCTCGGCGCATTTCTTGGCGTCGTCGAGATTTCTGACTGGCATGCCGGTGATGGTTTCGGCCTCGCTCTCGTTGGGAACGAAGTAGTCAAGCCCGTCGAGTGCCTTCAGGTCTGCCGGCTGGGCGGGTGCGGGGTTCACAATGCACCGGATCCCTTTTTCCCGGGCAAAACGTACGCTGTGGTAGACGGTCTCAAGCGGAATTTCAAACTGGAGCACCATGCAATCCACGCTTTTCAGGGTGTCGGCGGCGGCTTCCACGTCGGCGGGCATCAGGCGGTCATTCGCGCCCTTCACGACAAGGATTCGGTTCTGTCCGCTGGGCTCCACGAAGATGGGCGCGACCCCGCTCGAAACGCCCTGCAGTTGCTTGACATGTGTGGCATCGATCCCCTGCTTTTTGAAGTTCTCGATTGTCGCTGGTCCGAACAGGTCACTGCCCACGCGCGCAATCATGAATACCTCAGCGCCACACAACCGCGAGGCGACGGCCTGATTGGCGCCCTTGCCTCCGAATCCCAAATCGAAGGAGTCGCCAAAGATGGTTTCGCCAGGTTTGGGGAAACGGCTGGTGAAGGTGGTGAGGTCGATGTTCGCACTACCAATCACGGCAATTCGGGGACGCTTGGCCATAGGTCAGAATGAGTGACTCCGGGGCAGAGATTAAAGAAACGGCGAGTCTAGTCAGCGATGTGGAGGGTTGTCAACGAAGTGGGAGGAAGGGG
>Ga0306922_10005496_pt1 | contig 12109 bp, 8 predicted proteins | sample sta12Cox44000082_FD_203758 | JGI IMG/M metagenome (GOLD analysis project Ga0306922, IMG submission 203758) | Lab enrichment of tropical soil microbial communities from Luquillo Experimental Forest, Puerto Rico - statoxic.12C.oxic.44.000.082 (v2)... | ecosystem: Environmental > Terrestrial > Soil... | reverse complement strand
CGCTCTTCGAGCATCTCCATGCCACGCACCACAACAAGGAGCGGGTCAAGATCCAGCTCGCGCCGGCCAACCTCCATTGGTGCTCGGACGCGGCCCTCGAGCTGCTCGCCGATCTCTCTGCGCGCTACCAGGCGCCGATGCACATGCATCTCGTCGAGACCGCCTATCAGAAGGAATATGCGCGCGGCCGCGGCAGCGGCACCGCACTCGACCACATCGACCGCTTTGGTTTCCTCGGGCCGCGCCTGACCCTCGGCCACGGGGTGTGGCTCAACGAGGCCGATCTCGACCGCATCGCCGCCACCGGCAGCCACATCTGCCACAATTGCAGCTCGAACTTCCGGCTGCGCAGCGGCGTCGCCCCACTCAACGCGTTCGAGCAGCGCGGCATCAACACTGCGATCGGCCTCGACGAGGCCGGGATCAACGACGACCGCGACATGTTGCAGGAGATGCGCATGGTGTTGCGCGCGCACCGGGTGCCGGGGATGGATGATGAGGCCGTCCCGGGCCCAGGCCAGGTATTGCGCATGGCGACTGCCGGTGGTGCCGTGACGACACCCTATGGCAGCCATATCGGCACCATCGCGGTCGGTAAGGCCGCCGATCTCGTGCTCATCGACTGGGACAAGCTCGCCTATCCCTATCTCGACCCGGAGACTTCGGTTCTCGACGCGATCATCCAGCGGGCAAAGAGCGAGGCTGTCGACCTCGTCATGGTGGCGGGCGAGGTGGTCTACGAAGGCGGCCGTTTCACCCGGGTCGATCGCGACGCGGCGTTGCGCGAATTGCACCAATCATTGCAGCAACCGCTCGCCGTCGACGAGATCGAGCGACGCCAACTGGCGAGGGCGCTCCTGCCGCACGTCCGGCGTTTCTACACCGGCCATTTCGACCCCGAAACCCACCAACCCTTCTACCGCCCGAGCTCACGGGTCTGAGGCGTCCAATTCCGCGCGATGTGGATCAACGCACCGATAGATCCGCCGGATCACCGCTACCGGCCTAATCCACGAGGTTACTCGCCATCGGTCACGAATACTTCAACGGCAACAGATATACGTCGTGATGACTTGCGACAATTTTACATAATGCAGAGCGTTTTTAGCGCGGCGTCGCGGCGCACGAATTCTCAGGGAGAGTGAACAAAGGGCTGGGCCGCGATGGTGCGCTAAAAACGCTCTGCATTATCTCATAAGGAGTTCACCGCGAGCCTGTCGACCGAATTGCAGCCGGCATTGCAGCGCCATTTCGCGCGCTTCGGGCTGGCCTTGGCCGATTACGGCCCTCTGTTCGAGCATCTCGATGCCGAGCACCACAACAAGGAGCGGGTCAAGATCCCGCTGGCGCCGGCCAACCTGCATTGGTGCTCGGACGCCGCACTCGAGATACTCGCCGATTACTCGGCACGCTACGTGGCGCCGATGCACATGCACCTCGTCGCCTTGTCGAGACCGCCTATCAAAAGGAATATGCGCGCCGCCGCGGCGGGGGCACGGCACTCGACTACATCGACCGCTTCCCTCGACAAGGCCGGGATCAACGACGACCGCGACATGCTGCGGGAGATGCGCATGGTGTTGCGTATTCAAGCATCGCCCGTTTGCAGGGCGTCGCATGTTTCGGCGTGCCGAAGATCCGCGCCTTGCTTGAGGACACCTATTTCATCGGCCTGCGCAAGCCCGGCGTGCCGGAGGAGTGACTGCCCGCGCATGGCCGCGACGGCCTGGTGAAGCGAAGCTTGCGGGCCGTCTCGGCCGAGCAGAGCGATCAGGCTGTGTGGAAATCCATTTCGATTTCGGCCGGAAGGCTGGTCAGGGCCGCGCGCACGTCTTCCGGAACGATTGGGGGTCGCGCTCCCGGGTCTCCATACCAAAAGCAGCTTACCCGCGCACTGACATGTTCTCCCCCCATCTCTTCGCGAAGCCGGTTCACGCGATCGGCATTGCCTGGCTCAGGATAAAGAAGCTCCACGATCCGGCGTAGATGATCAGCAAGATCTCTGCTCGACGCATCGCGCGTGTCGAAATACCAGATCCCGGTGCAGCCAGTCAGATTTCCTGCTCGCGGTCCGGCGTAGAATGTCTCGCCCTTGCGGTGGGTTCGCTTGGGTGCGACCGGCAGCATCGCGGAGATCGATCAGGATCGAGCCGGTCGCCGGCAAAACGCAACGTGGCATAGGTTGTCGGGAGCTCGTCAAAGCTCGTCATAGACATTCCCGATTACGTCGCCGCGGTCCTCGGTAACGGTGCCGTCGCGGTCGGCGCCTCCGAGTCCCGCCGCCTCCTTGATCTTGTGCAGGGCATTCGAGAAATCCCACTCCGATATACCAAGCCGTGCCGCCACCCATCTTGGCGGATTTCCCCGATGGCCCTACAGCCTTTGTGCCATACAATGCTTGCCCTGCGATTTCTTGCCGCGGTGCGTCTTCCCCGGTATCTGCAAACGGCAGACCGGGCCAGTACGACGCCGCTTGTCGGAGGCAAAGTCCGGATAAACCAGTCTTAAGCCGAAGGCACGTTTCCGTCAGCGGACGGGCAATAAGAGACCCACGCCAGAGCGCCAAGCGCTACGCCGACGAGCTACAGCTCCACGCCGCGTGTGTTCACGTCCACCGCATAGAGCGAGGTGGAGGCGCAGATGAACAGCCGGTTGTGGTCGTGTCCGCCAAAGCACAAATTGGCGGCGGTCTCGGGCAAGACGATGCGGCCGATGACGTCGCCATTGGGTGCGAGCACGGCCACGCCGTTGAACATGGCATCAGGAGCCCAGCCGCCCGCGCTCCAGATGTTGCCGTCCTCGTCGCAACGGATGTCGTCGGACAAGCCGCCCTTGGTGTCGCTGAAGTCGTGAAATACCTTGCCGTTGATCAGCTTGCCGTCATCCGTCACGTCAAAGACCCGGATCAGCGACGGCGATACGCCGTCTTTGCCGCGGCCCGTGTCGGTGATGTACAACTTCTTCTCGTCCGGCGAGAAGCACAGCCCGTTCGGCTGATCGAAGTCATCAGCCACCACCGTCATCTGCGCGGTCTTGCCGTCGATCCGATAGACGTTATGCGGAAGCTCCGACGGCTCGCGGTGGCCCTCGTGGTCGCCGCCAGTCCCATAGCTCGGATCGGTGAACCAGATCGAATTATCGGATTTCACTACCACGCCGTTGGGCGAATTGAGCTTTTTGCCCTGGTAGTTGTCCGTCAGCACGGTGATCTTGCCGTCATATTCGGTGCGGGTGACTCGCCGTGCCGCGTGCTCGCAGCTGACCAGCCGCCCCTGCCGGTCGCGCGTGTTGCCGTTGGTAAAGTTCGACGGCGAGCGGAACTCAGTCGTGTCGCCGGACATAGTGTCATAGCGTAACAGCCGGTTGTTGGGGATGTCGCTGAAGATCACGCAGTGCATATCGCCGAACCACACCGGCCCCTCGGTCCACTCGGCCCCGGTCCAGACGCGCCGCAATAGCGTGGTGCCGGCTATGTATTTCTTGAAGCGTGGATCGAGCACCTGAACATTCGCATCGGGATAGGGGACGGTCGGGTTTGGGGTGCTCCAGTCGCGCGACGGCAGCGATGGGCCAGGCGGGATCGAGTTGGCGGCCAGTGTGGTTCTGGCGGCGACGGCACCTGCAACCGAACCGACTCCCGCGAGCATCAGGCGGCGACGATTGAGCATTGGTTCCTCCCTCAGCACCCGGTTTTGGACGAGAGGCAAGGATAGCAGATGCCGGGTGACCGGCGAAACCGGATCCTGGGTCGGAACCGACGGCTGTCAGGCCCGCCACTCGTCGGCAATTTTCCGTCGGACTAGGGGCACAGCATCGCAAGCGCCTGCTTTCAGATGATATTCTGATGCTCTGAGAGGCTCACAGTGATCTCGATAATCATCCCGACTTTGAACGAAGAGCGCTCGCTTCCGCCATTGCTCGATGCCATTCGGCAACAAAGGGCCGCCCACGAGGTGATTGTTGTGGATGGCGGCAGCCAGGACCGGACGCTCGAGGTCGCGCGCAAAAGCGGCGTGCGAACCCTCGTCTCCGGCCCCGGTCGCGGCGCCGGGATCGCTATTGGCGCCGAGGCATCTCGCGGCGATGTGTTGTTCTTCCTTCATGCAGACAGCACGTTGCCTCCCAGTGCGCTCGATCGGATCAACGAAGTGCTCTCGACGGATGCAAATATCATCGGTGGAAATTTTCGCCTCGTCTTCGACGGCGATACAGCCTTCAGCAGATGGCTTACCGGGTTCTGCGCGTGGATCCGGCTGCTCGGATTCTACTATGGCGACTCCGGGATCTTTGTCCGCCGCTCAGTCTACGAAGCCCTCGGCGGCTTCCGCCCGTTACCGGTGATAGAGGACTGGGACTTTGTGCGCCGCCTCGACGGGTTTGGACGGACTAGCTGCATCGAGGATCCGCCTCTTGTCACATCATCAAGGCGTTTCGAAGGTCGCCACCCTCTGGAAATCTTCTAGGGTGGGTCAGGATCCATGCGCTGTTTTGGCTTGGCGTATCGCCCGAGCGCCTCCTTCAAATCTATCGGACTCAAGTGCCGCCACTGCAAATCCGCACGCCACGGGCTCAGTAGCGATAACGTGGCGGTGGTGGCGTAGTGATCAGGCCGCTTACCGCACCCACTGCTCCGCCGACTGCAGCGCCAAGAGCAGCACCATGTCCGCCGGCAGCGGCGGCACCTATTGCCGCACCGCTGCCTGCGCCTATCAAGCCGCCACCGATCGTGCGCTGGACCGGATCATAAGGGTTTGTGCAAGCCGATAACCCTAGAAGCATGCCAACGGCGAATACGCCCGGAGTAATCCGTGATTTTGTCATTCGCTTGTCCGCCTTCAGGTGAGTAGCCATGTCTGATTCGATCTCCGGTCAGGCGCATACGAACGTCTAGCCGGGAGCGCAAATTCCGACGAGCAGGCAGATAGCGATGCCACCGACTGTGTCATTTTTGGCACCTAAGCGCGTCCGTCAGAGTCGACGAATCCGTTAACCGTGTCGAATCACGACCGCGCTCGGCCTCCAGCAGGCTCGAAAACAGCCAAAATTTAGGTGGGTGTTGGCCTCGACAGTCGGCGCTGCTCACCGGACCCATAAAGCACAGGCGCGTCGGTTCGGGACGAAGTCTGGTCACTGGATCGTTATTGACTGGGCGCCAAAGCCCGTTCTGTCGCAGGAGCCGAACGTGCGCGTAATCGGATTGTTCTTGGCCGGAGTGCTGATTTCAACTACCCCGATGGTGGCACATGCCGTTCCGCTCGGATCGGACATCGAACACGTCGGGACGATGGGAGCCGCCAGCATTATCAAAGTATGGGATGGCTGCGGTTGGGGCTGGCATCCGGTACCCGGTCATTGGAGCCAGTGGCGAGGAGGATGGGTTCCACCGCATTGCGCTCCCAACCGTTATTACGGCGCCTGGGTTCCCTCTGGTGGTTGGGAAGCGCCCTACTGGGGATGGCGTCCTTACGGTGGTCGGGAAGGCTCATACGAAGGCCGGGGTGATACCGGCGGTGGTTCATAATCCTCAGCAGCGCGCGCCGGGGCGATCCTCGTTATCTTACGCGCTGGCCATATCCCGGTGCGAGGCGTCAGGTTTCAGCGGCCTCGCATCGCCCAGATCACTTCAATGCTCGTGGGCCACCGCTCGACGCGGCTTGCTGGCCTGGAGGTGCGGGATTACCTGCTCACCAAAGAGGCGAATGGTATGGAGCACCTCCTCGTGCGTTGCCGGCCCGACAGCGCACAGTAATATTGCTTCCTCGATACCCAAGGCTTCGTAGAGTTCGAGAAACCGGATGCAGTCGGCCGGCGTGCCGACGCAGAACTTCGTTCCCTGCTCACGCACCTCCTGCGGTGTGGGCTCGCCTGGATGCGGCCCGCTGGCGAGGCGCTGGTCGCGAGCGAAATAGCCCTGATAATCGGGCGGCACGGTGGCCGGATCATAGTCGCGCCACACCAGGCGGGCGCGCTCGCGTTGCTGCTCGATGTACCAGCCCACGAGCTCGGTGCCGCGCCGGGCGACGACCTGCGGATCCTCATGGCAATAGCCTGCCGTCATCAGCGCGGCGCGCGGCGCGGGCCCGGTCCCGTTGGTTGGGGCCGCCCGGAGCGCGTCTTGATAAAGTGCCATAAGCTGATGGACGCGATCCGGGCCGCCTTCGCTGCCGAAGAGCCCTCCCATCCTCAAATTTCCCGTCAGCCGCGCCGTCTCGTCGCTGCCGCACGCCGACCACAATGGCGGGTGCGGCTGCTGCACCGGCTTCGGCAGAACCTCGCGGCGCGGAATGTGGTAGTACGTCCCGTCATACGCGATTTCCTCTTGGGTCCAGATGCGCGGCAGCACATCGGCGAATTCCTGCCACATGCCGCGTGTGTCGCGCAGGTCGGTCCCGTACGGTGTGAGCTGGTAGGGATAGCCGGTGCGGCCGAGACCCACGTCCACGCGCCCATGGCTCAGGATGTCGAGCGTGGCCATGCGCGCCGCCACGTGCAACGGGTGGTGGATCGGGGCGAGCACCACGCCGATGCCGAGGCGGATCCGGCTGGTGCGTTGACTGACGGCCGCGAGGGTGAGGTCCGGGGCGCTGTTGTGCGACCACACCGGGCGGAAGTGATGCTCGGAAAACCACACGCTTTCAAAGCCCTGTTGCTCGGCGTAGGGGATCTGCTCCAGGGCCTCATGGATGCGTTGGGATTCACTGGACGGGGTCCAGGGCTTGGGAACTTGAATCTGGTAGAACAGGCCAATTCTCATGGGACTGTCTCCTGCAGCGCAGGCTGTCGCGCGTCACACGACCGGCGAGCGGCCGCCGTCGACGTTGATCGCGCAGCCGGTCACATAGGAGGCGGCGTCGGAAACCAGGAAGCAGGCGATGTTGGCGAACTCCTCGGCACGGCCCATGCGGCCCAACGGCACCGGCCGCCCGGCCTGCGCGATGAAATCTTCGAGCGATACGTTCGCACCCTCGCGCCGATGGCGGCGGACGATCTGATCGCTGACGATGACCCCGACATGCAATGAGTTGACCAGCACGTTGTAAGGCGCACCCTCGCCCGACAGCACCTTGGAGAACGCCATCTGCGCCGCCCGGCTGACCGAGGTCGGCGCGCTGTTTGGCCCCGGCGCCTTGGCGCCGATGTTGAGGACGTTGATGATCCGCCCCCAGCGGCGCTGCTTCATCTGCGGGAAGACCAGCCGGGCGAGGCGAATCTGGGCGAACAATTTGAGGTCGAGATCGGCCTGCCACATCTCGTCGGTCAATTCCTCGGAAGGGCCGCTCGTTGCCTGCCCGGCATTGTTGACCAGGATGTCGATCTTGCCGAGTTCGGACATCACCGCATCATAGGCCCGGCGGATGTCGGCCGCCTTGGAGACGTCGGCGCTGACCGTGGCGACCTTGCCCTTGGCGCCCGCCTGGATCTGCTGCTTGGCCTCGGCCAATGTCTCGGGGGTGCGGGCGAGGATCGCGACATCCGCCCCGGAGGCGGCAAATCGCTGCGCCATCGCGAGCCCCAGCCCCTTGCTGCCGCCGGTAATTACCGCGCTCTTTCCGTTCAGTCTGATGTCCATATGGGCTTCCTTCCTCAAGGGTTCTGAAGATCGTGGCGACCGTCACCCGGCGGTCAGCCGATCGATCTCTCGCATGTCCTCTTCTGTCAATGCCCAACCCGCCGCGCGGACATTCTCTTCGACCTGTTCGGGCTTGGTGGCGCCGGCGATGACGCTCGCCACCTGCGGGCGCCGCGCCAGCCAACTGACGGCGAGCTCCAGGAGCGTGCGGCCGCGCTCGGCCGCGAAACCCTCCAGGAGCTCGACAATCGCCCAATTGTCGTCGGTCAGATAACGACCGGCCGCGCGCTGCATATAGGTCAAACGGGCGCCTTCGGGCGGCGGCATATGGCGCTTGTATTTGCCGGTCAGCAGCCCGTTGGCGAGCGGTGCAAACGGGATCAAGCCGAGATCGTAAGCCTCCAGCACCGGCATCATCTCGCGATCGAGCCGGCGCGCCAGCAGGCTGTACTCCTCCTGGCACGAGACGAAATGGTGCAGGCCGTGGTATTTGGCCGTCCATTGCGCCTCGACAACCTGCCACGCCGGCAAGGTCGAGCAGCCGATGTAGCGGACCTTGCCCTGCCGTACGAGGTCGTCGAGCGCCCGCAGGCTCTCTTCGATCGGGGTCAGCGGGTCGGGCTGGTGCTGCTGATAGAGGTCGATCCAGTCGGTCTTGAGGCGCCTGAGGCTGGCCTCGACCTCGGCCATGATGTAACGGCGCGAGGCGCCCTGAAAGCGGCCCGACGTATCCATCGGCCGCGCGAACTTGGTCGCCAACACGATGTCCTTGCGGCGGTCGCCGAGGATTTCGCCGAGGCACGCCTCGGCGCTGCCGCGCGGGTCGCCGTAGGTGTCGGCCTCGTCGAAGAACGTGATGCCGAGGTCGAGCGCCTTGTGGACGACCCTGCGCGTCGCCTCAAGATCGATGCGGCCGCCAAAATTGTTGCAGCCGAGCCCGACGACCGAGACCTGCAGGCCGGACTTCCCGAGATTCCTTTGTTCCATCCCTTTCCCCGCTTGGTCGGATCAGTCGGCAAAGGCCGCGAAGATTTCGTCGAGTGCCGTCAGCTGGTTGCCGTTGACCGAATTGGGGACGAGCACCGGCGTGTTGAGACCCGCGGCGTACCACTCGGCGAGGCGGTCGCGAACCTTGGCGGCAGACCCGTAGAGCGCGTTGTCGGCGATCCACCGGTCGGTCAGGTAGCGCGGGACGTCGTCCCGGCGGTTTTCGGCGAGGGCCTGCTCGATCGCGCTCATCCCATCGCCGTATCCCGCTTCCTTCCAGTAATTGCGGTAGTTCGGCAACAGCACATAGCGCACCAGCCGGCGGCGATGTAGTGCCAGCGCGGCGCCTTCATCATCGGTGATGCAGACCGGCAGCATGTTGCCGATCAGGAACTCCGGGTCCCCGCGCTTGGCCGGCGGGACGACCGACAAAGACTCCGCCAGGTGCGACAGGCTGGCGTTGGCGAACAACACGCCGTCGGCGATCTCGGCGGCGAGCGCTACTATCCGCTTGCGCAGTGCCGCAAGCACGATCGGCGGCAAGGCGCCGCTGCCGTCATAGGATTTGAGCTTCTCGACAAAGGCTCGGGTATCGGCCAGAGGCTTGCCCGGGGTGATGCCGAGCCGCTGATGGGTCGGGCCGTGGGCTACGCCGACGCCAAAGCGGAAGCGCCCGCCTGAGACCTCGTGGATATAGGCCGCACTCGCGGCAAATTCCTCGGTCGTCTGGGCATAGATCGGCGCGATCGCCGTGCCGAACCGGATCCGCTCGGTGGCAAGCGTCAAACCCGTGCACTGCGCCATGTTGCCGTAGCGACTGGGCATATAGATGCCGGAAAAGCCTCGCCGTTCGATCTCACGGGCGATGTCCAGCGTTTGGCGCCGCCGCCCGGGCACGGCGACGAGGCTGATCGCGGGTAGAGGCTGAGGCATCGGCGGCTCCGGTATCGGCGGTCGGCATGTTGTAACTCGTGCGTCCCCATCTTGCAGCACGGCCCGCATGACAGGGGAATTTTGCAGTGCTCGATCTCCCTCAGATTCCCTGCCGCTAAGCGAAATCACGCGGAAAAAATCGCGCCCGCGTCCGGAATCGACCGCGCTTCTCAACGATAAGCGTTCTGGATCAACGGCTTATAAAGCCGATTACGAAGCGGCCCGTGGGCCCTCTGAGACCCGCTCAGAGTTCACCGCTTGCCCTCGTTCGCCGCGGCCTTCGGGGACCGCGGACCAGATCTATCATCACGCTGTGAATGCGCGCCGCCGCGGAACTCGTCTATCATCCGGAGAGGCGAACACACCCGCTCCGCCACACGCTCCGAAGGGCGACCCCGATCCCGGCTCGGAGCCGATCGGCTGGGACGAGGCCAACGGTACCGACGGCTTGTTCAACTGACGGAAATACCATGACTGTGGATATCGGGCTCGGCAACTGGCTCTATCGAAGGGCGCTGCGAACCCCGCACCGCAGGGCCCTTACGTTCGAAGGCACGACTTGGACCTACGGAGAACTCCAGGACCGGATTGATCGCCTGGCCAGCGCCCTGCGCGCGCATGGCGTTTGTCATGGTGACCGGGTGGCTTTTCTGGGGTTCAACCAGCCCTCCTTTCTCGAGACCTTGTTCGCCGCCGCCCGCCTCGGCGCCATTTTCGTGCCGTTGAACTACCGGCTTACCGGGCCGGAACTCAGCTACATCATCAATAATGCCGGCGTGCATACCTTGGTCACTGACACGTCGCACCGGCCGGTGATCGATCCGATCCGGGCAGAGCTTCCTTGCCGCCGGTTCTTATCGGCCGACCAACCGGCCGAGGGATGGCCAGACATCGCCGGCATGCTCGCCGCGCATGACCCGCTCAGGACGGGGGAGCGTGTCGCCGAGGATGAGACCGCCATCATCATGTTCACCAGCGGAACGACCGGACGTCCTAAAGGGGCAATGCTCACGCATGGCAACATCTGGTGGAACAACATCAACGTGCTGCTTGCTTATGACCTCCTGGCGGACGACGTCTCGCTGCTCGTGGCGCCGCTATTTCACATTGGCGGCCTCAACGTGAATTCGCTGGTGATCTGGCAAAAGGGCGGGCACATCGTGCTGCACCGGACCTTCGATCCGCGCCGGTGCCTCGACGACATCGCGACTTACGGCGTCAGTACCATGTTCGCCGTCCCGGCGATGCTGCTGTTCATCAGCCAGCAGCCGACGTTCGCCTCGGCGGACCTTTCAAGCCTGCACACGATCGTTTGTGGCGGCGCCCCGGTGCCGGAGCCTCTCATGCGCCTTTACGCGGATCGGGGCATCCCGATCAATCAAGGGTATGGGCTGACCGAAACGTCGCCGTTCGTGACATTTCTCGCGCCGGAGTGGGGGATGGCGAAACTCGGATCGGCGGGCCGCCCGCCCATTTTCAGCGAAGTGCGGCTCGTCGACCCCGATGGACGCGACATCGCAATGCCGCGTGTGAATGGCGAGGTCATCACCAGCGGGCCAAATATCATGAAAGGCTATTGGAACAATCCCGAAGCGACGGCGGCGGCGATCGATTCCGAGGGCTGGTTTCATACCGGCGACGTCGGTTATTTCGACGAGGACGGTTTTCTATTCATCGCCGACCGCCTGAAGGACATGGTGATCACCGGCGGCGAGAACGTTTACCCGGCCGAGGTCGAGAGCGTGCTGTACGACCATCCGGCCATCACCGAAATCGCGGTGATCGGCCTGCCCGACGAGCAATGGGGTGAGGTGGTTGTCGCCGTGGTGGCACTCAAAGATGGTGCGACGGTCGATCTCGAGGAACTCAGGGGGTTCGCGACCGAGCGCTTGGCGCGTTACAAACTGCCGCGCCGACTGGAGATCGTCCCCGCGTTACCGCGCAACCCGGCCGGGAAGGTGCTGAAATTCGAACTGCGCGCACGGTTTGGCGCGGCCAGCCGAGCGTGATGTCGAGCCTGTCGATGGCTGGTTGAGTTCAATCCCGGCATGCCTCCGGAAGCGCGTTTTCGTGTAGGCTGTGCGAAGGCGGATTCGGACATCGGCCGATGATGGCCGGATTGAGCACGCCTTTGACGACCGGGAGAAGATCCGATGGCTGATCACCCCAGCCTGCAGCGCGTTCACGGCTATTGCGGGCTGTGCATCGCCCGGTGCGGTGCAGTCGCGATCGTGGAAGACGGCCGCTTCACCCGCCTCGAACCCGATCCCGCACATCCGACCGGCCAGGCGCTCTGCGCCAAAGGCCGCGCCGCCCCGGAACTCGTCTATCATCCGGAGAGGCTAAGGCACCCGCTCCGCCGCACACGCCCGAAGGGCGAACCCGATCCCGGCTGGGAGCCGATCGGCTGGGACGAGGCTCTGGACCTGACGGCTGGGGCGATGCGCCGCGTCGCTGAGCGGCACGGGCCGCAAGCGGTGGCCTTCACCGTGTCCTCCCCCTCCACGACCACGATCGGGGACTCCACCGGCTTCATTCAGCGGTTGGCGAACGGCTTCGGCACGCCCAACGCGAACATCACCCTCGACATCTGCGGCTGGGGCCGCGGTTTCGCCACCC
>Ga0306922_10005495_pt1 | contig 12109 bp, 8 predicted proteins | sample sta12Cox44000082_FD_203758 | JGI IMG/M metagenome (GOLD analysis project Ga0306922, IMG submission 203758) | Lab enrichment of tropical soil microbial communities from Luquillo Experimental Forest, Puerto Rico - statoxic.12C.oxic.44.000.082 (v2)... | ecosystem: Environmental > Terrestrial > Soil... | reverse complement strand
CTATTGTTTTCCTGGGCGCGTCAGACCTTGTCGCTGACCGCATGTTTCCTGAGACCGGCCAGCTCAGCTGCGCGATTATCGATCGGTTCGGGCTGCCGCGTCAGAAACCGAATTGCGTTTGTCGTTACAAGAACCCAGAAGGACCCTTAGTGGAATACCGCTACAACGAATGCGGATACCGTTCGGCGAAGCCCTGCGGAATGAAACCCCGTGACACGGTGCGGGTCGTCGTAATGGGGGCCTCAGTGGCCTGGGGGCTGTACATCCCTGCTGCTGAGACGTTTGGGACTCGCACCGAAGCGGCCCTGAACCGGATTTGCAGTCGTCCGGTCGAAGTACAGAATATGGGTGGCATGGTGCTGTTTAAGGACCTGCCGAAACTTGCCCGCGAAGCGTTGGGGCTGACGCCCGATGTTATCGTGTTAACGGTGGGGCCTTTCGATCTCGAGGAACTGGCAGGAACGGAGCGGCCATCGAACCCCCATGCCCAAAGCATTGTCGGCAGGACTAAATTGGCATGGCACAACCTCATGGCAAGAGCGCGCCAGAGTAAATTCGTTTTCGCGGCGTATCATTACATGTTGTTGGACACACAAGTTCTCTATGAGGCCTACATGCACATGGGAGGCTCCCGCGAGGTGATGCGCTCCCCTCAAACGGCTGAAGGCGATCAAATGTACGCTGACTTTGCCAACGCGCTCGATCGAATGATGGCTAAGCTCGCGGGTTCCGGTGTATCTGTCGTGGTAATGGCAGTCCCGAATCGTGTTGCAGCCGCGATGGTGAGCAACCGATCGCACCTGGACGGTACCGACCCCCTGTTGTTTGGCCGCCGTATCAGTGAAATCGCGGTTCAACATGGTGCGATAGCGCTGGATGTTACGCCGGGGTTTGCCAATTTCGCGCATGCCGAGCAACTCTACTACCCCGTTGACAACCATCCGAACGGCGACGGGCATGCAGTCATAGGACAGGCCCTGGTGGACCGCCTGACGGATGGTTCCATTCCTCAACTGGCGGCGTGCCGCGTCACGTCTCAAATTGCAAAACACTAATCACAATGGCGGGTGCATCAGTTTCCTTCCTCGTGTTCGCGACGGTAGTCATCCTGTTCTCGAATCTTTGGCCGCGAACGGAATGGCGGCAGTTGGTTTTACTGATCGCCAGCGTTGCATTCCTGTGCATCTGCGCGGATAAGCAGTCATTGGTGCCGTTGATCGCCTTCTTAGGGCTTGGCTATGTCGGACTGAAGTTAATTGAGTCGGGCCGTGTGCGAACCGCGACACCAATGGTGGTGGTAACGATCCTGATTTATATCTGGCTGAAAAGATACACGTTTCTACCATCGTCACTATTCTTGCGGATCTCCTATTCCACGCTCGGCCTGTCCTATATTTTCTTCCGCGTCCTCCACCTGCTCGAAGACGCTAGCAGTGGAATGTTAGAACGCCCCGTCAGCTTGGTCTCGTATGTAATCTACACACTGAATTTCACTACCCTGGTAGCCGGCCCGATTCAGCGGTATCAGGACTTCGATAAATCCCAGCGCGAGGCTAGGCGACCCTCGGTTACGCGCGTGGGCTTGGCGATCGAACGCATCATCACTGGGTTTTTCAAAACCAACGTATTGGCCCTGATATTTTCCATGTTGCACGCGGGTGCAATCAACCAGATCATGGCAGCAGCTCAATGGCAAACCAGCGTGCTGCAAGGCGCGGTGGTGATCGCTTCTTATCCTTTCTTTCTATACTGCAATTTCTCTGGATACATCGACATCATCATCGGCATCGCACTTCTACTCGGCATCAGCCTCCCCGAGAACTTCGACCGCCCGTTTTCATCCCTGTGGTTCATTGACTTCTGGAATCGATGGCACATTACATTGTCGACGTGGTTCAAGACCTACGTGTATAACCCCCTCGTCATGGCGTTGATGCGGCGCTTCCCCTCCGAATCTCTTGCTCCAGTTTGGGGTGTGACCGCGTTTTTCGTTACCTTCTTCCTGGTAGGAGCGTGGCACGGTCAGACTTTCGCATTCCTGTTCTTCGGAGTGCTTCAAGCTTTGGGAGTGAGCATTAACAAGCTCTACGAGATCGCCCTCGCGGCGGCCCTTGGTCGCAAACGGGTGAGGGTCCTGTCATCCAACGGCTTCTACATCGCTGTCTGTCGAGGACTGACCTTCACATGGTTGGCGTTCACGCTGGTCTGGTCTTGGTCGAGTTGGTCGAGACTTGCCGGATTGACAACGGCAATGGGTGCCGGTGCCATAGTCGCTTCTCTGAGTCTGATTTTACTTGCAGCAACGGTTGGTCTCGCCATATGGGAGGCAGGACGCACCCATCTGTTGAGAATCCAGTGGGGACAACAGGTCGTCCTGCAGTCGCGTTACACCAGGACAGCTTGGTGCACAGCGCTCGTCCTATTCTGGATCGCGGCCGAACTTCTGCTCCGGCAGCCGGCACCGGAAATCGTCTACAAGACCTTCTAATTTAATTTAATTTATTTAATTTAATTTGGATTACAGCCCAACTTCGCAAGAGACTGCACTCGTCTGTTGGCTTGGGCGACTTCGGCGCAAAGAGATTTCCTAAATAACATCGGTTCGTTGATCGAAATTGAGCTGATTTGTCGCATCTATGGTGGGCGGTTGACTGGTAACTCACACCGTAACCCCGTTCCAATTAAAACCATAGGCAGATATCGGGCGCGGTTGCCTAGCGGCACTAGGGAGCGATTACCAGTTGAGACGTCCCCTGTCGAAAATGCGGGGACCGTATGGGCGAGAAATTTGTATTGAAGAACGGTTCTTGAAAACCCTAAGGATGAGCCTTGACGCCCTGATCGACACTGAAGAAGGAGTACATCGTAGCTGTGAACCACGAAGCACAATATTCGAACTGGCTTGCAAGCCGTGAAATTCCGGCGGGCTGGAAGCTCGCCGGAAAGAACGGTCCGAGAAAAACCTCTCGTTTCACTTCGGTTCAAGCGCCAGATTCTAACCTAGCGCATAGCTCGTGGACGGTGATTTAGATCACTACGATAGCGGAGGTCGAGTGGCGGTTGGCGAGTGCCACGCGGCGTTGTTGCACCTCAATGCTCGGCGGGGTCGCCGGCCGCAGGTTCCGAGACCTTCGACAGATAGCGTGTACGCTTAATTCCAACCGGCATGTTGAGCAGATGCACGACGCGTGTTGGTTCCCTGCTCTCGAGCCTTCACCTCGTCTCCAATCACCTTGCTCTTTGTTTTTGTGCGCTCTTCTGCTGAGACACTTCGTTCCTTTCCAGCCTCGCACTGGTACTCGGGATAAGAAGTGCATCGTTGTGCGAAATCCGTGGCGCGGTCGTATTCTGCCTCTTCGCAGGCACGCAGCGCTGCAAGGTTTTGCCAGCAGGCATCGTTATATGGGTCGGGGAAGGAGTTTTGGGCCGATACTCCGAGCACGGACCCAAGTAAGAGAATTCCAATGGGGGCTAGCCTTTCAACTTTCATGATTCCTCCGTTAGCTTCGACTAGGGCATAGCTGCCCTGTCACTCAATAAAGGCGAAGTTCGCAGGGAAAATCACTCAACCCCAGCAGACGTCACTCGGTAAATTGGTATAATTCACCAACGGCGGGAAAGAGAAGCGCATTATGTCCGATCCTGCACCCGTCAATGACCTTCCCAAAGGCGCAGGCAATGTCACGTATCTCCTTTTGGAATGGGGCAATGGAGATCGCTCAGCATTAGACCGATTGACTCCAATTATCTATGATGAGTTGCTCCGGCTTGCCAGGGCGCGACTAAGCCGCGAGAATCGCGCCTGTACCCTCCAACCAACCGCACTTGTTCATGAGTGCTATCTTCGTCTTGCGGATCAAACCAGATTGCAGTGGCAAAATCGCGCCCATTTCTATGCTGTGGCGGCCAACACAATGCGACGCGTGTTGATCGATCACGCCAGGAAGCGCAAGGCCGAGAAACGGGGCCGTGGTATGAGAATCACTTTGCAGACGGGCATGGATATTGCTGCGAACCGTGCTCCGGATCTCCTTGTGTTGGACGAAGCTCTACAAAAGCTTGCAGAGCTCGACGAAAGGAAAAGTAAGGTTATTGAGTTGAAGTTTTTTGGTGGTATGACGACGGAGGAAATCGGCCTGGTCCTTGGGATTTCCGTCGCAACGGTTGGTCGCGAACTTCGTCTGGGGCAAGCCTGGCTGCGAAAGGAAATATCGCGCACCTAGGCTTGAGGGCCGTATGACGATCGATCGCTGGAACCGCATCGAAGAGATTTTCCAGGGCGCCCTGGAAAGGCCGTCGTCGGAGCGCAGTGCGTATGTTGCGCAGGCATGCGGCGACGACAAGGAGCTGCTTTCAGAGATTGAATTGCTGTTGGCAAACGATAGAGGCGGGGACACCACGCTTCGGTCATTGGTTGAAGCCGACGTTCAAAAACTAGCGCAGGCCTCTAGTCCTTCGGAGGCAGGGCTGCAGATAGGCCCCTACCGCCTGGTGCGCGAGTTAGACAGTGGTGGAATGGGAGTCGTTTACCTCGCTGTCCGATCGGACGATCAGTACTTTCAAATCGTCGCCATCAAGATGATTCGTAAGGGGCTCGAGTGGCCTTCGCTGGTCCAGCGATTTCGCGCGGAACGGCAGATCCTTGCCACGCTGACCCATCCCCATATAGGCGCAATTCTGGATGGGGGAGAAGCGAAAGATGGCCGGCCCTTCATCGTGATGGAGTATGTTGAAGGTCAGCCCATCACGCTGGCGTGCGAGAGCGGTGGCCTATCCATCCGACAGCGGGTGGAACTGTTTCGCTCCGTGTGTTCCGCCGTACATTACGCCCACCAGAAGTTGGTGATTCACCGCGATATCAAGCCCAGTAATGTTCTGGTCACTCCGCAAGGCAATGTCAAACTCATAGACTTTGGCGTCTCGAAACCCCTGGCTCCGGAGCTGATTCCCGGTGAGCTTCCCAAGACCGAGAGCTGGCAACGGCTGCTGACGCCTGACTACGCGAGTCCGGAGCAGCTTCAGGGCAAGGAACTGACCACGGCAAGCGACATCTACTCGCTTGGGGTTCTACTTTTTGAGCTCTTGACGGGATCGCGTCCTTACTCGCTCGGAGAGCTTTCTCCCGCTGCGGCGGAAAGGCTCGTTTGCGAACAGGGAATCCCCAAGCCAAGCGCGGTTCCGGAACTTCCTGACCGGGTACGAAAAGAAGTAGCGGGAGACCTGGACCGGATCGTCTGCAAAGCCATGAACCAGGACCCGTCCAGACGCTACCTTTCGGCACAACATCTGGAAGAAGATCTGCTTCGTTTCTTAGAAGGCAGGCCTGTCCTGGCGCGAGATCCAACGCCCCTCTACCGATTGAACAAGTTTCTAAAGCGTCACAGGACGGCTTCTCTGATGGCCTGTGCGACATTGATGGTGTTGGTGGGCTCGGTGTTCTTCCATGGCTGGCAGTCTCGCCTGGCGGATCGCAAGGTAAAGCAGGTTGCTACACTCGCTGATTCGGCAATTTCCGATCTGACATCCAAGCTGGAGCAGGCTCCAGCATCTACTGAAACGCAGGCGGCCCTGTTTCACAGTGCGTTGGGCTATCTGGAGCAGCTCAGGCAGAGCTCCGGGAACGATCCGCGAGTGTTGCTCGAACTTTCAAAAGTCTATATGAGGGTCGGCGACCTTGAGGGTTCGCCGTTCGTAGCGAATCTTGGTAATACGGGATCTGCCCTCAACAGTTATCAGGAAGCGTTGCATGCGGCAACCGAAGCCCACTCCCGGCTCCCGGGAGAGGAGAGCACGAGAACGTTGATCGAGGCGTATCAACGGCTCGCCAGAATGGAATATTCATATGCCTCTTTAGAAAACCTTGACAAGGCCGCCGACCATTACCAGCACTGTCTTCCCTTGGCACGCGGCTTCTGGCAACTGAATCCGGCAGACCCGGTTCGCATACGTCTTCTTGCAAGCAGTTACAGCGGTCTTGCCGATATTGAGGACTACAGCCTGCAACCGGACAAAGCGCTGGAGAATTATCGAAAAGCACTGCAAATCGTTGGAGGTGAGTTAAGCGGTAATGAAGATCACGACATGATGTTGCCCAGACTTTACACTCTCATCGGGCTCAAGTTATATGACCTTGGACTTCAAACTGAAGCTTTCGCGAATCTTCGGAAGGCAGTAACGATTGCTGAGGCTCTAGCTCAAAGATCTCCCTCACCGAAACAGGCCAAGCGACGCCTTTATACCATTTATGACGCCATGATCGGGCCCTTGGCGGGAGACGAGATGCTCAACGTTGGCGACTCCAACCAGGCCCAGGCGTACGCCCGTAAGGCTCTGACCCTTGCGGAAGAGCTGGCGGCGAGCGACAGCAAGAACGCGCAGGCAAGCTGGGATTTAGGTTTTGCATATTTTGACATGGGGAATGCGTTGCGTTTAACGCAGCGGGCAACGGCTGCTGCATGGTACCGAAAATCCATCTCTTTTACGCAGAACCTGACCCCGCGGTCTGAGGCGGAGATCCACCTGGCATTTCGCGAGGAATCGCTCGCGGCGGTACTTGTAAAGAAGGAACAGGCGGTAGAACGACTACATCTGCTCTTAGAAGTGAATGCGCTAAGGCAGAAAGTGGCAAGCACCGAACCTGATTTGCCGATGCACCGTCAAAACATGATGAGATCGTATTGCCGGCTAAGCGATGCGGAGCTGGCGGTGAATGATCTCGCAACGGCCCGGCGGTATGCCGATCTGTCCGTGCGATTTCTCAATACGTTCCCACTAACGTCTCCCGACTTACGGATTCTGCGCGATGTAGGCCTCTGCTATGAAAGTCTGGGCAATCTGCAGCGGCAGATAGCTATGGATCAGTCGTTTTCTGCCGGGGAGAGGCGCGCGGCCGAGCTAGAGGCCCGGCAGTGGTACCTGAAGAGCTCCGACGTGTGGCACGAATGGGACCAGCGAGGCGCTTCGACGCCGGAAAGCCAAGCCGAGCGCCGCAAGATCGAACATTTGCTGAGAACCACAAGGGTGGTGAAGTCTCGCGACAATGACGATCATGGCAGCGGCAGTCAGGCCGATAATACTCATATGATCGGAATGATCGCTCTTCCGCGCTATTAATTACAACGGAGATAACGCCACTTGTTCGAACCATCCAAGCTTCGGCTGTTGACGGCAACACAGCTAGTTGAGGAACACCGAAAGGGCACTCTTGTTCTCGACACGAGAGACGCTGAGCAATTTGCAGCGCTTCACCTCCGGGGATCGATTCAGATTGGCCTTCTGGGCCCTTTTGCAAGTTGGGCGGCGATACTGCTGAAGCCCAACCAGAAACTCCTATTGGTTGCCAAGAACGAACAGTCCGCGGAGGAAGCTCGCCTTCGCCTGGCGAGAGTTGGCTTGGACCACGTAATCGGCTATTCCCTTGCCGATGAGACAGGTTGGCGTGACGAGAAGATCGAGTTGGCTACCATAGCAACGGCCCGGTGCGAGAGCATCCGGCAGACATTGGAAAGTGATCCCACGGTGCAGCTTGTCGATGTACGCAGCCGCGCTGAATGGCTGAAAGGACACTTGCCTGGCGCCATCTCCCTTCCACTTCTCGATCTCGAATCGAGAGCACAACTCATCGATCCCTCTAAATCCAGCCTAGTTTATTGCCGCGAAGGGTTTCGCGCCACGACCGCTGCTAGCATCCTGCTGCGGGAGAGTTCTGCTGAGATTGCCATTTTGATCGACGGGGTTGAAGGGTGGTCAGCACTCGGATTGCCCCTCGAAGTGCCGAACACCAAATAATTCCGGCAAGCTTCCTTCTTTCCTTCCTGCACTGAGGTCTCAGGACACCCGTTTGTTCATGCCGCAGGCAAGCCACCGTTCTTTCGCAAAATTCCTTGCGCGCACACCGCTATCGACACGTTTCTTCGAACAGGGTAAGAACCTTATGCTCGATGCGGCTGAGCTTGATTTCTATCTGTTTAATCGGGAGGCCCGCATGGATGAAGCATGGGGTCTTGAGCGCCATAGCCTCGGTAGTGAGAAACCGATACAGGCAAGCGACCATAGTTAGACGGTACCAGTAGACAGATATCGGGAGGCATGCGCTTCTGGTGTCGTCATTTGTTGACATTCCCCGACGAGAGTTTGCACCTGTTGTCACGTCGTAACTGGTACCGACCACGTCGTCATTGCCCACCTAACATCACGATGGATTTTGGCGTTGTTCAGGCTAATGCCAATCCGCAAATCCTTCTTTGAATAAGCTCTGATCGGATTCTCTCGGGTACGCCTTGACTTTTGAAGGGCCGACCAGAACCGCACTACCCTTCACCGAAGTCAAAGACAAGGTATTAGACGGAGGCAATGGCGAATGAATATTTCGTGCCCAAATCGCAGAGATCTGGATGCTGGCAAATCCTTCGCAAGAGCAACGACACCACGAGTGGGCAGGATTTTCACTCTAAGCCCTCTTCACCGCGTAATGAGTTTTTTTGCGCCTTCAATCGCAAACTCACCCGCGCGAGGCACCAGACGATAGTTCGCACATCTCCGCGGTGCCGCCGCAAGCTGGGAATCGCACTCGCTGGTGGTTTCGCCCGCGTAATGGCCCAACATCGGAGTACTGAAGGTGTTGGAGGAGGAAAACATTCCGGTTGACTTTGTCACCGTCACCAGCTCAGGAGCCATCATTGGCGCAGCGTACTGTGCGGGCATGAGGGCTAAGGAACTCGAGAAAATGGCGCGCACAGTGCCGCAGGACCAGCACGTTGGTGGACACGTAGGCCCACAGACTCCGGAAGGAATCTTCCTTCATGGCCGCGCTCTTCCTGTCGTTCGGTGATTCCTAGGCGCGCCACACAGGTAGCGCAGACAGCCTAAGCGGCAATCGACTGCTATTGCGAACCTCAAGCCAGGCGAGAAACATGCTGCCGATAGTGTTGCGTGATCCGGAGCTTGTGGTACAGTAATGGCCGGAACGATAAAATTCAGTTGGTCAGGAGCCGGAATAGTCACGTCACCCCGGCAGCTCGGCTGTGGAGTCCGTTTATGAATAGCCAACGGAGCATCCGCGAACTGCGTGCCATGTTGAGAGCCGTTCGCAACGAAATCGAGGCCTTTGAGACAGTAAACCCGTTGCGTGTGCGGGATAATGAAGCCCACAAGAGAATTAAAGAGGCGAAAATCAAGGAATCCGTAATCTTGAAAACCCTCACAGACTTGGGACAAAAACTGTAGTTCCCACGAGCTAACTTCTGCCTGATTTGTCGTCAACGTTATTGATTTCTGTTCTCGTCAGAATTGGCCGCCGGGCACCTTGGACCGGGTTACGTGCCGGCAGTTTCGCCGCCTCTCTCTCATTCCTTCAGACGTTTCATCGTTTCCGGATGCCGCGCCCACTCGACGCGCTTCTTCCGGCGCGCCGTAAGGCTCCGGATGGATGTAGTAGCCGCACTCTTTTTCCGGCTTCTCCACTTCAACCTGGAGCGGGTGAGCCTTGGCAAAAGCATTCGGACGCACACCTGTCACCTGCCTAGTACCATCTGCTCGTTACCGGAATCGAGAACGGCTTGCGACTCAGATGACGCTCCCATTCCATCAATGTTCCCGCCCTCTCCCGCGAAACCAACAGCTTGTTTAATTCCTGAGGATCGTGCGCTGGCTGCCGAACTGTCCCATCGGTCATGACGACACCTCTCTGACGGCAACCCGATCAACCCCGCTTACGTGAACTTGAGTCCGCAGATCCCGGAGATCTGCTGGGTGTTTCTCTTGCAGGCTGGAAGATGAGCGGTGAGATCGAGGCTTCGAAGCCGAATCGTACTACGCCTTCTCCAGGGTCCGGCTTGCAGATCGGGCAGGCACCAACACCACTTACCGGATACGGCTACGCGCTCCGCAAAATCCTCCATTGATTTTCGCCTACCTGATTAGAGGAGGAATTCAGACCCCGTGCTCAATGGTCACCGACAGTCTTTTCCAGCAAGAAGTCCAAGATTTACCGGCACCTTGCCGCGATCCGGCTGAGTGCCTGTTGCCGATAACAGTGCATCTGTCTTTTCCTAGAAGGAAGGTTCACAGTGAATGATCATGCTGAAGCGAGGGCAGGCAGGGGCTTTGATCGCCGTCATTGGGTGACCCTCGTCCCTTATGGCCTGCACGAACAGCATCCCAACAGTTACAAGGAAATTTTCGATACGCTGTGGGAGAACCGCGACAACCTCCCCTATGCCTATCGCATTCTGCGCAATGGGTGTTGTGACGGCTGCTCTCTCGGCACCACCGGCATGCGCGACTGGACGATGAAGGGCATCCACCTCTGTGCGGTCCGGCTGAACCTGCTTCGCCTCAACACGATGCCAGCGATGAATTGGCATCTTCTCGAGGATGTGAAGTTACTTCAACATAAAAGCGAACATGAGCTGCGCGATCTAGGACGGTTGCCAGTGCCGATGGTCCGGCACCGAGGCGAGGAGGGCTTTCAACGGATTTCCTGGAACGAGGCCACTACGCTGGTCGCAGACCAGCTGCGCCAGACCGGCCCGCAACGTGTGGCGTGGTATGTGACGTCTCGGGGTCTCACCAACGAAGCCTACTACGCGCACCAGAAAGTGGCACGGTTCCTCGGAACCAACCATATTGATACCAGCGCCCGCATCTGCCATGCGCCCAGCACCGCTGCGTTGACGGAGACTGTTGGATGCGGCGCCACCACCTGCTCCTACTTGGACTGGGTAGGTACTGACCTTCTGGTGCTGGTGGGAACGAACATCGCCAACAATCAGCCAGTCACGACCAAGTATCTTTACTACGCTAAGAAAGCTGGCACAAAGGTCTTTGTCGTCAATCCTTACCTCGAGCCGGGCCTCGAGCGCTTCTGGATTCCTTCGGTGACGGAAAGCGCCTTGTTCGGCACACGCCTCGCGGACGACTTCTTCAAGGTTCACGCCGGCGGCGACATTCCGTTCTTCTACGGAGTGCTCAAGCACCTGATCGATAACGGCTGGATTGAGCGAGAATTCATCTCCCAGCACACCACGGGATGGGAAGAGGTCCACTCGAAGACGCGTGACTTCTCCTGGGAGGCGCTGGAGCGCGGGTCGGGGCTTACGCGACAGGAGATGTTCCGCTTCGCGGAGGCGTTTGGCAGGGCACGGTCCGCCATTATTGTATGGAGCATGGGAATCACCCAGCACAGCCACGGCAGCGACAATGTGCGGGCTATCGTTAACCTGCAACTGGCACGAGCCAATGTTGGACGCAAGCACACCGGGTTGATGCCCATCCGCGGTCATAGTGGTGTGCAGGGTGGAGCGGAGATGGGGGCCATGCCCGGCGCCTACGTTATGGGCTGCCCCGTGAGTGAAGCCAATGCGGAAAAGTTTGCCGGGCAGGACTTCTGGGGTTTTAAGCCGCCCGCCTGGAAAGGCCTCGGCGCGGCGCATATGCTGCTTGCCGCAGAGCGTGGTGAAATTGATGCTCTTTGGCAAAGCGGCGGCAATTTCAAGCACACATTGCCGGAACCCGAACTGGTGCATGCGGCACTCGCAAAGATCAGACTGCGCGTGCATCAGGACATTGTGGTGAACCAGACTATGCTGGTTGACCCGTCCGACACGGTGGTGCTTCTGCCTTCCCGGACGCGGTACGAACAGCGCGGTGGAGGCACCGAGACCAGTACGGAGAGGCGCGTCATCTATAGCCCGGAGATTCCCGGCCCGCGCCCTGGGGAGGCGAGAGACGAATGGGAGATCCCCGTATTAGTAGCGCGTAAACTCGATCCTGAAAAAGCGGGTAAGGTGTTCTCGTGGCGCGACACGCAGGACATCCGGGATGAGATTGACCGAGTATGTCCGACGTACCGCGGCATTGCCAATTTGCGCAAGAAGGGCGACAACTTTCAATACGGCGGGGCGCGCTTGCTCGCTGAACGGTTCCTAACGCCCGACGGGCGCGGCCACTTCAGCGCGATGGATCTGCCGGAAGAGAAGGTTCCCGACGGGCAATTCCTCCTCACCACGCGGCGGGGCAAGCAATTCAATAGCATCATTCACTCGAATGTGGACCCTATTACCGGCGCCCGGCGTGACGAGGTGATGATGGCTCCCGAAGACGCCGCCCG
>Ga0306922_10005492_pt1 | contig 12111 bp, 14 predicted proteins | sample sta12Cox44000082_FD_203758 | JGI IMG/M metagenome (GOLD analysis project Ga0306922, IMG submission 203758) | Lab enrichment of tropical soil microbial communities from Luquillo Experimental Forest, Puerto Rico - statoxic.12C.oxic.44.000.082 (v2)... | ecosystem: Environmental > Terrestrial >... | reverse complement strand
TCGAAGGAGACCCAGGTGGTGCTCGAGGGGCTCGAGCAGGGCAAGGTCGACGTCGTCATCGCCACGCACCGCCTGCTGCACGCCCATGCGCGCTTCAAGGACCTCGGGCTCCTCATCATCGATGAGGAGCATCGTTTCGGCGTGCGCGACAAGCAGCGCCTGCAGGCGCTGCGCGCCAACGTGCACGTGCTCACCCTCACCGCCACTCCCATCCCGCGGACCCTCAACATGGCGCTCGGTGGGTTGCGCGACCTTTCGCTCATCACGACTGCGCCCGCGGCGCGCCTGGCGATCAAGACTTTTCTCATCGAGTGGCACGACCCGACCCTGCGCGAGGCGGCGCTGCGCGAGCTGCGGCGCGGTGGGCAGGTCTACTTCGTACACAACGAGGTGCGCACGATCGAGAAGATCGCCGCCGAGGTTCAGGCGCTGGTGCCGGAAGCGAGCGTGCGCATCGGCCACGGCCAGATGCGCGAGCGCGATCTCGAGCAGCTCATGGTCGATTTCTATCACCGCCGCTTCAGTGTGCTCGTGTGCACCACCATCATCGAAAGCGGCATCGATGTGCCGAGCGCCAACACCATCATGATCAATCGCGCCGACCGCATGGGGCTCGCACAGCTGCATCAGCTGCGCGGCCGCGTCGGCCGCTCGCACCACCGCGCCTATGCCTACCTCATCGCGCCGCCGCGGCAGGCGCTGGCGCGCGATGCCGCAAAGCGCCTCGAGGCCATCGAATCGATGGAGGAGCTCGGTGCCGGCTTCGTGCTCGCGACTCACGATCTCGAGATCCGCGGCGCGGGCGAGCTCCTCGGCGAGCAGCAGAGCGGTCAGATGACCGAGATCGGGCTGTCGCTGTACCTCGACATGCTCGAGCACGCCGTGAGGGCGCTGAAGGCAGGAGAGGAGCCGCTGCTCGATCAGCCGCTCGCCGCCGCCACCGAGGTGGAGCTGCGGCTGCCGGCATTCCTGCCGGAAGCCTACGTGGGCGATGTGCACGTGCGCCTGTCGCTCTACAAGCGCATCGCCGCTGCACCGAGTGAGACGGCGCTCGATGAGCTCACCGCAGAGCTGCACGATCGTTTCGGCCCGCTGCCGGCCGCGGCGCAGAACCTGCTGCGCATCGCCAAGCTCAAAATCGCCGCACGCGCGCTCGGTGTGCGGCGTCTCGATCTCGGTCCGCAGGGCGGCTCGGTGCTGTTCGAGGAGCGCTCGGGCGTCGATCCCACAACACTGGTACGCATGATTCAGAAGAGCGCGCGCGAGTACCGTCTCGAGGGTCCATTGAAGCTGCGCGTCTCGCGCTCGCTTCCCGCCGAGAGTGCGCGCTTCGAGTTCGCCGCGCAGTTGCTGCGCCGACTCGGCGAAGGGCCGCGCGTCCACTGAACGTCATGCGCATGTAGAATGACTCCTCATGGATCTCCGCCATGCACGTGCGCGCGTCCCGACCGCGCTCCTCGCCACCCTGCTCTGCGCCCACACCCTGCCGGCGGTTACGGAAGAGCCGGCACCGGCGCCCGCGCCGGCGTCAGGTCCGGGAAGCGCCGTCTATAACATCGAGATCATCGTGTTCCGTGCGACGAGCGCACTCGGGGGCGCAGAGGATTGGAGCGCGGAAGCGGGCGCGCGCAACGTCGCCGGTGAGGAATCCGCCAGCGGCTCCGCAACCGTCGGGCATTTTGTCGCGGCACTGCCCTCCTCCGCCTGGCAGCTCGGCGAGCTCGAGAGCCGCCTGCGCGCGAGTGGTGTGTATGTTCCGGTGGCGCACACCGCGTGGGCACAGACGGCGAGCTCGTGGGGGACGCGCGCCGGCTTCAGCCTGCAGAAGCTCGGCATCGAGGTGCCGGGCCTCTCCGGCAGCGTATTCCTCGAGCGCGGGCAGTGGCTGCACCTCGGGATGTCACTCACTTACGCCATGACCGCCCCGCCGCAGGGGCTCGGCGCCGCGCCCGATACCCCTTTCACCATCAACGAGAGCCGCCGGGTGCGCTTCTACGAGCGCAACTACTTCGATCATCCGGCGTTCGGCGTGATTGCGCTGGTGACACCCGCCCAGGGCGCGCGACCACCGGGCCGTTGACCAGCCTTCAGGCGCGCAATCGCCGCCGCAGCCCCAGCGCCGCCAGGCCGAGACCGAACAGTGCGAGGGTCGCGGGTTCGGGTACGCCACCCCCGATCGAGCAGCCCTTGCCGCAGGAGAGCCGGTCGATGCGCTCGTTCTGCGAGAGAAACAACGTTCCGTTGGTGGTGTCGGGCGAAACGAAGTCGCCGCGCGTTCCACCCGTGGCGATGATGGTCTCGGTTCCGGTCTTGATGTCGATCAGGCCAACGGTGCCGTCGTTGTTATTGACGACGATATCGCCGCTCAGCTTGCCGCCTGCGATCACCCCGGTGCCATCAGGGGCGTGGCCATTTCCGGAATAGGTGGCGAGCAGCGCGCCTGTCGTGTAGTTGATTGCCAGGATGTTGCCACCTGATTCCCCGTAAACGATCTTGCCGTCGGGCGATACCGTGACGCCATCGCAGCAGTTTCCCACCGCGTAAATCACCCGCACGGTTCCCGTGAGCGGATTGATGTCGACGATCCCCTGGTTCGAGGAGGAGACGATGTGGCCATTGACCGGATCGCCCCACATTCCGAGGAAGCTGGTGAGATTGCTCGGGAGCCCGGCGATGGGCGTGCGCGCACCGTTATTCCCTCGCGCGGAGGAGGCGCGCGACCCGAGCGCAGGCGGGGCGGCTTGGTCACTCCTCACCGAGCAGCTGCAGCGCCGCGAATTCAAACTGCGGCACATCACTGCCTTGCACCGCACAACGCACGCGGCTGCGTGCGGCGGCAATGAACCAGGTCTCGAGCCCGTACGGCTTGCCGCGGCCGAAGGCGAGCGGATCGAGGACCGCCGCGCACGCGGCGTGCTCGGGATCGCGCACCGATTCGTAGCGGATGAGCTCGATGTGCGCCGCGCGTGCGATGGTGGCAAACGACTGAGTGTCGCGGTAGTCCGAGCGGTGCGTCCACGCTGCGCGCTCGCGCACGAAGGGTGCGCGTGTCAGATCGAGCGCGGCGCGGCTGCGCACTGCTGCCTGAAAAGCCGTGTGCGGCACGGGCTTCAGGTCGGGGGTGGCGGGGGAGTCGAGCAGGAATCGCAGCCGCCAGTAGCTCTTCTCCGCGAGCGCGGTGCGCAGTTCCTCGGCGCCGTACCAGACGCCGGGCTCGAGTGCGGCGCGAAAGCGCGACCCGGCGTGCGGGCGGTAGCGATAGGGAGTTGCCAGCAGATAATGAAGGCGCCGCACCGCACTCGGCAGCGGCGGCTTGCTCTCCTCGAGGACGGCCTCGAGGATTGACTGCTCCTCGAGTGAGTCCGTGAGACGCATGGTCGAGGCGGTGTGCTGGGCCTCGACGACGCGCCAGAGCGTCTGTGCGTAGAGGCGCGCCTCAGATGCGAGCGCGCGCGGCGTCCAGGTAGTCAACGGTGCGCACCAGCCCCGCAGGCTCGCGGATCAGATCGAGCGGCACGCCGCCGAGTGCAGTGTTCTCGCCGCGCAGCCACGCCTGGGCCGCCGCATCGTCGGAGCCTACGATCGCATCCAGCGAACGGAACAGCCGCACGAACAGCGCCGCGAGCTGCCAGGGCTTCGAGCCGGGCTCGAGTTGCCGCTGACCGTTGGCGAGGCGCGAGAGCGTCGCGGTGCTCACCCCGATGACCGGCGCCAGATCCGCTTGTGCCAGGCCGAGAAAGCGCGCCGCGCGGACCGTGGCCTGCGACAGGGTAGTCGCGGCGTCCGCGGCCGGACGGGGCCGTGAAGTGCGACGGGGCTTCATTTCAATGGAAATAATATCACACCATCGTTTCTGTAGCAAAAGAGATCCCGATGCAGGCTACGCCAAAGCGCCGCCTCGGTCGAACGCGCAGCGCGCCCGGCCCCCGGCGTGTCACGCCCCGGAAAATCACTCGGTGGTAGTGCTTGCTGCGGAAGGTTTGGGCGAGGCAGTCGCGGTGGCCGGCAGCTGGAGATCCTGAAAGTCCGCGGCCTCCGCCGTGATCGTCGCGTCCTTGCCGTTTTTCTTGGCACGCCGCAGGGCCGACTGGCACGCTTTGAGCAGTCCCGCGAGCGGCAGCGTTCGCGGCGGCACCAGGCTCGCGATCCCGGCGCTCATGGTCACGTAGCGGCCGGCTCCTGCGGTCGGATGATGCATCAGCAGAGCGCGTACGCGATCGCGCACCACCTGTGCGTACTGCGTGGCCTTCTCGGTGGCCTCGCCCTGGGTCAGGACTGCGAAGGTGCCACCTTCCCAGCGGCCGACCAGATCTCCGCCGCGACGGTAGGAGGCGCCGATCACCCGCGACACGCGGCGGATGCAGGCATCGCCCGCCGAGCGGTCGAACTTCTCGTTGTAGGCGCCGAGGTCGTCGATGTCGAACAGCGTCAGCCCGATCTCGTGTGAGTCGCGCTGCGCGAGCTGCCAGTCGCGCAGCAGCAGCTCCTCGAAGTAGGCGCGTGAATGGAGACCCGTGAGTCGGTCCTCGCGCAGCCACGAGGGCAAGCCTGCAGGCTGCCGCTCGGCATGCTTCAGGCGGTCGCTGGCGTCGCGGTGGTAGCCGATGAAGTGCGTGAGCTTCCCCTCGGTGCGCACCGGCTGGATGACCGTCTCGTTCCAGAACATCGAGCCGTCGGGACGATAGTTACGCACCAGCACCCGCGCCGGCTCGCCCTTGCTCACCGCGTCGGCGAGACGGACGCGTGCGTCCTGATCGCGGTCGCTGGCCTGAAGGATGCGCAGGTTGGTCCCGAGGAGTGCGGCGGCCGGATAGCCGCACATCTGCACGAAGGCTGCGTTGACGAACACGACCGGGCAGTCCGCTGAGGTTGCATCGCAGATCACGATGCCTTCGGGCGCGCTCTCGACCACGCCGCGCCAGGCCTCGGCTGCCCAGTTGTTCATGCACGGCTTCCCGGGTCGAGCGTCAGTGCGGGTGCCGTACTGGCCCGTGCCAGCAGCTCACGCGCCCGCCCCCACTCGGGGGAGGTCTCCAGGGGAGCGCGTCCGGGCGCCCCGGAGCGCCCATGCAGGCGCACCAGGCGCAGGCTCGAGGCAGGCTGCGGCTCGATTTCGAGTCGCGCCAGCAGCTCGAGAACGCTCGCCCGATTGTTGCAGACCAGTAGCATGTCGCAACCCGCCGATAGGGCCTGCCGTGCCCGGGCGACGACGTCCCCGTAGGCGGCGGCTGCCCCTCCCATGGACAGATCGTCGCTGAACACTACCCCCTGAAACCGCAGCTCTCCGCGGAGCACGTCGCGAATCCAGCGACCCGAGAAGCTCGCCGGGGCCGAATCGACGGCCGGAAACAGCACATGGGCCGCCATGACGGCCGGCAGGCCGTTGGCGATCAGCCGGCGGTAGGGCGTCAGGTCGGGGGCCAGGTCCGGAAGGGTGCGCCGGTCGACCGGAAGAGTGTGATGCGAGTCCGCCACGACCGCGCCGTGGCCCGGGAAGTGCTTGGCGGTTGCCGCCATGCCGGCCTCGCGCATCCCGTGGGCCCACGCCCCGGCGAGCTGCGCCACCGCATCGGGGTTGGCATGGAAAGCGCGCTCCCCGATGGCCTCGCTCACCTTCAGATCGAGGTCGACGCAGGGGGCGAAGGAGATATCCACCCCGTGAGCTCGCAGTTCTGCCGCCATCAGCCAGCCGAGCGAGCGCGCGAGGGCGACACCGGCGCGTGGGTCCAGGTCGAACTCGTGTCCGATGCGCCGCGCCGGGGGCAGGAGGGAGAAGCCGGTGCGGAAACGCTGCACGCGGCCGCCTTCCTGGTCGACCGCGACGATGAGCTTGGGCGAGCGTACGGCGTGGATCGCGCTCACGAGCGCTGTCAGTTGCTGCGGATCGACGTAGTTGCGTGTGAAGAGGATCACACCGCCCACGAGCGGATGGCGCAGCAGCTCGCGCTCCTCCGCAGAGACCTCGGTCCCGGCGAGATCGACCATCAGGGGACCGAGACTCATGCCGGAACTGCCGCGGCGCCGGGACTGGCGCCCGCGGTGAGCAGCGCCAGCGATTCGACGTGAGCCGTGTGCGGAAACATGTCGACGACGCCGGCCGCGGCGAGCGCAAAGCCATGCTCGTGCACCAACACCCCCAGATCGCGGGCCAGACTTCCCGGATGACAGGAAATATACAACAGGCGCTGCGGAGCGATGCGCGCCACTGCCGCCAACACCGCCCGTGCGCCGGTGCGCGGCGGATCGAGCAGCACGTGCGTATAGCGGTGCCGCAGCCATGGCAGGGCTGCATCCGGCGCGGCGAGGTCGGCCGCGTGAAACTCGGCGTTGACGAGACCGTTGTGTCGCGCATTATCGCGGGCGCGCGCCACCAGTGCGGCATCGCCCTCGATACCGACCACCTGCGTCGTGTGGCGGGCGAGTGGCAGGCTGAAATTGCCGAGCCCGCAATAGAGATCCAACACCCGGGCCGCCGGAGTGAGGTCCAGCAGCTCGATGGCGCGCTCCACCAGCACCTCGTTGACCGGCCCATTCACCTGAATGAAATCGGTGGGCGCAAATCGCATCTCCAGATCGAAGCGCGGCAGGCGGTAGTGCAGCGGCTCACCCGCGAGCCCGAGCTCGCGCACCGAGTCGAGCCCGCCGGGCTGCAGGAAGAGCCGCACGCCGTGCTCGGCCGCAAATGCTTCGAGGCGCGCAACATCCTGCTGCGAAGGTGCCTCGAGCACCCGCAGCACGAGCGCCGTGCCGTTGGCCGCCACGGCCACCTCGATCTGCGGTACCTGCTCGCGAATACTGAGCCCCGTCAGCATCGCCGCGAGCGGCGCGATCAGCTCACCGGCCGGTGGGGCGAGCACGTCACACGAGCGCAGCTGCGTGATGAAGGGGGCCGCGCGCTCCCGGAAGCCGACCACCACAGTGTCCTTCTTGCGCACGAACTTCGCGCCGAGGCGTGCGCGGCGGCGATAGCCCCAGTGGGGCCCGTCGAGCGCGCTCAGCCAGCGCACCGGCTCCACACGGGCAACGCGCGCGAGGGCCTCGCGCAGCTCGCCCTCCTTCGCCGCGAGCTGCGCTGCCGGCGAGAGATGCTGGAGCACGCAGCCGCCACACACACCGAAGTGCGGGCAGCGCGGCGCCGCGCGTGCCGGGGAGGCCTGCAGCACCTCGATGAGCTCGGCGTCATCGTGCTGGCGATGTCGCCGCGTGCGATGAAAGCGGATCCGCTCCCCCGGCAGGGCTCCGGCGACGAAGGCGGTCTTGCCGCCATGCACGACCCCCTCGCCCTCGTGCGTGAGCCCCTCGACCTGCGCTTCCTCCGGCGCACCGGCCGCACGCTTGCGGCGTCCAGCGGCCGCAGGCGCGGTCAAGCGCCCCGATCCTCCCAGACGCGCAGAAACTCGGCGAAGTGCGGCTCCTTCGAGGCGCTGAGGCTCGCCCGCACCCGGGCGAGCTCCTCCTCGTGCTGCTCCGGTGAGAGCTGACCGCGCAGGTGCTGAAAGCGCAGATAGATCAGCCAGGTATTGAGCACGTCAGTCTCGCAATAGCGGCGGATGCTGGCGAGGTCGCCCGCCTGCCAGGCCTCCCACACCTGGGCGCCGTCGAAACCGAGCTTACCGGGGAGTCCGAGCAGGCACGCCATGTTGGCGAGGGAGACGCGGTTGCGGTGATGGAACCCCGACAGCACGTCCATGAGGTCGGTGTGGCGCCAGTGGTAGCGGTTCAGATAATTGTTGAAGCGAAACTCCTCATCGCCGTCACCCATCTCCCAGAAGCGCTTGGCCTGCAGGCCCGCCAGCAGAGCGCGGTAGGTGAGCACCGGCAGATCGAAGCCCGAGCCGTTCCAGGACACCAGGCTCGGCGAGTATTTCTCGATGCCCTCGAAAAAGCGCTGTACCAGATCCGCCTCGGGGCTCGCCGGGTCGCCGAGGCTCCACACCGTGAAACTGTCGCCGCGGCGCAGCGCGCAGGAGATCGCCACCACGCGCTGCTGCTCGGGCGGCAGAAAGTCGCCCCCCGTGTGCTGGCGGCGGAGCGCAAACATCGCCTTGGCGACCTGCCCGTCCGCGAGCCCCTCGAGTCCGTACAGGCGGCGGCCGAGCACGACATCCGGCACCGTCTCGATGTCGAACACGAGCGTGTTCATGAGACTCTCATCAGCACCGCAACCGCCACGACCAGTCCACGTTCGTCGCTAAGCGTGACGTGTGCATCGCCGACGCCGAGCTCCCGCCGCACACGCTCCCCGCGCTCGGAAAACACGACCTCGGGCTTCCCCCAGGCGTTCTGCACGACCCCGACATCGCGGATCCAGACCCCGTGCGCGAAACCGGTGCCCATGGCCTTGACGATCGCTTCCTTGGCCGCGAAGCGCATGGCGAGGAAACGCGCGGGACGAGCGGTATGGGCCAGCTGCGCCTGCTCCTCGGGCATCAGCAGATGCTCGATGAAGCGCGTGCCGAAGCGCTCGAGCGTTTGGGCGATGCGCTCACTCTCGAGCACGTCGACGCCGATGCCGAAAATCACGCGCGCGCCTCCCTCATCAGCGACTTCATTTCCTGCACCGCCGCCGGCAGGCCGACGAACAGTGCGCGCGCGATGATGGCATGACCGATGTTGAGCTCGACGATCTCGCGCACTGCGGCCACCGGCTGCACGTTGTGGTAGTTCAACCCGTGGCCGGCGTGGACTTCGAGTCCGAGGCTCGTGGCGATGCGGGCCGCCGAGCGCAGCCGCTCGAGCTCGGTTGCCGCAGCCGGGCCGCGCGCCTCGGCGTACGCCCCGGTGTGCAGCTCGACCACCGGCACGCCTGCGGTCCGCGCGGCTTCGATCTGCCGCCGCTCGGGGTCGATGAAGAGCGCCACCCGAACTCCGGCCGCCGTGAGGCGCGCTACCGCCTCGGCGACGCGCGCAGCCTGCCCCGCGACATCGAGCCCGCCCTCGGTGGTGATCTCGAGCCGTCTTTCGGGCACCAGGCAGCAGTCCGCAGGACGCAGTGCGGCGGCGATGGCGAGCATTTCCTCGGTCATCGCCAGCTCGAGGTTCATGCGCGTCTGCAGCAGGCCGCGCAAGGCGAGCACGTCGGGGTCCTGGATGTGGCGCCGGTCCTCGCGCAGGTGCAGCGTGATGCTGTCGGCGCCGGCCTGCTCGGCGGCGAGCGCTGCGTGCACCGGATCGGGGTAGCGCGCGCGCCGCGCCTGGCGCAGTGTCGCCACATGATCGATGTTGACTCCGAGGGAGATAGCGCCACTCATGGAGATGCTCCGCGCTTCATCGCTCTGGCCACCAGTCGTGTCGAGAGCGGACGCCCCTCGAGGCAGGCACCGAGCGCCGCCGTGAGCACGCGCCGCGCATCCTCGAGCTCGCGCTCGCCGCGCAGGCTCTCGCGCGCGAGGCTGAGTAGCGAATGCCCATACAGCGCGCGGACGCTGCTGCCACGGGCAGGCAGAAGTCCCACGCCGGGGTGGAAGTCATAGTAGGCATCGGGCTCGAGCGGCAAGCCGGAGCGGGCCTCGGTGGCGAGATCCAGCCCGTAGCCGAGCACTTCCAACAGGCGCTTCTCGAACACGCGCAATGCCGGCTCGAGCGGCGCACCGCTGCGCAGCTGCTCGAGGGTGCGGTGGTAGTGATCGAAGAGCTCCGGCAGCGCATCATGGCGCGTGGTGAGCTTCAGCAGCAGCTCATTCAGGTAGAACCCCGCCAGCACGCAGCCCTGCGGCAGCGCCGCGGTCGCTGCAGCGCGCTCGGCGCCCGTGAGCTGCGGTGCCTCGCCGCGTCCGCTCCATGACAGCAGCAGCAGCTGGAACGGCTGCAGTACTGGCGCGAGCTTCGCGTTGGCACCGCGCACCCCGCGCGCAAACAGCGTGAGACGACCGTGCTCGCGCGTCAGCACCTCGAGGATGCGGCTGGTGTCGCGCCACGGCCGATGGTGCAGGAGGTACGCCGCCGTGAGTACGACGCGGCGGGTGCTGCGGGTCATTCGACTCCCAGCTCGCGCAACGCGCGCGCGTTGTCCGCCCAGTTCTCGCGCACCTTGACCCACAGGTTCAGATGCAGCCGCCGGCCGAGCATCTCATTCAGCGCCAGACGCGCTGCGCGGCCGACACGCTTGAGCCGCTCGCCGCGCGCGCCGATCACGATCGGCTTCTGTCCCTCGCGGTCGACCCAGATCGCGGCGTCCACGGTGAGCACGCCGTCCTCCTCCGTCAATCGTTCCACTTCCACCGCAATGCCGTACGGCACCTCCTGGTTGAGCTCGAGCGTCAGTTTCTCACGGATGGTCTCGGCGATGCGGAAGCTCACGCTCCGGTCGGTCAGCTCGCCCTGTGGAAAGAGCACCGGCCCGCGCGGCAGGTGCGCGGCGATGGTGTCACGCAGATCCGCGACGTTGTCGGCTCGCAGCGCCGAGACCGGCACGATCGCGAGAAAGGGATGCCGCGTGCCGAGCTCCCCCAGGTACGGCAGCAACCGCTCGCGCGGCCGCACGCGGTCGATCTTGTTGACGGCAGCGATGGCCGGCCGGTCCGCGCGCACGATGCGTGCGAGCGCCAGATCATCCTCCGCGGTCCAGCGCAGCGCCTCCACGACCAGCACCACCAGGTCCGCGTCCTCGAGCGCTGCGGTCGCGGTGCGGTTCATGGCCTTGTTGAGCGCGCGCGCCGCCTTCGCATGCAGCCCCGGGGTGTCGACGAATGCGATCTGTGCCTGCGGCAGCGTCACCACTCCGAGGATGCGGTGGCGCGTGGTCTGGGGACGCGGTGTGACGATGCTGAGCTTCTCACCGACCAGCGCGTTGAGCAGCGTCGACTTACCGACGTTGGGTCGGCCCACCAGCGCGGCAAAGCCGCTGTGAAAGTCACTGGATGCTGGAGCGGTCACTTATGGTCGATCCGGTGTGCCCTGCGCCGCGATCGCCTCGAGCATGCGCGCAGCCGCCTGCTGCTCGGCGCGGCGCCGGCTCGAGCCGACGCCCTCGACGCGCAGCGCCAGGCCGGGCACCTCGCAGCTGACCCTGAAAATCTGGGCGTGGTCCTCGCCTTCGACGCCGAGGATCGCGTAGCGCGGCAGGGTAAGACTGCGCGACTGCAGGTGCTCCTGCAAGCGCGTCTTGGCGTCCTTCAGCGCCTCGGGGTCCGGGAGCGCCGCGATACGTGCGGCGAAGAGCTGCGTGACGAGCGGCTCCACGGCCGCGAGTCCGCCGTCGAGGAACACGGCGCCGCACAGGGCTTCGAGCGCATCCGCGAGGATCGACTGGCGGCGAAAGCCGCCGCTGCGCAGCTCGCCTGACCCGAGCTGCAGCGTGTCACCGACACCGAGGGAAAGTGCGATCTCGGCGAGCGGCTCACGGCTCACGAGTCGCGCGCGCAGGCGGCTCAGCTCCCCTTCCGTCGCCCGGGGAAAGGCGTCATAGAGGCGGTGCGCGATGAGGAGGTTGAGCACCGCATCGCCGAGGAACTCCAGCCGCTCGTTGTTCTCACCCGGCGCGCTGCGATGGGTGAGCGCCGCGCGAAACAGTGCCAGGTCGCGCGGCTGGTAGCCCAGGCGCTCGCGAACCCAGGCCGCAGGCCATCCGGCAGCGGTCATGTGGGATCGCTAGTCGATGCCTCCGCCACCGATCTTGACCTTCTTGTCGAAGGTGACGTGCAGCGACAGGTTGGCGAACAGTGGCGCGTCATCGTCGTACTGCGACTCGACTATCCACGAGGCGCCATCCTTTGTGATCTTCATGTCCTTGGTGGTCGGGTACTCGACCATGTCGATCTCGAAGTGCTTGTCGATCGCGGTACGGATCGACTGCGGGCTGACCCCGCCCGCCTTCAGCTCGCCGACGGTCCCTTCCATGGCCTTCACGACCTTCATGTAGTTCAGGTACACCGGCGCCAGGCGGATACCGGCATAGATCACGATCGCGAGCGGCGTCAGCAGGAACAGCCAGCCGATCGCCGTGACACCCACTTGCCTGTTACGCATCGAATCAACCCCCGGACCTGCGTCCCAGCTTCCAATTTAACCAGATTCGGGCGGTCAACCCCCGGACGTGCGTCACTGGATGGCGGTGCCGAGGCGGCTCCACATGGGACCTCCGGAACGTCCCAGGTCCCAATTGAACCAGAT
>Ga0306922_10005489_pt1 | contig 12114 bp, 6 predicted proteins | sample sta12Cox44000082_FD_203758 | JGI IMG/M metagenome (GOLD analysis project Ga0306922, IMG submission 203758) | Lab enrichment of tropical soil microbial communities from Luquillo Experimental Forest, Puerto Rico - statoxic.12C.oxic.44.000.082 (v2)... | ecosystem: Environmental > Terrestrial > Soil... | reverse complement strand
CTCCGGCAAGACGACCAATCGCGCTCTGCTCACGACCGGTGTCCAGTTTCTGCAGCAGAGCCGCAACTTCTGGGGACTGCTGGGTTCGCTCGAGCGCGACCAGGCGCTCGGCATCGACGCGCGTCTCATCGGTGGTGCCGCACTCGGACGGCGCTTCGTGCAGTCGGCTTTCACGGAGGTGACCGGGATCGCAGGTGTCGTCGTCAGCCAGGAGTGGATCACCGACAATCCGTCGTCGAAGACCAGCGTGGAGCTGGTTGCTGGCGGGAGCTGGCAGGTGTTCAAGTTCATCGAGCCGAAGACGCGGCTCGATCTGGGCCTGTATGTATTCCCGAGCCTCACCGAGAGCGGTCGTTATCGCAGCACCGGGAACCTGGCGCTTACCCACAAGTTCCCGCACGACATCACGCTCGGCCTCACCGGGTACCTCAGCTACGACAACCAGCCTCCGGATCCGACAGCCGAGAAAAGCGATTACGGTATGACGCTCAACGTCGGCTGGACGTTCGGGCAGTAGGGCCTGCCCCAAAGGGCAGTAGGCGCAGGCGTAGTGCCCTTGTTAGCGTGCCCCCGACAGCCCGCGGTGGCATGCCCGGAGAACCCGTGGCGATCAGTTCGAACCTGTTGAAAAAGGATCTCGCGCGCGACGGCCATGTGCGCGACCCCCAAACCCTCGCATGCTGCCCGCCGCGCTCGCTGCTCACTCCGGTCGCACATCTCCCTGCGGGCCTCGAGCGGGTTCAGCCGCAGGTCTCGATACTCGCGGGCGACGAGGGGGTCGCGCAGTCGATGGCGCAGATGCTGCAGGCCGAGGGATTCGTGGCGCGCACCTGGGCCTCGGCCGTGGAATTCATCGCGCATCCCGAGCCGCCGCTCGCCGGATGCCTCGTTGCGACTGTGACCCTGCCGGACATGAGTGGGCTCGAGCTGCAGCGCGAAATTGCCGCACGGCAGTGGCCCCTGCCGGTCATCCTGCTCACCCCGCCCAACGACATCGCTACCGTAGTCCGCGGCATGAAGGCCGGTGCGATCAACTGCCTGACGATGCCCGTGCAGCGGGCGGAACTGCTGGAGGCGGTGCGCGAAGCCTTCTCCGAGAGCCGCGCCGTGCGCGCGCAGCACGCGGCGCAGCTGCGCGTACGCGAGATGCTCGAGGGTCTTACGCCGCGCGAGCGCGAGGTGCTCGATCTCGCGGTCACGGGACTTCTGGTCAAGCAGATCGCGGCGCGGCTCGGGACCGCGGAAAAGACCGTCAAGACGCACAAGGGTCGCCTGATGCGCAAGATGCAGGTGCGCTCGACACTCGCGCTCGTGCAGCTGATGATGACCGTCGGCTTTGCACCGCTGCCGGAGGCGCTTCAATGGGACGTGCTGACCCGCCGCTCGGTCAACGACTGCGCCCCAGAACCTCGCTGATCGGCGGCGCGGCCTCACGCACGGCCTGACGGAAGTCCTTGCCAAGCAACGCGGCGATGGTCGCGGCAATCTGCGCCTGGTGTACCTCGGCAGCGTGGCTGCGCTCGCCGAGGGGTGGAGTATCGGGCCCGAGCACGGCGATCCAGATGTTCTCGGAGCCTTTCTGCTCGACACCGTGCTCCTTCCACTGCGTTAGCCCGCTGCCACGACCGTGATCGGTGGTGATGATGAAGGTGGTGGAGTCGCGATAGGCGGGTAGCGACTGGAGCCGCTCCCAGAGCTCGCCGACGAAGCGATCGAACAGGTGCGCACTGTGAAGCACCAGGTCGTAGCGGCCGGCATGGGCCCAGTTGTCGGTCTCGCCGTAGCCGACGAACAGCACGTGTGGCTGTTGCCTGGCGAAGGAATCCAGCAGCGGCACCTGCAGGAACGCGTCATACACGTCCTCATCCTCGAGCGGCGTGGTGGTCTGGTAGAGGCGGTTCATGAGCGCCTGTCGCTCGCTGAGCTCGCCGTGGTAGGGCAGGTCCCAGCCCACCTGCAGCGGCAGGTGACTGCGCGATACGTTGAAAATGTCCTTGAAAGTCGCCCAGGTGGCAAACACGCTCACCTTGCCGTGCAGGTCGGGCAGCGTGTTGAGCCACTCGAGCACCGAGACGTTGGGATTGGGTCCGAACTCGTTGGAGTTGATTCGTGGGTCGGGGTGTCCGGTGAGCATCTCGTTGTATCCGGGGTAGGAGAACGCCAGTCCGTTGGTGACGCGCGCTACACTCCCCAGCGCCTGGTTGCCGAAGATCTGCCCGTGCGCGGCCACCGTGTTCCATAAGAACGGGAACAGTGCACGCCGGCGTTCGGCCGGGCTGTCGCGCCAGAATTCCCGTCGCAGGTCCTGCTCCTTGTCCCAGATGCCGCCGTTGGTTTCGTTCAGCAGTGTCGGGTCAGCGCCCGAGAAGATCTCCTGCCAGCGCAGGCCGTCGCTCACGATGAGTACGACGTTGCGGGTCTTGAGTGCCGATTGCGCGTGGGCTGGAGCGCCATCGAACATGACCAACACCACCAACACCGCTGACAGCGCCGATAGCGCTGAGCGCACCGCCTGGAGAGCGATGCGCGAGAGCACCGGGTAAAGCATGGCCTCGAGCTCCTCCGACCCTTTGAGGGCAGCTACAATAGCGGCTGACCACATCAGGGTTCCACCGCACCAACGCATGCACCGCAGGCACCGGGACGCATCCATGGCCGCCTTGCTCCACGGCGCCGTCCTGGCGCTTCTCAGCGCGGCCGTCTGCTGCGGAGCATCGCCCCACGCGGCTGCCCGCGCCGAAGCCCCTGGCGGTGAGACCCTCGAGGTCGGTCATGCGACACTCCATCGCTGCGGCAACGCCGCGTGGTGCGGCGTCCTCCCCCGTCCGCTCGATCCCACCGGAGCGGTCGACGCAACGGTCCCGATCTACTTCGAGTATTACCCGCATACCGCAGCAGCCCCCGCCGAAGGGATGCTGGTGGCCGCCGAGGGCGGACCCGGCTATGCGACTACGGACTCGCGCGAGGCATACCTCAAGCTATTTGGGCCGCTGCGCGATAGCTACGACGTGCTGCTCATGGACTACCGCGGCACGGGCCGCTCGGGCGCGATCGACTGCAGCGCGCTGCAGCGCGCACCACAGCTCACCGAACGCGACATCGGTGCGTGCGGCCGCGCTCTCGGTCGTACCGCGCCGCTCTACAGCACGGCGCTCGCGGCCGATGATCTCGCCGCCATCCTGGACGCCCTCGGCGTGGCGCGCATCGGCCTCTACGGCGACTCCTATGGCACGTATTTCTCGCAGGTGTTCGCGCTGCGCCACCGGGAGCGGCTGCGGTCGCTGGTGCTCGATGGGGCCTATCCTCTCTCTGGCCCCGATTATGCGTGGTACCCGAACTATGCGATTGCGATGCGCCGCAAGTTCGACCTCGCGTGCGAGCGCTCGAGACCCTGCCACGCGATCCCCGGAAGCTCGATGGAGCACATCGCACCGGCGCTGCGCGAGCTGCGCGCGCATCCGTTCGCGGCGCACGTCCGCTACCGCGACGGCCGGACGCTGGATTTCACCGCTGATGCCAGCGCTCTCGCCGTTGTCATGTTCGCCGGCTCACCCGCCTATGCGAGCGTCCGCGAGCTCGATGCGGCGGCGCGCGCCTTCAGCAGCGGTGACCGGCTGCCGCTGCTGCGGCTCATGGCGGAGACGCTCGGCAGCGTCGATTCGCGGGATGCAACCTATGCGCCTGAGGAATTCAGCGAGGGCCTGGCGGCGGCCGTGACTTGCGAGGATCCGCCCCACATCTTCGACATGCACCTGCCGCCCTCGCAACGCATGGCCCAGCGCGACCGCATGATTGCCGCCCGCGAAGCGAGCGCGCCCGGCACGTACGCGCCCTTCACCATCGCCGAATACCGGCGCATGCCGCTCGACTACACCTTCATCGACGAGTGCGTGACCTGGCCAACCATGGCTCCCGCGGCCAAACCGCTCACTTTCGAGGGTGTGCGCTACCCGCAGGTGCCGGTGCTCGTCGTCTCGGGCGAGCTCGACAACATGACGAGCGTTGCGGACGGGGCGGCGGCCGCGGCGCACTTTCCGCACGCGCGCCACGTGATCATTGCCAACAGCTTCCACGTCAATGCGGTGCCGCATGCACGCAGCGGGTGCGCGGCGACGATCGTGCGGCGTTTCATGGCAGAACTGCAGCTCGGCGGCGGCGGCGACGATGACTGTGCGGCGGCAGTGCCTCCGGTGCCGCTCGTGCCGCGCTTCGCCCGGCGGCTGCACGAGCTGCATCCCGCGCAGGCTCTACCCGGCAATCAGGGCGATGACGAGGCGTTGCGCCTCGTGAGTGCGGCACTCCTCACCAGCGCGGATGTCATCACGCGTGCCGAGGAGAATGGGGTGGGACACGGTGTTGGTTTGCGCGGCGGCGAATTCACGGCCGCGAGGCAGGACGGGGGCTATGAGCTCACGCTGCACGAGGTGCATTGGACCGAAGACCTCGCCGTTTCCGGCCGGATCGAGTCGCCCGGACGGAGCGGGGTGGTGCAGGCGGATCTCGAGGTGCACTCGCCCGCGGCGGGCGGACAGCTCACGCTCAGCTGGCCTGAAGGGGCAAGCGATGCGCGCGCGAGCGTACGCGGGACGTTCGGCGGCAAGGTGATCGCGGCGGAAGCCCCCGCACCCTGAGCGTAGGGATTGACCTCCGGCCACCGGCCTCAACCACTGGCGGCCGCCATGTTGACGCGCGCGGAGGCGCTTGGGATGGCGGCGCGGCTGGGATCGATCACGAGCCACAACGCTGCGGCTACCGCGGCGAAGCCGGTACCGATGATGAAGCACGGCGTCCACGCCTGATGGCCAGAGAGATAGGCGACGATCGGAGTGCAGATGAGCCCGCCGAGGTTCCCCCCGGTGTTCATCAGCCCACCGGCGGCCATCGAATCGGAGCGTCCGACGTGCATGATGGCCCCCCAGTACGGACCCTCGTTGAGCTCGACTGCGCCGAAGCAGAGCGCCAGCGCCACCACCGCGAGATAGGGGTTGGCGGCTCCCACGGCCGCGAACTGCAGCAGGCCAGCCGCCGGCAGTGAGATGAGGGGGATGATGCGCAACCCCGTGCGCACGCCAAAGCGCTCGCCGAGCACGCTCGCGAGCCACCCGCCGATGCCGGAACCGATCGCGGCGGCGAGCGGCGGGGTGCTGGCGAGCCACCCGCTCTCGAGCACGGTGAAGTGGCGCTCCTGCACGAGATAGAGGAATGACCAGTTGGCGAGCAGGTAGAAGACATAGTTCATGCAGATGTAGGAGACGCTGAGCGCCAGCACGTCGCGGTTTCTCATCAGCGCCCACAGACGTCGCCAGGAGATCGCCTCATCGACGCGCTCCGCGGCCTGGGGCCCGAGCTCGGCGAGCTCGGCTGCCGTGACGGACGGGTGCTCGGCGGGGGTGTTGCGCCCGTACCAGGCCCAGCCGCCAATCAGCGCGAGTACCGGGAGCGCGCTCCAGGCGAGCGCCCGCTGCCAGCCGAAACTCAACATCAGCGAGGCGATGAGCGGCGGGGTGAGGGCGGCGCCGAGCTGGAGGCCCATGCTCTGCAATCCCTGCACGAGCGGCCACTGCCGGGACGGAAACCACGTCTCGAAGACCCCGGTGGAGACCGGGAAGATCGGCCCCTGTGAGGCGCCGAGCAGCAGCTGCGCGGCGAGCAGCGCCGCGACCAGGGCACTGCCCGTGAGGAGCAGGGGCAGCAGCGGTACGCCGAGTGTGGCCATGAACGCGACGAGACTGATGATCACCAACATGCGGCGTGCCCCGACACGCTGGCCGATGACTCCGCCCGGGAACTGCAGCGCCGTGTAGCCGAGAAGCATCCACCACAGGAGCCAGCCGATCTGCTCCTGTGTGAGGTGAAGCTGCGGCATCATCTGGTAGCTTGCGACGGTGATGCCGCGCTGCTGGAAATAGGCGACGAAGCCGAAGCCGAAAAGATAAAGGAAGATCGTCCAGCGCACGCGCAGGCGTGGCGGGGATCGAACAGAGCGCGGAGCGGCCGACTCGCCCCTCACGTGGCATCGACCGCATCGCCGATCCGCTCGAGGACGTAGCGACGGATGTCGAGGTTGTAGTCTTCCATCGGCGCATAGTAGCCCCGCTCGTGGACGCGTGCGCTGATTCCCTGTTGCACCGCCTCGCAGATCGCCCAGTCCTGACGGTTGACGAGATCCCAGAACTCGACCGTATCGAGTGGATCGAAGCCCGGCTGCTCGATCTCATACGGCTCGAAGAGAAAATGGCAGTCGATGCTCGTCGCGTTGGGACCGCGGGGCTGGAGGAGGAAGGCGGCGACGTGGTCGCAGGCGAGACTCAGGAAGAGATTGGGATAGACGAGCTCGCCCTTGTGCCGCACGCGCTCTTCCTCGCTCAAGGTGGGGAAGGGCCGCCGCTGCGTCGTGCCGGATCGGGTGAACGTGTAGGCACCCGCCCGATGGGGGATGCCGCCGAGCCAATCGAGACCTGCGCCGCCGCGCTCACGGAAGGCGGGCACCACCTCGCACAGCTCAGGATGCACCCCGGCGCAGTGATAGCACTCGTTGTAGTTCTCGCAGAGCACCTTCCAGTTCGCGCCGACTTCGTAGTGGATCGAATGACCGATGCGCAGCTTCTCGAGTGGATAGCGTGCGATACGGGCCGGGATCTCAGCGAGCTGCTGCGGGAGCGGTGCCGCCGCGGCCGGAGTCAGGTTGAGGAACACGAAGCCGCCCCAGGAGGCGACTCCCACGGGGTAGAGACCGAACTGCGACTTGTCGAAGCCGGCTACGCCGGCCATGTGCGGCGCGCCGAGGAGCCGACCGTCGAGATCGTAGCTCCACTGGTGGTAGGGGCAGGTGATGCGCCCGGCGCGGATGCCGCCCGAGAGGTGCGGCACTGCGCCTGCGCCGCCGGCCACCGGCTCGCGGCACAGGCGCGAGCCACGGTGGCGACAGGTGTTGTAGAAGGCCCGCAGCTGCCGCTCGCGGTTGCGCACCAGGATCACGCTCTCGCCGAGAATATCGAGGAGGCGAAAGGCGCCCGGCTCGTTCGCGAGCTGCTCCTCGCGACCCGCGCACAGCCATTCGCGGCAGAAGATGCGTTCTTTCTCCGCAGCCCACACCCTTGCCTCGCGGTACCAGCTGGAGGGGAGCGCGGGCTCGAGAGCGGGGTGCGGTGAGGAACCTGGAGGCGCGCTCACACGTGCCTCGGCAGCGGAGTGTCGCGTCGGTAGCGCACCGCCGCGGGCTCGGCATCCAGCTCCTCGGCGTAGCGATGGCCGCTGTAGACCGCGTGCACGATGGCGCCCGGGGCGAGCGCATCGCCGATACGGGTGACAGAGCGGACCCCCGCTTCCTCGAGCTCGCCTTCCCGGGCCATCAGCGCAGCAAACAGCGTGTCATTTGCGAGCCGGGTGCCGACGATCACGAGTGAGGCGCACGGAAGACGCGTCTCGGCGTTGGTGAACTGATTGGCGAGCGTGACGGTGCGGTCTGCAAACGCAGTCACCCGCGAGAGCGTGTGCAGGGCAATGCCGGATGCCGCGAGTGCGCGGTGAACCTGCGGCTGCTCGTTGCTCATGATGCCCCACGCCGAGGCGTGACCCGCGGGGGTGACGTAGCTCACCGTCTGCCCGCTCTTCGCGAGGTGCTCCGCAAGAACACTCCCCATGTAGTAGTTGTCGTAGTCATACACGACCACGGGGCTCGTCAGCTGTGTCCCGGCAGCGATGTCATCGGGTGTGAAGACCCCGGGGCCGGAAATGTCGCCCACCGCCAGCTCGAGCGGCGAGTAGAGCAGGCGTGCCCAGCGCGCGCCGGTCGCGATCACGACGTGCGCCGGCTCGAGCTCGAGGATGTCGGGGGCGGAGAGGAGGTTGCCGCGATAGACGCTCACGTTCGTGAGCCGCTCGAGCTGCCCGCGCCGCCAGTCGAGCACCCGTCCCCAGGCCGTAAGTCCCGGCAGACGCGTCTCGAAGCGCAGGCGGCCGCCGATCTCGTCCGTTGCCTCGGCGACCGTCACTTCGTAGCCGCGGCGGCCGAGTGACAGGGCGCACTCGAGTCCCGCGGGACCGGCGCCGACGATGAGGACGGACCCCGCGCTCGCTGCCGGCGCGATGCGCTCGGGATGCCAGCCGCGGCGCCATTCTTCGCCGGCGGTCGGGTTCTGCGTGCAGCGGACCGGCACGCCATCGTGCCAGCTCGAGATGCAGATGTTGCAGCCGATGCACTCGCGGATGTCCTGCTCGCAGCCGCTGTCGATCTTGCTCGGCAGGAAGGGGTCCGCGATCGAGGGCCGTGCCGCGCCGATGAGATCGAGCACGCCACGGCGGATCTGACCGACCATGGTGTCCGGGGACGTGAAGCGGCCGACGCCTACCACGGGCCTGCGCGTGACTTTCTTCACGAAGTCGATCACCGGCTCGTGGCTCCCCTCGGGCGCGAAGCGCGAGGGCGGGCAGTCGGTGGGCGAGGAATCCATTTTCACGTCCCAGAGATCGGGGATATCCGCGAGGAGCGCCACCACCTCGTGCGCCTCGGAGGGCGCATTTTCGCTCGGCCGCGCGCGCAGCTCTTCCAGGCTGATGCGCAGCGCCACGGCGCATTTTCCACCGACCGCCTCATGCGTCACCTCGAGGAGCTCGCGCACGATGCGCACGCGGTTCGCGACGCTGCCACCATAGGCATCGGTACGGAAATTCCACTCGGGCAGCAGGAACTCGTACGGCAGGTAGCCCATGCCGGCGTACACGTACACGATGTCGAAGCCCGCCTGACGCGCGCGCCGTGCTGCCGCCGCCTGGGATTCGAGGAGCGCGCGGATATCCGCGGCATCCATGACGCGCGGCCGCTGGTGGCCCATGAAGTTGACGTGCGTCGCCATCCACGAGGTGCCGGACGGCGACATCGTCGGCAGGCGGCTGGTGCGATTCATGACCGAGCCGCCGCCGTGCCAGAGCTCGATGCCGGCGAGGGCGCCGTGGCGGTGGACGGCGTCGGTCATGAGCGCATGCGAGCGCACATCCTCATCGTCCCAGAGCGTAGCGAAGGGCAGAGGGGAATCGTCCGAACCCGGGTCGATCGACACATAGCCGGTGCACACCACGCCCCAGCCGCCCTCGGCCTTCATCCCACGGAACGCCGCGCGCATGTGTGGCATGGCGTTAGTCATGCCGGCCGCGTGTGGCACCGCATAGAAGCGGTTGCGGGCGGTGACCGGCCCGATCCGCACCGGCTCGAACAGCACGTCGTAGCGGGGATTGCGCGCCATCGGGCGAGTCTGCCCCTAGTTGAGCGAATGCTCAATAGCGCCATAGCGTACGATGGCGTCCGCTGCCGGCCGAAGAACGACTCAGCTACGTTGGGGGGATCGACACAATGCGTTACGCGTCGCGCTGCCTGCTCGCCTTCATCCTCTGCCTGCCGCGCCTGCTGTGCGCGCAATCCTTCGCGCCGGACACTGCCGAAGCCGGCTCGGTGGAGGAGATCGCGAAGGCGACGACCGAGACGCGGTTTCTCTCGCCGTGGGTCGCGTATCTACCCGCCTCGAACGGCGCGGTCTCGCCGCGCAGTTTCCTGCACCGCATCCCCGGTGCGCCGGGCGAGCTCGTGAATACCACCACCGCCTATGCCTATTGCCGCGCGCTCGCCAACTCCTCCCCAAAGGTGCGGCTCTTCACCATCGGGCGCTCGGAGGAAGGCCGCGACATCGTGCTGCTCGCCATTGCGGACGAGGCCGGCATCCGCGACCTCGATCGTCTCAAGGCCGCGACCGCTGCGCTGGCCGATCCGCGCCGCACCGATGAGGCCACCGCCGAGCAGCTCATCGCGAGCGCGCGTCCGATCTACTACTTCAACGCCGGGCTCCACTCGGATGAGAGCGGCTCCACGGAGTCGGTGCTCGAGCTCGCCTATCGGCTCGCCGTGTCCGAGCAGCCGATGATCCGCCGCATCCGCGAGCGCGTCGTGGTGCTCATCAATCCGGCCTCCAATCCCGACGGCCGCGACAAGCAGGTTGAGTGGTTCTACAAGTACCTCAAGGGCAAGACCGACCAGGCGACGCTGCCGCGCCAGGCGCCGCCCTACTGGTCCCACTATGCGTACGTCGACATCAACCGCGATGCACACCAGATGGTCCACGAGACCACCAAAGCGGTATTCCGCATGATGTTCGACTGGCACCCGCAGGTGATCCACGACCTGCACGAGAGCATCGCCATGCTCCTCACCTGGAATGGGATCAACCCCATCAACGAGCACGTCGATCCGCTCACCTACGCCGAGCGGCTGTCATTCTCGTTCCACGAGGTGCAAACCCTGACCGGGTTCGGCATGCCGGGAGTATGGACGTGGAATTTCGGCGATGACTGGGCGCACCTGTATCTCGATGCGATCGCCACCAACCACAACGCCGATGGCCGCGGCTACGAGACCTTCGGCAACGGCAGCGCCGAGACCATGCGCTCCGAGCAGCCGGACGCCAACACGAGCGTCGAGTGGTACCGCCCGCTGCCGGCGCCGTCGGTTGCCTCGTTCCTCTGGTCGGCACGCGACAACGTCAATTACAACGAGACCGCCATGCTGGCGGCGCTCGATGACACCGCGCAGCAGGCGAAGGTATTGCTGCGCAACTACTACCTGAAGGGACTGCACTCCTACCGCAAGGGCCTCGACGAGGCGCCGTTCGCGTTCGTGATCCCGGCGGGGCAGGGCGACCCGACCCGCGTCTCCCAGCTCGTGGCGCGACTCCTCTCGCTCGGGATCGAAGTACAGCGGGCGACCTCCGCACTCACCCTGAAGGAAGGCACCTGGCCGGCGGGAACGTATGTGGTGCGGCTCGATCAACCCTACCGTGACTACGCCGTCGACCTGCTGACGCCGCAGAACTTTCCCAAGGACGCGCCCGAGGCGTACGACGACATCTCCTGGTCCTTCCCGGCGCACTACCACCTCACGGTGACAGCGACCGCGGACCCGCAGGTGCGCGCCGCTGCGCTCGCCTCGCTCACTGAAGCGCCGCACGTCACGGGCGCCGCTGCGGGCGCAGGTCCCGTGTTCCTGCTGAAGGACACCGGACAGGAAGGGCTACTGGAGGCGCGCTGGGCGCTGCGCGGCTTCAAGGTCGCGATCGCCGCGCATGCCTTCACTGTCGAGGGCACCGAGTACCCGGCGGGATCGTGGATCCTCGCAGCGCAGACTGGTCTCGCCGCAGCGGTACGCGACACGGCGACACGGCTCGGACTGGATTTTGCGAGCACGGCTACCGTGCCGCAGGTGGCGCGGCACGACGCTCCGGTGCCGCGCCTTGGCGTCTTCATACCCTGGGCCGACACCGACACGGCCGGCTGGACGCGTTACACGCTCGACCAGCGCCACATCCCCTACATCTACGTGCGTGATGAGGATATCCGTGCCGGAAAACTTCGCGACAAGTACGACGTGCTGCTCTATCCACACGTCGATCTCGAGCTCGCCGAGCAGATTGAGGGTCTCTACAAGTCGTGGGGCCCGATGCCCTTCAAGAAGACCGCGAGCACGCCGAGCTTCGGGAATCCCGCCGCCTCCGATGACATCACCGGCGGCATCGGCTACGCCGGCCTGGCAGAACTCCAGAAATTCATCGACGCGGGCGGGCTGCTCATCACCCTCGGCAACGGCACGATGCTGCCGCTCGAAGGCGGCCTCGTGCGAGGCGTGCGGCGCGAGGCGGGCGGCGTGCCCCGCAGCACCCAGGGGGGCGGCGCGGCGTCTGCCGCAGCGTCGCAGAGCGCCGAGACTCGTACTCCCGGCTCACACCTGCGTGTCACCTTCGCGCGCCCCGAGCATCCGATCGCCTACGGCTACTCACAACGCACCTGGGTGTTCCGGCAGAACTTCGCGCTCTACTCGATCCCGCGGCGCTGGCTGCGCATGGCGTACTGCACGGTCTGTCTCGATGGGCCGATCGACCGCAGCGGCATCGTGCTCGAGTGGGGCGACAGGGAGGGGGCGCCGTTCGTCGTGAGCGGCCAGGCGTGGGGTGAGGAGAATCTCATCGGCCGTGCCGCGATCCTCGACATGCCGGTCGGCAAGGGCCACGTGGTCACCTTCAACTTCAACCCGCTGCACCGCGATCTGAACCGCGGCGATCAGCGCATGCTGTG
>Ga0306922_10005487_pt1 | contig 12116 bp, 8 predicted proteins | sample sta12Cox44000082_FD_203758 | JGI IMG/M metagenome (GOLD analysis project Ga0306922, IMG submission 203758) | Lab enrichment of tropical soil microbial communities from Luquillo Experimental Forest, Puerto Rico - statoxic.12C.oxic.44.000.082 (v2)... | ecosystem: Environmental > Terrestrial > Soil... | reverse complement strand
ATTCCGTGGTTATTATTTCGTTGCGTTTGTCGGAATTCGTTTGCTGAATAATTACGCGGCGATTGTACGCCTGGAATTGTAAAAAGGGCCCGGAGCCGAGAAAGCTATACCGGCCCATGCGTTCGCCGCCGATCACACTTTCAAAAAGAAACGCCCAATCGCCTTCCTGGATCTTACAAAACGCGCTGACTGGGGTTAGGGTGTCGCCAACGAGCTGGCGATAAACCGGTACCAGGCTCGCGTGCCGGGCAATTGTCAGGAATTCGTCCAGGGAAGGAAAATGAAGCATTCGCGGCTCCACAATTCGGCTTTTCGGTTCTTTTAACCTTCCGCGCAGCTCCGAAGATCGCGGCTAGAAAACCATCTCAAAAAAGGGGTCAGACCCCGTGATTTTAGGGAGTCTTACCCCTTTTTTGAGATGGTATTTTAGCGGCGACTTAGGGAGCCACGGTGTATAGGCACTCGCGGGACTGGGGCGGGTGAAGTGCTACCCCCGGTCTTCTCTTTTTCCAGACGATGCTGCGCTTCCAGGCAAACGTGAGCGGCCACCGCCATCTTGAGCAAGTGGATTCCACCGCGAAACAAAAAAATGCCGATTACAGTCAGCGTCCCGGTTTCCACAACCCGGCCGCGCAGCAACAATTCGTAACATCCATAAAACGTCAAAAGCCCGAGAACTACCAGAGACCAGCCGGCAATTTCGCGTAACCAGAATCTCATGATTCGCCCTTCTTTCGTCGATAGCGCAGACGGGCCCAGGCAACCCACCGGCTAATACGGCGCTGCTCGCGCCGGCTCTGTTCCCACACGGTATCCTGGAGATAAAGAGCGGCTTCTTCCGGCGTCATAATCCGAAAACGCCAGTAGCCCAAAATGGCCGCAACGACAAACCCGGACAAGCCGACCAACCAGGCTATTACAACAGCGTGCCATATAGTCGGTTGCAGCCCCGGATTGCTTCCCTCTGTCGGAAGATGCTTCCATATTACTTGGGCCAATCCACCAAAAATAGGCAAGGAAATGATGAGCCACATAATTTCCGTGGCGCTCACCAATCCGGTCGATCGCCGTGCTTTCATCACAGGATCGCCGGAAACCAAGAATAAAAACGGACTACGTTTGGCCTTGTTTGATCTTCGCCGCCGCGGGTCCGGAGGGAAAATGTGAGTGACCAAACATTGAAAGCGATAATGCGCTATCGCATATGCAAGAACTGCACTACACAACAGTAGTTCGGGTATTTCGATGAGACCGGGCCAGAAAGTCTTCGAGCCGAAATAGGGCAACGTGTTTAGAGCCAAACCCAGTGTGATCAAGAACACGATGGGCCCAAAGCGCGTCCCCAGGCCAATGAGTCCCGCCAATATGGGCAACAACGCGGTTACTCCGGCCTCGCGTTGAATCATCACCAGCAGAATCGTTCCAAGCGCAACCAAAGCAATGATCAGATAATGGGATGCGCCTCGATCCGACAACGGGATTTTTTTGACCACTTTGGGTTCGATCATTGCTTCCTCCCCAAGAATCGGAGAAGATCCAATCTTTCCAAAATCACACGGGCCGGATCTCCGCTTTGAGCGCACACCACCGGAACTCCCATGCGGGCGAACGTGCGCCGCAGTCGGTGAAATGACCGATGAAACCGGTCCTTCGTTGTCTGATACAAAACCAGTTCGAAGTCTTTTTCCGCATCTCTGGCTTCGGCTCTTGCTTTGATGTCCGTAGCCGCCGCCGGGACTGGTATGCCGGGTGGCCAGGGGCAAACCACCAGGACACGATGATGCCGGACCAGGGCCACTTTGATGGCCCGAAGCAACGGATCCAGTTGATCCGTCAACTCCAGCAGATCCGCCAGCAAGACAAAAAGTTCGTTGTCGTGGCCCTTACCTACGGACCGGAGCAACGAGGATGCTAACACCTGGATTTTTTTCGGTGCCGCAAACAAATACCGCCCGCGCCGATCGTATAAGGGCAAAGGGAACGGCATTTGGTGATCCACCAGGAATTGTTGCAGCAACCGGCTGAATAATTCGTCATCTTCCATCAGGACGCCCAGACCGCCCGGTGCCAGGCCGTAGCGCACCGACAATACTGCCGCCAATCGTTTCCGCCAGCCCAACATGCGGCGTTTATGGGGAAAAAACGCAATCGCGGGCAGCCGGAAAAAACCGATAATCATTCCCAATGACGCGAGGGTCAGGACTAATAGCAGCAATTCCGGGCGAATCCGGAGAAAACCCACCAGGCGAAACATTTCGACAACTACAAAGCCAAAACCGAGTATGGCCATCAAGCAATAAATGAGCAACCAAAGTGGCGACCACTGGTACAGATAATCCGAGGTCCTGGGATGGAGCATGGTGGAACTCGACGCAGGCCAAAGCCAGGCCAACCAGAATGGAAACCGGTTCCAATCGGGCCGCATCATTTCCGGATAGATTTCCCGGGCCAGGCCATAACCCAGCGGCAATAGCGTTGACAACTCCGCTTGACCCGTCGTGGGCGCGAGCCCTGCCGCTTGCGCCAACCGATTCAGTAAACGGACCATGTGCCGGTGCCCGCGGGCCGGCCGCACCGTGCTCGCGGTCGCTTCATCGAAAAGGCATAGCCCCGCCAGGTCCCGGTTTTCGCTAACCGCCTGCGCTACAGCCGCGCCGATTTCCACCAGACGGGTCAAGGCATTTTGTCCCGCGGGCCCCAGACGCACCGAGTTGGATGTGTCCACGAAAAGTGTGCAACGGACCGGCACTTCACTTTCAAATTCCTTGGTTATCAGGCGATCGCGCCGGGCGGACACCTTCCAGGCGATTGTTTTTGGCGGATCTCCCGGCATATAGTCACGCAAGTCCAGGAGTTCGCTTCCCGATCCGGGTCGGCGATGCCGATGGATCCCCGGCGGCAGCAACCAATTATGTCGTTTCACGCCGGCCGCGTTTCCCGTTGTTTCGATCAGAACCGGCAATACCGGGTAAACACTCGGCCTGGAGATGAAGGTTCTGAAATAAAAAAACCCTTGCAGATCGGCCATTTCCAGCGCCAGACCCTCAAAGCGAACGCTGCCAACCTTCGGACACCGGAATCGATAGGTTATCTCCTCGGGAACGCTGCCTTGTAAGGCTCCTTCGAAGCGGGCCGATTCTTTCACTTCTTGAATCCCAAAAGGAAGGCGATCTTCCAAAACCAGGTACGGTACGCCGGTCCCGGCCGGTAAATGGACTGCAATGCTGGCTTGAAAGGTTCGGTTTTCCCAGAGCGTTGTGACGCGGCCGCGATCATCCCACATCGATCGCTCGATTCTTAGTTGCCGTAAGACAAGCCGCGTCCGGAACCCGAAAAGACACCATTCCCAAATGATCCAGAGCAGCAAGGTAAAAGGAACTACTGCAATCACCGTGGGATCATAAAGTTGTAATTGCTCCCGGTGCCAAAAAAACCCGAATATGTATTGCCCAAGAACGGCATACACCAAGAGCGCAAATACCACAAATATGAACCACCAACCCCGCGACGTCAGCATCGTTGTCCAAACCCACCGCCAGAAGTCCACCGCTGAGAAGAAAAGTCCTCTATTTGGACTCCAGGACCGGGACGGTGTCCAAGATCTCCTGGATGATTTCGCCGGCTTGCTTGCCTTCCACTTCGGCTTCCGGCCGGATGATAAGGCGATGGCCCAAGACACCGGGAGCCATCGACTGAACGTCCTCATGCGTGAAATAATGCCGCCCGTCCAGCACCGCCCGTGCCCGGGCGCAGCGCAGCAGGCAGAGGGAGGCGCGCGGACTTGCTCCCAAATACACGTCCGGATGGTTGCGGCTGGCATCCGCCAAATCCACAATATAGTTAAATAATACATCCGTGCCATGTACCTGAGCCAGCAATCGCTGAATCTCCAGAATCATTTCCGCATTAAACAACGGTTCCGGCTCGGCCACCGGCCCGCTGTGCAGGTGCAACATTTCCACTTCGCGGCCATGTTCTGGGTAGCCCATGGTCACGCGTAAAAGAAATCGGTCCAGTTGCGCTTCCGGCAGCCGGTACACACCCTCATGTTCGACGGGATTTTGCGTTGCCAGGACGATGAACGGTTTGGGCAACGCCAGAGTGGTTCCTTCAATCGTGACCTGATTTTCCTGCATGGCTTCCAGCAGTGCCGATTGCGTCTTCGCCGGGGCGCGGTTGACTTCATCCGCCAGTAGGACCTGGCAAAAAAGCGGGCCTTTGCGGAGAGCAAATTCATTTTGCTTCCGATCAAAAATAAATGTCCCGGTGACATCGGAAGGGAGCAAGTCCGGCGTGAATTGAATCCGCTGGTACTGGATTCCTAGAACTCGGGCCACCATTTTCGACAAGGTGGTCTTGGCAACGCCGGGCACCCCTTCCAGCAGCACGTGCCCGCCGGCCAGAAGTGCGATAAGGAATTGGTGTGTTACATCCTCCATGCCGACGACCACGCGGCCAACCTCGACCAGCGTTCGATCCCGGAGCTGGCGGATGCGTTCCACCCATTGCCGAACCAGAGTGCCATCAGCCGCGGCCGTGCTGAATTTGGCGGTCATGCAAAATCCCCGCGTCCCGTGATAGACAAAGTTCCGTCCTGAACTGCCGATTTGATTTCTTCTACTTTTAATACCAGTTGTACGAATTGGCGGCGAGAGATTCGTTGCGGCCGACTTTCATGAGCCAGCCGCCAGAGACTTTGCATGCGCCGTTGCCAGCGCCGCCGCTGAAACCAACCACCTTGAACAGCAAAAATAGGTGTCCTGAGTTCCCCAGCAAGAGCTGTGCGTTGGGATTCAGGTCCAAGGCCAAAAAAACAATCGCGGGCAAGTTCCCGGGCCGCCTCCCAAAAGTTATTGGTTTTAATGAGAGATCGATGGCGCAGGTTCACAATGGCTCCGGCCGAGACCAGTTGATCCCCTCCGTGGATTGCGAGGGGAACCTTCAGCTCCAGGTGATAGCTGCCGCGGGCAAGCCGGTAAAAACCATAAACGATCATAGCAATGGTCACGATTATTGCTAGGGCGCTGATGATCCGTCCTATCGGGATCCTTTGCAAGATTAACCGGTTGAAGAAATTGTCATCCTCCATTTTGGCGATTACGTTGTTCACCAGGTATACGGGGGAAATTGCTGAATTCGGGACGTGTTGCACTGCAACTTCGAAGTTTTGGCGAATTTGACCTTCATCCACAAATAAGGCTTTGGTCCGTTTTGTTCCGGAGTCCCCCGCCATCAACCATTTCACGCAATTCTGTGCGAATTCAAAATTGCCGGTATCATCCTGCAGCATCATGCCGTTGATGAAGACGCTATGATCGGACAACACCAGAATCTTTCCCTTGCCTGAAGAAGAGCGAAACCCGAAAAACATTTCACTACTTCTAGGCTGCCGGTTCCCAATGGTGGAATCCTTTGGAAATTCCGCAAAGAAGCCCGATCTTTCTTCTTTCGTAAGGAAGCTTGGTCGGTTGGTCGCAACTGGTAACTTTGATTTAGGAGCTAAAGAATCTCCAGGAAATCGAAATTGGACCACGGGACAATCCGTAGAGTTTCCATACGCCGTAGCAGAATTCCCTGCGGAAACAGCTCGGCCATCTACACCGATATTGAAGTCCTGGTCAAGAACTCCATCCGTTGCTCTGTCGGTTGCAATGAAAATCGCGCCGCCGTTCCTCACAAAATCGTTCAAGAGCCCCCGATGAAAGATTTTGTCGAGACTCTTCGGGTCCCCGAAAAAAATTAGAATGGTCGCCTCCGGACGAATTGCCCCCAGCGATCGAATTGGTTCCAGATTCTCGTTGTGCAGAATGAACCGAAATGCATGGGTATCTTGTTCGAACGGAATCGGGCTCTGAGCATATATCACAGGCGCTGTCAAAACCGAAAAAAAAGCCACCAACACCTCGATGGCTTGGCCAAAGCAGCGAGTGATCATAAAGGCTCTCCGGCCAGGAGGGATAGCTCGTGTCCGGCGGTTCGCAGAACATCGGGCGAAAACCGCTGCGTTCCCGGAGCATACCTGGCTCGCTCATACAACACGGCCAAATGCTCAGCGGAACGCCGGCGATCCAGACTATCACGTCCGAGTTCCCGCGCAATGTTCCGATGGTTCCAGTGCCGGGCTTCATTCCCCAACTTTAAAAGGGAAAGATACTCAAAGGCCCGGATGACGTCCTCATTTGTCCGCAGCGCATTCAAGCGAACCGGCCAGGGGCCCGGCATGCTTTCGTTGGCAGCTCCGCGCTGCAATTGCCAACTCGCGAGTTTCCGCAAGTTGCGATTCCGTATCAACCTCCACACTACCAAACCGAAAATCACCAGAACCGGTAGCAACAACAATCCCATACCCGTTTTTGCTGTCGAAACGGATGGCACTCCCAGCGATGGCGCGTCCAGCGAAGGAAGCGACGGTGTCGAAATCTTGAATTCCGGAACGTTCAGGCCGGAAAGAGAAGGCAACGGCATATTGCGGAGATGGGGCACTACCTTTGCCATCCAGAATTCCGAATCGGGAAGTATCGGCCGCACAATTTGGGCCAGGTTATCGCCCCAGGTGTCGCCCAAACTTCCCAAAGGCATTCGACCCGAATTCAAATAATCCCGGCGGAAACTCTCGGCCAACTCCTGTAACTCTGGTGATTTTTCCAATTGCTTTAGAAACCAATCCATGGCCTTCGAAGTGTGCTCGTCTTTTACCGCACCGGAATCGCGCTCGCGTAAGGAATTCATATTCAAATCGATTTGCGAATCTGTTGATGCAGGCTTAGAGGAACTTCCTTCCGGTGGCGATGCCGGACTCCCCGTTGAATCGGCAGAAGATCCGTTGAGCCGCCTAAAATCCTCTTTTTCAATTATTTTTCCAAATTCCGGAGGGAAGCCCCCTGATCCGAGGTCCTGCTGAGCGACTTTAAGTTGCTTCAGCAGGTACTCCGGGACTTCTATTTTTTCCTTTTTGTAGGCTTCAAGGAACGAGTCCAATCGGGCTTTTTCCTCGGGAGGAAGATTATCCAGTTTTTTCAATAATTCTCTGATGAAATTTTCATTGGCGCGGCTCTCTTGCATGAAATTCTCGGCCTCGGATAATTGCTTGGCCGCTCTCATCCTCTGAGACAGGGCTTGCGGGAGATTCAAGTAACGGTTTCCAGGTATCGGCCCATGAGAATTTCGGCGCGCATCTTCGGAAATCTCCTGGCCAAACGCTGGATTGCCGGGGAGCCATAACGCCCCTATCAAGAGAAGCCCAAGTATCCCTGATGCGCGCGCCATATACACGGTTCCGTTCAGCCGAAAATGACGACTGAAACTTACTGTCAGTTATTATGATTGACCAGTGAATTTGGAGCAACAGATAAGAGACTTGCCAGTTACTTTTCCTGGCGCAACGGAAAACCGGTAAAATCTTTTCAGCCAATTCCGTAAATTGAAGTCAGGAGTAGAAAATGGCCGAACAGTATATATTCACAATTGAAAATCTCAGCAAGGCTTACAACAAGCGCGAAGTGCTGAAGAATATTTGGCTGGCCTTTTATCCCGGAGCCAAAATCGGTGTCATCGGCACCAATGGCGCGGGCAAAAGCACGCTGCTCCGCGTGATGGCTTTGGTCGACAAAGACTTTCTCGGCTCCGCCAGGCCGGCCGACGGCATCCGCATCGGTTTTGTACCCCAGGAACCGCGGCTCGACGAAACCAAGGACGTGCGCGGCAATATTGAAGAAGCCGTCGCTTCCACTCGGGCCTTGCTCACCCGTCACGAGGAGCTCAGTACGAAACTGTCCGATCCCATTGAACCCGATGAAATGGACAAGGTTTTGGCAGACCTGGGAAGCGTCCAGGACGCGATCGATGCCAGCAATGCCTGGGAGCTGGATCGGCAACTGGAAATTGCCATGGACGCCATGCGGCTTCCGCCCGGGGATGCCATGGCCAGGACCTTGTCCGGCGGAGAACGGCGCCGGGTCGCTTTGTGCAGGGCCTTATTGCAACGGCCCGACCTGCTCCTCCTTGATGAGCCGACCAATCATCTGGATGCTGAGTCCGTCGCCTGGCTCGAACGGCATTTACATGAATACCCCGGCACCGTCGTGGCAGTTACGCACGACCGTTATTTCCTCGATAACGTGGCCGGCTGGATCCTGGAACTGGACCGGGGCCACGGCATTCCCTGGAAAGGAAATTACTCTTCCTGGCTCGACCAAAAACAACAACGGCTGGCCAAAGAAGAGAAACAGGAATCGGCACGGCGCAAGGCCTTGGCCCGCGAACTGGAATGGGCCCGCATGGCGCCGCGCGCCCGCGTAGCCAAAAGCAAGGCGCGATTGAATCAATATGAAACATTGGCCAGCCAGGAATACGAGGAAAAGGAAGACGAGCTGGTTCTCCAAATTCCCCCGGGGCCGCACCTCGGAGATCTGGTGGTGAGAGCGGACAATGTGCGCAAGGGATATGGCAACAACCTGTTGATGGAAGATTTGAATTTCGACTTGCCGCGCGGCGGCATCGTTGGCATCATTGGCGCCAATGGAGCAGGCAAAACGACTCTTTTTCGCATGATTGTCGGCCAGGAAAAACCCGATGCCGGGACGCTTCGTGTCGGCGATACGGTGGTGCCCGCTTACGTCGATCAACTGCGCGATTCCCTCGAAGGCAATAACTCGGTTTTTGAGGAAATCACCGGCGGCGCAGAGTACTTGATGCTTGGCAATCGCAAAGTTGCCTCGCGCGGTTATGTCGCTCGCTTCAATTTCAAGGGTCCCGATCAGCAGCGGAAAGTAGCAGATCTATCGGGCGGCGAGCGAAACCGGGTTCACCTTGCCAAACTGTTGCGCCGCGGCGGCAACCTGCTTTTGCTCGACGAACCGACCAACGACCTCGACGTGGACACTCTTCGCTCCCTGGAGGAAGCGTTGCTGAATTTCGGAGGTTGCGCTGTGGTAATCAGCCACGACCGCTGGTTCCTCGACCGGGTGGCGACGCATATCCTGGCTTTCGAAGGAGACAGCAAGACCGTGTGGTGCGAAGGTAATTACCAGACTTATGAACTTCAGCGGCGGCAGCGCCTGGGTGCGGAAGCCGATCAACCGCACCGCATCCGCTATAAAAAACTGACCCGTTGATGAAACAAAAGGCATATGGCGCCGGTATTCAGTTGTGGTTGGAAAATCCTGGTCCCAGTCAGATAGGCAATTCGATCCTATCGAGATCCACAAATGAATGCACTCCGGCTCCGAGTCATTGATTCCGCGGTGCACGGTCCCGAATGGGAAGACCGACCGATGATGGAACTGCAAGATATCACTAAGGTTTACAAACAGGGCCGGCGCTCGGTGCACGCATTGCGGGGAATCAACCTGAACATCGAAGCCGGGGAATTTGTTTCCATCATGGGCCCCAGCGGCTCGGGAAAATCGACATTGATGCATTTGCTCGGGCTTTTGGACACGCCGACTAGCGGAAAAATCCTGTTTCAGGGACGCGATTTGCAAACACTTACGGACAAAGAACAGTCGCGCTTGCGCCTTCATCAAATTGGCTTTATTTTTCAATTCTTTAATCTGCTTCCGACATTGAATGCCGTGGAAAACGTGGCGATGCCGTTGCACCTCGCCGGGAAAAAACGGAACGTAGCTCATGCATTGGCTGTGGCCGCGCTGGACCGGGTGGGTTTGTCCAACCGGGCCGACCACTTGCCGGATGAGCTTTCCGGCGGAGAAATGCAACGAGTGGCCATCGCCCGGGCTCTCGTGACGGAGCCGGAAATTTTGCTCTGCGATGAGCCGACCGGCAACCTGGATTCGGCAACCAGCACCGAAATTCTGACACTGCTGCGGAGCTTGCCTAAACCCGGAGGCCAATCAGTGGTCATGGTCACCCATGATTTGCGTGCGGCGGCATTCGGCGACCGGCTCATTCACATCCGAGACGGGTTGATTGAAAAGGAAGAAATCATGAGGGAATGTTCAGCAACGGCGTAATAGCCCCCCGGAATTATCCCCCATTCATTCGAGGCCGGCATGTTTTCCTTGTATCGCACTCTTAGCCTTCGAGCTCTCCAGCAGCGGTTTTCGCGCGCTTTGTTGGTGGTGGCCAGCATCGCCCTGGGAGTTGCCACGCTGGTAGCTACGCGCGTCCTCAACCAGAGCATGTGGGCAGCGGTCCGCGTCGCCACCAATCCCTTGGGTTTCGGCGAACTGTGCGTAAGTAACGGCGATTCGGGTGTGCGCACCGAGCTGACCACGAAATTGAGCGGCATCCCCGGTATTCGGGACGTCGAACCCGTAGTTGTCGGGCGGGTACGTCTTCCCGATTTGGGCGACCACCGGCATGCCCAGTGTTTGGGAATCGTCTGGAAACCGGATAGTGAATCGAACAATCCCTGGGGGGTATCCATCGATTGGACCGTGCCTCCGGACACGATTCCTCTTTTGAAAGGGGCCGATCCGCAAAATGTATTGGCGCACCTCAAACCTTTTCGCTTGCGCCCGTTCTTGGTGGGAGTTCAATTGAATGAAGAATTGACGACCGTCGCCATGAACGATCGCCTGGATACCATTTTACCGTTTGTCAACCGCTTCCTGAAAAGAGAATGGGCGGATCAGTTAAGCGCCATCTTGAAGAAGACGGCGGTTATCCGCTTGCAACCGGTCGGTCAGGAGGCGCAGTATTTCGTGAAAGTGGGAACGGTGCGCTCGGATGGGCCGACCGGCGATCTGGTAAAAAATGCCCTGATTCTCAATGCCGCGGACGCGGCCGAGTTGAAGGGCCAACCCGATCTGTTTACGCGCATTGACCTGTTTCTGGATTCCGCTGCGGATCTAAACCAGGTGCGGAGCCGGGTCGTGGAAACACTAGGTGGCCGGGCGGCAGTTCGGACTTCCGATGAAAACGAGCAACGCGCTCAGGAGATGATGGCCGGCTTGCAGCTTGGATTTTCACTGACCGGAGCCGGGGCCTTGGTAGTCGGACTATTTCTGGTTTACATCGTCCTGGCCGTAACGGTTGCGGAGCGGCGGCATGAAATCGGCATCTTGCGTTCTTTAGGGGCGACGCGCGGGCAAATTTGGGCTTTGTTTGTTGGCGAGGCAGGCTTTCAAGGTTTGCTGGGAGCCGCCCTGGGTATACCGGCCGGCCTGGCTATGGCCCACCTTTGTCTTGACTTTATCAAGAATCTGCTTAGTGACATTTTGTATGTGTTGGAGTCTCCGGGCATACAAATTGGTTTGATCACCATTTTACTGGCTGCGGCCGCCGGCATTCTCACGGCGATCGTGGCCGCCCTGGTTCCCGCCGTCCGGGCCGCCCAGGAACAACCGGCCGATGCGGTCCGGCGAACACCGCAGGTCCCGGGCTTAAGTCATCAGGTGCTGCAATTGATTATTAGTGTGACTCTGCTGATTCTCGGCGGAAGTTGCATGATTTACCGGGCACATTTGCCGGCCCGTTTGGGCACCTATGGCGGTTTTACGTTGGTGTTGATCGGGCTACTGCTGACGACTCCGCTGTTGGCCGCCTCGGCAGCCCGCATACTGCAGCCGCTCGCAAGCCGGTTGATGGGGCTTGAAGGGCGCCTCGCATCGGACAATCTGATTCGAGTTCCCGGCCGAACCGGGCTTGTCATCACCGTGCTTGCCGCGGGAGTCGCGATTTTTCTGCAAACTGCCGGTGTCATACACAGCAACAAAGATCCGTTTCTCAATTGGATCAACCAATCGTGGGACGCGGACCTGTATGTCACTTCGGGGAGCATTGTGATTGGCAGCGGGCAAAATCTGCCGATGGAAAGAGACCTGGGCAAGGTTTTCCAGAATAAACTTCCAATTATTGAGACGGCCTTGCCGCTGCGGTCCCGGCAAGTGGATTACGGTGAAAACGCGGTTTTTTTAATCGCCCTGGACGCTCACGGCTTTTACGATGCCCCCGGAAGGCGTGGGCCCTTGATGGATCGCGAGCTTTATGTTCGCTTGCTAGCGCCTGGAGGCCGGTACGCGGTTGTTTCCAAGAACTTCGCCGCCCTGTACGGGGTAAAAGAGAAAGACACGATCCAGTTGCGCGGGCCGCACGGACCCATTCAACTGGAAGTGGCAGGAATCGTGGCGGACTATTCCTTTCCGCGCGGCACC
>Ga0306922_10005483_pt1 | contig 12122 bp, 10 predicted proteins | sample sta12Cox44000082_FD_203758 | JGI IMG/M metagenome (GOLD analysis project Ga0306922, IMG submission 203758) | Lab enrichment of tropical soil microbial communities from Luquillo Experimental Forest, Puerto Rico - statoxic.12C.oxic.44.000.082 (v2)... | ecosystem: Environmental > Terrestrial >... | reverse complement strand
TGACTCGGTCGCTGACTACGCCAGTGCCGGCCGCATGGTGCGCCAGTGCGCGGATACGTTCGGCAAGATCGATTTCGTCGTCAACGCGGCTGGCGTGCTGCGCGAGCGCATGATCTGGAACATGACCGAGGACGATTTCGATACCGTGATCTCCGTGCATCTCAAGGGCACGTGGAACATGTCCCACCACGCCATCAAGCTGATGCGTGCCGAGCGTTTCGGCCGGATCGTCAACTTCTCCTCCGATGCCTTCAAGGGCTCCGTCGGCCAGTGCAACTATGCGGCGGCGAAGGCCGGCGTCATCGGTCTCACGCGCACGATAGCACGCGAGTGCGGCCGCTACGGCATCACCGCTAACGCCATGTGCCCGTTCGCGGCCACCCGGATGACAGTCAACGATGCCGTCATTGCGAGCTGGAGGCGGCGCGTCGAGTCCGGGCTGCTGACGCAGGTTGAGCTCAAGGCGCGAATGGCAATGCCCGGCCCCGAGTTTGTGGCGCCGATGGTCGCGTATCTGTGCACAGACGCGGCGAAGGACGTGAACGGCCAGATCTTCCACGCCGAAAAATCGCACTATCACACCTACCGCTATGGCGATGTCGCGCGTTCGCTCTACAAGTACGAGAACAACGGCGAGTTCACAGTCGACGAACTGATCAAGCTCATTCCAGCTTCCCTGATGGCTGGAATCGTGAATGTCGCTCCAGCGGAAGAGCCCTGAAGCGCTTAAGATTCACGTGGACTCGCGGCGTCACAAACCGTGCAGCGGGCACCGGTGCCGGTTATTGGGCCCTCTCCCCTTGCGGGAGAGGGCAGCGTCCACGTCACAGCAAACTCGAAGGGGTGAGGGGATCTGCCCCCTCACCCTTCTTGTTTGTTGCCTCTCTGGAGTTGCCCTCTCCCGCAAGGGGAGAGGGCGGCCACAAGCTGCCGCGGCGCACTTCTGACTTGTAAGGCTCGCAGCCCGTATCGGCTCCGCTCAATGCGCCAGCGGATCGGGGCGAAGCTGGAACTTCACGAGCTTCGGCGGAGTGCCTTTGCCGCCCTCGACGTGGAACGGCGTGCGGTTGCCCGCCGACGCCCAGATGCCGCGGCCTTTCCAGCCGCCGTTCGGGTCGTCGATCCGGCCGTCCATGGTCTTGGCATAAAACCCCATGGGATAGGGGACGACGAAATTGATCATCTGGCCGCCCTTGAACGCGATGATCGAGTCGTTCTGATTGCCGGTGGCGAACGGCACGTCCTTGCCGAGCCCCAGTGTGTCGTGCTGGTCGACCCAGGTGTAGTAGCTCGCCTCCGCCGACCCCGTGCCTGGGTCCCCGGTCAGCTTCGGTCCCGGGAATGGATAGAGCGTCCAGCCTTCAGGACAATGTCGTCCGGTTGCGATCTCGGGTCCCTTGAGGATCTTGCACTTGCGGCGGTCGAAGGAGGCCAGATGGCCGCTCGAGAGCGGAACCCATACGACGTTTTGGGAGTCGATATCCATGCCGCGCGGGCCGTAGCCCGGCGCCGGTATCTCGTACACTTCCGCGAGCGCGGTCTCCGACGGATTGGGCCTGGTCGGATCAAGCCGCACCACGTAACCGGGGAAGCCGAGCGAGGTTCCCCACACCGTGCCGTCGATCGGGCTCGGAGCGACGCCGTAGAACGCCACGTTGATACGGCGGTCCTTGGCGGCATCGAACGGCTGGTTCGGCTCGGTGTACGCGTCGCGCGTGCCGTTGCCGTTGGTATCGAGGATAAAGGGGGTCCAGCCCTGCGACTTCACCTCGTCGCCGGTCGCCTCGAGCATCTTCACGTTGATCCAGCCGGCGGCGCCGCTCTGCGGACCACCCGCGCTCGCCCACAGCGTGTTTTCGGCATCGAACCCGAACTGCAGGTGATGGGTGGGAAAGCAGGTATTCACCATCGTGAACTTCTGGGTCTTCGGATCATACATCGTGATCTGGCGGCCCGATGATTCGAGCGGGAACACCTTGGCCGACGGATGATCCGAGCCCTTCTTGCAGAATTCCGGATTGGCCTGCGGACGAATCCTGGCGGCAAACCAGACTCGTGCCTTCTCGTCATAGTAAAGGCTGTGAGGACTGGTCTGGGCGTCCCAGATCTTCTCCTCCCCGAAATACGGCGAAGGGGCCAGCATCGGGGTCGCGCCCTCGGACGGAGTGTTTGGATCGCGCACCGGCAGCTTCACTTCGAATGCGGCGTTTTTGACCGGATCGAGCACCGGCACTCTGTCGGTCGAGTTTTCGGTCGCGCCAAACACGAGGCCGTTCGCGTTTATCGTCGGATTGCGCTTGTCGCTCACCGTTGCATCGTGCAGGTAGGCCTTCGGGTTGGACCAATCCCAGACCGTGACGACCATGTTGCGCTCGACCCCTTGCGGGCGCTGCGGCTTCGTTGCCGGCAATTCGCCTTCCGCAACGCGGTCGGTCCATTCGCCGAACATCTTCAGCGCGGCTTGCGTGCCCATCCGATCGATGTTGTTGAGCATGTTGGTCGCGGCCTGGCCGGACTGGATACGGCGCGTCCACGCTTCATGGCCGTTGGCAAATCTGCCGAGCGCCTCAGGGATCGTGCGCGTCGCCTTGTTGCCGAGCTGGTGGCACGTGACGCAGCCGTTGGTCTTGACCAGATCGAGGAACTGGCCTTGGCTCTTCATGCCGGGGTTGATGCCGTTGCCGTTGGGTCCGGTGCCCGGGAATGAGGACCGGTCCGGCACCTTGATCATCGCATACCAGTAGATCGCCGGGTAGTATTCGGCCGCAGCGGCTGCGCTCGGCGCCGGCACCGCGCTCAGATTGAGAATCTGGCCGGGCTCGCCGTCGACCTTCGCCGAGTCGATGAGGCCATAGCCGCGCACCCAGACTTTGTACTTTGCCTTCGGAAGATCGGGCACGACATAGCGGCCCTGCTCATCGGTGACCACCATTTTGGCGAGCTTGGTGCCGAGATCGGTCGTCTCGGCGATCACCCAGACGCCGGCCTCCGGCCCGTTCGGGCCGGTGACCACGCCACCGATGTCATCATTATCGACGGCCGGTGTGCTTTGCGCGCTCAAGCGGGTGGGCGCACCCGCCAGCAAGCCGGCAAGGCTCACCACCGCCACGCTGAGGTGAAATGTTCGCTTCATGCTCATGGCGTTCCTCCAGTTAAGGCGGTGCTTCGTGCGGAAACACTAGCACGCCCTGGGTATAGGCTGGCAAACGGGGGGTCATGCGTCATGCAACGATGCGAGATTACCACGCTTGCATTGCGCGGTCTGCGACTGATTCAGGCTGGGAGGACGACGTCGGCGTCAGGTTGCGATCCAAAACTCCAGGAGCCGACATGAGCCTCCGGCGTCTGGCCCGGCCGCTCCGGATAAGCGACAATGGCGCGCTTCTGAGGCCACTTATGACGCAGGAGGAGCTTCGTGCGCATCCTTCGACTGATCATCCTTCTGGTTATCGCACTGACGGCCGCGCCCCTCGATCCGGCGGCCGCGCAGGCGCCGGTGAAAATCCGCGCCGGCTGGATCACCACCCCGGCCTCGCTTATTCCGCTCCTGTTTCTCAAGCCGGAGGTCACCGCGCACCAGGGCAAGTCTTACGTTTTCGAGCCGATCTACTTTGCCTCTTCCCCCTTGCAGATCACCGCCATCAGCCAGGGCGAGCTCGACCTCGCCGCCTTCGGCTACAGCAGCTTTCCGCTCGCAATAGAGAATGCCGGCCTGTCCGATCTGCGCATCATTGCAGATGAAATTCAGGATGGCGCCCCCGGCTACTACTCCACGCCGTACTTCGTGCGCAGGGATTCCGGCATCGACAAGATCGAGGACATGAAGGGCAAGGTCGCTGTCACCAACGGCCTTGGCAGCGGCGTCGACATTGTGATGCGCGCGGCGCTGCGCCTGCATGGTCTCGAAGTGCAGCGCGACTACACAATGATCGAGGCGCCATTCCCAACTCACAAGGAGATGCTCAAGGAGCGCAAGGGCGATCTGGTGGTGGGTGTGTTGCCGTTCTCCTACGATCGTGAGCTCAACGACTTCGCCAGGCCCTTGTTTACGACCGGGTCGAGCCTCGGACGCATTGCGCTGTCCTTCTGGGCGGTACGGCAACCGTTCCTGGACAAGAACCGAGCCACATTAGTCGATTTGATGGAGGATTACGCCACCATGCTGCGCTGGTTCTACAATGCCAATAACCACGACGAGGCGGTCGGGATGGTGGCACGGTTCCTCAAGCGGCCGCCGGCGGTGTTCGCTGACTGGCTGTTCACCAAAAAGGATTTTTATCGCGATCTCGATGGCAAGCCCGATCTCAGCGTCGTTGCGCAAAGTATCGACCGGGTGCAGGAGGTGGGCTTCATCAAGCAAACGATCGACGTCTCGAAATATGCCGACCTGAGCCTGCTCGATGAGGCGGCCAAGCGCGGGCGTTGAGACTAGGCGATCGTGGCGGGATGTGGCTCGTCCGCAGCGTTGTCCCCCGCGACAACGAGCCGACGGCCACTACTTGGCATGCACAGCGCGGATGCTACCGATTTGCGCTGGCCTGGCATAAAATCCGCCCGTGGGCGCGATTGGTTGAAAACGCCAGGCAACTAAGGGAAACAGAAATGGATCAAATGGAACTCTATAAGGGCTTCCGAATCCGCGCGTATCAGGAATGGCGGGGGCAATGGTTTGCCGAGGCCCGGAAATCGACGATGGATGCCCCCGAAACTGACTGGATTTCCACACCCTCCGGTCACCCGACGCCACAAGCCGCCATCGCTGTCATAAAGCACATGATCGATAGCCCGAGCACGACAATTGAAGCGCCAAAAACGATTCAATAGCGGCCGAGGATTCGCGATTGCGGGAGCGTGTGTTGCTGCTCTGTAGCCGCGCGCTGCATGAGCAAGAGCGTGTCCGCTTTGGGGGCAATGACAACGACTTGGATGCTGTTATTGAATGAGACTCCTCAATCCGTGGCCAAGCCGTCCTCTACCAGGCGCCGGAGAGCTTCCGCGAATGGCGGCTTGTCCAATTGCTGCTCTGCCCAATGCTCGACTGCCGCCCGCAACTCCCCTGATAGCTCAGTGGGGAGTGCAGGCTCCCTCGGGGTCTCAAACTGATATGCCGGCATGACACCTTCTCCAGCATGACGGGCAAACGCCCGGCCAAAGCGGGCAGACGCGCGGACGCAGTCACCGGCTGCCCGGCGGCGCACGCCAGTATCTTGCCAAGCCGGTTGCCCGCAAAGATGATTATTTCGATGGAACCGATAAACGGATTTTATGGTCATGCGCAGCGTTAGCCTCGATCAGCTCAAGGCATTCATCGAGGTGGCCGAGCGCGGGAGCTTCACGGCTGCGGCAAAGGCCCTGAACCTGAGCCAGCCCGCCGTTACTCATCAAGTGCATGAGCTCGAGCAGCGGTTTGGAGTTTCTCTTCTCGAGCGGCTTGGCAAACACGCCTATCTCACCGAGCCGGGCGAGAGATTGATGGAGCATGCCCGTCACCTGCTCGATGAGGACGCGCGCACGCGCGAGGCGATGCGCAGGTTCAGCGACGGCTGGCTCGGGCGCGTTCGCATCGGCACGAGCATGACCGTGCTGATGTATGCGCTGCCGCCGTTGCTGCGCCAGCTCAAGACCGATCATCCTTCGCTGGAGATCAATCTCAAAGCGGGGCTGACCGCCACCACGCTGCGATTGCTCAAGGAAAACGCGCTGGACCTTGGGCTTTGCGCCATGCCCGTTGCGGATCCGGCGTTCGAGATAGTCCCGCTTTTCAGCGATGAGCTTCTCGCCATCCTGCCGGTGAAGCTTAAGGAAATTCCGAAGACGGTAACGCCGGCCTTCATGTCGAGCACGCCCCTCATATTGGGCAACCCGCAATCCGCCTTGCGCCGAAGCGTGACGCAATGGCTTGCGTTGGCGGGAAACTTGCCCACACCGGTGATGGAGTTCGACAATATAGAGGCCATAAAGAGCGTCGTTGCCGTCGGGCTCGGCAGCTCGATAGTTCCCGCTCTATCGCTCGGTAAGGGGCACATTGCCATGACGAATACGACCGTTCGGCCCATCAAGCCGCGCCTTGCACGGCAGGTCGCGCTGGTGCGGCTGCGCGGAAAGCGCAGCACCGAGGCAGCTTCACTGGCCTCTGCCGCCTTGCTGAGCTTACGCCGCAGCAAGTAGCCGAAACCTGCGCGGTCTCGACGGCACAGGATCGCTTATTTTTGGCAACCTGCACCACAGGGTCCGTCAGTCAATGCGGCCGCCCGCCTCAGCGAGCAAACCGTCACCGCTTGCGCTTGTCGGGAAGCTCTTCGGCGGGCGAGACCTTGGCTTGTTGCAGATCCCGCACGTACTCAGTGTATGCGGTCTCCAGCGCGCGCCGCCGGACCCGGTAAAAATGTGCAATATCGTCTTCGCTGTAGCCGTACAGGCGACCAAGATCGACTGGCGATTGTGCTTCGTCGAGATCGGAATCGGTCGGAATAACAGTATTGTCGTCCTTATGGAGTCGACCTCGAGCGGCCATCTGCTCGAACTCTGTGCGTGTTGGAATGTGCTTCAACATTTTTGCATCCAATTGGATCTAAGCACCACGATCTACAACTGTCATCACTTTCTCCTTTCAACGACGGGGGAGAATTCTCCCGCATAGCGCCTTCGAGTGATGAAAGCTGATTGGCTGCTCCGAAGGAAGGCCAAGTCGCGTTTCGTGGTTACGTGTCCATCCGTTCAACCCATTGAGCACGCCAGGCGCTCGCCTCGAAAGGATCCGCGAAGTATTGTGTCTCCCGTGCAACCTTGTCGCCGCTGAACTCCATAATGCTCACGGTGTAGGACGGCTTGCCGTCATATGTCAGGATGTATTCAGTGACCCAAAGATCACCGCTGCCGCTGACTCGCCGCACGAAGAAACGCTTTTTGCTCGGCTGGTTCGCGCGTGTGATCTGTATGTTGCGTCGGCCGCGAATGCGCTCGCCCGACTGCGGGTATTCAAGCACCGCATCCTCGCGATAGATGCGGTGCTCCGCCTCAAAATCGTTGGCATCGGACGCGGCCCAATGCCGATCCAGTGCCGCACGTATTTCCTGGTCGCTCATATCGCCCTCTCTTGCGCCGTCAACGGACGATCCCCCCCGCTCCCTCACGCAATCCTTTTTAGCTGACCTCCAGTCGCGGAAGCGAGCCCATGCCATGGAAGTCACACCCAGCATGGGCGATTTGGTTGGGCAGTGGGCGCAGACTGATCCGCCGCAATCCGATATTCTGAGACGCATTTCCGGGAGAACCGAGATCCCTGCCGCAACAGGCGCAGACAGGAGGAACTGATGCGATGCATCGGACGCACAGCTATCTTGATCGGCTTCGGCGCTGCCCTTTTGCTGCGGCCCGCTCTGGCGGGGCCGCCCAAATTCGAGGTCGACCCGAGCTGGCCGCAGACGCTGCCGGGCAACTGGATCATCGGCACGATCGGCGGGATTACCGTCGATGCCCAGGATCGTATCTGGATCAACCAGCGCCCGAGCTCGCTTGATGCCCGCGAGCAGCGCGCCACGACGGCACCGAACGTGGAGTGTTGCGTGCCGGCGCCGCCGGTGATCGAGTTCGACCAGGCCGGCAAGGTGGTGCAGGGCTGGGGCGGCGACGGCCCCGATTACAAGTGGGGCAATGATGGCCACGGCATCCACGTCGACTACAACAATTTCGTTTGGGTCGGCGATAACAGCGCCGACACCGGAGGGCACATCTACAAATTCACCCGCGATGGCAAGTTTGTCATGCGCATCGGCAAACCAGGTAAGGCAACCGGCTCGAACGACACCGAGCATCTCGGGCGTCCCGCCGATATGGTGGTCGACCCCTCGACCAACGAGCTGTTCGTTGCCGACGGCTATGGCAACAAGCGCATCGTCGTGTTCGATGCCGTAACTGGCGTCTACAAGCGGCACTGGGGAGCCTACGGCAAAGTGCCGAGCGACGAGAAGGTCGAATGGGATCCGAAAGGTCCGCCGCCGCAGCAGTTCACCAATCCGGTCCATTGTATCACCCTGACCAACGACGGGCTCGTGCTGGTGTGCGACCGCCAGCACAACCGCATGCAGATGTTCCGCAAGGACGGAACCTTCGTGCGCGAGATTTTCGTGCTCAAAGACAGCTACCCCGGCACCATCGGCTCGATCGTGAAATGGCCGGATCCGGCGCAGACCTATCTTCTGGTGGTCGACGATCCCAACGGCCGGTTCCACGTCGTCAATCGCGCCGACGGCAACCTCGTCGGCTCGTTCGGCCGCGTCGGCCACCAGCTCGGGGAGTTCTACAATCTGCATTTCATCGGCATCGACAGCAGGGGCAATGTCTATTCCGCCGAGGTGCAGGGCAAGCGTGTGCAGAAGTTCCGCAATCTCGGCGGGCTGTGATCCGGTCGGTCAGACCTTTGCCGGGCGTCTCCCTCGGTCCGTGCGATGCACACCGCGGACGCGTGGCGCTTCATTCGATCACCGCGTCGGCACAGGCGAGCGGTCAGCGCATTTAGACTAGTATTGTCCTTCGAGCGGCAGTCCGAAGACGAACTGACCGTACATCGACATGACGGCGTCGAAGTTGAGGCTGATATGGTGGTTGATCGCGGCCACGTCGCGCCAGGCGCGCTGCAGTGGATGGCTGTATTGCAGGCAGCGGCCGCCGGCGGCATCAAAGATCAGGTCTGTCGCCGTCTTGGCCTCATTGGCGATAAACGATTGGGAGCGCCTGCTGAGAAGCCGAACTGCCATTGACGATTTGCCATCGCGCCGAACCTGGAGCTCTGCGGCGTCGACCGCGTGTTGCGCGACCAGCCGGCAGGCGTCGGTGCGCGCCGCCGCCTCACCGACGCGCTTCTGGATGGTCTGGAAGTCGGCGACCCTCTTGCCGCCGAGCACGACGGCTCCGTGCGTCTGGCGCACCTTGTTCTCGTCGATGAACCGTTCCAATGAGCCGGCGGCGGCGCCGACCGCGGGCATCGCGAGGGCAAAGGCCACCCCGGTCAACAATGATATGCGATAGAGCGCGTTCTTGTTCGATTCTGCGCCCGGTGCGGTGCTGCCGACGGCATCAGAAAATCGCAGAACCCTGTAGTCCGGGACAAACGCATTATCGACGATCACGTCGAAGCTTCCGGTTCCGGCAAGACCGACAGGACGCCAGCTTTCCCAATCGATCTTGTAGTCGGCCTTCGGGACCAGGGTGAAAGCCGGCACTGGCCGGCCCTCGGGCCCGATCGGCAACATCGCACCGCAGAGATTCCATGCCGCCCCGGGCGACCCGCTGGAAAAAGGAAATCGCCCCGAGAGCCGATAGCCGCCCTCGACCACCGTCGCCTTGCCGATTGGTGCGTAGGAGCCTGAGATGAAGGTGTCCGGGTCTTGGCTCCACAATTCGTCCTGCGCCTTCTTCGGAAACAATCCGCCGAGCCAGTCGTGCACCATGTAGAGACCACATACCCAGGCCGACGATGCGCAGACCTTTCCGATCGAGAAGCTGGTCTCAAGTAAAGCTGAGAAACCCATTTCGTACCCGCCGTAGGCCGCCGGCAGCAGAGTCCTATGAAGGCCGGTCTCCCGAAACCGCTCAACGGTTTCGTCCGACACACGGCAGTCTGATTCACATCGCGCCGCCCGGTCGGCAAAATAGGGCACCAGGGCATGTCCGCGCGCGATGAGATCTTCATAGGCCGGGACTTCGACGGCGGTCGCGATGCTCATGACTTGTCTCCAAGCGCGCCAAACCGGTGCAAAACTGCTCTTGAATGAGCAACCGGTGGACGCCTGCCGATATTGGGGCCAATTCCCGCGTCAGCGCCAGGCAAAGACCGGCTGCTCCAAATCGTCAATCCGGGTATCTCGGCCAGCCAGCACCTCATGAAACTGATAGATCATGGCCGCCGTCGGCGCATGCACAAGGAAGCCATTCATGCGGATGCGAATGACCCGCCGGTCGCTTTCGGGAATCAGGATGAAGTCGATGGCGTCCGCGCGCGCGATCTGCGCCAGGGGAATGCGATGGACCGTCGCCACCTCCTCGAGATTTGGAAGCAGTTGCTGCGCTTGCTCGGCCCAGATCACCACTGGCGTGATCAAATAGCCGGAGCGCGTCGGATAGTCATCGAGCATGCCAAGGACGTCGTCCGCGCGCAGGCGGAGCCCGACCTCCTCCTCAAGCTCGCGCAGCGCTGCCGCGTCGGCGGTCTCACCTTCCTCGCAGCGCCCGCCCGGCAGCGCGTATTGTCCTTTGTGGGCGCGCAAGTCGCGCCCGCGCCTCGTCAGCACGAAAGCCGTCTCACCCGATCGATCGTCGCTCTCTACCAGGGTAACAGAGACGGCGGCCCGCTTGAGGCCGTGCGTATCGAGTGCAGGTATGCGCGTGAACGCCGCACATCGCCGCGCCACCAGCGTGCGGAAGTCCTCACCAAAGGGATAAAGCATTTGGCTTGATACTGAGCAGTTTGGTGGAGCGCAATCCGGACGCCACAACGGTGACACAGCCTGCTTATGCAGGCAAGAGATGCCCTCGTTTTGCCCGTAGGAGATCATTCAGCCAACTCCGGCACGCAGGGATGCTGACGATCAGGATATGCCCCGAGTAAAGTTCATCCGACGCGCGGCATTTCCTTCGGGTAGTATCGAAGAGCGCGACGTCGAGGAGAAGACAATGGCGGGATTCGACGGCATCGTCGTCGGAGCCGGACACAACGGGCTCACCCTTGCGGCTTACCTGTCGCGCGCCGGCCTGAAAGTCGCGGTGGTCGAGCGCAACCGCGAGATCGGCGGTGGCTGCACCACGCGGGAATCGGTGCTGCCGGGCTATCGCTTTAACCTGCACTCCAATTTCTTCATGGGGCTGCGCCACGCGCCGTTGATCGATGACCTCGAGCTGTATCGTTTCGGCTTCTCCACCATCGAGCCGCCGATCCAGCAGGGCGCGGCATTCCGCGACGGCACCTGCGTCGTCATCCACAAGGACCTCGAAAGGACCTGCGCCTCGCTCGCGCGTTTCTCCGCGCGCGACGCCGAGACGTTCCGCGACCTGCATTTCCTCTATGCCGTGAAGATGCGGCCGTTGTTCACCTCGCTCGCCTTCAACGCTCCGCTCCCGCCTGACCAGCTCAGGGACCGCCTGTCCGGTGCGCAGGGAAAGGAATTCCTCTCGCATGCCCAGCACGACCTGTTCAGCGTGGTACGCAAGCATTTCGACGACGATCGCATCCGCACGCTGTTCACTTCTTATATGCACGTCATCACGACCGAAAGCGTGCCGGGGGCGGGCATCGTCTTCCCGCTCATCTTCGCCAACGTCATGGAGTTCACCCTGCCGGTCGGCGGCGCCGCGACCTTCACGGGCGCGCTGGCGCGCGTGATTGAGGCCTGCGGCGGCGCGATCATGACCGGGGCCGCGGCCACGGAGATCCTGGTGCGCGGCGGCCGCGCCGCCGGCGTGCGGCTCGTCGATGGCCGCACGCTCGAAGGCAACCGCTTCATCGCCAGCGCCATCGACGCGCCCGCCACCATGCGCATGGCGGGCGAGGACTTGTTCCCGGACGACGTGCGCAGGAAGCTCAGCGGCTGGCACTGGGGCAATCACAGCCTGGTGACGCTGCACCTTGCACTGCGCGACAAGCCTGTCTATCGCGCAGCCCAGTTCGATCCCGACATCGACCGCGCGTTCAACATCTTTTTCGGGATGGATGACATCGACGGAGTGCGCAGCTGCTTTGACGATTGCGCCGCCGGCAGGTTTCCCGGGGTGCTGATGGGAAACGGCGCCTGCAACAGCGCGGTCGATTCGACCTACGCGCCGTCCGGCGGGCATTGCGCCTTCTGGTGGCCGTTTGCCCCCTATGCCGTCGATGGCGCGGCGGAGAACTGGGACCGCCGAAAGGACGACTACACCGAGCGCGTGCTTGGCGTGTGGCGGGAATATTCGTCCAATCTCGATGAGGGCAACGTGCGGGCGAGGCTCCTGTTCACGCCCCTCGATATCGAGCACCTCAACGTCAACATGGTGCGGGGCGCGGTGCGCATGGGCGCCTACATCCCTTCGCAGCTCGGCGTCAACCGTCCCCATCCGCTGCTCTCGGGAACCCGCACGCCGATCGAGGGGCT
>Ga0306922_10005480_pt1 | contig 12124 bp, 12 predicted proteins | sample sta12Cox44000082_FD_203758 | JGI IMG/M metagenome (GOLD analysis project Ga0306922, IMG submission 203758) | Lab enrichment of tropical soil microbial communities from Luquillo Experimental Forest, Puerto Rico - statoxic.12C.oxic.44.000.082 (v2)... | ecosystem: Environmental > Terrestrial >... | reverse complement strand
AATGCGTCCACGCGGTCGAGCGGGACATCATCGAGTATGCCCTCCGATACAGCCGTGAGCAGTGCGACCTGCTCACCCAATGTCAGCGGCGCGAATTGAGGCTGGCGGAGCACTGCGCGAATGCGGCGGCCATGCTCAATGACCTTGCGCGTGCGCTCGTCGACCATCGTGCCAAAGCGGGTGAACACCTCGAGCTCGAGGAACTGGGCGTAGTCGAGACGCAGACTTTCCGACAGTGCCTGCAGGACCGGCGCTTGCGTCTTGCCGCCGACACGCGAGACGCTCTTGCCAACGTCGACCGCCGGCTTCTGGTCCTCGTAAAAAAGGCGCGGGTCAAGATATATCTGTCCGTCGGTGATTGAGATCAAGTTCGTCGGGATATAGGCGCTGATGTTCCCCGCCTGCGTCTCCGCGATCGGCAGGGCGGTGAGCGAGCCTCCTCCCAACTCCGGGGCAAGCTTTGCCGCCCGCTCGAGGAGGCGCGAATGAATGTAGAAGATGTCTCCGGGATAGGCCTCCCGACCCGGTGGCCGGCGCAGCAGTAATGAGATCTGGCGGTACGCAGCGGCGTGCTTCGTAAGATCGTCGATCACCAATAGCACATCGCGGCCGCGCGCCATGAAATGCTCGGCCATGCTGCAGGCGCTGTAAGGCGTCAGCCATTGCAAGCCCGGCGCCGCGTCGGCTTCGCCGATCACAAAGATGCAGCGTTCCGCCGGGCCGTACTGGCGTATCGCTGCGATGACCTGCGCGATCGATGATGCTTTCTGCCCAATCGCGGCATAGACGCAGATCATATCGGTGGAACGCTGGTTGATAATCGCATCAACGGCGATCGCGGTTTTGCCGGTGCCGCGGTCCCCGATGATCAACTCACGCTGGCCGCGCCCGAGCGGGATCATCGAGTCGATGACCAAAAGTCCTGTCGCAAGGGGGCGCGTCACGAGCGCCCGGTCGACAATCGCCGGGGCCGGTTGCTCGATCGGGGCGAGCGTCTCGATCGCAACGGGCGGGCCACCGTCGAGCGGCATCCCGAGCGCATCGACGACGCGACCGAGGAGAGCATCACCGACTGGTGCACGCGCGACCTCGCCCGTCCCGTGGACGATACTCCCGGCTGCAATACCGACGGCATTACCGAGCAGCACGCAGCCGATCTCCTGCTCGCCGAGATCGACCGCGAGACCGCGCGCCCCGCTTTCGAACGCGAGCAGTTCATCGAGCCGTGCCTGAGGCAACCCTGTGACGGAGGCCACCCCATCTCCCACCCGGACGACCCGGCCGACATGCTCGAGCGTGGGTTCGAGCGCGAGCTTGCCGATCCGCCCTCGGCTTTGGGCGAGCCAAGCCTGCAGATCATCAGTGAGCGTCGGCATCCGTCTCGATTCCCTCGCGGATGGCGGCAAGCGTGCTTTGCCAGGAGAACCGCAGCACCGTACTCGGGAAATACAGCTCCACGCCGCCGATGAGAGCTGGGTCAACACCGAAATCTACGGTTACCCGGCCGCATAAGGCCTCACCGAGCCGTGTCCGCCAGATCCCCTCGGTTTCGGCCGACAGCGCCGACGCCGTCACAACCTTGAGGGGAACGCCTTCGATAAGCTGCCGCTTCAGGGCATCCGTTTCCGGGTTCGGAAGTCCAGCCAGATATTCCTGGATCCGCTCGATCGACCCCTCCGCACGCAGCTTGATCGGTATTGCGGCGAGCAGGCGCGTGGCGATTTCCCCCGCAAGGTCGAGCGCAGCGCGGCGTGCCTCGGCCAGTGCCTGGCGACGCTCAGCAGCGAGGGTCTTGCGCGCGTCTTCGAGGAACGCCGCGACTTCGCGCTCCGCCCGGGCACGCCGCGCCGCCGCTGCCTGCTCGGCCTCGGCTGCTGCTTGCTTCAGCGCGGTTTCCCGTTCGGCCGCGATCCCAGCTTGTTCGGCCTCGACCGCGGCAAGGTTGTCCTTCGCCCGGGTTTTCGCGCTTTGCGCTTCAGCATATTGCTCTTCGATCTTCGCGCGGCGCGCATCGACCATGCGCAAGACTGGCTGATAGAGGAACCGGTGCAGCAACCAGACGAGGATCGCAAAATTCACCGTCTGCAATGCGAGGGTCGACCAGTCGAAATGCATCATCACCCGGCATAGGGGTTGGCGAAGAGCAGGATCAACGCCACGACCAGGCAGTAGATCGCCATCGTCTCGATCATCGCGAGACCGACGAAGAGGGTGCGAGAGATCGTGCCTGCCGCCTCCGGCTGCCGGGCGATCGCGTCCATCGCCGCGGCAACCGAGCGACCCTCCGCCAGCGCCGGGCCGATCGAGCCGACCGAGACCGCAAGCGCGGCGGCAATCGTGCTGATGAGTTTTATATCCATCGTGAACTCCTCAGCCCCGCTCGGCCGGCTCGACCGCGGCGCCGATGAACACCGTGGCAAGAACAGTGAAGATGTAGGCCTGCACCACACCCACGAGGAGTTCGAGCGCCATCAGCGGGATCGGCACAAACAGCCCGGCAAGCGCCACGATGAGCGCGATGATGAACTCGCCGCTCATCACATTGCCGAAGAGCCGTACCATCAGTGAGAAGGTGCGCGTTATTTCGGAGAGAATGTTAAGCGGCAACATGATCAGCTTGGGCTCGGCGAAGCTCGCGAGATAGCCGAACGGCCCGCGAGCGCGCACGCCGAAGAAGTGCACCGAGGCGAAAGTGATCAGTGCGAGGGCCGCCGGCGTTTCCAGTTTGCCAGTCGGCGCTTCGACCCCTGGCAATACGCCGGAAAGATTGGCGGCAACAAGAAAGATGAACAATGTCCCGAGGACCGGAAGGAATGGACGCGGGTCCTTGCGGATGACTTCCTCGATCTGGCCCATGATGCCGGTAACGATTAATTCCAACAACGCCTGGCGTCGGTCCGGATGCTGGGCCAGCCGGCGCGTCACAAACCAGCAAACCAGGGTCAGCACCGCCATGATCGCCCAGGTCGTTACGACCGGACGAGTAACGGTCACGGGCCCGAGATGAAATACGACTGCACTGGCTAGCGGAGGGGACCGCATCAGGTTGCCCTTCGCAACGTGCGTAACGCCAATCCGCGCGCCAGCAGAAAACCCATGAAGCTCGCCAACAGCGGCAAAGTCCCACTCCTTGCCGCGATGACCAGGAATAGGATTGCAGCGGCGAGACGGCCGAGGGTTAGAATTGCCGGCACGAGGCGATCATTCCCCGCGACGTAGAGATCGACAGTCCGCCGCAGCACGGCAAAATAGCCGAAGCCCAAGGCGAAGCCGGCAAAGAACGTCACACAGGTTGCGGTGTTGAGCACAAAGACAGGCAGCGTCATTCGCGATGAATCCTCTTCCACGCCAGCGTGCAGCCGAGCGCCAGACCCACAACGAGCAGGCCCAATGTCCAAAAAACCCTCGCATCAAATACGCGATCGAGCCAGCGGCCGGCGAAGATGCCGATCAGCGTCGGTGTGACGATTGTCCAGCCGAGCACTCCGATCATCGCAAGGTTCCGTCCGACCGAACGCTCCCCCTCACGCTGCCAGCGCTTCTGGCGTCCTCGCCGCAAACGGACCGCCTCGCCCAGACATTCTGGATGATGGCTGCGCTCCTTTATAGGCGCCGGCGTCATGGCTCCGATACTTTTGGAGACCGCACTGCGGGACCGCCGGGCGTCGCAGGCGCCCTCTCGTCCCGGAGAAAGCGGATGATCTGGCGGATTGCAGCAACGTAGAGGCGCTGCGCGTCGGTGCGCGCAGTCTGTTCTTCAGCGAGCTGCCGACGAAAGCGGGTGAGTGTCTCGGACTCGAGTTGATGCAGGTCGTCTCCGACTACCGCCTCCAGCGAGGCGATAGCGATTGCACAGCCGCCGCGCACTTCGAGCATACCACCGCGCACCGCCACATGATGCTCGGCGCCCCGATCGTCGCGCCAACTTGCGACCGACACCGAGAGAGCAGTCAGGAAATCGGCATGACCGGGCAGAATGCCGAACGCGCCGGTTTCGTCCTCTGCCCTTAGATACACGACACCCTCGGCCTCGACGGCGATCGCCAGCGGCGTAGTGATGGTGAGCTTCACCGTGCCCTTGCCCTGGTTTGGGCCTCTCTCTGGCGTGCCTCCTCCAGACCGCCGACCATGTAGAGAGAGCTGTCGGCCCAGTCATCGGCTTCGCCCCTTAGGATTGCCTGGCATCCGGCCAGCGTCGCCTCAAGCTCGACCGTACGGCCGGGCTTGCCCGTAAAAGCGACGGTCACCATGAAGGGCTGCGTCAGAAAGCGCATCAAATGTCGAGCGCGCTTCACGGCAGTGCGGTCGGTTGCACTCAGCTCCTCTATGCCGAGCAACGCGATGATCTCCTGCAGCTCACGGTAATGAGCTATGGTTTTACGGACATCCTGAGCCGTGCGGTAGTGCTCCCCGCCGACAACACGTGGATCCAGCAAGCTCGATGTCGAGGCGAGTGGGTCGACGGCGGGATACATGCCCTCGCTTGCCATACTGCGCGACAGGACAATCGAGGAATCGAGGTGACCGAAGATCTCGGCAACGGCTGGATCGGTGAAATCGTCGGCAGGGACGTAGACCGCCTGGATCGAGGTGATCGCGGCCCCGGCGACCGACGCGATGCGCTCCTCAAACTCGGCGATCTCGCTTGCCAGTGTCGGCTGGTAACCGACGCGCGAGGGCAGGTGACCCAGTAGCCCAGACACTTCGCCGCCGGCCTGGACCAGGCGGTAGACATTGTCAATCAACAGCAGCACGTTTTCGTGAGCCGCATCGCGGAAATGCTCGGCGATCGCGAGCGCGGTGAGCCCAGCCCGCCAGCGCGCGCCGGGCGGCTCGTTCATCTGGCCAAAGATGAGCGCGGTGCGTTTGAGCACGCCGGATTGGCCGAGCTCGAGCAGCAGTTCGTGCCCTTCGCGCGAGCGCTCGCCAACCCCGGCGAAGACCGAGATGCCGGAGTGGCGCTCGACCGTGGTGCGGATCAGCTCCATGATCAGCACGGTCTTACCGACCCCCGCACCGCCGAACATCGCCGCTTTGCCGCCCGCGACCAGCGGCGCCAAGAGGTCGATAACCTTGATTCCGGTATGAAAGATCTGTCGAGCGGCGCTTTGGCGGTCGAGGGCCGGCGCCGGCGCATGGATCGGCACGCGCTCGATATCGGCGGATAACTCAGGGCCGTGGTCCAGCGGCTCGCCGATCGCGTTGAGCAGCCGTCCCAGGACATCTTCGCCAACAGGCGCGCGGATAGGCTCCCCCAACGCGCGTGCGCTAGTTCCACGCCTCAGCCCAGCCGTGCTGCCAAGCGCCACCGCCCGCACCGCCGCCGGACCTGGGTGCTGCTGCACTTCGGCCACGAGCGGTGGGCCGCGATCCCAGTCGATCGCAACAGCATCGTTGATCGCCGGCAACATTCCTGCGTCAAAAGCGATGTCGATAACCGAGCCATGAACCGCAACAACACGGCCCGACCGCGGAGCGGATCCGAGCACCTTCACTGAGACAGACATTCGCGCTGGGTTCATTTGATCACGCGTTCTCGACCAAATATGGCTGCTTTTTCCGCTGTCGCGTTGATCTAGCTCAACGCCATGTGCCGGACGTCCCATAGGATCCGGCCAGCCGAACGGACTCGAGAGGCCCGTTGAGCTACATCAATGACCGCGAGATATCATGTCACCAAAATGCCTCTGGAAACCCGGCTCGATGTTTATCGCCGCTGTCCTTCTTGTGCTAATCGCCACGTTCCGTATCATGCGAGCCTCTCAACGGTAAAGCAATTCTCAGCTGTACAAATATCGGTACCTCCACTGGAAGGCATTGCTTCAATCCATAAAAATCGACCCAAGATTGGTGAGCGGGAGTACTTATGAGCAAGCGAGCCACCATTTGTGCCAGCCTAACCGTGGAGTTGTCGATTATGTTGGTGTGTGCCCCTGGCAACTCCGCCGACCTTGCAGCTGGCGAGTCGCTGGCCGAGAAGTGGTGCGCCCAGTGTCACGGCATCCGTCCCGGTCAGCGTGGGCCGAACCTTTCGGCGCCGACATTCCCGGAAATGGCGGCCGAACCTTCGATCACCGAGTATTCGCTCCGCGCGTTGCTCAGGTCGCCCCACGAGACGATGCCGCAAATTACCTTCACACCCGACCAGCTGGACGACATCGTCGGCTACATCCTATCGTTGAAGCCCCGCCAGTGAAGCGAGCCGTCTGTTGTTTCGTGTGCACGATCCTTCATTTCTAAGGGACCGATACGAGGCATCCCTTCGCCGGTTGATGCAGGTCAATGCAGCAGGCGTGGCCCTGAGGTCCGCTGTGGCGCGTTCTTGAGGAGACGAGGGTGGCCTGGGACATCATCACCAAGCCGCGTGGAGAGGATCGTCCGGCGCCCAATCTGCGCGATTACGCTGAGACGCACGCCGCGTTCAACTGGGAGGCAGTGCACGCGGAGCTGGCGATGCCGGGCGGGCTGAACATCGCTTATCACGCTCTCGACCGCCATATCGCCGAAAACCGCGGCGACAAGATTGCGCTGCGCTGGCTCGGCAAGAGCGGCGAAAGGCGCGACTATACTTACAACGAACTTCTGGGGCTCACCGATCGCTTCGCCAATCTGTTGCGGGATATGGGGGTCGGCCCGGGCGAGCGGGTGTTCAGCCTCTTGGGGCGGATCCCCGAGCTCTATGTCGCCGCGCTCGGCACATTGCACAACGGCAGTGTCTTTTGCCCCCTATTTTCGGCCTTCGGGCCCGAGCCGGTGCGCACCCGCATGGCGATCGGCGATGCGAGAGTGCTGGTCACGGCGACGGCGCTCTACCGGCGCAAAGTCGCCGACTGGCGCAATGAACTACCCGGCCTGCAGCACGTGCTGCTGGTAGACCGCAGCGGCGCTCCATCTCTCGCCGGCACCACCGATTTCGATGCCGCAATGGCGCGAGCCAGTGCCGCGCCGCGCCTTGCTGCTACCGGGCCGGAGGATCTTGCGTTGCTGCACTTCACGAGCGGCACCACCGGCCGCCCAAAGGGGGCGATGCATGTCCACGAGGCCGTCCTCGCACACCACATCACCGGCCGCTACGCGCTCGATCTGCATCCCGATGACGTATTCTGGTGCACCGCCGATCCCGGCTGGGTGACCGGGACCTCCTATGGCATCATCGCGCCCCTCACCAACGGCGTCACGATGATCGTCGACGAGGCTGAGTTCGACGCCGAGCGCTGGTACCGAATCCTGCAGGACGAGCGGGTCACGGTTTGGTACACCGCGCCGACCGCGATCCGCATGCTGATGAAAACCGGCGAGGAGGTCGTAGGTAAATACGATCTGTCGCGGCTACGCTTTTTGGCCAGCGTCGGCGAGCCGCTCAACCCCGAGGCCGTAGTTTGGAGCCACCGCGTCTATGGGCGGCCGTTCCACGACAACTGGTGGCAGACTGAAACCGGCGGCATCATGATCGCCAATTTCGCCTCGATGGACATCAAGCCGGGTTCTATGGGGCGAGAACTTCCCGGCATCGATGCTGCAATCGTCGCGCGCCGGCCGGACGGCTCGGTGCACTGTCTCGAGGAGCCGATGACGGCAGGCGAGCTTGCCCTTCGGCCCGGCTGGCCGTCGATGTTCCGCGGCTATCTCGGTGAGCCCGAGCGTTACGCGAAATGCTTTGCGGATCGCTGGTACCTGACCGGCGATCTCGCGATGCGGGACGCCGACGGCTATTTCTGGTTTGTCGGACGGGCCGACGATGTCATCAAATCGGCCGGCCATCTGATCGGCCCGTTCGAGGTTGAAAGCGCACTGATGGAGCATCCCGCTGTCGCCGAGGCCGGGGTCATCGGCAAGCCCGATCCAATGGCCGGCGAGGTTGTGAAAGCCTTCATCAGCCTGAAACCCGGCTTCGAAGCGGGTGAACCCTTGGCCCGCGAGCTGCTGGGCCACGCGCGCAAACGCCTCGGGCCAGCCGTAGCGCCGAAAGAGATCGCCTTCAGCGCCAATCTGCCGCGCACCCGCAGTGGCAAAATCATGCGCCGCCTGCTGCGCGCCCGCGAGCTCGGCCTGCCCGAAGGCGACCTCTCGACCCTCGAGGAGGCGGCATCTCGGCTTGAGAACGTAGGAACGCCCGCTTGCGACCCAATGCAATTCAAGAAGAATTAGCGCCGTGAACAACTTCTCTCAACGCAACCTTGTCGTCCGAGCCATTCGCATTCAACGGTGAAATCGACCGCAGTCGGCTATTTTCGTCCTCCGTACTCGCGCCAGCGGCCGGACCCGTCGCATCCTGGCCCTTGCGCCGAAGCAAGCCCATTGCTGATGGACGACACACCCCCTTGGAGCGCTGGTGGGCGAGCTGCTGGTAGCAGTCCGGTTGTTTGTTGACTTGGATCAATGCAGCGCGGCTGCTTCGCGATAAGCTCGCACTTCTGTTAAATAACTCGAAGAGCATAGCAATGTCGTCATCGCTCAGAGCGATCGTCGTCTGCGCCGCCCTCGTCACCTGGCTGCCAGCTCAGGCGCAATTTTTGGGACCTGGGCTGAACACCGATGAAGCCTGCCCGCGATAGGCTGATCGCACCAGCGAGACTCGCGTGCAACGAGAGGCAGATCAGGCATTTTCACGACATCGCCATGATTGGCGCCAATCAGGACTGACCACGGCAAAAACCCCGGTGCGCTGTACGTCGGCTCCTGGCTTCCCTGGAAGCGGGTGGAGCAGCTGTCGATCCACTTCTGCGCCGCGCAGAGGACACCGCTAGTAGCCTGGGATGGAGCCGAATGTTTTCGTATTCCGGCGAGGTCAGTGAGAGCCGAGGGATGGTGCACGGAAGACCTGACCGGTGGCGAGTGTCAGTACCGCTTGCTAATGTCGAGCTGAAAAAGCAAGACCTCGACATGATCCATCGCACCGTCAACGAGCAGGTGCACGGTAAGCCGGTCGGCACCACCGCGAAGTGGAGTAATCCGGAGTCGCAGCATTCCGGCAAGATAGCGCTCGTGAGGAAATTCACGCGAAATGGCCAGCAATGCGAGACCCCTCGATTACAGGTTAATAACTGATTTTCGCAGGCCCGTCGGGCCACAGCATTATAGGCTCAGCAGCTGTTTGCAGTCCGATGGCCAATGGCGGCTGATCTAAAATAAACTTGTATGGGTATCAGCCGCGCCTTCTAAATCAGCTTTGCGAACCCGCGGTTTAGCCGCGGACCCAAGAATGACGGCTCGCGGCGCGACTTCGCCACTAACCGCGCAGCTCTTCGATCCGGGTGGGTGCCCGAGCGGCGGCCACCTTCTTGATGGGAAACATTCCATGAACCGATATAGCGGGCTCGTTTCTCCCGGAGCCTCGTCGATGCCGGAAATCCTTGCCCAACCGCTTTCGCCGTCCTGTTACCGCCTGTCCTGAGTCCGGAAACGCGGGATTTCAATGGCTTGATCCTGATCCGTTTTCCCTCACGCCGCGCGACACGCGCACGCGCGAGCGGCCTCATTCAGAGCGCGCTCGGCTCGTGTGCGACAAGAAGGAACGCGGAGGCCAGCGAGCCTGGGCGCGGCAGAATTAACCGCGGGACCGCCGTCAATCAACATTGCAACCAGTGCAAGAATTTTCGCGGCTGATTTGTTACAGATTGCGTTGAAGGTAATACGTGAACCAACGACAGGTTGTGCTTCGGGCGTCCCGTCAAGGGGATGATCCACGGCTGTTAAAGCTCACGAACTCAGCGATTGTCGGGTGCATGGGGTTGGTTGACCTGGATCAATGCGGACGATCATCCGCCCGCAGGACAAACTATCACGAAAAAACCGGTGTCCTACACGCGCCTGCTGATCCGAGCCGAGGGAATCAACCGATCTTGATCGCAGACCCGTCTTTATGAACGACAGCCATGCAATGAAGCCGCATCTGAGCCGCGAGCACCTGCTGGCGCTGCTGCGCGCGGTGGTGCGCATTCGGCGCTTTGAAGAGAAATGTGCCGAGCTGTATCAGCAGGAGAAGATCCGCGGGTTTCTACATCTCTATATCGGCGAGGAGGCAATCGCGGTCGGCGCAATGCAGGCGCTGGAGCCAACGGATGCCGTGGTTGCGACCTATCGCGAGCACGGTCATGCGCTCGCCCGCGGCGTGTCGATGGATGCGGTGATGGCCGAGATGTACGGCAAGGCCGAAGGCTGCAGCCACGGCCGCGGCGGGTCGATGCATCTGTTCGACGCGGCAACGCGCTTTTATGGCGGCAATGCCATTGTCGGCGGCGGATTGCCGCTCGCCGTGGGCTTGGCATTGGCCGAAAAGATGGATAAGCGCGACGGCATTGCCGCCTGCTTTTTTGGCGAAGGCGCCTTCGCGGAGGGCGAGTTCCACGAGTGCCTCAATCTGGCGGAGCTATGGCGGCTGCCGGTGCTGTTCGTCTGCGAGAACAACCTCTATGCGATGGGCACCCGGCTCGAGCGCTCGGAATCGCAACCCGACATCCACGTCAAGGCGCAGAGCTACAATGTTCCGGCCGAGGTCGTTGACGGCATGGATGTCGTCGCGGTCGAAGCGGCGACGCGGCGCGTCTGCGCGGCGATCCGCAGCGGCGGCGGGCCGGCGCTGCTCGAATGCCGGACCTACCGATTTCGCGCGCATTCGATGTTCGACCCGCAGCTTTACCGCGATAAGGCCGAGGTCGAGGAATGGAAACATCGCGATCCGATCGAGCGGCTCGCCTCATGGATGCGCGGGATGGGGGTATTGCACGACAGCGATGTCGCGGCGATCGAGGCAGAAGTTGCCGCTGAAATCGAGCATGGTGTCGCCTTTGCCGAGAGCGGCCACTGGGAGCCGATCGCCGAATTGACGCGTGAGGTCTACGCGGCGGAGTTTGCGCAATGACCAATGGCACGCGCGAGATCACCTACCGCGACGCGGTGCGTGAAGCCATCCGGGAGGCGCTCCTTGCCGATCCGCGCGTGTTTCTGATGGGCGAGGATGTCGGGCGTTATGGCGGCTGTTATGCGGTCACCAAGGGGCTGCTCGACGAGTTTGGCCCCGAGCGTGTCCGCGACACACCACTGTCCGAATCGGCGTTTGTCGGCGCCGGAATCGGCGCTGCTCTCGGCGGCATGCGCCCGATCGTCGAAATCATGACGGTCAATTTCAGCCTGCTCGCGCTAGACCAGATCGTCAACAACGCGGCGACGATCCGCCACATGTCGGGCGGGCAATTCGCGGTGCCGCTCGTCATCCGCATGGCCACCGGCGCCGGGCGCCAATTGGCGGCGCAGCACTCGCACAGCCTCGAAGGCTGGTACGCCCATATCCCAGGGCTCAAAGTGGTGACGCCGGCGACATTGGAGGATGCCCGCTTCATGCTCGCCGCAGCGCTCGCCGATCCCAACCCAGTGCTGATCTTCGAGCATGTCATGCTCTACAATAGGATCGGAATGCTCCCGCCCGACGCCGGCCCGGTCGATATTCGCAGCGCGATCGTGCGGCGTCTGGGCAAGGATGTGACGCTCGTCACCTATGGCGGGACCCTGTTCAAGACCCTCGATGCCGCAGAAGAGCTGTCGAAGGAGGGGATCGAGGGGGAAGTCATCGATCTGCGCGTGCTGCGGCCGCTCGACACGGAGACCGTGCTAGCCTCGGTAGCCAAGACGCGCCGGGCGGTGATCGTCGATGAGGGCTGGCGCAGCGGCAGCCTCTCGGCCGAAATCAGTGCGCGGATCATGGAAGGCGCGTTCTGGGAGCTCGATGCGCCGGTGGGCCGCGTGTGCAGCGCCGAAGTGCCGATCCCCTATCCGCATCACCTGGAGGAGGCGGCATTACCGCAGCCCTCGGCGATCATCGCGGCGGCGAAAACGACATTAGTCAGCTGATGGCCGAGTTTCGCATGCCCTCGCTCGGCGCCGACATGGAAGCCGGGACATTGGTCGAGTGGCTGAAGCGGCCGGGCGACTGCGTCAAGCGCGGCGATGTCGTTGCCGTCGTCGAAACCCAGAAAGGCGCGATCGAGGTCGATATCTTCGAGGACGGCGTCATTGAGCGCTGGCTCGTCGAACCGGGGACCACGGTGCCGGTTGGGACGCCGCTGGCGCTAATTACCGGTGGCTCGCCCGCCGCAGCGGCCACGCGACCTCCGCCCTCTCTCGCGCC
>Ga0306922_10005478_pt1 | contig 12129 bp, 12 predicted proteins | sample sta12Cox44000082_FD_203758 | JGI IMG/M metagenome (GOLD analysis project Ga0306922, IMG submission 203758) | Lab enrichment of tropical soil microbial communities from Luquillo Experimental Forest, Puerto Rico - statoxic.12C.oxic.44.000.082 (v2)... | ecosystem: Environmental > Terrestrial >... | reverse complement strand
GGTGCGCTGCCGAGGTGCCTGCGGGTCCGTACTCGACCACAATAGCCGTGAGGGTCTTACCGGGCACGTTCGGCAGCTGGGCCGAGAAGACCGTGTGATCATGACCTGGGCCGCCGGCGCGGACTTTGCGCACTAGCCCCGTACCTCCACAGACGACGATTGCGATGAAGACCACTCCCAACAGACTCCAGCGAACAGGAATGGAACGCATCGGTATTCTCCTCTGTTCAATGATGGTGGAAGGTGAGCTGATTCTTCGAAGAAGATTGAGGAGACTCGCATGGCGATCACCACGGAAATCGCGCCGAATATCTATCGCATCTCGATCTTCGCTCAATGGGGCAATCTGCAGTTCAACCATTTTCTGGTGAACGACGATGAACCGCTGCTGTTCCATACCGGGCTGCGCGGAATGCACGCGGAGATTCGCGAGGCCGTCTCAAAGCTCATCAACCTTTCCGAGTTGCGCCACATCAGCTTCAGCCATTTTGAGTCAGACGAGTGCGGGTCGCTCAATGAATGGCTGGCTGCTGCGCCCAAGGCTGACGTGATCTGCAGCCAAGTTGGCGCCCTCGTGAGCGTGAACGACTTCATTGGCCGGGAGTCACGCGCCCTCACTGACGGTGGGACCTTTGCGACGGGGAAGTACCGCTTTCGCTACTGTCAGACTCCCCATCTGCCCCACGGCTGGGACGCTGGCGTCCTCTTCGAAGAAACGCAGAGAACACTGCTCTGTTCGGACCTGTTCCATCAGATGGGTGACGTTGAACCGCTCACCTCTGCCGATGTCGTGGGCCGCTCCCATCAGGCGCTGAAGGAATATCAGGCCGGCATTCTCGCGGAGTATATGCCCTACACCCCACTCACCGCGGGGAACTTGAAAAAGCTCGCCGACCTAAAGCCCAAAACGCTCGCCATCATGCATGGCTCTAGCTTTACAGGTGACTGCGCCCGAGCACTCGATGACTACAATGTGGTGTTACGCGAGGTCTTCGGCCCGCGGAAGTAGCGGAAATCTCCGGTAAAAGGCTCATTTTCAGCGGACTGCGAAGATGCACTGCCCAAAGCCACGCATTCGAGTCCCGCTCGGTTTGGCCGCCGGGTTGATACCATCCCTCTCGGACGTCATAGGCTCCTGCCGTTTAGCCGTAAGCGAAGCCCGGCTTGCTTTGCCCAACTTCGATGATGTAACCATCAGGATCGCGCAAGTAGCAGGCCGTCTCGCCGTACTGTTCTTTTGGCTCTGTGATAAACTCGGCTCCTCGACTTCGCCATAGTTCATAGCACGCTTGAATATCTGCAACGCGGATATTCATAAAGCTGCTAACTGAATCGGGGTCCGCGGGGACGCTGAGCGTTACCGTTGGTTTGTCGGGAGTCGGACCGCCCCCGACGTTGACAATCAGCCACGTGTTCGCGATCTGGATGTACCCCGGCGGGCCTCTGCTCAGAATGCGACCCCCGAAGACCGTTTCGTAAAATCGAGCCGATCGTTCGATGTCGGCGACGGTGAGAAAGTATGCGACGGTAAACCCATCCTGCGGCGGCATCTGATAGGTTTTCTGCTCGACTTGTACTTGGTTCATATACGCCTCCTTATGTTGAGCTTGCCGCAACTTGGACCAGGCATTTACATACGCTCGACCCATTGGGAACGAGTCGGCTTCAGAGGAGGTTGAGTTCGCCTAGCGACGAACTCTACGCGCGCTTGCGCACTGACGGGTGGACCAAAAGGGCGCTATTCGATGGCCTTGATCTGAACGGATTTTGGCCGGGACTGCAGGACTGGTTCCAGATTTGGTTTGTGCCAGCCAGCAGGTGTGCAGAGCTGCCACGACTTGGGCGCCCTCGCCGACCGATCCGGAGTGTACGCGGTCACCACAGATGCTTTCATGTGTCGTGCCGTTCAGCCGTAAGCGATGCCCGGCTTGCTTTGCCCAACTTCGATGATATAGCCATCAGGATCGCGAATGTAGCAGCGTGTCTCGCCGTACTTGTCCTTTGGCTCAGTGATAAACTCGGCTCCCCGGCTTCGCCATAGTTCATAGCACGCTTGAATATCTGCAACGCGGATATTCATAAAGCTGCTGACTGAATCGGGGTCGGGGGGAACGCTGAGCGTTACGGTTGGTTTGTCGGGTGTCGGACCGCCCCCAACGTTGACAATCAGCCACGTGTTCGCGATCTGGATGTACCCCGGCGCCCCCTTGCTGTCGCCTCTGCTAAGAATGCGGCCTCCAAAGACCCTTTCGTAGAACCGAGCCGATCGTTCGATGTCGGCTACGGTGAGAAAATGTGCGATGCTAATCCCATCTTGCGGCGGCATCTGATAGGTTTTCTGGTCGACTTGTACTTGGCTCATGGACGACTCCCAATTCCGCTATGGCCGTTCGCCAATAGGCGCGGCCGGTTGGCTGACGGTAGTCTGCGACACCCAATGCTTCCGACTTTACAATGACGTACATTCCATCGTCGGCCCAATACCAGTGAGGTTATGGCGCGGCGATGCCGCACAATGCATCGATCGAGTATTTTCCAGCACCGGCAGCGTACAGCAGCAAGAAGCCTCCCATAATGCTGAGGTTTTTATAGAAACTGTCCATGCTGTCGACTCGATCGGTACCTTTCATTGTCCAATAGCGATGTCCGATAAGCGCAGTTCCCAGCGTGTAAAAAAACATGAGCACGGCAGAAAGACGCGTGAACGCGCCAACGGCGACCGCGAACCCCACCGGAAGTTCCATGAACGTCGCAACGGCAGCAGCCAGTATCGGCATCGGAACGCCAAGCTGTACCATTTGACTTACGGTGCCCGAATAGTCCTTCAGCTTTCTGCAGCCGAAAATCAGAAACAGTATCGCGAGAAGAAGACGGGCCGCAAGAATGAGCTCGTCGTTGATGTCGTTTGCCACAACGCTACCCTCGCTCCCTGTTTTCCAGTCGCTATGACCGCGCACTGGGCATGATTTAAATCTGCTCGTTTGATTAGAAGGAATGCTTAGCCAAGAACGCAAGAATAAGACGGGCGATGTCGTCATTCTTCTCGTCCAAGGCGAAATGGCCGGCGTCGAGTAAATGTATTTCGGCGTCCGGTAGGTCGCGCCTGAAAGCCTCCGCACCGGCAGCGATGAACGAGGGATCGTTCCGCCCCCACACGACCAAGGTCGGCGGGTTGTGCTCGCGCAGCCACGCCTGCCAAGCCGGATACGATGCGACGTTTGTTCGGTAGTCGTAGAGTAACCCGGCCTGAATCTCGCGTTGGCCCGGTTTCGACAGGTGGACATACTCGTCCGTCCAGGTGTCCGGATTGTAACGCTCGGGATGCGAGGTGCCGAGCGTGTGACGCTGTTCGGTTGCGGCGAACGACACGAAATTATCGAACACTTCAGGATGCGCCTTTGGATCAGCCCAATATTGCGCAATGCTGCCCCACTTGGCGCCCAGCCCTTCCTTGTAGACATTCGCGTTCTGGATAACGAGAGCTTGCACCTGCTCGGGATGCGCCAACGTGATGCGGAAGCCGACCGGCCCGCCATAGTCGTGAAGGTAGAAGCTGCATTTGTCGATCTTGACCTGCTCGAGAAGATCGTTGATCGTCGCGGCCAAATTATCAAAGGTGTACGCATACGATGATGGTTTCGGGGCGTCACTCTGACCGAATCCTGGAAAATCCGGCGCTATCAGATGATAGCGTGTCGCGAGCAAGGGAATCAGCGTATCGAACTCGCGCGAGGAAGAGGGGAAACCGTGCAGGAGCACGATCGTCGGCGCGTTCTTCGGACCAGCTTCGCGATAGAAAACGCCGACACCATCAACCGACGCGCGGTGATAGGTCGTTGTCGCGGACGTCGACTCTAGCGATGAAGACATCAGTCGTAGAATTCCGGGAGCAGTTTCAGCGTGTCAGATTGCGCTTTGTCATGATTGATAAACAGCTTCGCCTTGTATGTTGCGATCATCTGCCTAATCCTATCCATGGAGGCGATTGACGCGGCCTTATGCGTGTTCAGAGACGGCACCGTGTTTTTCTCAAAATTCTCCTGCAGATGAACCACGTCACCGGACAGAATGATGAAGCCTGAATTCTTCAGATGGACCAGCAACGATTGGTGGCCGGGAGTGTGTCCCGGTGTGGAAACCAAGGTAACGCTACCGTCGGCAAATACGTCAGTGTCACCTTCGAGCAGTTTAAGATGTTTTGGCGTACCCAAAAGCCTACGTGCGAGAGCCTTCAACTGATTCACGTTGTCGTTCGGGCCATCGGGAGAACTGATCCACTCATACTCGGCTCGCTGCATCAGAACCATTGAATTCGGGAACAAGCTGACATTACCAATGTGGTCGCCGTGGGTATGGGATAGAGCTACATAAGTGATGTCGATTGTCTTAAGTCCGATCGCTGCGAGTTGATCGGTTAGTGTCTTGTCCAGATGGTAGACGATCAATTTAGGCAGGGTTGACCAGCCTTTGGGATCGTTCAACGCGGATTGAGGAACACCCGTATCCCAGAGTAACCATTCGTTTCCCCGCTGTATCAGCCAACAAGTCGACGAGAATTCGATGCTTCGTCCAATATTTTCAGCAGGGGTCCAGACCGACTCGTCGTTTGCCAGGGAGTGACCGCAATCCAGCCGATAAAGCTTGTCAGCAAAGCCGGCCCGTGTCGCGTCCGGCAGCCTCGAGTCAGCGGACGCAGTCAGCGCGCCGACTAACAAGAGCGAAGCGGGCACCAGAAAAGACAGGGTCGCCGCTCTTGTATGCTTTGACATATCCGATCCTCCGGTCAGAAACCCAAGTGCGCAGTCGGCGCCACAGGCGAGGCGCCCATTGAGGGCGACTCTCCGAGGGCAAGCCGCGGCCGTATCCGTAGAAGATCGGCAGCCGCTCGATGGATATTCGATCTACAGCGCTTGAGCGGTGCCATCTCATCTTCGACCAGGAAGGGCACGACCTTGGTCAGGCGCATCTCTTCTTCCTCGCCATTGGTGAAGCCGGTCACTTCCTTGCCTTGAACCAGAGGTTTGCCGTCCGGCGTCTTGACGCGATGCAGCGCTCCGGTGGAATGGCACACGATGCCGATTGGCTTGCCGGCGGCGAGGAAGGACTCAATCAGCTTGATGGAATGACTGTCTTCGGCGAGGTCCCACATCGGGCCATGGCCCCCAGGGTAGAAGACGGTGTCGAAATCTTCTTGTTTGACGCTATCGAGGCGAACTGTCTTATCGAGCTGAGCTTCCGCAGCCGCGTCCTTCTCGAACCGGCGCGTGAGGTCGGTACGGAATTCGGGTTCGTCACTCTTGGGGTCGAGCGACGGGCGGCCTCCTTTCGGGGATGCGAGCGTGATCTCTACGCCGGCGTCCTTGAAAACATAGTAGGGAGCTGCCAGCTCTTCGAGCCAGAAGCCTGTCTTTCGTCCGGTGTTACCCAGTTGGTCGTGGGATGTGAGAACCATCAGCACTTTCATGACTTTCTCCTTTGTTATGGCCTTCTCCAAGCCGAAAATACGGCGAGGCCGGCGGCTAGACTGACGGAGATCGCGGCAACGAAGCGGAGCGGACTGACCGTAGCCGAGCCACAAGATACCAAATCGCGATCACGCCTCTCACAACGCCGTTGAGCGGAATTCAACGGCGACCCCTGCACAAGCGTGCACAAGGTAGCGTAGTCAGCTTGCGACCGCCGGTGCGAACAGGAGCCGCGGTCCGCGCGGTCAAAGTCAAAATCGGATTTAGATTTCTATTTTTGCGCTACCGACCGCACCTAACTGCTAGTTGATGGTGAGCGGCGAGTTCGGTGCGTCGGCTTTTTTGGCAGCTCAACGTAAAGCAAAACGCCTGGGAGTTGGCTCCGCTTCGTGGGGCTGGCTGTCAATGAGCCTGTTGATCACAAGTATGGTAACAGACCTAGCCGATGTCCGTTGACTGAATGAACGGACGACTCCTTTCGCTATTATTTCGCTATTTGCTGCGATTCATGAGTCCGCAATTGGCCAGCGCCCGGAGCTCAGCGCAGCCCTATCATTGCAACGGCTTGAGCTCATCCATCATGGTCGGAATAAACTCCGAGACCGTGGGATGAATGTGCATCGCGCGTTGGATCACCGTGTAGGGCGCCTTGGCGTACATGGTATCGAGTACGCAATGGATGACCTCGTCACCTTCCAGTCCCACGAAGGAGGCGCCCAGTATTTGTTTATTATCTCGATCCACAAGGATTTTCATGAAACCCTTTGTCTCAGCTCTCTCATACGCGCGCATAACGTCTTTCATTGCCATGGTCGAGATCAGCGCAGGTTTGCCCGTCTTGCGGACTTCCGCTTCCGTCATCCCGGCGCGGCCAAGCGGCGGATCGGTGTAGAGCGCGTAGGCGGTGATGCGGTCGCTCACTCGTCTCTGATCGTTGTCGAGGAGATTGGCCGCGACGATTTCGAAATCATTCCACGATGTGTGCGTGAACGCACCGCGGCCATTGCAGTCGCCCATCGCCCAGACGCCCGAAACGTTGGTACGCAACTGGTCGTCCACCTGGATATAGCCGCGCGCGTCGGTGACGATGCCGGCCCTGTCGAGCCCAAGGTCGTCCGTGTTCGGCCGCCGACCGGTCGCGACCAGCACGTGGGTTCCAACAACATTTGTGATCTTCCCCCCCGACTCGACCTTCACGGCGATGGAGTTTCCCTGTTTCTCCGCACCGACCACCTTGCTGTCAACCCGCACGTTAATGCCTTCATCCTTGAGAAAATCTGCAACAGCTTGCGAGACGTCAGCGTCTTCCCGCGAGATCAAACGTGGTCCGAGTTCGATCACGGTCACCTCGCTTCCGAAACGGCGATACATCTGTGCAAACTCAAGGCCGACGTAACTGCCCCCGAGGATAACGAGATGCGTGGGAAGAAAATCGATCTCCATCATCGAACTGTTGGTCAGGTAAGGAACCTGGTCGAGGTCGGGGATCGGAGGAATCGTCGCGCGCGCGCCGACATTGAGAAAGATGTGATCGGCGGCGAGCTCAGAGTCATTCACTGCCACTTTCTTTTCCGCAACAAAGCGGCCGTGGCCTTGATATACCGTACATCCTTGTAAGGTTTTCAGCGATCGCTCGACGCCATTGTGGAACGCAGCCACAACGGCATCCTTTCGCGCCTTGACTGCCTTCATGTCGACATTAACCGACCCCTCAATTCTGACACCGTAGTCAGCGGCGCGGCGTGCAACATGCGCAGCGTACGCGCTCGCGATTAGTGTCTTTGTAGGGGTGCAGCCGGTGTTGATGCATGTGCCGCCGAACAGCTTGCGTTCGATGATCGCGACCTTCCAGCCTGCTGCCACCAATCGCCGCGCTAAGGCGGGTCCCGATTGTCCGGTGCCAATGATAATCGCGTCGTAGCTCGGCATGATGGACCTCCGCCTGTTCAGCCCAATCTATCGCTCGGTGCAAAATTCCGCGGTTCTGAGTGAAAGGTTTGAGTTTCCGATACAGGGTGCACAAACATCGGGAACAATCTGCGTTGCGGCACAGCAAGATTGTGTGCTCACCTAGCCGGACATTATTCTGATCGTCACATAAAATCTCGAGGAATAGAGCGATTCCAGTCGCGACGACACACTTCGTTCGCGCCCTCCCAGGCGCGCAAACTTCCCTGCAGCAGGAAGGCATTGCCCGTGCATGACAGTTGCAGCTGCTCTTCGACCCGGATTTGCCATTCGTTTCGCGACAGGGTCTGGGTATGATGCAGTACAGCAACGGCGCTGAGCGGATCATTCTCCTCGACACGATACTCCGTCTTGTCCTGTGTGCCCAATTCCAGACCAATGCGGTCGATGCGTTCAACCCGCAAACCATCGCGATGAAAGATGGTTGGCTTCTCGGGTGACGCCGTCTCCGGTTCAGGAAAAGGCGGGAGTTTGGCGTCTGCGACATTAGGCGAGCGTTGCGGCAGATCGAGCGTGCCAGCAAAGATCTGCAGCGTCGCCGTCTCCGGACTGGGCCAGATCATCGGCCAGTAAGCCGTAGATATCGCAAGCCTCACTTTGTGGCCGGGTGGAAACACGGAGCCCGCATCGTTGAGCTGGATGCGTACTCGGTAGCGCTCACCTATCTCCAGCAGGGCGGGCTGTTCGTGGCCCTCACGATGGGTGAGGTTGAGCACACCGTAGCTGACACGCAGCGATTCACCGGACGGGTGCAAATCGCATAACCGAACTGCCAGATTCGCAATCGGCCGGTCGGACGCGACATCGAGCGTTACGATCGGAGCGCCAAGGATCTCGATCGACTCATCGAGTGGCGTCGTCTCGAAAGTCAGCGAGCGGGCGTCGTCTTCTTGCTGGTCGCCGGCCTGATCATGCCCAAGACCGAATGGAACCCAATAGCCCCCACGCTTACCAACCGTCTGCGGCGAGCATACGGGGCGAGCCGTCAAAGGTGCCGTGGCTTCTCGCAGCCCCTCATCGGCCAAGAACAACCGCCGTGGCTTCACTCCTGGCGGCGGCCAAGAAGGTTCCGCAATCCACCGGCCCGGCAACGTGTCGTGGTGGGTCGCCGGTTTGACACTTTCCGTCATCCACGCCCGCAGCATCGGTTCATCCATAACGCCCGTATCGACGCCCTTCAGCCAATAATCCCACCAACGCAGGATTTCTTGGAGAAATCCGATTTGCGGTCCGGGAAGTGCGAAGTGCGGATAGGCGTGTGCCCATGGCCCGATGAGACCCTTGCGGGGCACCTTCAGTCGCTCGAGAAGGCGCGGGATTGCATTCTTATAACCATCGGTCCAACCACCGACGGCGTAGACCGGGCATTGGATCGCTGCGTAGTCCTCGCATACCGATCCATGCTTCCAGTACGCATCGCGTCGTTGGTGCTGCAGCCAATTTTCCTGGAACAGCGATATGTTCTGCAGGCGCTCCAGCCACATCGCCCGCCAGCTATCGCCGACCAGCGCCGGATCGGGCGGAAGGCGCATCAAGCCGAAAAAGAAAAAGGCCCACTCAAGTCCAGCGGTGGTAAGAAACGTGCCGCCCATGTAGTGCGCATCGTCAGCGTACCGATCGTCGCTTGAACATATGGTTACGATTGCTTTCAGTGCCGGGGGACGGCGCGCCGCAATTTGAAGTCCATTGAACCCACCCCAGGAAATTCCCATCATCCCAACCGAACCATTGCACCAGGGCTGAGCTGCCAGCCAAGCGATCACCTCCACGCCATCGTCTTGTTCCTGCTTGGCGTACTCGTCGAACAGTAAACCCGTCGATTCGCCGCTACCTCGAAGGTCGACACGAACGCCGGCGTAGCCGTGACCGGCCAGATAGGGATGAGTCAGCGCGTCCCGCTCGTACGTACCGTCGCGCTTGCGATATGGGAGATACTCCAGGATCGCAGGAACTGGATTCTGCTCGGCATCCTCCGGCAACCAGATGCGAGCCGCCAGCGTCGTACCGTCTTTCAACGGTATCAACGTATGCTCGATGACCCGCACAGCTCTAGGGAAGGTCGTGACAATCACAGGGATACTCCCATTGGCAACGATTACGGAACTCTCTGAGGCGGCGAACCGGTGAAATCCAGTGAGACGCCAATTTCTTCAACCCGCGCGGGGGTCCCTTGTTTCCTATTGAGAACTCACGCGCCGTCTTTGTCGATCAGGCCCAAGATCAAGGTATCAATGCTGTAGGGTCCGGCGCCGGCCGAGACGACCATGATCAGCATGAAGGCATATAGGACCTCGGACAGATAGAGCCAATCGTCGATCCGGTCTGCTTCATCGATCGGCTTGTAGACTTTGATTCGCGGTCCTGACGTGACGATTGCAACGAGGATGAGTACCAGTAGGCCAAGCGCGGCGAGTGGCGCCAAGAGCCCGATAAGGACGGCGCCGGCGGCGCTGAACTCGACCAACGGCACCCACCACTGATTGAAGCCCACTGCATGAATGCCGAGCGCCTTGAGTTCATCGACTACTGAACGGTGGCGCTCTGCGTTGAACAACTTGTGATATCCCGACAGCCATAAAGAACGCCCCGATCGCGATCCGGTTCTGGGTGAGCGCGAGGTCGGTCCACCCGACACCAACCAACAGTAGATCTATCATGATCCATCTCGTGACGGCTGCGAGGCAATCGAATTCGCGGAAGCCACGTACTTGGCGGCTTCAATTCTTAGCGAACATTTCAACGCATTGCCTCGACCCATTGAGCGCGCGAGGGCCCCGGCTCGAAGGGATCGCCGAAGTACTGGGTCTCACGAGCGACCTTCCCGTCTCTGAATTCCATGATGCTCACCGTGTAAGATGGCAAGCCGTCGTATGTAAGGACGAATTCAGTGACCCAAAGGTCGGCGGCACCAAGTATGCGTCGCACCGTAAAGCGCTTCTTGTTCGGCTGCGCAAATCGAGACGCTTGAATATTGCGTCGACCGCGAATCCGCTCCCCGGATTGCGGGTACTCAAGCACTGCATCGTCGCGGTAAATCTCGTGCTCCGCCTCGAAATCATTCGCGTCTGAAGCTGCCCAGTGACGATCCAAAGCCGTTCGAATGGTCTGTTCTTCATTCATTGTCTTCCCTCACGACACGGTGCAGGGCATTGTATTATACCCAAAACGGACATGCGTGGACACGAACGGAATGTCCGCTAAGGGTCAAGCGATCGAGGCCCGCATTTTGCGAGAAAAATCATGCAGGGCAGGATTACAAAGCTGACCATTGCTGGCACTACTGTTACGCGGCTTGGGGCTGTCTACATCTCTTCGCGGGCTACAGCGTACTCCCGCGCCCAGTAGTGCGCCGTCGCGCACGCTTCCAGGCCAACCAGACAGGGCGGCAGTCGACTGAAGAATGCTAGAACCTGCGCACGCCGAAGCTGCTTGCGCAGAACCGTCGCTCCTTCTGCATCGACCCCGTGCACCTGAAAAACGTGCTTCGCCAAGTCCAATCCGATCGTAGTAACCTCGCCCATGGATGGCTCCCATTCGCTGCTGATTCGATCAGGCAGCAGTTTGCCACTCAGATGCCGCAAGGGGGCCATCCACCCCATCATTCGATCACCTCGTCTGCGCGCGCGAGGAGCGTCGGCGGCATTTCCAGACCAAGCGCTTTTGCGGCTTTTAGATTGATGACCAATTCCAGCTTGGTCGGAAACTCGACCGGCACATCGCCAGGTGCAGTACCCTTCAATATTTTGTCCACGTAGACGGCGGAACGACGAAAGCAATCGCGCAGATCGACTCCGTAGCTGATCAGCCCGCCGTCTACGACATGCTCGCGATATCCATAGATCATTGGCAGTCGCATTGCTGCTGCCAACGCCGCAATCTTCTGACGCTCGCTAAGGAGCATCGAAGTCTGCAGCACGATCACCGCATCGGGTTGTTGATCGCGTAGCCCTTGAATTGCATTGACGAGGTCGTCGGGGGCGCGGACCTCTCCCGCCGTGACGCTCACTCCCAAGAGGCGGCCTGCACCTTGCAGCTCCTCCCACTGAGGCGGGGCCTTCGGGTCATTTATGTCATTCAGAACCCCGATCCTACGCGCGCCGGGCACGATCTCGCGTGCAAGTTCCATCTGCTTGGCAGGCAAACCCGCGACGTAAGGTGTCAACCCGGTGACGTTTCCTCCTGGCCGAGCGTCGCTGGCTATCAAACCGAGATGAACCGCGTCGGCCAGGGCGGGTGTCACAATGGGGATCGTCCTGGTGGCCTTCTTTGCCGCAACTGTTTGACCAGTGGCGGGGGCCAGGATCACGTCGGGCTTCAGCCTGACCAGCTCTTGCGCAAGCGCCGGCAGCCGCTCCGCATAACCGTCCGCGTAGCGATAGACCATATCGAAATTGCCGCCCTCCACGTAACCGAGTTCTCGCATTCCCTGCCGAAAAGCATCCATCACGCCTAAAGAGGAAGCGCGCGTTGCGCCCCCCAACCAGGCGATCAAAGGCCGCTTCTGAGAGACCTGCGCGCGCGCCGCGAGCGGCCACGCCGCTGCCGCGCCGCCGAGAAGCGTGATGAATTCGCGGCGCTTCATGTGTGGATGGCCCCCGCCTGGCAAGAGATCATTTGGCGTGCAGCACAGAGGTCGCTTGCAGTCATGTGTCCGGCCTGTTGGTGCAGTCCGGGTGGACTGCTGGCCCTGATGGGG
>Ga0306922_10005476_pt1 | contig 12132 bp, 7 predicted proteins | sample sta12Cox44000082_FD_203758 | JGI IMG/M metagenome (GOLD analysis project Ga0306922, IMG submission 203758) | Lab enrichment of tropical soil microbial communities from Luquillo Experimental Forest, Puerto Rico - statoxic.12C.oxic.44.000.082 (v2)... | ecosystem: Environmental > Terrestrial > Soil... | reverse complement strand
TCCACTTGCGGGCACGGGACATGCCACTTACTTCCTCAATTATTCCTCTTATTTCAATCTCGCGAATTATCAAGGAATCAATACTCTCGCTCCGCAGCAACAAGTCCCGGCGCGCGGCAGACGATGATCCAGTCGTTTGCTGTTACATTTGATTACTAATTCTTCGGCGTACCAGCGCATACAAACCTAATATACCGGTACCTAAGAGCCCGGTGATCAAAGTGGCCGGCTCTGGATTTTGTCCACTCGGCGGCGTGTCTCCGGCCGGCGGCTGTTCTCCCGGTTGCGAAGGCGGAGTCTCGCTTGGAGGCGGCGGGGGTTGTCCTCTTGATGAATTCGGAGGATTTATCAACGTACCGGGTGGATAAAAAGCGACTACTGCGGACGGAAATAGTCCCACCCACACTCCAACAGTTATTCCCGCAACCACTAACCAAGAAACTGCGCGACGATCTTCCATGAACACCCTCCTCTTTTTGTTCCTTGCCTGACAGCTTGAGATGCTTCCAAGCAGAAATGATTTTGCCCACCGCTTTGGGTTGGGCACCCGAAATCTTATGATGCCTGAAAAGCTGCGTTAAGGCCAATTTTCCAAGCCGCCACCGCGGAAATATAAGGGGAAGAAACGCGGAAGTTCCCTTATTGAGATTCCGGTAGGAAGGGGATAATTGGTAAACCTTTCCGAATTAGCCTATTTCGAAAACCAGTGAGCCCTTAGCAATTCTTCCAGGTCAATCACTGCCGTGAAAAATCCTTACAGGGGATTCATCTGTTCTAATCCATCCATCTTGGCCGAAAGCAAAAGATGAGTCTCACGCGGCCTCGTTGATCGCAACCCTTGGAAGCCCTTCGCGCCGCGGACGCAAACAATGTACTTCGTGCCTGAACCGATCGGGCTATAAACCGCCGGAGGGCGACACCATGAAGAGTCTTTCTGCGCGAGGATTGGCGCTGTCCTTGATTTTTTCCACGGCTCATGCGCGAGCGGAAGATCGAAATTGGATTTGCCAAAAACCCGACCTACCCGTAATCGCCCAAACGCCTCCTGCACGCTCGGCCGAACCTTTTCCGATTATCCTGGGCCGGCCGTTGCCTGGTTCTCATGAATCCGGAAGTCAGCCATCGATTCTTGATCCCCGGATTACGCGGGTTTCGTTTCAAATCGATCCCTCAGAAACCAACGAAATTTGGAAACCGGCCAAGAAGCCCCTTGTGGAAGCCGCCGGGTCCGCAAGTCCCTCGGCGGGTGACGCCGCGAGACCACCGGAAAACCCACGGGATATGCTTCCCGATCCATTCGCCGTCACTCCGCAGCCACGAGCGTCCCCTGCGGAACCTGCGGCACCCCTCAATGGTGCTCGAAGCTGGAACTCATGGTGTGATTCTGTTTCCAATCCGCGGGAACCGTTCGCCGGCGAATCACCAGGATCCAAGATTTGCGGGTTTTATGCCAGTGCCGAGTATTTGTTGTGGTGGACCAAGGATCCGCGCTTTCCTCCGCTCGTCACGACCAGCCCACCGTCGTCCGGCGGTATCCTGGGCAATCCGGGCACAACGATTCTGGTCGGAGGTGGCCACGTCGATCAGGAAGAGCGCTCCGGTGGACGATTCACAATCGGCTACTCGTTTGACGGCTGCAAGCCGTGGGCCCTGGAGGGCAGTTTCTTTTTCTTGGGAGAACGCTCCATTCGATCCCAGGCCAACTCCGCCGATTTTCCGGTGCTCGCAAGACCTTTTTTTGATCTGAATTTCGGCCGCGAATTTTCAGAAATCAGTGCCGGTCCCGGACTGGCGATGGGAAGGATCGATGTTACTTCCCCAAGCCGATTCTGGGGAGCGGAGGCCAATGTTCGCTGCCTTGCCTGCTGTGGCTGCTCGTACCGGCTGGAGTGGCTGGCCGGCTTCCGGTTTTTGGAACTCGAAGAAAGCCTCGAAATTCGCGAATCGCTCCAGTCTTCTCCGCAAGCTCCGCAATTCCCGAATTCGCAGATTTTGGTTGTTGACCGGTTCGCCACCCGGAATCAGTTTTACGGTGGTCAGGTCGGAGTCGTGGGGGTGCGACAACGAGGACCCTGGTTCTTCGAATGTTGCGGCAAGGTTGCACTGGGTGCCACTCATGAGGTGATCAACATCGACGGCAACCAGGTGATTGTCGATCCAACGGGTACCGTCAGCACATTTCGTGGCGGCTTGTTGGCTCTTTCCAGCAACATCGGTCATTTCAGCCGGGATCGCTTTGCCGTGGTCCCGGAAGTTGGAATAAACCTGGGCTATCAGTTAACCGAAAACCTCCACGCTTTTGTCGGCTACACCTTCCTCTATTGGAACCGGGTCGTTCGCCCTGCGGATCAGATTGACCGCGGCCTGGATATCACGCGCATTCCCAATTTCGGCATTCAGGCCAATCCCTTGCCGACTCCGAGGCCGGCGGTGCTGTTCCGCGAAACGGAGTTTTGGGCACAAGGCATTAATTTCGGACTGGAGTTCCGCTATTAAGCAGCGCGGACGATGTAGCTTGCGGCGTGATTTCATGCCCCACGACTCACGCCCCACGCTGCTTTAAAGAACCGCACCCAGTTCCCATAACAAATCCCTTGAATGTCCACGGCACTATAACCCCGCTGGCGCAGCATTTCCGGGATTTTCTGCAAATCGGCAATGGTATCCAAGTCCCGCGGTGTCTGTTCGGTTCCGAAACCGCCGTCGAGATCACTGCCGAGCGCGGCGTGCATGGCGTTTCCTGCCAGTTGACAAACGCGATCGATATGATCGATCACGGCCGCCAGACCGACGACCTCCGGTTGTGTTTCTCCCCGAATCCACCCGGGGTGCAGCATCCAGGCATCGAGTGCCGCTCCGACAACCGCCCCTCGTGCAATTAATCGCTTGATCTGGTCATCAGTAAGTTGCCGTTGGTTCGGGACCAGGGCCCGGCAATTATGATGGCTCGCCAACACAGGCCCGCCGTATGCTTCTAATGCCTCATCAAAACTTATATCAGCGAGGTGCGTCACGTCGAGAATCATGCCGACTTGTTCCATCGCTTTGAGTAACGCACGGCCCGGTGAAAATAAGCCGCCTTCAGTGCCGGTCCCGTGCGCGTAGGGGCTTGGGCCATAGTGCGCGGGGCCGATGATTCGCAAACCCGCATCCCACCATTCCTGAACTTGATCGGGCGACAATACCGGGTCTGCGCCCTCCATGCTTAGTATGAACCCGATCGGAGTTTTTGGCTGCGGCGAATCCAACCATGTCTTCACATGTGCTTCCAGGCTCGGCCAATCCTTGATCCACCGCAGGATGCCTTGGTCCACTAGCGCCCGATAAAACGCCAATTGCCCCTGGGCAGCAGCATATGCCGCATTCATGGATTGATAGCGCTGCACCGGAGGCATGTTTTCCCGGAGCAGCCGCGCCAGAAGTGTCGCGATGCAAATCCCAACCTCCGCCTGGCGCATTTCCGGAAACGAAACTGTGTTTCGCCCCCGCCCCGGGCATCCCCTGTTCGCTTTTCCGGATTTCCCCGATCGTGAGTTCCAGGTCGCGATTCCAATCCAGGGCATTCCAGGCCAGATCGAGGTGAGCATCGAACAGCAACATGGTTACGTCCCTCAATTCCAGCGAAACCAGCGCAAGGCCAGCACGAATGTTGTGATACCCCAGCCGGCCATGATACAAATCTGCGACCACAGATCGGTCAATGGCACATTTTCCAAATAAACCGCCCGCAGCCCCTGGATTAACGGCGTCAGGGGCAAAAAGTTGATCACCGGTTGAACCATCTCCGGAAACCGCTCCGGCGAAAAAAAGATTCCCGACAGGATCCACATCGGCAGCATGACCAGGTTCATCAGCCCGGACACGGTTTCCATCGTGCGGGCGCGGCTGGCTACCAGCAAACCGATTCCCGAAAAGGTACAAGCCCCTAAAACAATTAGAAAAATGACCGCCAGGTAACTTCCCTGGATCTGCACTCCAAACACAAAACGCGCAAATACGATCAGGATCACCATTTCCGGCAGCATGAATAGAAATCGACTCAGCATGATCGCGATTAGAAACGTGCTCTTCTTCATGGGCGTTGCCAGAAACCGTTTCAGCAGTTTGCGAATGCGCATGTCCACGATGACGAAGCCCACGCCCCACAGCCCTCCGCCCATCAAGCTCATCCCCAAAAGTCCGGGAATGAGGAAATCCACATAGCGGCTTCCCGGTTCCGTCATCTCCCGGCGCTCTGCCTCAAACAGGTCTTTGCGACCCAGCGTTCGCTGTAATGCATCATCCAGCGCATTCCGCGCCAACAAGCTCTCCGTCCGCGTCGGATCATACTCATACTCATAAGCCGCGCCGGCCGACTCCAATCCCCGCACCACCAGATCGGTTTTTCCGGTTCGTAAGCGCAAACGGCACGTTTCCGCATCGTGAATCGCCGGCTGGAATTTCTCATGCCCCTCGAGCGCACTATTTATGGCCTGCGCCTTCGGACCTTCCTCCACGTCCACGGTGATTTTTTCCACCGGTTTATTCCGAAACGCGATCCCCAGGGCGATGGTGAGCAGCACGGGGAATCCGTACACCCAGAAAATAACTTCCGGTTCGCGGATGAACTCGCGCAGCCGCGACAGCACCAGTTGTCGGACCGGCGAAGAAGTTCGCGAAGAACTGTTGTTGTTTTGCGCATTCATGGCGTAGCTGCGTCCTGTTCGCGCAAATGGCGGCCGGTCAGTGAGACAAACACATCCTCCAGGCTCGCGTGCCGGGTTGTCAGACTGGCCAATTCACAGTGATCCTGTTCCAGCCGGTTGAGCAAGGCCGGCAGAGCCACGTGCAGCTCGGCCACCGACAGGCAAATGTGGCCGTCCTCATTCCGGACGGAGCGCACCGACGGTAGTTCTTGCAAAGGAACCAGGTCCGCTGGAGCGCCTCCTTTACCGTTCTCCAGGGAAAATTCGATCACGTGTTCTCCGCCGAGGCTGAGGATCAATTCCCGCGGCGTACCCTGGGCGATGACCTTGCCGTGATCCACGATGGCTACCCGGTCGCACAACCGCTCTGCCTCATCCATGTAGTGCGTGGTCAATAGCACGGTCCGTCCCTGGCTGCGAAACTCGCGAATGATTTCCCACAGTTGCCGCCGCGATTGCGGATCGAGGCCGGTCGTCGGCTCGTCGAGGAACAGCAGATCCGGGTCACCGACCAGGGCACAGGCCACCGCCAGGCGTTGCTTCTGCCCGCCGGAAAGTTTGCCGACCCAGGCCTTGGCCTTTTCCTCCATCGAAACGCGCTGGATGACGTATTCCGGTTCGACGCCGCGATGGTAAAAGCTGCGAAACAACGTCAGCGTCTCTTGCACCGTCAGCTTTTCGGACAGCTTGGTTTCCTGCAGCGATATGCCGATGCGCTGCTTGATTTCGTCTTCGTGACCTTTCCAGCCCATGCCCAGCACTTCCACCTCGCCGGAGGTGGCATCCACCAGCCCCTCGATGATCTCGATCGTCGTGGTCTTGCCGGCCCCGTTCGGCCCGAGCAGCCCGAAACATTCGCCGGCATCCACCGTCAGATCCAGCCCCCGCACCGCTTCCACCGGCGGCTTGCCTTCATATGTCTTGAACAGATTGCTGCAGCGGATCGCGCCCGTCATTCCGAAAATTATACCGAACCGTCCCCGATTGGAATCCCCTCAACTTCCGCCTTTGCTAATGACATCTTCTCTGTTTCACAACTTTGAGAAGCTGATGGGAAATAGGTACGTCCACCACCCCCCCGGCCCCCGTGGACGTAATTGCAAACCCCGCGACCTATCGACCTCCTTTGCGACGTATTCCCGAACCCTCAACAAGATCTCTAGTTATGGCTTCCCAAAAACCACCCCTCCGCTGCGACGCATTCCACCTGGCATGAACGTATTCTTCTCTTCGAATTTTGCATTTTGGTAACCAAGTCGCCGGCTTCAGTGTTCTTCGTCGGTAAAGGGTCAACTAGCCGGTTTTCAAGTAGGCACCGCATCCACCACCGGATGGCCGGGGCTGAGCTTCGAAGGCACAGGCTGCCTGCCAATCTCCTTTTGGCCGCCTGTGCCTCCGGACAACCCTTCGCGACAGATTTGTGTCATCTTCCGAACAAAAAACACCGGGGCTCTATCCCGAAGGGATTTGATAACAGAGCCAAGGGTCGCGGTAGCGCACCCTTGGTAAACGCGTCGAACGACAGACGGCCTTATCCCGAAGGGATTAAATAGACCCCGATCCAACGACATCCCCGCCAGTCGATCGCCATGGTTACCGCCGGCTCGAGCGCAGTCCAAACCCAGTCCGGAGTACTCACTACGGACCCGATACCGCGTACCCCACGCCCTCAACCCCGACAACCGTTCCGCGGCGTTGCATCATCGCCTGCAACGACGAACCAATGACAACTGCGCACTGCGGACCAACTCCGAATGACTTTCGACGACCTGATCCATGACTTTGGTCGACGTCGTTGCGTCGTTGCACCCACCCCGGCCCGGCTGCATTGCGTGCAACGCACGCATTGCACGCATTGCATGCAACGGCCGCAACGACTGCAATCACTGCAACGACGAAGATACCCGTCATGATTGACCAATGCCTGTCGCTCCTGACCAAGGACCTATGACAAATGACGAAACGAAATGACCAATGACAATTTCCAAAAAAGTGTTGACAACCGCACGATGAGCCAATTAAATTGTGCTATTGGGAACCAGTCGCCGTCGAAAAACTCATTTCCTTTTTCTCGCGTGTCAATCGTGGCCCACGGGAACTTGGCGGTAATCTTTGCAAGGGAGCAACCGATGAACACCGCATTCTCCACTCGTTTCCCCTCGATTTCGCAAAAGCCCTGGTTCTTTCAGGAACGGTTCCTCAGGAAAAATACGGCACATCCCTCGTAAGGGACCTGTCCCGACTGCTATCCAGTTACGCGGTTCTAATTGCAACTGCGCGGCAATCAACTTCCAAGAGACTGGCAACAATCGGGGAACAGGCCCGCAAACTCCATTTCGCTTTCTCGAAAACCGGCTGCGCCCCGTGAGCGGCGCAATGATTGTCCACGAATAACCGATGAATGACCAATGGTCAAGGACCGTCATTGAATAATCAACCTGGACGAACCCCTTTGGCAGGAGAACAGCCATGCCTCGATTGAAAAAGTCTTATACCAAGCGACAACTCCGTGCGCGCTTTGTAAAAAAAATCCATTCCAAATTCCAGCTCGCTCCCCGACTGGAGGTACTGGAAGATCGCCTGCCCCCAGGCGATACGATCCTTGGCGCCGTCATCGGCCAGTCTCTCATCGCCTCAAGCCTGGTGTTTCCGGATCCGCTGCCCAAAACCGATTCGGTTATTATTTCCGACTTCTCACAGATTCCAATTGCAACCTCTAACGAGATTCTCGCGCTTTCGAATTCGACCGCGCCGCCGGTCGATCCCACGACCCCGCCGTCCAACCCTGCGCAACTACCGATCGCGACCACCCAGTCGGTCTTTAACACTGGTTTGTTCCAAACTAACGTTTCCCAACAAAATCCCGCAAAAACTCAGGTCCCTGGAGTCGACATCTAGCAGCTACAAACTCCGTCCCCTGCTGCCCTCGATGACTCCCTAGAAGCGCTGAGTCTCTTTCCAGCTTCTTTGCCGCCGAAATTGTTCGCGCTTACTCCCAGCGATGCTGCCCAGCCAAAAAAACTGCTCGAAGATGTCGCCGGCAATCCTTCCGAAATCGGCAATCCAGATCTCAGAGGAAAAGAATCCTCAATTCCGATTTATTCCCATTCCTCGGCCCCTATCAACCATGTGCTGGAAGATTTGGTGGCCTTCAAGCCAGTTCCGAAAGACGCCGGCGGCACCGGCGAAATTACCGACCTGGAGCCGTCATGTCTCGAATCCGCGGTCGATGGCATTCCCAATGGCCCGCTCAAACAATTGACAATTCCCGCTGGCGGCGCGGCCGACACAGTCCAGCCGCTGACCAACGGCGCAGTCTATACCTTGATTGCCTGGGGCGATGTCCAAATCCAATCGAATCCCCCGGTCCGTGCCGATACCCAATATTCCGATTTCAGCAATCCGACGGCGAACGCCGGCATTACTGTTGACACCGTCAACGAGTTCACTCCCGAAACTGCACAAACGCCGCTCTGGGGCGCCTATCGGCCGGATCACAAGTATTACCTGATCGGTCACAGCAAGGGCACTATTGTGCATTTGCAATATCCCGTATCTGGCACTGGTTCATTGTTCGTGGACATCCACTGTGGCCGCGTTACTCCTCCGCCAATTCCGCCTGAATGTTGCTCCGGCACCACCGATCTGGCTGACAGCGCCGCCCCCGATACTGGAGGACCCGCTCCTGCGCAATTCTCCGCCAACCCCGTCCGCGCTTGGGACGGGGTCCTGAAATTGGAAAATTCCGATTTGGCTTCTTCCGGTTTCGGTTCCTGGGCATTTACTCGCTCCTTTACCAACCGCAATACCTACCGCTCCAGCGGCTTCGCCGGCGGGGGCATCCTGATCCCCCAGCAGCCCTATGTCCTTAGGGGAAGCTTGAACGGCACCCCCTATGTAACGGTCGTCTCCAACGGCACCACCAGCCGGAAATTCAACGATGACGGCGCCGGCAATCTTACCCCCACCTTTTTCCTCAAGGACCAGCTGGCCCTGCTCGGCGGCGAATATCAACTGACCGATGCTCGCGGTAACGTGCTGAAATTCTTTAATGTCGACACCTCGGTCCCGGAATACAAGCGCGGCCAAATTGATTCCTTCACGGACTCTTACGGCAACGTAACGAATTACCTTTATTTCACTTCTTCCGATACCACTGACACCAACAAGCAGAACAAGGTGAAAGAAGTCGACCGAACCACGGCCGGCCCCACGACCCTGGAAAAATACCTGTACGATTACATTCCCACCGGCCAGCAAGGCGCCGGTTTGCTCGCGTCCGTGACCTGGCAGCGACCCACCGGCACGGGCGGAGCTTTCGTCACCGTCCGTTCGCTGGCGTTTTCGTACTACGACGGCACGGAAAACTTTGGAGCCGCGGGCGACCTCAAGACCGTCACTCTCAAGGATTCTGCAGGGAATGTCATCGACACCAGCTACCAGCGTTACTTCCGGCAAGGCGACAGCGACCTTGGCAGTGCCCGCCTGGCCAGCGATTTGCGCATGACGCTCGGTCCCCAGTCCCTTGCGCGCCTCCAAGCGGCCTATCCCTCCACCTGGAGCACCATCGACAACGCCACGGCAAAGCCCTACGCCGATTATTCGTTCCAATACGATAGTGACTATCGCGTCACGAGCGAAACCGTTCAGGCGACTGGCTGTTCGACCGCGGCCGGCTGCACCGGCCAGGGCACCTTCACCTACTCCTATACCCTCGGCACCAGTGGAGGTTTTAACAACTGGCAATTCAAAACCGTGGTAAGCGGGCCGGATAACAACCAGAATGTCTATTACACGAACTCTTCGGGCCAGGTCATGTTGCATGCCTTCTTCAACCCGGCAGATACCACCAAGAAATGGGTTGATTTTTACAAGTATGACGAAGGGACCGGCCGCCTGTTGCTGCATGCCAAGCCTTCCGCCCTGATCCAGTATCCGACGGGAGAAACGCAAGCCTATTATAACGATGCCTATCCGGACCTCTTGCATAATGTCAGCGGCAATTACGCCTACCTGTCCAACACCGCCGGCCTCATCGAGCAAACGCAGTATTGCACCGGCGCTATCGACTGCGGGGTCAACGGCGCTTCCGGCTACTTCAAGGAAACCGACCTGCTGCAAGGACAGACCGCGACCATCGCCAACGGCCGGTTGATTCCCCAACGGACCGTCAGTTACGCCACCAACCCGAGCGGCAACACCGTGCTCTTCCCTTCCAGCGAGTCCGTTTATTCCGGTCCCAATTTCGCCGGCCCGCGAACCACCAGTTATGCCTATACCTGGTTTTCCAACACCCCACAAATTCAGTCCAAAACCATCACCAAGCCGATCATCGCCGACGCCCAGAACGGCCCAAACTCCGCCGATGTCCAAACCACCTATTTCGACCGGTACGAAAGGCCCATTTGGACCAAAGATGCCGATGGGTTCATCGGCTACCTGGCCTACGACGCGGCAACCGGCGGCCTGGTAAAGACAATTACCGATGTCGACACCACCAGGACCGGCGATTTCGACAACTCGACCAAACCGGCCGGTTGGACTACTCCGCCGGGCGGCGGCCTCCACTTGATTACCACCATGGCCGTCGATCCCCTGGGCCGGACCACCCAGCTCACCGAGCCCAACACGGCCCCTTTCCCCCAGAGCACTACCTACACGGTTTACCGGGATGCGAACCACGAAGTCCGGACCTACCCCGGGTGGCATGTCGATGCCACCCTTTGTCCCAATGGCTGTCCGACCGGCCCGACGCAAGTAAACCGCGAGATCCGCCAGTTTGCCACCACCTACACCGAGTCCCTGACCATGGCCGCGCTGCCGAGCGTCACCGGCGGGCTACCGGATGGGACCGAATCCATCAGCGCTGTCCAGTCGTTGTCCCGCAGTTACATTTCCTCCGGAGGTCAGGTCACGAAAACCGCCGCCTATTTCAGCCCGGCCGGTTTGAATTTGAACACCCCGGCACTCGATATCGGCACTGCCGGGACCGTCAATGCGGATGCGTCGATCACCGGCAACTACTGGGCCACGCAATTTCAGTTTGATGTCCTCGGCCGCCAAAACAGGGTCTTGGCCCCCACCCAGACCATTACCCGCGCCGTTTTCGACGGCCTCGGCCGGGTGGTTAGCGCCTGGATCGGCACCAACGATAACGGCGCCACCGACAGCGACCCGACCGGCGGAGGCGCGACGGGCAACAACATGATAAAAACGACCGACAACCTTTACGATGCCTATACTCCCGCAACCGTCAGCGCCGTCGGCGACGGCGACCTGACTCAGGTGACGGTACATCCTGGCGGGGGAGCCGCCGACCGTGTCACCCAAAATTATTTCGACTGGAGGAATCGGACGATCGCGAGCAAATCCGGCGTCCAGGCCTCGGAAACCGATGGTACCCATCGCCCGATCATATTCTACGACTACGATAACCTGAGCGAAGTTACCAACACCGAACAGTACGATGGCGACGGCTACACCTCATTGCCGGCCCGGCCTGGCGCAACAACCCTGCGCGCCAAGCGGACCAGCACCTTCGACAACCAAGGCAGAGTCTACCGGAGCGATGTTTACAGCGTCGATCCCAATAATGGAAGTTTGGCCAACAACACCATGAAGACCTACACCTGGTATTCCCATCGCGGGCAGGTCATCAAAACCCTCTCGTCCGGCGGGCTGGTAACCAAAAATCTGTACGACGGCGCCGGCCGAATCACGAAATCCTACCAAAACGACGGCGCCTCGGATCCTGCCCCCACTGTCACCGGAAACTGGGCTGCTGCCGGGAACGTCCTGGGCAACAATATTTTCACCCAAACGGAAACCTAGTATGACCAAAACAGCAACCCGATTCTCGTCATTGCCAAGGAACGGTTCCACGATAATGCCCTGACTGCCGCCGGTGTTTCCGGCGAACTCGGCAATGCGAGCACGGCGCCATATGCCCGCGTTTCGTTCAACGCGATGTACTACGATATAGCGGATCGAAAAACTGCCGATATCAATGTCGGCACCAATGCCGGAAATTCCTACACCCGACCCAACACTCTAAACGATACCCTCAACAACCGTTCGGATGTCCTCCTGCGAACGGACTACGGGTACCTGGCCGACAATCTGCAAAAAGTTGGCGTTACCGCCTCCGGAACTTTCACCCTCACCTTCAACGGCCAAACGACAAATCCTGCTCTACAAACCTCGGCAACGGCGGCCCAGGTGCAGTCCGCCTTGCAAGCCCTATCTTCTATCGGTACGAATAATGCTCTCGTAACCGGGCCCGACGGCGGACCCTGGCTGGTCCGCTTCACCGGCAGCAAGGGCGAGTCCTTCCAAAACGACATGACCGGCAGCGGCAGCACCGGCGTTACTGTCACCCTCAGCACTTTGGTTGCCGGTGCCGATTCCGGCCGGAACCAAAAGCTCACCGACCCCCGCGCCCTCGTTG
>Ga0306922_10005475_pt1 | contig 12134 bp, 10 predicted proteins | sample sta12Cox44000082_FD_203758 | JGI IMG/M metagenome (GOLD analysis project Ga0306922, IMG submission 203758) | Lab enrichment of tropical soil microbial communities from Luquillo Experimental Forest, Puerto Rico - statoxic.12C.oxic.44.000.082 (v2)... | ecosystem: Environmental > Terrestrial >... | reverse complement strand
CCAACAAAACCCCGCAAAGGTCCACGAGCAGCCAACCGCTCACGCTTAGCCGCCACAGCTGCATCGTCGCGGGCAAGCAGCCAGCTATTATTGTGTGTCGTTTCAATCGTAGCGTAGTCACGTTGCGCGGCATCACAATGGCCGCGAAGCACCGCAAGCTTGTGCCTCACCATTTCCGGATCACCGCCGATGTTGCACGCATCGGCTAAGCGAGCGACCGCGCGCAACGTAAGTTGCTCGCCACCGCCGGCGATCATCACCGGCGGACGTGGCTTTTGGACCGGCTTCGGCTCGAGTATCGCGTCCTCGACATGGAAATACCTGCCGTGGAACGTCGCTCGCTTCTCGGTCCACATCGCAAGGATCAGCCGGACAGCCTCTTCCATCTGCCGGATGCGCACGGCGGGACGTGCTGGGAATTCCCAGCCATATTGGCGGTACTCCGTCTCGAAATATCCGGCGCCGATACCGAGCGTCAGCCGCCCCCGGCTGATCAAATCGACGCTGGCGGCGATCTTCGCCAAATGCGCGGGATTGCGGTAGCCCACCGAGGTGGCGAGCGTGGCGAGGCGAATGCGGCTGGTGATCGCGGCCAGCGCCGACAAGACGGTCCACCCTTCCATAAAAGGTTCATCAGGCGCGCCGACGCCAGGGATCTGGATCAGATGGTCCATCACCGAGAACCAGACAAAGCCGTGGTTCTCGGCCCATTGCGCTTTCGCCTTCACCGCCTCGAACGCTTCGGCCGGATCCGGGCCGAATACCCATGAGGGGTTGTGAATGCCGAACTTCATCGAAATCGCGCCCTTTCCAAAACTTGACTAGGCTCAAGATCCGGTTGGCTACAAACAGAAGCAAGTACCGAATTCGAGCCGTAGAGGTTACTCGGTTCAGCCGATGGCGATGGCGCCCTATGCCCTGTCTCCATTTGCGACATTCGCGGGGAGGCTCCCACCCCGCGCCAATATCTCGGTCTCGATGAAAACAGCGCCAGCTTCGGCCTCGGATGGATCTTGGAGCAGAGCCCCGCCTTTCGGCCGCTGCTGGTGAGCAGCCTGTTCCCAGTGGCGTCGGAAGCGGGCGAGATATCGGTTTTATTGCAGCGGCACAGCACCGACGGCGGCTACACCGATGTCGAGCTCAACGCGGCGAACCGGTTCCACGCGATCCTGGAAGCGAAGCGATTCTGGACGCTTCCCGGCGAAACGCAACCGCGGCGTTATCACACGAAAATCGTCGCAGCACGTTCTCGAGCATCCGAGAGATGTCGTTGTCATAGCTATTGTGGGAAAGACTGCCGCAGAAGGTGATCGAGCCGGTCGAAAACACCGCGCCGCCTGCCGTCGTCTCAAAATAGACAATCTCGGCCCGGATCAGCGCTTTCGGTGGCTCGCCGGTCGCGGTCATCAAATGGTTCAGCAATTCCTCGGGCACGACCACGAAATGGCTCTGGTGGCCCTCCGAACGCGCCAGGATCAGCGCATTGGGCGGGGTCCCCAGCTCGAAATCCGCCCGGTCGAGCTCGAAACCGGCGGCACCGCCTCCGGATAGCCCGAAATCGCCGATAATCTCGCCGTCAATGTCCTCGAAGATCCACGCAGCGCGCGGGTCTGCCGCGCCCGGCATGCGCCGGTAGTACGATCCCTCGAACAGCCCTTGCGCGGAAAAGCCGACGCCGCACAACATCTGAGGCGGCCGGCCATTGCGGCGCCACAGACCGCCATATCCGCCATCCAGCGCGTGGTAATACTCGCCCGGCTCACTCGCCCAGGCGCGGATACCCCCTTCGGCGCGGCGGATTTCGACGACATCCGGGGTCGCTGGGCTCTTGGCAATGCGCCAGTAGAATCCGTTGCCGCCGAGATAGGTTAGCCGCCCGCCGCCGATGATATAATCCTGCAGTGCGTTCAGCGTGTTCGGCGTGTGGTATTCGGGATGCGATCCTGTAACCACGGCACGATAAGGCTGCAGCAGCACGACTCCCTCGCGGTCGAGGTCGTGATCGGTGATCACGTCGAACGAGATGGCCTTGACCGTCAGCCAGTCGATCAGATGGGTGTCGGCGGGAAAATGCCGCAGGCCCGAGCCACGATCGTCGAAATACGTGATGTAGCCGGGACGCATCGTCAGCAGCGGCCGTCGCAGGCTCGAATAGCAGATGCCGCTGCCGTCCGGATGCGTGTTGTAGGTCGAGGCGCCATACTCGGCGTGCTGCTCGGCGTTCCAGGGATAGGCGCCCCACGCGGCTTGCCGCGCACGGAATGCGTCGTCGACATTGCCGCGCTGATGATTCCCGTAGATCTGGTAGGTGAAGGTGGGCGCGAGAAAGACGATCGGCGCGGTCGCGGCGCCGGCCGGCGGCAATACATAGAACGGCACGATGTCCTGGATATCCCCGCAACGCAGGCGGACGCCGTACACGCCGGAAACCATTCCCTCGGGGATCTCCATCGCGAAGTCGGTTTCCCAGCCGCAATCGTAGAGGTCATCCTCGTGGAAGTGGATCGCGGCGTACTCACGCGGTGCATGACACCAATTGGGCTCATGACCGGTCCATCTTGACCCGCGGACGGCGCGTGTCGGCAGATTGCGCAGGGCGCCGTGCAGGCCGTCGGGCCCGCGGTCGAGAATGCGATTGGTCGGGATCTCGGCGCTGAAGTCCCACCAGGCGAGGCATTCGGATGCAGCAAGCTCGATCGGCGTGTCGCCGTACCGCGCGCCGCCGAGGATCGCGGGATCCTCGAGGCGGCCATTGAAGAAGGCGCGATACTGGTTGTCGCGTGGCCCGGGTCTAAGCGCCGGCGCGGCGGCAAAGGTCACCCGGCCAAGCGCGCCGAGGGCCCCCGCCATCTCGGCTTGGCCGGTATCGGCAGTACCCCAGCTGCGCTGCAATGCGGTCTGCCGCAGGTGCAACCGTCCGCCGTCGGTCACCACCCGCAGCTCATACCAGCGCCGCTTCAGCATCGGCGCGGCGACGTGGACCCGATCGCCGCCTATCTCCAGGCTGGCGCCTTCAGCGGCAACCGAAAGAGCAGGCCCGCCATCGATCGCCAGCACCGTCTGTGGCCGGCCATCGAGCAGCCAGGGCTGCACGCGAAGCACGATCGTGCACGGATCGGGGAAGGCCACCAAGTTAGCAGGTGTAACCACGCCGCATGAGCCGGAATGGATGGGCTGGAAACGGGAGGCGTAGGTGCCGGCGAAACCGGCCGGAATTTCCTCGAGCTTGATACCCGGTCCCGCCGGATTGGCGTCGCCGTGAATGATGCGCACCAGATCGGCCCGGTACGGCTGGTCCAACTGGCTGGAGACCTTGACCGCAATCTGCTCGCCGGGACGAGCCGAGAGCCGTTCGATGTAGCCGATTAGTGGCACCATGCTTCACATCCTGTCCTGTTGCCCGGCATTTTTGTCCTCTCCAGATGTCCGGTTTCGCTATCGTGCGGCACCCGCATCGGGCAACGCCAATGATAGGAGAACAGCCATTCAATCATTACACCGCTTTCCGTTGGCGCCCCGCCGACTATGTTCGGCGTGTAGCCCACGGATTTTCGCTCAACGCCGACGCGGTCATGCTCGACTTCGAGGATGCCGGCGATGCTCCTGTTGAAGCTGCCGACGCTCGCTATCTAGGTCTGGCCGAATTCGCCGTCGTCTCGGCCCAAGTGAGTCACTTCCGCGGCGGCATGAGCTTCGCCGAGGCGTAGCGTTCCGACCCTGGCGGGCTGAATCGGCGGGCCAACTGCAGTTAAGGATTAAAGCACGCATGCACGATATCGACCCCCAGTCCGGATGCCGGCTACCGTTGCCAAGGCGCGAAGACCTCGATGAGGCCGGGCGGCGGATCTATGATAGCCTCGCCCAACCTACAGACGGGACGTTAAGGGGTTTGAGGGGCCCTGGCGGTATCCTTCTCCATAGTCCCGAGCTCGCGCGGCATGCGAGAGCGCTCAATCGCTATCTGCGATACGAAGCGGGGCTCGGAGGACGCGTTCGCGAATTGGCCATTCTGATCACCGCCCGTGAGCTCGATAGTCAGTTCGAATGGGCAGCGCATGAACCCGAGGCGCTCCACGAAGGCATCTCCCGCGACATCATCGAAATAATCAAGCACCGGCTCGACACGGACGGGCTCGACCCGGCCGACGCGGTCGTTATCGAACTCGGTCGGGAGATCTTCGGTGCCAGGAAGGTTGCCTCGGAGACCTTTGCCCGGGCCTTGAAGCACTTTGGCGCTCAAGCCTTGGTCAACCTGGTTGCGTTGATGGGCAATTACGCCGGGACCGCAGCGCTGCTGACGGCCTTTGACATGCAACTAGATACCGACCAGCCTCCGCCTCTGCCGCAGCAATAATGACGCCTGCGGCCTTTACCGCGTCAGACGAGGGTCTCCAGTCCATAACCGTGTAAACCGCGCCTCATTTGCGGCAAAGGTCTGGACCTGGATGCGATATGCTTGCGACAGACCAGTTTGTTCGGGACATTGCCGCTGAGCGGGTTGCGCTTGAGGCGCCCTCGCCTGGCCGAGATTGAGGAATGCAAATGGCAGACGACGTGAGGCATGGCCGCGAATTCGGATCGCTCGAACAGCAGGCGCTCGAGCACGTCTGGATCCACACCGCGCGGTGGCTCGACCTAGCCGAGCGCGACGGGTTACGGGTGATGGTGCGGGGCGAGGGCTGCCGACTGTTTGACGCACGCGGCCGCTCGTATCTCGATGGCCTCGCCGGGCTCTATGTCGTCAATGTCGGTCATGGCCGTACCGAAATCGCAGAAGCCATGGCAAAGCAAGCGGGGGAGTTGGCTTATGTCTCTGCCGCCAGTTACACCAACCTCGCAGCGGTTCAGCTCGCCGATGTGCTTGCGGGACTGACGCCAGGTGACCTCGACCGATTCTTTTTCTGCTCCGGTGGTTCGGAAGCGATCGAAAGTGCCTTGAAGATCGCCAAGCAGGTACAGGCGATGCGAGGTTTCCCCAAACGCTATAAGGTCATCGCTTGGCGCGGCGGCTACCACGGTGCGACGTTCGGCGCAATGAGCATCACCTCATCGCGGAATGAGAAATTTTTCGGCCCATTCATGTACGGCGTGAGCTTTGTGCCCTCACCAAACCGCTACCGCAATGATTTCGGGATCGAAGGAGAGGAAGGCGACCTGCGCTGCGCCGAGGCGATCGAAGAGGAGATCCTCGCGCAGGGACCGGATACGGTTGCGGCAGTGATTGGTGAGCCCGTCTCGGTGTCTAATTCGAACCATGTCCCATCGCCGCGTTATTGGCAACGGGTGCGGCAGATCTGCGATGCGCATGGCGTACTGCTGATTATGGACGAGGTGATCAACGGATTTGGGCGCACCGGCACGATGTTTGCCACGGAACAGTTTGGCGTCGTACCCGATCTGATGACAATGGCCAAGGGGTTGTCGTCCGGATACGCGCCCATCGCCGCAGTCGCAGTCGGCAAACAGCTGTTTGACGAATTTAAAAAGCAAGACGTGGGGCTCGCCCATTTGCTGACCTTTGGCGGCCAAGCAGTATCCTGCGCCGCGGCACTGAAGAACATCGAGATTTTGCAGCGCGAGGAACTGCCGCAGCGTAGCGCGGACCAGGGCAAGTACCTTCTCGACCGGCTCGAACAGCTACGTGCCCATCCAACAGTGGGCGACGTGCGCGGGCTCGGACTGATGTGCGCAGTCGAGCTCGTCAAGAACAAACAGAGTAAAGAGCCGTTCGGCTGGGGACCAGCTGCGGCGACCCATCCGTTCAGTCGCCGTGTCGCCGAGCTGATGGAGGAGCGTGGGCTTCTGAGCCGCGCCTTTATGTCAATCCAGCTCTGTCCACCGCTCGTGATCAGCAAAGAAGAAATCGACGAAATGGTCGCGATCGTCGACGAAAGCCTTTCGGTCGCCGAGCGGGAGTTCGACTTCGCTTAACGAGACCGCTAAAAGATCCAGCCGGGGGGCGGCAGCTCATGCCCGATGCCGTTGAAAAAGCAGATTTTTAAGTGATTCGGGCGGTGCAGGCTGGGGAAGTTAATGAGGGCTGTGTCTCACCCCGCCGGTATTGGCGGCGCTTCCGGAACCAGGATCGCGAGTTTCCGGAGGTTCTGGGCAGTGGCGGCGAGGTGGAATTCATCTCGAGCTAATGCGGGCGATCGGAGAGGTACAGGATGCGCCAGTGATCGCCGACCTCGATACGGGTTACGGCAACGCCGTCAATGTCGCTTATCTTGTGCCGCGCTACGCGGCAGCGGGCGTTGCAGCGGTAACAATCGAGGACAAGACCTTTCCGAAGGACAGCAACCTCGGACCGGGAGGTAGGCAAGTCTTGGTGTCCATCGAGGAGTTTCAGGGTAAAATCGAAGCAGCCCGTCTCACCGACGGACGGTTGGTGGTTGCGCGGACTGAAGCACTGATCGCTGGGCTCGGCCAAGCCGAGGCACTCCGACGCGGAGCGGCCTATGCCGAGGCAGGCGCGGATGCTTTGCTGATCCATAGCAAAGAGAAGACGCCAGACGAGGTTCTCGAATTCTGCCGTGCCTGGCCCGGGCAGGTGCCTCCGGTCCTGGCGCCGACCGCCTACCCGCAGCTGTCTTTTGCCGAAATTGCAGCTCTCGGCAAGGTCGGGTTGATCATTTGTGCCAATCACGCAATCCGCGCGGCGGTCGGGGCGATGCGCGCGACGTTCTCACGAATTCTTAGTGAGGGCGGCATTGCCGGGGTTGAGGGAACGATCGCGGCCGCGGAGATTTTTGCCCTGCAAGGCGACGAGCGGATGCGCGAGCTTGAAGCGCGGTTTTTGCGTTAAAGCTGGGCAGACGGAGTCCGTGATTTCTCTCGAAACTGGGGATGGCCAGCCGCTGAGGATCAGGTGCTGCAGCGAGGGAAGTAGACCGCTAGTCTGGGTTGTCGCGGTGTTGCGGTTGCGAGCGGCCGGCGCGTGGCGCCCTGCCCAGCACCGGCCAGGTCCACGATGCTAATCGGGCCACGCTGACGCCAGAGGGTCCTGATCACACCCCCGCTGCCGATCACCCTCGGTCTCCGGCTCTGGGCCGTACACCGCATCGACCACCGATAGCCGGACCTGCATCACCCAGTAGTCTAACGCCTCGACTACGCGCCAGAAGATCCGGCTCAGCGCTTGATGCGCCGGATGTCGCGATACCAACGGAGTGAGCCAGCGGCGGTTATGCGCTGGTGGGGATTGGAACTCGGGCCAATGTCCACACATCAGCGCACCTCAGCAGATGAAGCCCGGCACCAGTCCTCGCGGTCAACGAAGGGGACCGAAACAGCAAAGCGCTGGCGCCAGTGCGCCGAGTACGCTGCCGCGACCGCTAGGGACGAGATCAGGTTGAGATCCTCCGAGTTCTCGCCAGCGGCGCGGGTCCAATTGTACGAGCCTTGGAGGGTGCCCCCGCCGTCGATGACCATTGTCTTGGCGTGCGCAAGCCTTGCTCCCTTGTCAATCCACACCGGCACATCGGCCTTGGCCAGCGGCTCGATCCCGCTCGCGCGCCCGCACGGCGCCGCCCGATCGGCGATCACCCGAACATCAACGCCGCGCTCCTTCGCCCGGATCAGCGCCCCGACGATTCCGGACCCAACCGTTAGCCGGTAGGCACTGACGAGGATCTCCCGCTGGGCACCGGCAATAGCGCGCTCGGCGAACTCGGCGCAGTCATCCTCAGGCGAGAAGCAGACCTCGACCGTCGCCGGGACGGCCGCGGCGGCCGGCACAGCTTGGACGAGTACACACTTAAAGAGAGTAAAATATATAACCAGAACACGCTCTGGTTTATATACCGCAATCCCTTGCAGGTCAAGCCGAATACGAGATAGATCTAATGGTAAGCAATTATGACGCGAGTGGATCAGCTTTCACCCGTGGGGCTCTTCTCCGGTTCGCTCAGCCGAAGCCTCCATATTTACGAGCGAACTTGCTGTCCGCCAAAACTGCGCCCCGCTATCAATGCAGTCTGCAAACTAGTGAATTTTCCAGGACACCCTTAGGGATGGCCGACGATGCAACCGGCTCCTCTTCGGCGAGAACGTGACGGCTCCTCCCGCGGTGTCCCAAAATCCGGCCCCACAATTACAAAATGCGCACCCGGGCAATCGAGCGGCGGCAGTGCGGGAGATAATTCGCATTTTGAAGAGGATGACGAATCGTGAAAATCAGACGGGCATTCGTGATCGCCGCTCTTTTTCTATGTTGGAGTAACCAGCCCGCGTTTTGCCGTCCCGAGGCGAAATGGTCAGATGACTCTCACCGGAACATTCAAACAAGGACCGTAATCAACTTTCACAAGAGCGGCCAAACAGTCTGTTTCTCGCACAATTCCAACGGCAGACCAGTACGCCTCAAATACGATGTGTATCCGATCCGGACCGGCGGAAACGCTGTACACGGCACGATGGAATTTACGATGAAAACCCGCGAAGACCGAAAGTTCTTCGGCGGCCTAAATAGCGATCGACCAAGATGTATCTTACTGGACTCGTATTATCAGTAGCCGCCACCGTTTTGCAAGCACCACGGGTTTGCCACCCTGCAGCCGTCCGCAAGGCAGCCAGCGACGGCGTCTACGCAACCGGGCCAGACATTATCCGCCAGGGTTGAGGAAACGACGGCGCAGGCTTTCGGCGCTCTTGCGAGGTTGTTAGGCTTCCGCCGATGGCGGGCTCGGTCGGGAGGACAACATGGGCGTTGGCGTGCGGCGGATCGAGGTGACCGAGCGGGAAAGGCCCGTGTTTGGCGGCACGGAATTCGGTGCCGTCGGGCCTTATGAATGGTTGCACGGCACGATATTCGGCGAACTCGATCCGACACATCCCCTGAATGTCGGGATCGTCAATCTCGATCGGGCCGCGCGCAACGCACACGGCAACGTCGAGTATCAGAGCGACTTCCGGATCTTGAAGCCGCTCGATCTCGATCGCGGCAATGGGGGCCTCGTATACGACGTGCCCAACCGCGGCAACCAGCCGATCATGCCGCGGCTCAACGGTGCGCCGGACGGTGGACACCCCCAGCATGCAGGTAACGGGTTTCTGATGCGGCGCGGGTTCACCCTCGTGTGGAGCGGCTGGCAAGGTGACGTGCCGCCTGGCGCCGATCGCCTGACGGCGCGCTTTCCGATCATCCCAGGTATCACCGGCATGGTACGGGAGGAGTTCATAGCGGAGAACACCGGGCTGCTCGGCGACAGTAACATCCAGGAGCTGTCCGAGGAGCGCTTTGTCGGCACGCTCGTCTATCCGGTTGCCGACCCGGACGGTGCGACGTTGACGGTGCGGCAACGCGAGGGTGATCCGCGCGTCACGCCGGCCGGTCTTGCGGGGCGTCTGGTCGACGACCGCCATGTCGAGATCACGCGACCAAGCGAGCCGGGCTTCGACCGCGGTGGGATCTACGAGTTCATTTACCACGCGCGCGATCCGATCGTAATGGGTATCGGCTTTGCCGCGATCCGCGACATTGTTTCGTTCCTGCGGTACGAAACAAAAGACAATCCGTTGGTACCACAGGAGCGCCCGCGCATCCGGCACGCGCTAGGTTTTGGCATCTCGCAGAGCGGCCGTGTGCTTCGTGATTTGGTGCATCTCGGGTTCAACCAGGATCTTGCGGGACGCCAAGTGTTCGACGGCATTCTTCCTGTCGTGGCGGGGTCGCGGCGCACCTGCGTCAACTGGCAGTTCGCGCAGGCCGGTCGCTATTCGCGCCAGCACGAGGACCACTCCTACGGCGATGACCAGTTCCCGTTCAGTTATCCGACGCTGACCGATCCAATCAGCGGCCGCAGCAGTGGCATCCTGCAGCGCGCCCGCGATGCTGGCGTGTGCCCGAAAGTGCTGCATCTCGATACCGAAAGCGACTTCTGGCAGGCGCGCAGTTCGCTGATCGTGACCGACACGAGCGGCGCCGACATCGCCATGCCGGACGAGGCGCGGGTCTATACGGTAAGCGGAGTGCCGCATGCCGCGTTTCGACCCTTGGCCAAGCCGGTCATGCAGCTGCCCGGCAATCGCCTCGGCTACGGCGCGTTCATGCGCGCGCAGCTGGTCGCGCTGTTCGAGTGGGTGGAGAACGGCACCGCGCCGCCGGACAGCCGCTTCCCGTCGCGCGCCGCCGGCACGCTGGTGCCGCTCGCAGAGGCCCGCCGGATATTCCCCCGGCTGCCGGACGTGAAATTCCCGAACGTCCTGAACGAGCTGCGGCTGCGCGACCACTCGGTTGAGCCGCCCAGCGAGAGCACACCTTACCCGGTGTTCGTGCAATCGACGGATGCCGACGGCAACGCTCTCGGCGGCATCCAGCACCCTCTGCTTGCGGCACCCTTGGCTACGCATGTCGGCTGGTCGCTGCGCGCAAGCGGTTACGGCGAAGGCGAGCTATTCACCGTTCAGGGTTCGATGATTCCGTTCGCGCAGACTGACGCCGAGAGGGAGCGGGCCCGCGATCCGCGACCTTCCCTCGAAGCGCGCTATGCATCGCGTGATGCCTGGGCTGCGCGGCTGGCCGAGGCCGTGGATCGACTGGTCGCCGAGCGGCTGCTGCTGGCCGAGGATGGCGACCGGCTGGTGGCGGCGGCACGCGAGTCGTGGGACGTGTACCAAGTACTGTAGGAGGCGGTGCGGAAACCGTCTCGTGTCGGGGATCAAGCCGCCAGTTTCTGCCGCGCGCTTGATTTGATCATTGCCGCGCCTTTCTCGGCGATCATGATCGTCGGGGCGTTGGTGTTCGTCGAGCTGACCGCCGGCATCACCGAAGCGTCGATGACCCGCAGTGCCTCGAGCCCGTGGACCCGGAGCCGGTCGTCGACGACCGCCATACCGTGATGGCCCATTACGAGCAGCTCGCGTGGTAGACGGTCGAACCGTTCGAGCGCGCGTAATCGAGCAGCTCGTCGTCGCTCTGCACGCCGGGTCCCGGCAGGTTCTCCCTGATGATGTGTTTGGCGAGCGCCCGCGCGGCGAACAGACGCCGCAGGAACTTCAGTCCGCCGACAATCGCGCGCTGATCGGTGTCTTCGGCGAGGTACCGCGGGTTGATCGCGGGCTGCTCGTGCGGGTCGGGCGTGCGCACCAAGACGTAGCCGCGCGATAATGGACGCATTTGCCAAGGACCGCCGGTAATACCCGGTCGATCGTCGAGCTTGCGAATAAGGCCCGGTTTGTAGCTCGCCGGCGCAAAGACGCATTGCACATCCGGGGTCGCCGACTCGGGCAGGACCTTGACAGAAGCCGCACAAAGCGAGGCGCCAAAGGTCATCATGCCCTTGCCGTGCACGAGATAGCGCATGATCTCGTTGGCGAAGCCCAGCCCGCGGGCGCGCTCGTTGAGGGTTTCGAGGTCCCGGACGTAGCACGACATGCGTGCGATGTAGTGGTCCTGGAAATTCCGGCCGACGCCGGGTAGCGCATGCCGCACCGCGATACCCGCCTTCTGCAACACCTCGGGCTCGCCGACACCCGACAGCTGCAGCAGATGCGGCGAGCCGATCGCGCCGGCTGAGAGAAGCACCTCGCGCGACGCGTCGACGCGCTCGACACCGGACTGGCGAGAGAATGATAAGATCAGGTCCGATCCCTATAGGCGGCTTCGAAGAAGGCGAGTTCAAGGCCCGCTCGTCGCAGCGACCCTCGCCCTCCGGGCTCTTCAAGCCGCGGTACCAGGCATGGAACGCGTCATGGCCACCTCTGTCTTGGGCGCACGCATCGAGCCCGTGAAGGCCAATCGACCAAGCAACGCAGATCGCCGTCAGTGCACGCATGGGATCTCCCGTCCCTCACGGTGGAGGGCTCGATCCGGAGTGCAAGGCAGCCCATTAGCATGAATACAGGTAAACGCCCTTCGATCGTCGTGGATAACAGGCGGAGATCGCTCCCTGTTTGGCAGGATCGAATCAGAGATCCGAGCCTTACCGTCCTGCTGGTCCTTCAGCTCTGCACAATCTTTGTCGCGGCGCCATTGGCGGCGAAGGGACTGCCTATGGCCCGGACGGTCGCTGATACGCTCGTTCTTGCCGTCCTAGCCATCGTCGTGATGCTGTCGCGAAAATGGGGAGCGATTGTTGTGATCCTGCTGGGGTTGGCTGCCACCGTGGCAAGCTTCCTACCGACAGGAGAATGGT
>Ga0306922_10005469_pt1 | contig 12142 bp, 13 predicted proteins | sample sta12Cox44000082_FD_203758 | JGI IMG/M metagenome (GOLD analysis project Ga0306922, IMG submission 203758) | Lab enrichment of tropical soil microbial communities from Luquillo Experimental Forest, Puerto Rico - statoxic.12C.oxic.44.000.082 (v2)... | ecosystem: Environmental > Terrestrial >... | reverse complement strand
CCCGGCCACCCCGCCGGCAATGAGGCGAGCGGCATCGCTCCGCTTCTCGATCGGCTCTGCAACAGATTGGGGCTCGCCGCGTTGTCGCGGCTCGAACCGTGCCAAAGCCACATCCCGGAGCGCGCCTCGGTCCGGGTGCCGGTCGATAGCATCCACTCCCGCGCTCCCGTTACGCAAGCCCCGGACAAACCGCCGCGGCCGATCCGGCTGTTCGAGCCGCCGGAGCCGGTCGAAGCCTTTTGGCTTCTACCCGATGATCCGCCGTTTCGTTTCACCTGGCGGCGACGCCGGCATCGGGTCACGCGGGCCGATGGGCCGGAGAGGATCGCCGACGAATGGTGGCGATCGGAGGGCTCCGGCGCTGTCGATGCGATCCGCGACTATTACCGGGTCGAGGATGAGGAAGGGCGACGCTTCTGGTTGTTCCGAGCAGGTCTCCACGTTGGCGACTACAAGCCGCGCTGGTTTGTCCATGGCGTCTTTTCCTGAGAGGATTTTGACTGAGTGGGGGCCGCGTTACGCGGAGCTGCAGGTCACCACCAATTTCTCGTTTCTGCGCGGTGCGGCGCATCCGGACGAGCTGGTGGTGACCGCGGCGGCACTCGGTCATGCGGCGATCGCGATCACCGACCGCAACAGCCTTGCCGGTGTCGTGCGCGCCCACCATGCGGCAAAGGAGGTCGGGCTCCGCCTCGTCGTCGGCTGCCGTCTCGATCTGCGCGACGGCACGAGCCTTCTCGCCTTCCCCGAGGACCGCGCCGCCTATGGCCGCCTGACGCGCCTGTTGACTCTCGGCAAGCGCCGCGCGCCCAAAGGCGAATGCCATCTCGACTATGCCGACGTGGTCGCGCACGACGCGGGTCAGATCGTTATGGCCTTGCCGTTTGAAGCGGCGGATATGGCGGATTTCGCTGCCCGCGTCGCGGCAGATTTCAAGGGACGCGCCTATCTCGCCGCTCACCACCTCTATCGCGGCGACGATACGCAGCGCCTCGCCCGCCTTGCTTCTATCGGCGAGGCGACCGGTCTGCCGCTCGTCGCGGTCAACGACGTTCTTTATCACCTGCCCGAGCGGCGCGCTTTGCAGGATGTGCTGACCTGCATTCGCGAAGGTTGCACGATCGCAGAAGCCGGCTATCGGCTCGCAGCCAATGCCGAGCGCCATTTGAAAGCGCCGCAGGAGATGGCGCGGCTTTTTCGCGGCCGGGTGGACACCATCGAGCGCACCCTCGAAATCGTCGAACGTTGCCGGTTCAGTCTCGACGAGCTGCGTTACGAATACCCCGAAGAGCCGGTTCCGGAAGGGCAGACGCCGCAGCAGCGCCTCGTCGAGCTCGCCCGGAAGGGAGCGGTGGAACGGTTTCCCGAGGGCGTCCCGGACAAGGTCCGCGGTCTGATCGAGCATGAGCTCCAGCTGATCGAGCGGCTCGACTATGCCCGCTATTTCTTGACCGTCCACGACATCGTGCGGTTGGCGCGGCAGCGCGGCATCCTGTGTCAGGGGCGCGGCTCGGCCGCCAATTCGGTCGTCTGCTATTGCCTCGGCATCACCGCGGTCGATCCGGCGCGGATCGACGTTCTGTTCGAGCGTTTCATCAGCGCTGCCCGCAACGAGCCGCCCGACATCGATGTCGACTTCGAGCATGAGCGTCGCGAGGAGGTGATCCAATACGTCTACGAGAAATACGGCCGCGACCGGGCCGGTCTCGCCGCCACAGTGATCTGCTACCGCTCGCGCTCGGCGATCCGCGAAGTCGGCAAGGCCTTGGGTCTCAGCGTAGATGTCGTCGCTGCACTCGCCGGTATCGTCTGGGGCTGGAGCAACGATCCAATTGCCGATCTCAGAGTGCGCGAGGCCGGGCTCGACCCCACCGATCGTACCTTGCGCATGGCACTCGACCTCGCCGCGCAGCTGGTCGGCTTTCCGCGCCACCTCTCGCAGCATGTCGGTGGTTTTGTCATCACCCGCGGGCCCCTGTCCGAGCTGGTGCCGATCGAGAACGCGGCGATGGAGGACCGCACCGTCATCGAATGGGACAAGGACGACCTTGACGCGCTCGGTATTCTCAAGATCGACATCCTGGCGCTCGGCATGCTGACCTGCATCCGCAAGGCCTTCGCGCTGATCGAGAAGCATTACGGCGATCGGTTCGAGCTCGCCACGGTCCCAGCCGAGGACCCCGCGGTTTACAAGATGCTGAGCCGCGCCGATTCGCTAGGCGTCTTCCAGGTCGAGAGTCGCGCCCAGATGACGATGCTTCCGCGGCTCAAGCCGCACGAGTTCTATGATCTCGTGATCGAGGTCGCGATCGTGCGCCCAGGCCCAATCCAGGGCGACATGGTGCACCCCTATCTGCGGCGCCGCTCCGGGCGCGAGCCGGTCGACTATCCTTCCGAGGCTCTGCGTCAGGTGCTCGGCAAAACCATGGGTGTTCCGCTTTTCCAGGAGCAGGCGATGAAGATCGCGATCGTCGGCGCCGGCTTTGCCCCGGAGGAGGCCGACCGGCTGCGCCACGCGATGGCGACCTTCAAGCGCAACGGCGACATCCATCTGTTCCGCGACAAGTTCATCGCCGGCATGGTCGAGAACGGCTATGAGCGCGACTTCGCGACCCGCTGCTTCAGCCAGATCGAAGGGTTCGGGACTTATGGCTTTCCGGAGAGCCACGCGGCGAGCTTCGCATTGCTCGTCTACGTTTCGTCCTGGATCAAATGCTTTTATCCCGAGGTCTTTGCCTGCGCCTTGCTCAACAGCCAACCGATGGGGTTCTACGCCCCGGCGCAGATCGTCCGCGACGCGCGCGAGCACGGCGTCGAGGTACGTCCCGTCGATGTCAATCACAGTCTCTGGGATTGCACGCTGGAGCCTGTATTCGTCACCCCCGCGCAAGCGGAGGTCCAGGGCCACCGTTCAGGCCTTGGGTCTCTGGATTCCCGCTTTCGCGGGAATGACGATGGCGGTCCGCGCTGGGCGCTGCGCCTGGGGTTGCGGCAGATAAAAGGCTTAGCCGAGGCCGATGCGCAACGGCTCGTCGCCGCTCGCCCACAACCGGGTTACCAGGATCCACACGCCCTGTGGCGGCGCAGCGGGCTCTGTCGCGGAGCGCTCGAGCGCCTGGCCGAAGCCGACGCCTTTCGCTCGACCGGGCTCGACCGCCGCCGCGCGCTGTGGGCGTTGAAGGCGCTCGGCGAGCCGCCGCTGCCGCTCTTCGCGGCTGTGGAAACCACCCCGCTGCATTGGAGCGAAGCGCGCGCGATGGCTCTTTTGCCGGAGATGCCGCTGGGCGAGCACGTCGTCGAAGATTATGCAAGTCTCAGCCTGACCCTGAAGCGCCATCCGCTCGCCTTTCTGCGCGCCGAGCTCGCTCGCGAGGGCCTCGTCACCGCCGCCGAGCTCGCCCGTCTGCCGGTCGACCGGCGGCTGACGATCGCCGGGGTCGTGCTGATCCGCCAGCGTCCGGGGAGTGCCAACGGTGTCGTCTTCATCACCATCGAGGACGAGACTGGGATCGCCAATCTGATCGTCTGGCCGCAAATCCTCGAATGCTTCCGCCGCGCAGCACTCGGTGCCACTCTGCTGCGCTGCACCGGAAAGCTGCAGCGCGAGGAGAGCGTCATCCATGTCGTCGCCGAGCAGCTCGACGACTTGACCCCGCGGCTCAACACATTGCGCGACCGCACCGGCGAGACCGAGCTCCAGCCGCCGCGCAAACCGCCTCTGGCTCTCCCCGAACGGGTGCCGGGCTATGATCCTCGCGACATCGTCATCACCAGCCGGAACTTCCGATAGGTGCCGCTCTCGTCAAAACCCGCCGACTGGCGAGGATCTTTAGAATCCTCATCCCTTCCCCCAGATCGAAATTTCCGTTGTTGGACTGAACGGCTTCGGCGAGGGGAGTGCGGCATCGCCGAGCGGAGCGGTTGAGGGTATCTCTTCGTCCGGGTTGGGGCCAGCCTGGCCCGACCGATCTCGAAACGAAGGGAGATGAACGATGACGCCATTACGACGCCGGATGATCGAAGACATGACCTTGGCGGGATTGGCGCCCCGCAGCCAAGCGATCGACGTCAAGTCGGTTCGCCGGCTGACGGCCGATTACCGGCGCTCGCCGGATGAGTTGAGCGAAGAGGAGGTGCGATGGTATCTGATCAAACTGCGTGACCGGGGCGCCGCGCGCGGAACCTTTAAGGTCGCTCATGACGCCATTCAATTCCTCTATCAGCACACGCTTGGCGTCGCCGGGCCGCTGTTTTCTAGAAAAAGATTGGTCTACCGAAGCACAAGCGGTTGCCGCATGCGCGGGCCGACGACCCGATCGGCCGCCTGCTCGGTTGCGTAGAAAGCCCGGTTCACAAAGCCTGCCTCTGGGTCGTTTACGCTTGCGGCCTGCGCATCAGCGAGGCCATCGCCCTCGAGACCGATGCGATCGACCGGGCCAACCTGACGCTGCGCATCATCGGCAAAGGGAACAAGGAACGGCGGGTCCCGCTGCCGCAGCCCGTGCTCGCGGAATTGGGCAGGATGTGGAAGACCCACCGCAACCGCCGCTGGCTGTTTCCCAATCGCGCCGACACCCGGCCTGTCAGCGACGACGTGTTGGCCCGTACTCTCGCCGCCGCCGCCCGCGTCGCCGGCATCACCCGGCGGGTCACGCCGCACATGCTGCGCCACAGCGATGCGATGCGGCTGATCGAAAACGGCCTTGACCTGCGGACCGTGCCGATCCTGCTCGGCCACCAGAGCATCGCCTCCACCGCCATCGACACGCACTTGACCGAGCCCATCCGGGTCAAGCTCAGAACCCTCCTCAACGAGTTGATGACCGGGCTCTGATCGCGGCGCCGTGCCGTGGTCGAGCTCGCCGACCTCTTCGGTCGGTTCGCGGGCCCTTACCTGAAGGCCCCTGGCACGGCGATGCCCGCCTCGCATCGCAGCGCCATGACCGACATCATCGCCTGCCGCACCGAAGCTCTCGCAGGACACCTGTGGCGCTGCGACCATTGCCGCGCCGAGGTCTTCGCCGACCACTCCTGCAAGAACCGCAGCTGTCCCAAAGGCCACACCGAACATACCCAACCCTGGCTTGACCGCCGCACTGCAGAGATGCCGCCGGCCCCTTACGTTCACGTCACGATCACCGTGCCTGGGGAGCTCCACCCGACGCTGCCTTCAAACCAGCGTGACGGCTACAGCCTGCTGATCAAGGCTACCGCCGAGGCCATCATCAACTCGCCCGCGATCGTCGCTTTGTCGTGGGCCTTCAGCCCACGGGCTTGATCCGTGGGGGCACCCTCGGCGTGATGGCGGGGCTCCATACCGGGACCCAGCAGCTGCACTACCACCCGTATGTCCCTTGCCTCATCACCGCGGGCGGGGTGTCGACCGACAGCAGCTCCTGGTTTCCCGCTCGCAACGGCTTCCTCTTCCCGCTCAAGGCCCTGGCCAAGCTCACTCGCGGCAAGCTCAGGGCGATGCTCCGCCGCCGGCGGCCAGACCTCGTCCTTCTCTGGAACGCATGGCGCAAACCCTGGGTCGTCCAGATCACCGCATCGGGCGAGGGCGAGCAAACGGTAGTCGACTCCCTCGCCCGCTCCGTCTTTCACCTCGCCATCACCAACGCTCGTCTCGTCACCCTTGACGACCAAGCCGTGACGATCCGCTACAAGCAGCGCAAATCCTCCGTTTGGCTAACTTGCCGGATTTGCCGGCGACGAGTTCATGCGCCGCTTTCTTCAACATGGTTTACCCAAAGGCCTTCACAAGGTGCGGTACTTCGGTCTGTGGCACCCTCGCAAACGAGACCTCGCCGCCCGTGCCCGCCTCCTGCTGGTGCTCGATCGACCCGTCGCACCGCCGACCGCAGCCGCCTCGCAGCTAAGTGGCTGCCTCAGCCCGATGACGACACCCCTAACCCCGGAGCCCCACAACCGCCCGTATGCCCGCATTGCCATATCGGCCACTTGCTCCTCATTCGCCGGCTCACGCCGCGAAACTCGATGGGACCGTGACCCGGCCCTCCCAACGCCCCTTCCATAACCACCTACCGCGCGTGCGCCGCATGCTACGGCTTTGCGCTGCTCTAGCTTCACCTGCCGGCTCCCCGCGCCACACTGGTGCCCCCGGCCCACTTCCCACTTCCACCCCGTGTCGCGCCGAAATCCACCCCACAGACCACCTTCCCGTCATTCCGACCCGGCCCGCTATCTCGCCGCCCCTCAGACCACCTGAAAATTCCATACCCCCTGCGCCGAGCGCCGATCGACGTCAGTCCAACAGAGCTTTCGCGTCGGCGAGCGACGCGAAAACCCTTAATTCGTTATTCGGCAATTTGCACCGACCGATATCAGGGGGCTATGGCGCGGCGACCAGCCTGCCACAGGCCGGGGGCAGATCCGCGAGCAACAGCGGCTTTGCCGGTCTCGACGCCGGGTGGCGCGCCTCAGGGGTAAACCACCAGTCGAGCTCCTTGCCGCAGCCGTCGCCCGGCGGCGGGGGCACCTGGCTTCGGCACTCCGGCTGGCCGCTCGGGCAGGATAGGCGGATATGGAAGTGGTAGTTGTGGCCCCACCACGGCCGCATCTTGGTGAGCCAACCCCGGTCCGTCGCCGCCGCACGGCACAGCGCGCGCTTGATCGCCGGGTTGACAAAGATGCGCGCCACCCCGGGCTCACGCGCGACGGCCTCAAGCAGGCGGCGGTGCTGCGGCGTCCAGGTCGCCTCATCGACATCGTTCCCGTCGGCGGCTACCACATCGGTCGCCGGCATCTCGCCGCGCTCGGCTGCGCTGAGTCGGCGGCTCGGCATCGGCGTCAGCCAGATATCGGCGTCAAGACCGACCTGATGCGAGCCGTGCCCGGTCAGCATCGGGCCGCCGCGCGGCTGGGCGATGTCGCCGACGAGGAGCCCGGGCCAACCGGCCTCGACCGGCAGCTGCTGTGCCAGGCGCTCGAGAAAAGATATCAGCACCGGGTGACCCCAAGCGCGGTTGCGCGACGGACGCATGACCTGCCAGTTCGGTCCGTCGGCGGGCAGTGCGACGGCGCCTTCGAGACAGCCCCGCTCATAAGCACCGATCGCCTGCGGCAGTCCGGCTACCGGCGTCAACTCGCGCCCGAAAACGCGCTGAGCCGCGTCGGGTGGCAAATGCGCGAGCACGGCCGCGCGATGCGCCGCCTCCGCGGCGGCGGTGTCCTGCGCGAAAGCGTTGCCACAGCCGACCCCGGGTACCAGAAGCCAGGCGCAGAACAGGGCGGCGCGCATCACGCCGCCGGCCGCTCGTAAAGCACCCGGCCATCCTTGAGCGTCAGGTGGGTGACCAGCCGGCGCTTGCCGTTGACGGTATTGCCGTCGGTGTCGCGGAACTCGAAACTGCCCTCGCGCAGTTCGAGAATAGCGATATCGGCGTTTGCCCCGGGACGCAGGCTGCCGACAACCCCCTCGAAGCCGAGGATCTTGGCCGGGGTGGCGGTCGCCCTAGTCACGACATCATCGAGTGCCACCCCGAAATACATCAATTTCGACATCGTCGTCGTCAGGTCGAATACCGGGCCTCGGGTGGCCGTTCCGAAGGTCAGGTCGGTCGAGATCGTGTCGGGTAGAAAGCCCTGGTCGAGTGCTTTTTCGATCAGCGGGAAATTGAAATGCCCGCCACGACCATGCGCGCAGTCGAAGATGACCCCGTGACGCTGCGCTTCGACCACCTCTTTGAGAATCAATTGCCGTCCCGGTCCCATGATGCCGTGGTCGCGGCCGTGGAAGCAGTGAGTGATGATGTCGCCGGGCTTCATGAAGGCGAGGATTTCGGACAGCGGCAACGGGTATCGGTGATGTGCACCATCAGCGGCACGCCGGCCATATCGGCCGCCATCCGAGCCGTGTTGATCGGTTCGGTCGTATATTCCCAGACGATGCCCGGGCCGTATCTGAGCTTCACGCCGATCGCGAGATCCCGGTTCTCGGCGATCGTCCGGCGCATCCTTCGGGATCGGCATAAGGGAAATGCGCGAGTTCGCCGCTGTGTGCGGTGCCGTTGATGCCGATCGCCGAGAGGTTCACAAAGGCCCGCGCGCGAGTCCGCACCGCCCGGTCGAGGACAAATCTAAGTCCGGCGAAGTTGCCGAGCCGGCGCTGCCGGCGTCGCACACCGTCGTGACGCCGCTCGAGTTGCACAAGCGATCGGTGTTCTCGCCCAGGTCCGAGCAATTGACGAAGACGTGCGCATGGACGTCGACAAGCCCCGGCGTCACGAGCCGGCCCTTGGCGCTGATGTTCTTGCGTGCGTCCTCGCTTCGCAGCGAGGCGGCTACCTCGACGATCCTGCCGCCACCGATCCCGACATCCATCCGGTCGCGCAGACCGCTGACGGGATTGATCACCTCGCCGTCACTGATCAACAAATCGTATTTCATGATCGCGAATCCCGGCATTGACGGTATCAAAAATCAAGATCAGCATAATGCTCCGGCGGTGGAACGCCAGGCACGTGATCGGCGAGGATCGGTCGGAAGCTCGGGCGCGACTTGATCCGCGCGTACCATTCCTTGGCCGGTTCGTGGGCATCCCAAGGCACGTCGCCGAGATAGTCGAGGCTCGACAGCTGCGCTGCGGCGGTGATGTCGGCGATCGAGAAATGGTCGCCCGCCAGCCATCGCCGGCGCTCGACGAGATACCCAATATAATCGAGGTGGTGCGGCAGGTTGGCGTGCCCGGCGCGGATCGCCTGCGAATTCGGCTGTCCTTGGCCGAGATAGCGCTTCATCAGCTTCTCGCCGAGCAAATTCTCGGTCACCTCAAGGTTCATCTTAATGTCGAACCAGGCAGTCAGGCGCCGCACTTCGGCCCTATCGACCGGGTTGATCCCGATCAGCATTTTCTCGCGATAGACCTCGTCGAGATATTCGATGATGGCGCCGGTATCAGAGAGCACGGTCCCATCCGGCTCGATCAGCACCGGCACTTCGCCCGCCGGGCTAAGGGCGAGGAATTCCGGCCGCCTTTCCCAGACTTTCTCGGTCTTCAGCGTGAAATCGAGGTTCTTCTCCCTGAGCACGATACGGACCTTGCGCGAGAAGGGAGAGAGCCAGAGGTGGTAGAGGACGCGCATACGCTGGATTGTAACGATCGCGGCGGTCCCTGAACACGTCCGATCGCCGCGAGAAGCGGTTTACCGCGAGGCAATTCGGGCCTGGCTCGCTGGCGGAGTCGCCGACAGCGAATCGGATCATTCGACGCGGCGTCGAGGAGGCGTTAGTCTCGCCTCCGCTGGCCGAAACCCGATCGGGAGTATCCCGCAGATGCCGCTCAACGCCCTTCACCACATCACGGTTCAGACCGACGACCTCGAAGCGACCCGTGATTTCTACCGGGACGTACTCGGCCTTAGGGTGGGCTTCCGTCCGGATCTCGACTTCCCCGGTTACTGGCTCTACTGCGGCGATGTTCCGGTAGTGCATCTCGTGCAGCGGGGCAACGCAATCGGCGGCGGTCCGTCCTCGGATACGGGGCCTTTTGATCACTTCGCGTTCCTGGCCACCGATTTTCAGGGCGTCAAGTCGACGCTCGACAACAAAGGCGTCAGGTATCGTGAAAACCACATCGCAAGTCCACCGATCGACCAGCTGTTCTTCCCGGACAACAACAACGTGATGGTCGAGCTGAATTTTCCGCGAGCCTGACGCGCACCAGAACAGATCTCCGCCTTGAGCTAACCCTGCGCGTGGAGCGCCTTGCCGCCGACCTCCACAGGCTTGGCGGCGATCAGCACGAAGGCGATGACGCAGGGTACCGTGCCGCGATTGACCCAATTGTGGATCGTGCCGCGCTGCACCAGTACGTCGCCAGCCTTGAGATGGACGGTCGAGCCGTCGAGCTCCATGTCGATTTCGCCCGACATCACCACAGCATAATCGATCGAATCGGTGCGATGATTCCGCGGGCTGGCTCCCGGAGCAAGCTCGAGGATGCGGAAGACGGTGCCGTTGTCGAGCGTCGTGCCGGTTTTGCGCAGCCCTGCATCCTCGTTGCCGGTGTTGTCGACGGGAAAGCCTTCGCTCGTCCAGACGACGGAAGAGGTTGCACCTGGCCGCGACGACACGAGGTTCTTCGCGATCTCGTCGATCTTGACGATGGCACGGCCGGAGGCATCGTGGCCGGTAACGACCCGGCGGAACTGCAAAGCCACAGTGGATCTCCTCGTTGGCTCAGGCGGCCTATTCTGAGCCCAACATATAAAAAGTTTGGCGTCTTTCAAGAAGTTCGGGCAAACCAAGACCATGCAGCTACGCGTCCGCTCGATCGCCTATCTCGCCGGAGCCATCAACGGGTACGAACTCGTCGACCCGCGCGGACGCGACCTGCCGCGATTTACGGCCGGCGCCCACATCGACTTGCGGCTCGGCGAACTCCTGCGGCAGTACTCGCTGTGCAACGATCCCGCCGAGCGTCGGCGCTATTGCATTGCGGTGCTGCGCGAAGATGCGGGTCGTGGCGGATCGCGTTACCTGCACGACACGGTTCGGGTCGGAGACCTCCTCGAGGTCTCGATGCCGAGCAACAACTTTCGGCTCGATGGAGCAGCCGAGCGACATCTTCTGATCGCCGGAGGGATCGGCATCGCGCCGATCATCTCGATGATAGCCGAACTGCGGCGGCGTCGCGTCGATTTCCGGCTCCATTACTGCACGCGTTCGGCCGCAAGGACAGCGTTTCATGACGATCTGGCGTCCCTCACCACCGACGGACGGGTGCGCTTCCATCACGACAGCGGCGATCCCGCACGCGGTCTCGATATCGCGGCAGCGCTCCGTGATCCCCCACCCGGAACCCATCTCTATTATTGCGGTCCGGCGAGCTTGATGGCGGCCGCGGCCGAAGCCGCGAAGGAATGGCCGGCGGGCACCACCCACTTCGAATATTTCACGACGCCGCCGGCCGGGCGGGTCGTTGAGGACCAGCCTTTCCGCGTCAGGCTCGCCAAACGCGGCGTCGAATACCAGGTCCCGGTCGGCGAGACGATCGTCGGCGTGCTCCGCCGTAACGGCATCGTCGTTCCTACCTCATGTCAGCTCGGCTATTGCGGCGCCTGCCTGACGCGCTATCTCGAGGGCGAGCCCGATCATCGCGATCAGGTAGTCAGAGATTATGGTCGCGAGCGTTATGTGCTGATCTGCTGCGCCCGCTCAAGGACGCCTGTTCTCCAACTCGATCTATAAAGGGCTTCCAGTGCTGGCTAGCGCAACTCTGCCAGACGATAAACTGCCGACTACACAATAATCAACCGTCAAATTTAATACATAGGTCATAGGTTAGCTCTATTATGGTCTTCGAGCTCATTCATCGCGAGGTATTTCGGGCCGCCCTTGAAGTCGACATAGCAGCCGGCGCTGAGGAGCCCGGAACCTGGGCGACCGCGACGTATGTTTTTCATCGTACCAGCGATTGAATTCTGCTCCGAACTCGGCAGTCGCGGGGAGATGTTGATAAAGAAGTGTGTCCTCGTCGACGCCGTCCAGCGCTTCGACGCGGCGGAGGACAGTACATAATGCAGAGCCGACAACCGAAGCACCGATGGTGCCCAGGGGCGGAATTGAACCACCGACACACGGATTTTCAGTCCGTTGCTCTACCAACTGAGCTACCTGGGCGCCTAGTGAGGGGCGCTTATAGAGGAAATCTCGCGTTCCTGTCCAGCCGAGCGTGATAGCGGCTGCTTCTCTTCAACTGGTTCGAATGATCGAGCCGCTCGTGCGCGGAAGAGCGACGGTTCGCCGCGACAGCGATGGCACAGGTTAGTGGCAGATTTTTTTCCTTGACTATGTTCATGATATGTTCTATCATTAACTCCATCAAATAAAACACAAACGTGAGCGATTTCGGCAGGTCACTCGGTTCGCGCTGCTGAAAGCAAAGCTCCGAGGCGGGTCGGCCCAAATCGGACTACCGACCCGACGTTGGCGCTGATTGGCCGTCGCAGCGTTTCTGTGGGTCGTGCCGCATATTCACGGCTACTGGAAAGACGCTGGAGGAATTTGGCATGACGTCTCTTAGCCCGATCGATGCACGAGGAAAATACATCTCTGTAACGTTAATTGAATTACTCACGTTTTGATTGCAATTGGCAGCGGCAGGCATGGGGGATTGTTG
>Ga0306922_10005468_pt1 | contig 12142 bp, 9 predicted proteins | sample sta12Cox44000082_FD_203758 | JGI IMG/M metagenome (GOLD analysis project Ga0306922, IMG submission 203758) | Lab enrichment of tropical soil microbial communities from Luquillo Experimental Forest, Puerto Rico - statoxic.12C.oxic.44.000.082 (v2)... | ecosystem: Environmental > Terrestrial > Soil... | reverse complement strand
CCAGCTATCCGAAGGCTTCAGACATTTCGTCTCCTCCATGCCTGCTCCGGTTGCTTCCGGCTGGAGCGAATCGCCGGGTGGGCCTTGCACCCACTGGAAAGCGCCGCCTTGTCACGGCGCACGTGGATAACGGTCGTTCGCCTCGACCCATCGGGGTGGCCAGTTGCGCCGACTCCGGCCATTCGCCAACGGGCTCACGGTCTATCTGTCGGGCGACACGGGAGTTACCGCGGATCAGGATCTCGTCGTCAGACGCGAGTTCCATGTGACGTTGGCTGTCTTCAATATTGCTAACCGCGTTATGACCGGACCGACCGAAGCCGCTTATGTCATCAACGAGCTGGTCAAGCCGAATGCAGTAATCGCTTCGCATGCCAATGAAATGGCCACCAAAGGCGGCAAGTTGCTGCCGAATACGAAAACCGCCACCTTTAAGGCTGAAACCAAAGTGCCGGTATACTTACCGTTGAGCGGAAGGACAATGGAGTTCGGCAGCGACGGAAAGTGTCAGAGCGGCTGTCAGGATTGATTAAGGCTTTGGAGTCAAATTTCTGACCTGTACCACAGCGGTGCACACTGGCTTGCATTAGGGGCAGCGTGGCCTGTGTGTAATGGTCCGCTTCGGGGCAACAGCACCCGGCCTGACGGGGTCGATGCTCGGCTCCGGCCTTTTCCAGCTCGCCGATAACCAACTCCAGCCGGCTCACCGGCCCGAATTGGATGTTTGCACCGACCAGTCCGAACGGGCCGGCGGTTCAAATTGTCAGCACGTCCGGCGAGTCGGAGCGATGCTGGCCGATGATCAGGTGGCGGCGGAATGCGTATCAGTGGCGTCGGCAAAGGCTCCCGGGACTTTTCTCCCCATCGGCCGGTGTCGGCCTTCCGTGTTCACGATATGTTCTATATTGCGAAACGCCGGTGCGGGTCAAGAAAATTCGTATGGCGGAGCGAAACTCGTTGATGTGCGATAGAATTGTCGGGGCAAACATCCAACTCGCAGTTGCCTCCCGATCGGCCGGTGCCGGCCTTTCCCGTTCATGGTGATGTTCGATAACGCGAAACACCGGTGCGGGTCACCGCGGCGGGGCGCTGTTGCTATCCCGACAGGTCTCGGGTGCCCCACAGAACTGCACGAACTGCACGACGAGCGGCATGTAGAAGACCGGAACGGTCATCGATAGCGGCATCACTTGCGCGTCGTCGGTGACTAGGAGGTCGACCTTGCGCGGAGCGCTGTCGGGGTCGCCGTCTTCGCTCGACTCGCCTTTGAAGCCGGCGATCGCGCGCAGGGTCAGCTCGACCCGGAGGGTGCCCTCGCTCGCATCCTTTTTCGGCAGGATATGGCCGAGGATGTCGAAACGCCGCGCGCCGTCATAGACCGGGACCGTGAACGAACCATCTGCCGAGCGCCGCGGCGCCCGCAACGCAGCGCGGACACGCTCGAACGCCGTGACCGGATCGACCGCGTTGCTGCGAAATTTCTCGGCGAGCGGCGGCTTGCGGCTGGTGTCGTCCGGGCCGCGCTCGGCGACGACCGCGCCGGCGCGGGGGACGAAGCGCATGCTGATGTGGCTGTTGCGGCGTTTCCACAGATCGTAAATGGCATCGTAATGGGACGGCTCGGCCGGCCGATCGGCGGCGAGGCGTCCTTCGGCTATACCGGTTCCGCGAAGCCGCGTTATGAGGGCCGGCAGGCCGGTGGTCCGGATCTCGATTTCGTCGTGATATGCGGCGGCGCCGTCGTGCAGCCTAACGTGGATCTCGCCCGCGGGAATGCCCGCCCAATAAGCCGCGTAGACCGCGACGATATCGTCGGCGCGGGCGCTCGTTGCGATCGACAGCAGGGCGACGGCGAGCAGGCAACCGAGCCGGCACCGGTGTGCCGCTCCCGGGCTGCGGTCAGTCGGCAACGCAGGCGGGACCCGTCGTCAATGTGACGCCGGGATGTAATGCCAGGTCGCCCCGTCCCAAACGATCTTTTCACCACCGGGAAAGAGCAGCTCCATAACGCCTGTCTTCGACCGGGTGCGCCGCACCTTCCCGGCATCCTCCAAATGCTCGGCCTCCCAGCGGTCGCTCAGCGCCAGACTAATTCGGCCCGGGCTCACACCATCCTTTTGCAGTGCAATCGCGTCTTCGAGCAGTTCGTGCACGATGCTCATGTCGGGACCCCCGCCATATTCCCCGGAGTTGCCGCTAAGCGGCGAGCTCGGCGACCGCGTCGTCGGCCAGCCGGCCCTGCGCCCGATATTGTCCGATCTTTTCCATCAACGGAGCGTCCGATACGGCATAGAGAACCGCATCGGTTTGGCTCTGATTGATATGGCGCCGCCACGCAAAGCTCGGCACGACAAAAATGTCGTTGCTCTGCCAATCGAGGCTCCCGCCGGCAATCTCGGTAGCACCCTGACCTTCGATCGCGATGTAAAGAGTGCTCGCGGTTTCGCGTTTGAACCGGGTCGCCTCGCCGGGTCGCAGCATTTGCGCCCGGTAGTCCAGGGTCGGAAACACCGAGCCCCCGGTCGCCGGGTTGACGAACCTCAGAGTGATGGCCTCATAGGGATCGCCCTCCTCATGGCGCAGCCCGGCGAGCGCCTCCCTAACATCCGAACCACGATAGCGGAACATCGGCGACGTCTCTCTTCCGAAGCCGCGCCGATGCGGCAGAAAACCTGGCACTAAACCCCCTCGTCCGTAGAGCATATGGGAGTACGAGCCGCGAAAGGTCACCGTTTGAGCGCGGGAATTACCCTGGGTGTCGCCGGGATACGCCTCGTCGAGCCAGACGCAGTCGAGGAACTCCATCAGCGGGAAATCGAGGACATCGATCCAGACGACAGGCTCCGAGCCGTCGTTGCCGTGGTCGTGCCAGGTGCCGTTCGGGGTCAGGATCAAGTCGCCGCGTGCCGCCTCGCACCGTTCCCCCTCGATCGTGGTGTAGCCGCCATTCTCCGACAGGATCGTGCGGCTGGCATTCGGCGTGTGGATATGGACCGGTGCGACATCACTAGGATTGTAGATCGACACCGCGCAGCGCATCGTGCTGGTGACCTGCAATCGTCCACCGAGCCCCGGATTGGTCAGCAAAAACTGCTGGCGCTCGGCAAATTCGATCGGCGAAACATCGGCGCCGCGGGCGATCTCGGCGATTTTGTCGAGATAGGGCGCGATCTCGCTCCAGCGCCAGCGATGGGCAACGGGCTTCAGCTGAGCGGCACCGACGCGGCCGCTGGCTAGTCCTCCGCTCACCTGCAACCCGGTTTCGCGGAACCAGGGGCGTTGGGCGGGCGCGTTGGCCTGCGTCCGCAGCCAGATGTGGAGCCCGCCGGCTTGGGCATTCAGCCGCTCCATCGCCTCTCTGGCATCCACCATGCTTTCCTCCCCTCCGAGAGCTCGAGGACCCGTGCGTAGAGCCTGAGGTCCGCGACGAGCCCCTCGTCGCGCTCGATACCGTATTCTTCGCGGCCTGTCCCCGCCTTTTCGAGGACCATCAGCGCCGCCGGATCGTCCGTCTCGAAGACGCGCAGGTTGCGCTCCGCGGTAGCGAGCTCCGCGAGCTTGGCTTTGATCGGCAACACCGGCAACCGATCGGCAATATCGATCAGCTCGATCAATCCTTCGACGGTGATCGCGGCCTCCTCGATCTGGCGGCGAATTTCGTCGGCAGCGGCGGCCTTGGCCTGTTGCTCCGCGGCAAGCAGGCGCGCTCGTTCGTCGGCCTGCCGGCGATACTCCGTATAATGCGGCTCAATTCTTTTCAGAAATGTTGCAGTCGGCAAGTTGCTCGTGTCGATCCAGCTCTTCGACCGGGTCCAGGTGGTTGCGAGCCATTCGCGGATCCCGGAGTCCCGGATCTCCTTCAGCCGGTCGGCGCGCAATGCGGCAGCCCACCGGATCTGCGTCGGCGGACCGGTCAACGCCGCCCAGCCGGGCTCTTCATCCGGCGGTGCCGCGGCGACGATCGGCCGGGTATCGGCGGGACGATCCGTGGCGTGCCGTTTCTTCGCCAGGTCGAACTGGCGGCGATACTCGTCTTCCCACTCGTCGCTGTCTTCGTCGGGCACAAAGCCGCTTCTGTCCCAAAAGGCGCGGTTGGTCGCCTCGATCGCCTCCTCTCGCACCAACTTCAGATCCATGCGCCTGGCCTCTGCTGGTCGATCTCCTCTGCCGACGCTAGCATGATCCGGTGTCGAGAGGTGAGGGGTTCGCGATGGCGTGGCGGATCGGGGTCGATGTCGGCGGGACGTTTACCGATGTCGTACTGGTCAACGAGGAGACGGGTCACATCGGTGTCGCCAAAGCCCTAACCACGCCGCGCGACGTCACCCGGGGGGTGATCGACGGGATCCGTCAAGGGCTCACGCGATACCGGGTGGCCCCGAGCGAGGTAGCGTTGTTGGCGCATGCGACGACGATCGCCGCCAACGCGCTCATCGAGAAAAAAGGGGCGAAGGCAGGGTTTGTCGCCACTCGCGGCTTCCGTGACGTGCTGGAGTTGCGCCGGTCGTCGCGCGCCGACCTCTACGACCTCTTTCAAGACGCGCCGGCGGTGCTGGTGCCGCGCCGCTGGCGCTTCGAGATCACCGGGCGGATCGATGCGCAGGGACAAGTCGTGACCCCGCTCGACGAGCGCGAGATCGATGGTGTGATTGCCGCGGTCAGGGATACCGGGCTCCAAACGGTGGCGGTGTCGCTGCTGTTCTCGTTCCTCAACGATAGCCATGAGCGCCTCCTCGGCGATAGGCTTCGCCGTGCATTGCCCGGCGTCGGGGTTTACTTGTCATCGGAAGTCCTGCCTGAAATTCGCGAGTTCGAGCGCGCCAGCACGACCGCGGTGTGCGCCTATATCGGGCCGCTGCTTGCGGGCTATCTCGACCGTTTGCAGTGTGAAATCACAGGGCTCGGGCTGCCGCAGCTCTACGTCATGGGGTCGAGCGGCGGCGTCTTCGACGTTACCGAGGGGCTGCGGATGCCGGCGATGGCGATCGAGTCCGGGCCGGCTGCCGGGGTGATCGCCGCGGCACTCGCCGGCAGGGAGCTCGGCCTCCCCAACCTGATTTCGTTCGACATGGGCGGAACGACCGCGAAGGCGAGCCTGATCGCCGACGGCGAGATCGCCGTCACCGCCGAATACGAGGTCGGCGGCTCCGGTCATTTGAAGCGCTGGCTACACGGCACCGGCCATCCGGTCCGAGTGCCGGTCATCGACCTCGCCGAGGTCAGCGCCGGCGGCGGCAGCATCGCCTGGGTCGATCCGGGCGGCGCGCTCAAAGTCGGGCCGCGCAGCGCCGGGGCCGATCCCGGCCCGGCTGCCTACGGACGCGGCGGCAGCGAGCCGACGGTCAGCGATGCCGATGTCGTGCTCGGCTACCTCGATCGCGAAGCGTTGCTGGGCGGCGCGCTCGCGATCAATTTCGGGGCAGCGCAGACGGCGATCCGCGAGCAGGTAGCCGATCCCCTCGGGTTTGGGGTGACCGAAGCCGCCGCCGCGATCGTCGAAATCGTCAACAGCAACATGGCCGAGGCGCTTCGCATCGTCTCGGTCGAGCGCGGCCACGACCCTCGCGAGTTCGCGCTGATTGCCTTCGGCGGCGCCGGCCCCGTCCATGCAGCGGCACTCGCGGCCGAATTGCAGATCCCCGAGGTCATCGTGCCGCCGGCGGCGGGGGCATTCTCCGCGCTCGGGCTCGTTGCCTCCGATCTCAAGCGCGACTATTCGCGTACCCTCTACGCCGATCTGGGTGCGCTCGACCCGGCTCAAGTCGCCAAGGCGCTAGCGGAGATGGAAGCTACGGCAAGCGAATGGCTCGCATCGGTCGTGATTCCGCCGGGTCGGCGGGTGCTGCCACGCGCCGCCGATTTGCGTTATCGCCGACAGGCCTACGAGCTCACCGTGCCGGTGGCCCAAGGGGCTATCACCCATGAGAGCCTCGATCGGCTCGCCGCGGCCTTCCACGACAAGCATCGCCAAACCTACGGGCATGTCAATCCCGAGGAACCGGTGCAGCTGGTCAATTTACGGCTGTCGGCGATCGGCCGCTTGCCCGGCCTCACGCTCGCACAGCCGCCGGGCGCCGCTCCCGTGCGTCGGAGGACGCGGGAGGTGTGGTTTCCGAAGATCGGTTCCGGGCCCTGTCCCCGCCACTGGCGCGACGGCTTGGCGGCGGGCGAAACCCTCGCCGGTCCCGCGATCATCGAGGCGATGGATTCGACGATCGTCGTGCCGCCAGGCTGGATCGCCTCGGTCGATGGCAAAGGCTATATTCGGCTGCGCAGGAGGTGAGCCATGCCCGACACGCTTCTGGAGGCGCCGGTCCACCGCACGAAGACCGACCCCGCGCGCTTCGAGGTGGTCAAGAACGCGCTTTATTCGGCGGCCGAGGAGATGAAGATCGTCCTCGCCAAGACGGCCTATTCGCCGCTTCTCAAGGTCGCCGGCGACTATTCCTGCGGGATCTTCGACGGCGCCGGCGACATGGTGGCGCAGGGCCCGGATCTGCCGATCCATCTGGGCTCGATGCCCGATGCGGTCCGCGCAGTGATCGCGACATATCCCGAGGTCGAGCCGGGCGACGTGTTCATCCACAACGACCCCTATCACGGCGGCTCGCACCTGCCCGACGTCAATGTCGTCGCTCCGGCGTTCTTCGGCGACCGGCTGTTGGGCTTTGGCTGCGTGCGCGCCCACTGGCCCGATATCGGCAGCGCCACCCCGGGGAGCTATGGCGCGGTCACCGAGATCTACGGCGAGGGCCTGAGGCTGCCGCCGGTGCGGCTCTATAGGAACGACCGGCCCGACCCCGATATCGAGCGGATCATCTTCGCCAATGTGCGCACCCCCGCCGAGCGGCAGGGCGACTTGCGCGCCCAGGTCGCGGCGAACCGGCGCGGTGCGGCGCGCCTCGAGGCATTGGCGAAGAAATACGGCGCCGACGAATTGCTCGCGATCATGAAAGAGGTGCTCGACTACTCCGAGACGATGATGCGCGCGGCGCTGCGCCTCCTACCCGACGGCGAGGCGAGCTCTACGGATGTCTTCGACGGCGACGGTGTCCTGGCGCCGGGTGCCGAGGCCGACGAACCCTTCACGGTCAGACTGACGGTCCGCAAACACAACGATACGATCACCGCCGATTTCGCCGGCTCGGACGGGCAGGTGCTGGGGCCGATGAATGCGCCGCTGACGGTGACCGCGTCGGGCGTCTATTGCGCCCTCAAAATGATCGCCGACCCGAAAAGCCTGATCCCGCCTAATTCGGGCTGCTGGCGGCCGGTGAGGGTTACGGCGCCGCCGGGTTCGGTGGTCAACGCGCAGCCGCCGGCGCCGGTCGTCTATGCCAATCACGAGATCTCGCACCGCGTCGCCGACATGGTCATGGCGGCGATATTTCAGATCAGCCCTAAGAACGTGATGGCCGCCTCGCAAGGCACCTCGGCGGTGGCGACTTTTGGCGGCGTCGACCCGCGCAGCGGTGAGCGGTATGTCAGCTACGAGTCGCTGAAGGGCGGGTTCGGTGCGCGGCCGCTCAAGGATGGCATCAATGCCGTCGCAAGCACCGTCAGCAATATGATGAACACCCCGATCGAGATCCTCGAGATGAGCTTCCCGCTGCGCGTCGAGGAGTATGCGTTGATTCCCGACTCGGGTGGTGCGGGCACCTGGCGCGGCGGGCTCGGCGCGCGCCGGGTGTGGCGGGCGCTCGGGCACGACGCGCATGCCGCGGTCTGCTGCGAGCGCAGCCTCACCCCGCCCTTTGGCCTTGCCGGCGGCCGCCCTGGCGGGCCGATGCGCCTCTGGCTCGAAATGCCCGACGGCGGCAAGCGGACGCTCAACAGCAAGGGCGCATTCACCGTCCCAGCGGGGGGCCGCATCGTGATGGAGGCGCCGGGTTCCGGCGGTTACGGCCCGCCCTCGGCGCGCGATCCCGCATTGCTCCGCGAGGATCTCGCCGACGGCTATGTGACGGCAGAGGCGGCTCGGCGGGATTACGGCATTGCCAATTGACGAGAGGCTGACGGCGTAATTCCCTGCCGTACGGGAAAACGCGGGAAAAAATCGCACCCCAGCCCGGCTCTCCACCGAAAAACTAGTTATATCAAATATTTATGTCTTCCATTCGGACGCTTCACTGACGCCTCCTGAGGGATACCCTGACATTTTTTTGACGCCCAAATCCGGCAGAGGCGCGCCAGCCCGCGAAATGACACGGAAACGGGGACGGATCGCTATCTCGCGCTCAGTTGCCGATTTCGGAAATAAGTGCAATTTTTTAACTACAGATTCCTTGTCCTGCCGTGGCCGTGTGGCCGCGGCGCGATCATTGCGGCAGAATACGCGGGGATATTGGTGTCATGATGGCGGAGGCGAGAGCCGGCCGGTCGACAGCTGCCCGGTCTGATCGTCCGCAACGTTCGACGAGGACCTCTTCGCCCGGCTCAAATTGCACGCGGCCGCGTACGGCTGCTCGGCCAAAGCCAAGCACCGCGAAATTCTTCGGTTGGCGCTCGCGACGGACCCCGACGATCGCTCAAAGAGCTGGCTGCGGGTCCGTTCGATGACCGTCGGCCACGCTCACACCCCTTCTGAGGTGCTTCTTCGCGAAGGGCGCGATGAACGGTGACGCTACGACCCGGCGAACGGCTCGTCATCAACGCGAGCGGGGCCGTCAAATGGGTCTTTCCCGAGCACGACAGCAACCGTGCTGGGCTTTTGCTCGATCACAGTCTCGTAGCGCCCGACCTCCTATTTGCCGAATGCGCCAACATACTCTGGCGGAAGGTGCGGCGAATCGAATTGACGAAGAGGCAAGCCAACATCGCGGCCTAACCTTGGAACAGACCGAGCTCACTCTTGTATCGAAAGGCGGATATCTCGCTCTCGGGGTAGACCTCGCGCTCGGCAAGCGTGCGCGACACCAGCCTCCACCGCCATCACGCCGCCGAGCGACCTACGCATGCGGAACTGCCGCATAATCAGGACGACGTTCGATTTATGGCCGCGGACTTTCGCAACCTGGTGGCGGACCCGGAACACCTGGAAATCGAACATCGCGAGGAGGCGCGGCGCGCCGCCGCGGCAGGACGTCGGCAGCGGGTGAACGAACTGATAGAGCACCACGTCTCCGACGAAAATTGGCGTGTCCTCCTCTACCGGGCACGCGAAGCGGCAGAGCACAGTCAAAACGAGTTCATGCTGTTCCGCTTCCCGAATCAAATATGTAGCGACGGCGGGCGGGCGATTAACGTGGCGGGGCCGGATTGGCCGGCGACCCTGCGCGGCGAGGGCGCGGGAATCTACCTAAGATGGGAGCGCGATCTCAGAGCGCGCGGCTTCCACCTCGCTGCTCGGGTACTCGAGTTCCCCGGCGGAATGCCGGACGATATCGGTCTTTTCCTCATCTGGGGAGAATGTGGCGGGGTAGCGATCATTGATTTGGATCAAAGCGGCCGTGATGGCCCGTGGGTAGAGTTCGATCCAGCAAAATCAAGGGCTCCCGCCATGGCCGACACACTGACGCCCCGCTTCTTGGACCGCAGGTCGATCGACAAAGCCTATCCTCTCGTACGCAATACCATGCCGGGTATGACCGTCGATCGCTGGGCGCGGTTTGTTCGGTCGCAGCTTGCGGCCCGCTCGCCGGATTGGCCGCGTGGTATGATGACCATCCAAAATGCCGCCGGCTACATCCTTGCATTGTTCGCATTCGAGGTTCGCTACGACCTTCACGAAAATCGCATCTTCCATATGGATCACATCATGATCCCGAATTTGCCGGGCCGGGGCACAATCTGGGCCTCTGCGATCGATTCGGCTGAACAACTTGCGAAGATGAACGGCTGCCGGGCGATTCGGGCTGAGCTCGGGGGCGACCTTGAATGCTCGGATGAGGACCTTCTGATCTCGCTCGAGAGGTCAGGGTATTCGTCAGCAGGCGTCCGGGCCTTCAAAAGGCTGGATGCGGGATCCAGCTCCGCGGACGGCGATAGCAGCGGGACGGTGGCGCGCTCGCCGCAAGGAATTTATCATGCTTAGCCTTGCACGCTGCGGCGGCACTGGAGACGCCATGTCGAGGTTCAGCTTGGCCGCTCGAGCCGGTGCCCATCCCGTGCATCTCGTCTCTCCTTGCGACACCTGCAAAGCGCGGGAGTTTTCGGCCTGCGCGCCACTTACCGCCGAGGAACAAAAACGCCTCGCAGCAATCATGAGAACCGTCGACGTCGAGCCCCATTACACGATATTCAATGAGGATGATCCCGCAGAATTCGTCTATAACGTCACTGCGGGCACAGTTAAAGTTTATAAGCTGCTGGGTGACGGCCGGCGACAGATCACAGGATTTCTTTTTGCCGGCGACTTTCTCGGATTGACCCATAATGAATCATATGCCTACAGCGCCGAAGCACTGGCGCCGACCACGCTCTGCCGCTTCCCGCGGCGGAAGCTCGAGGCTCTTCTCGACGAAATGCCGAACCTCGAGCAGCGGCTCCTCGCCATGGCGTCGCACGAGCTGGCGGCGGCGCAGGACCAGATGGTCCTTCTTGGGCGCAAGTCGGCCCGCGAACGGGTCGTCTCCTTTATCCTGATGCTGTCTAATTCGGCGGCGCGACACGGACGGCCGAGTGACCCTGTGTTTCTGCCGATGAGCCGCAGCGACATTGCGGATTATCTCGGCCTCACCGTCGAAACAGTCAGCCGCACCTTGACTCGGCTCAGGAAGCAGGGACTGATCGAGCTTCTCGACGAAAAGCAGGTTCGGCTTTCCAAGCAGTACGAATTGCGGGAAATCGCAGAGGGTTTCTGAGCCGATCTGCCGTCGGGGGCCGTCTTTCACCGCGGCACGTGAAGCACGGCTTTTGTTTGCTGTCGAAAGCCGTTCTCTGAGCAACAGCGATCCTGCGATCGCAACCGAAGAGGCAGTCCCAATGTACTGCAGATCCATTGCTCGCGGCGTCTTAGCCGCAATTTTGCGTGTCGCTCCATCACCACGGGCGTGGGCCGATGCGGCGAGGGAAACGGAGCTTGCGGGCCGCTGATGCGCCGCTTGCCATGTGGTTGGAGCCGGCCGCGGCGAAAGCGTTCCGCAGGGTCCGCCCACCTTCCGGCAAGTGGCGCGAAGTGGATTGACTGCCGATCAGCTGCGCGCCTTTTTATCACATCCACACGGCTCGATGCCGGATCTCTCGCTGACCAGAGCGGAGATCGACGACCTGATCGGTTATATCGTGACGCTGCGCTGACCCCTCGCGCCTCAGCTCGCTAATTGATTTAGGTCAACGCCGCGGCGGCCAGTAGCCCACTATTCTTGTAGGCGGGAGCTGTTTCGATGCGCCCTATGGACGTTATGACAACCGGGGTGATCACCGTCGACCCAGACACGTCGGTGCAAGCAGTGGCGAAGCTCCTTTCCGAACGCGGCATCAGCGGGGTTCCCGTTGTCGATTCCGCTAATCGTCTGGTCGGCATCGTGAGCGAGGGTGACCTGTTGCACCGTGTCGAGACCGGGACCGAGCGCCAGCCGGAGCGTTTGACCGGGCGGCGGCGGCGCTCGTGGTGGCTCGATACGATCGCGTCGGACCAGGAGCTCGCCCGCGACTACGCCAAATCGCACGGCCGCACGGCAAAGGACGTCATGACGCGCGAGGTTATCTCGATCACCGACACGACCGAACTCGCCGATGTCGCAATGCTGCTCGAGACAAAAAGGATCAAGCGCGTGCCGGTCCTCCGCGACGGCAGGCTTGTCGGTATCGTTAGCAGGGCCAACCTCGTGCGGGCCTTGGCGGTAACGAAGAGCGACCCGGGGATCGACGCCGACAGCGACGACCGTACCATCCGCGACAACCTGCTCGCCGAACTGATGGGACAAGCGTGGTTCAAGGCTCAAGAGTGGTTCAAGATCTGGGCAGCGGACATAATCGTCAGGGGCGGCGTCGTGCATTTCTGGCTCTCCGACGACCAGTCCGAAGAGGAGAGGCGGGCATTGCGCATCGCCGCCGAGAACATCGCGGGGGTTCGGCGCGTCGAGGAGCGCCCGGAGCCGGTGCCAGCTCGGACGCGAGGTAGGGGTAGCCCCAGGCCGGCGTCGAGTTCCAGACATCGTTCACGGTCGGGTTGTTGTTGGCGCTTACACCGAAGACCGCC
>Ga0306922_10005465_pt1 | contig 12144 bp, 5 predicted proteins | sample sta12Cox44000082_FD_203758 | JGI IMG/M metagenome (GOLD analysis project Ga0306922, IMG submission 203758) | Lab enrichment of tropical soil microbial communities from Luquillo Experimental Forest, Puerto Rico - statoxic.12C.oxic.44.000.082 (v2)... | ecosystem: Environmental > Terrestrial > Soil... | reverse complement strand
TTCGCCCCGCAAGGTGATGTACTTGGTCGCGGGAGTGGGGCCGCAGTAGGCGAAGTGCCGGAAGCCGCGTTCCCAAAAGTGTTGCAGCGCCAGCCGGGCTATCGCAGCGTTGTCGCCCCCGACCAAGGGGAGTCCGGACTTCTCCGCGGTGGAGAACAGCTCGACAACCGGGAGTCCCTTGGCGGCCACGGCGCGGGCCATCGAGCGCAGGGGTAGCCGGGCGATGATCCCGTCGCCTTTCCAGTCGCGCAGCCACGGGGGCGGCGCCTCCAGGCCGCGCGGCTCGAAATAGAGCACCCAGTTGCCCTGTTCGCGGCTGTAGCGGGCCACGCCTTCGATCAGCCCCCGGCCGTACGCGCGGGACGATTCAATGAGCACGGCCACATGACGGACGCGGCGGACTCGGCTTGGCGGCATGGTCTTAGTCCCAACGTCGGACGCCGCTGGCAGCGGCTGTCGAAAAATCAGGAAAAAATGGCGAAAACTATCCTATCGATTCGAGGGCATTCGGGCTATGGTAAATAGAGAGCCGCTTGACAACAGGCCGGCTTCCCCGCCACCCCGGATGCCACCGCGCATGAAGACCACGGACGGATTGGCATCAACTGACCTACCTGCGCGATCGTCTTCCGCACAGGACTTGCTTTGGAGACCATGTACATGGCACCGCAGACGACCCAGCATTTGTTGCTCGCTTCTTTGTTGACCTGTGTCATCTTGCCCCAGGGGCTCCAGAGTGAAGAAGCGAAGGGCAAACCTTCCGGTTCGGCCGCGAGAGTGAGCTACTACCAGGACATTCGACCCCTCTTGCAGGCGCACTGCCAGGGCTGCCACCAGCCGGCCAAGGCCCGGGGCGGCTACGTCATGACGGACTTTGCTAAGCTCCTCGCCGGCGGCGATTCGGGATCCGCCGCGATTGTGCCGCAGAAGCCCCAGGAGAGCTACCTCGTCGAGCTGATCACCCCCCAAAACGGCAAGGCGCTGATGCCCCAGGGCAATCAACCGCTTGCAGAACAAGAGATCGAGCTGGTGAAGCGCTGGATCGCCGATGGAGCGGTGGACGATACACCGGCGAACGCGCGCCAACGCTACGACGCGGAACATCCGCCCGTCTACACTCGGCCACCCGTGATTACGGCACTGGACTTCGCGCCGGATGGGCAGCTTCTGGCCGTGGCAGGATTCCACGAAGTGCTGCTGGTCGAAGCCGACAGTGGGCGGCTGGCCGCCCGGCTGGTGGGACTGTCCGAACGGATCCAGTCGGTGCATTTCTCCCCCGACGGCAGGCAGTTAGCCGTGGCGGCGGGCTTGCCAGCGCGCATGGGGGAGGTCCAGGTCTGGGACGTCGCCAAGCGCAAGTTGACCCTGTCGGTCCCGGTTACCTACGATACAGTCTACGGCGTGAGCTGGTCACCGGACGGGACAAAACTCGCGTTCGGCTGCGGCGACAACACCGTCCGGGCCATTGATGCCAAGACGGGCGAACAAATCCTGTTCATGGGCTCGCACACCGATTGGGTACTCGACACCGTGTTCTCGGCGGACGGCTCGCACCTGGTATCGGTGGGGCGGGACATGACGGCGAAGCTGACTGAGGTGGCCACGCAGCGCTTCGTGGACAACATTACCTCCATTACTCCGGGTGCCTTGAAAGGCGGCCTGCAGACGGTGGCGCGGCATCCGCAGCGGGACGAGATCGTGCTTGGCGGCTCGGATGGTGTCGTCAAGGTATACCGCATTCACCGGTTGAGCAAGCGTGTGATCGGCGATGACGCCAACTTGATCCGCCAGATGCCGTCGATAAACGGGCGCATCTTCAGCGTAGCGGTCAGCCGCGACGGCAAGCGGATCGCCGCGGGAAGCAGCCTGGACGGGGTCGGTGCGGTCCATGTCTACGGCTACGAGTTCGATACCTCCCTGCCGGCGCGGGTCAAGGCGATCAACGAGAAGGTGGTAACGACGCGAACAGCGGACGAGAAGGCTGCCCTGGACAAGTATCACACGGAAGGCGTTCGACAACTCGCGGCCCTGGAAGTGAAGCACGCTGGCGTCTACGCAGTGGCGTTCCACCCGAACAGTCAGGTCGTGGCGGCTGCCGGCTCCGATGGGATCGTACGACTGATCGACGGAGCCTCCGGCCAAATTCGCAAGGAATTCTCTCCGGCACCGATTGCTACGCTGGTCGGCAGCGCGAGCCAGGGGAATGGCGAACACAGCCCTCCGGCCGACGTGAACTTCATCCGCGATGTCAACCCGGTGCTCGCACGTGTGGGTTGCAACCAGGGGACCTGCCACGGAGCGGCCCAGGGGAAGAACGGCTTCAAACTGTCCCTGCGCGGCTACGACCCCATCCTTGATGTGCGTTCCTTGACGGATGACCTGGCCGCACGTCGGGTCAACCTGGCATCGCCCAATGATAGTCTGATGCTGCTCAAACCCACCGGGGCGGTGCCGCACGCGGGTGGCCAGCTCCTGAAGCCGGAGGAGCCCTACTACCGCATCGTCCGCGACTGGATCGCTGGAGGGGCCAAACTGGACTTGAGTACCCCCCGCGTCACCGGAATTGCCATCCGGCCGATTAACCCCAAGGTCGACAAGCCGGGGCAAACGCAGGCGTTCCGCGTGACTGCGACTTACTCCGACGGGACAAACCGGGACGTGACCAACGAGAGCTTCGTCGAGAGCGGCAACACAGAGATTGCGACGGCGGCGCCGCGCGGCGGCATGCTGACGGCGGTGCGCCGGGGCGAGGCGCCGGTGTTGGCGCGGTACGACGGCGCCTACGCTGCGACGACGTTGACGGTCATGGGCGACCGCTGCGGCTTCACCTGGCAGGCTCCGCCGGCATGGGGCCGGATCGATGAACTGGCAGCTGCCAAGTGGCATCGGATGCAGATCGAGCCGTCCGGACTGAGCAGCGATGCCGATTTCTTGCGCCGCGTCTATCTCGACCTCACCGGACTGCCTCCGACGGCCGACGAGGTCCGCGCATTCCTGAAGGACGGGCGGGAAGCGCGGGCTAAACGGAACGAGTTGGTGGACTGCCTCCTCTGCAGCAACGCGTTCGTGGAGCACTGGACCAACAAATGGGCCGACTTGCTCCAGGTCAATCGCAAGTTCCTCGGCGCCGAGGGCGCCGCCGCGCTCCGCGTGTGGATCCGAGAACAAGTGGCCCGGAACACTCCCTATGACGAGTTTGCGCGGAAGATCCTGACAGCCAGCGGCTCCAACCGGGAAAATCCAGCCGCTGCGTACTACAAGATTCTCCGCGAGCCGGCAGCGATGATGGAGAACACCACACACCTGTTCCTGGCGGTGCGCTTCAATTGCAACAAGTGCCACGATCACCCGTTCGAGCGCTGGACGCAGGACCAGTACTACCAGACGGCCGCGTTTTTCGCCCAGGTCGGCCTGAAGGCGGACCCTGCGAGCGGGGATAAGCGTCTCGGCGGCACCGCCGTCGAGGGGGCCAAGCCGCTCTATGAAATCGTCTCCGATAACCGCGAAGGAGACATGGTACACCTGCGAACCGGCGTCGTGGCGCCGCCGCGGTTCCCATATTCCATTGGGCACGAGGCTTCGGCCAAGGCAACGCGGCGGGAGCAGCTCGCCGCCTGGATCACTGCTGCGGATAATCCGTATTTTGCCCGTAGCTATGTGAATCGGCTCTGGGGCTACCTGTTCGGCCGAGGAATCATCGAGCCGATTGATGACATCCGCGCCGGCAATCCGGCCAGCAACCCCGAGCTGCTCGACTACCTCACAACGGAGTTCATCCAGAGCGGCTTTAACATGCGGCATGTCCTGCGGTTGATCTGCCAGTCGCGGACGTACCAGCTCTCCGCGGACACCAATAAGTGGAACGCGGACGATAAGGTCAATTACTCGCACGCGATTCCCAAACGGCTGCCGGCGGAAGTGCTGCTCGACAGCATTTACCGTGTGACGGGCTCGGTGCCCAAGTTTCCCGGTGTCCCGCCCGGGACTCGGGCGGAGGCCCTGCCCGATGCCGGCATTGACCTCTCGGATCGTTTCCTGGCGACGTTGGGCCGGCCGCCGCGTGAAAGCGCCTGCGAGTGCGAGCGGACGCAAAGCTTGCAACTGGGCCCGGTGATGGCCCTCGTCAACGGATCCACCCTCGCCGAGGCAATTGGGGATCCGCAGAATGACATCGCCCGATTCGTGACCCAGGAAAAAGACGACGCCAAGCTGGTGAACGAACTATTTCTGCGGATCCTCAATCGTCCGGCGACGGCAGCCGAAATCCAGGCGAGTGTCGAGATGATTCCGCGGATCGACCAAGACCACCAGAAACTGATCAACACCCTGCACGCGCGCGAGCGGGAACTTGCCCAGATCCGCGCTCGCCGAGAACAGGAACGGGACGCAGCGCTGGCCAAGGCCAAGGCGGAACTGGAAGCTTATGAGAAGCAACTCGCTCCCAAACTTGCCGATTTGGAGAGGCAGCGGGCCGAGCGGATCACGAAGGCGAGCGCCGAGCTGGAGAAGTATGAAAAGGCCGCCCTGCCCGGCAAGCTCGCCGCCTGGGAGGTGCAACAGAAGAATTCCGTCGACTGGGTGCGGCTCAACCCCCGGACGCTGGCGACCAACAATGAGCGGGTTAAACTTGCCAAGCTCGAAGATCTGTCCATTCTGGCGAGCGGGCCGCCGGCCACCGTGGTCTACTCGGTTCGCGCTGCCACCGACTTGCGGCACATCACCGCGATTCGGCTGGAGGTCCTGAGTGATCCCCGGCTGCCGGCCCAAGGCCCCGGCCGGTCCGCGAAAGGCAACTTCGTGCTGAACGATCTGACGGTCCAGGCAGCGCCGCGCTCGAAGCCGGCCGACCTGCTCAAGGTGGAAGTGGCACGGGCCGAAGCCGACTTCAACCAGGAGAAATTCAACATTAAACAAGCGGTCGACGGCAATCCGAACGCCGGCAAAGGCTGGGCGATTGCTCCATATTCGGGGGTGTCGCACTGGGCGGTCTTCGAGCTGAAAAACCCGATCGACTTCCCGGAAGGCACGCTGCTGTCCTTCTCGCTGAGCCAGCAGTTCGGCATGCGCGACCACACGATCGGCCGGTTCCGGCTGTCGGTGGCCGCAGCAAGGGGACCGGTTCCGCTGGGCCTAGCGGATGAGTTGCAAACGATCGTGGACACGCCTGCCAAAGAACGCGACGCAAAGCAGCAGGAAGTGCTCGTGAAATACTATCGCACGGTCGATCCCATGCTGCGGCAGCTCCAGAGCGCGCTGGCCGAAGCAAAGAAGCCGCTGCCGATCGATCCTCGGCTCAAAGAGCTGCGCGACCACCGGGCCGAGGCCAGCCAACCGCTACGGGAAGACCCGGAGCTGGTGCAGCTTCGCCAAGATGTTACCATGAGTACCAAACAGGTTGCGGACCAACGCCTCACGGCCGCACAAGATCTCGCCTGGGCGCTGATCAACAGCCCCGCGTTCCTGTTCAACCGATAAAATGATTGGATAATACCTGATTGAAGGAGATCACCGATGTTCATCATCCCCGGGCAACCCGGCAACGACCTGTGCGATCCGCATCTGAAGATGACCCGTCGCGACTTGCTGCGCGTGGGCGGCTCAGGCCTATTGGGTCTCAGCCTGGGAGGGATGTTCCAGCTCCAGGCGCGCGCTGCAGAGGCCGGCAAAACCGGCGGCCCCGGCTGGGGCAAGGCCAAGAGCGTGATCATGATCTTCCTCCAGGGTGGTCCCAGTCATCTCGATTTGTGGGATCCGAAGGAAAACGTGCCGGATAACGTCCGCAGCGTTTTCACGCCCATTCCGTCCAAGGTCCCGGGTGTCCGGTTCACGGAGGTGCTGCCCAAGCTGGCTCAGGTGAATGACAAGATCACGTTGATCCGTTCAATGAGCTACACGCCCAACGGGCTATTCAACCACACGGCAGCGATTTACCAGATGATGACCGGCTACACGACCGACAAGGTGAGCCCGTCCGGCCAGCTCGAGCCGCCGGACCCAAAGGATTTCCCCAATTTCGGCTCGCAGCTGATTCGCATCAAGCCGCCGACCGTGCCGATGCTGCCGCTGGTCATGCTGCCACGGCCGCTGCAGGAATCGAACGTCGTGGGCAAGGGCGGAACCGCGGGCTTTCTGGGGAAGGCCTACGATCCGTACACGCTGTACCCGGAAGGCGACGATCTGGACATGACCAAGTTGGACCGCATCCGGGTAGATGACCTGAAGCTACGACCCGAGGTCTTCGCTGCCCGGCTGGAGCGGCGCGCCAAGCTCCGCGACCGGATCAATGCCGGCATGCCGCAAATCGACCAAGCCGTCAAGGAGTACAGCCTGAATGAATACTATAACCGTGCCCTCGGCCTGGTCCTGTCCGGCCGAGCCCGCAATGCGTTCGACTTGAGCCAGGAGCCGTCAAAGACGCGCGACCGCTATGGGCGTAACACATTCGGCCAGAGCTGCCTGCTGGCGCGGCGGCTGGTTGAGGCGGGAACGCGCGTCGTCGAGGTCATCTGGCCGAAAGTGGCGAACAGCGACAAGCACTCGTGGGACCACCATGTCGGCCTGACGCAGCGCATGAAGGAACTGTCAGCGCCCATCCTGGACGCGGGGCTATCGGGCCTCGTTGGGGACCTAGACGAGCGCGGCTTACTGGCGGAGACGCTGGTGGTGGCGGTGGGCGAGTTCGGCCGCAGCCCGCAGAAGGGGGTGAGCACGTCGGGCAACGGCAACAGCGCCGACGGCCGCGATCACTGGCCGTACTGCTACACTGCGGTGATCGCGGGGGCCGGGATCAAGCGCGGCAGTGTCCACGGCGAGTCGGACAAGACCGCTTCCAGCCCGCGCAAGGACCCGGTGCATCCGGGCGAGTTGCTGGCGACCATCTATCACGCGTTTGGGATCGACCCGGAAACAATCGTTTACAACCATCTGAACCAGCCGCGCGAACTGGTGAAGGCTCAGGCCGTCACGAACCTATTTGCATGAGGACCGGATGGGGCTCGCCAGGGAGCCGCGCACTTCCTAAATGCTGGGGAACGGCCTATGCGAACCGGCTACTGGTTTTGGCTCTGGTTGGCGGTCGCCCTGTCCTGTTCTCTGCCGGTCCGAGCAGCCGAACAGCCCCCAAATGAAGCGGACACCAGGAGACACTGGGCGTTCCGCGGCCCGGCGCGGCCGCCACTGCCGCCCGTCCGGAACGGCGCCTGGGTGCGTAACCCAATTGACCGGTTCGTTCTCGCTCGGCTCGAGCAAGCGGGATTGGCGCCCTCACCCGAGGCCGACCGCGTGACCCTGATCCGCCGGCTGTCGCTCGATCTCATTGGTCTGCCGCCGACGATCAAGGAGGTAGACGACTTCGTCGCCGACAAGAGCGACCGGGCATACGAGAAAGTCGTGGAACGGCTGCTGGCGTCGCCGCACTACGGCGAGCGGTGGGGCCGACTGTGGCTCGACGCCGCCCGGTACGCCGACTCGGATGGTTACGAAAAGGACATGTCGCGGCAAATCTACTTCTACCGCGATTGGGTCGTCGGCGCCTTCAACCGTGACTTGCCTTATGACCAATTCGTCATAGAGCAGCTGGCCGGCGACCTGCTCCCCCAGCCGACCCAGGACCAGCGGGTCGCCACCGGCTTTTTGCGGAACTCGATGCTCAACGAGGAAGGCGGCATCGACGTCGAGCAGTTCCGCATGGATGCCATGTTTGACCGGATGGACGCCCTTGGCAAGAGCGTCCTCGGCCTGACCATCCAGTGCGCCCAGTGCCACGAACACAAGTTCGATCCGATGACACAGGCGGAGTATTACCGCCTGTTCGCGTACCTGAATAACGACCATGAGGCGTTCCCTGTCGTCTACACGCGCGAGGAGCAGAAACGCGCATCCCAGATTAGCCGCCGCATCCGTTTGATTGAGGACGGGTTGAAGCGGCAGACGCCCGACTGGGAAATGCGCATGTCCGAATGGGAAGCGAAAGTGAAGGACGACCAGCCCCACTGGACGGTGCTGAAGGTGCAGCACGTCGGCGATCACGATCAGCATTACTTCTATCTCAAAGACGGTTCGGTCCTGGCCCAGGGCTACGCGCCGACGCGGTTCGAGGAGGCCTTCCAGGGCACGACCGACCTGAAGGAAATCCGCGCCTTCCGCCTGGAGCTGCGCAACGACCCAAACCTGCCGGCGGGCGGGCCGGGGCGGTCATTTATGGGAACGTGCGCCCTGACCGAGTTCAAGGTTGAAGTCGCCGACGCCAAGGAGCCCGGCAAGAAGACGAAGGTGAAATTGGAGACGGCCACCGCCGACTATGCCAATCCCGAGCGTCCCCTGGAACCCAACTTCGACGACCGCTCGAAGCGCCGTCGCCTCACTGGTCCGGTCGAGTACGCCATCGACGGTAAGGACGAGACGGCCTGGGGCATCGACGCAGGACCCGGCCGGCGCAACCAGCCGCGCAAGGCCGTCTTCGCCACGTCGCAGAATGTCGCCCAGCCCGGCGGCACAGTAGTGACATTCCGCCTGGTCCAGAGGCACGGCGGCTGGAACAGCGATGATCACATGAACAACAACCTCGGCCGCTTTCGCTTTTCGGTCTGCGGCGACGGCAGTGCGACCGCCGACCCGCTGCCGCAGCAGGTCCGCGACATCTTCACTGTCCCGCGCGTGCAGCGCACGCCGTTGCAGCAGGCCGTCATCTTCAGCTATTGGCGGACGACCGTACCGGAGTGGCAGGAGGCCAATGCCTGGATCGAGGAGCTCTGGCGGGGGTGGCCCCAGGGCGACACGACGCTGGCCCTGGTGCAGCGCGACGAGCCCCGCGTGACGCACGTGCTCAAGCGCGGCAACTTCCTCAAGCCGGGCAAGGAGGTGACGGCCGGCGTGCCCGCGTTCCTGCACCCGCTGACCGACGCGAAGGCGGCGGCCAACCGGTTGACGCTGGCGAGATGGCTCGTCGATCGCCGCGCGCCGACAACGGCCCGCGTCTTCGTCAACCGCGTCTGGCAGGCCTACTTCGGCACCGGCATCGTCGCCACGCCCGAGGACTTCGGCCTCAAGGGCGACAAGCCGTCGCACCCCGAGTTGCTCGACTGGCTCGCCGTCGAGTTCATGGACAACGGCGGAGTTGATCCCCGCCGGGGTTGGCGCATCAAGCACATGCACCGGCTAATCGTCGGCTCGGCAACCTACCGGCAGTCGTCGCGCGTGATTGGCGAGCTGCTGGACAAAGATCCACAGAACCGCCTCCTGGCCCGTGGCCCCCGGCTGCGCGTCGAGGGTGAGATCGTGCGCGACATCGCGCTCGCAGCCAGCGGCCTGCTCGACCCGAAGCTGGGTGGCCCGTGCATCTTCACGCCGGCGCCGGCGTTTCTGTTCGTGCCGCCGGCCAGCTACGGGCCGTTCAACTGGTTGCAGGCCCAGGGCGGCGACCGGTACCGCCGCGCCCTGTACACGTTCCGCCGCCGCTCGACGCCCTACCCGATGCTTCAGACTTTCGATGTGCCCAACGGCGACTTTTCCTGCGTCCGCCGCAACCGCTCGAACACGCCCTTGCAGGCGCTGACGACGCTTAACGAGACGATCTTCATGGACTGCGCCCGCGCTCTCGCCGCACGGGCTTTGAAAGAGGGCGGGACGAGTGACGGCGAGCGGTTGACCTACGCATTCCGCCTGTGCCTCGGTCGCCCACCGGCCGACGATGAGAAGGCAAGGCTGATGGAGCTATTGGCCAAGGAGTGGAAGCGCATCGCCGACGGTACGCTGAACGCGGTCGAAGTGGCGACGGGCAACAAGGACGCGCTGTTGCCCGACGGCCTGAAGCCCAACGATCTGGCTGTTTATACGATCGTGTCGCGCGTGCTGCTGAACCTGGACGAGACGATTACGAAGGAGTGAAAGCGAGCGAGCACGATGACCTACCGCGACTATCTTTCCCGCCGCTGGTTCTTCAAGGAGTGCGGCGTCGGACTGGGCGCGATCGCCCTGCATGCCCTGCTGCAACACCGCGCCCGCGCTGCTCGGGAGGATAACGCCCCCGGCTCGCCTGCCGATCCGATGGCGCCGAAGCAGCCGCACTTCCCGGCCAGGGCGAAAAACGTGATCTTTCTGTTCATGGCCGGCGGCCCCAGCCATTTGGAGCTCTTCGACAACAAGCCCACCCTTGCCAAGTACAACGGCAAGCTGCCGCCGGAGGAGCTGCTCCAGGGCTACCGAGCCGCGTTCATCAAGCCCGACGCCACATTCCTCGGTCCAAAGTTCAAGTTCGCCCGCCACGGCAAAAGCGGGATCGAGCTGTCCGAGTTGCTGCCGCACCTGGCCGGCTGCGCCGACGACATCGCCGTCGTCAAGTCGATGGCGACAGACGCCTTCAACCACGCGCCGGCACAGATCTTCATGAACACCGGCGCCCAACAGTTCGGCCGGCCGAGCTTCGGCGCGTGGACGACCTATGGCCTGGGCAGCGAGTCGCATGACCTGCCCGGTTTCGTCGTCTTCAGCTCCGGCAAGAAGGGACCGAGCGGCGGCTCGTCCAACTGGGGCAGCGCGTTTTTGCCGACTGCGTACAACGGCGTCCTCTTCCGCTCGGGCGGCGATCCGGTACTTTATCTCTCCAACCCCGCCGGCATCGACCGCCAGACCCAGCGCGACTCGCTCGATGCCCTCCGCGACCTCAACACCAAGCGCCTGGGCGTCATCGGCGACCCGGAGATAGCAGCCCGTATCAGCTCATTCGAGATGGCCTACCGCATGCAAACCAGCGCGCCCGAGCTGATGGAAATCAGCGAGGAGCCGAAGCATATCTTGCAGATGTACGGCGCCGAGCCGGGCAAGTCGTCGTTCGCCAACAACTGCCTGCTGGCTCGCCGGCTGGTCGAGAAGGGGGTGCGCTTTGTGCAGTTGTTCCATGAGAGCTGGGACCAGCACGGCGGACTGGTCAAGGACCTGAAGAAAAACTGCGAGGACACCGATCGGCCGTGCGCTGCGCTCGTCAAGGACCTGAAGCAGCGCGGACTTTTGGACAGCACGCTCGTCGTCTGGGGCGGCGAGTTCGGCCGGACGCCAATGGTCCAGGGCGGCAACGATGGCCGGGACCATCACCCCAATTGCTTCTCGATGTGGCTGGCCGGCGGCGGGATCAAGCGGGGCCAGACCCTGGGCGAGTCGGACGAGTTCGGCTTCAACGCCACGACCGACCGCGTGCACGTCCACGACTTGCACGCGACCCTGCTCCACCTGCTTGGCTTTGACCACACGAAGTTGACCTATCGCTTCCAGGGCCGCGACTTCCGCCTGACGGACGTGCATGGCCGGGTCGTCGAGAAGCTGCTGGCGTGAACCAGAGTTCAACACAAGTCCATATTTTTCGGTCGTTTCGTTGACACCTCGATGTCTATTGAAATCTTATTTGCTTTCGAAAGCACAGGCGGCCTGCCAATCTCCTTTGGCCATCTGTGCCTCCGGACTACCCTTCGCGACAGATTTTTGTCCCGTTCCGAACAAAAAATCCGCGCCGAGAGCAAAACGGTTCCGCCCATTGGCCAATCCCCGTTGCCTGCCTGCGCATCCTCAACAACATGGCCACCCAGCCGATCGCCATGGCACCTGCCGGGCGCAGCACACTCCAAGCCCAGTTCTCAGTACTCAACACCCGTGGCCGGGATTTCGCGACAGATCCATGTCATTTCCGAACATCATCCCAACCGTGGGACACTCCCAGTGGGACCTTCTCGCAAAAAGTGGGACCTTCTGCCAGTTTTGGCACTTTCTACTTTTATCTCCTTTCTTATTAACACCTTACGATGCGAGCCGCAGCCCGCGATGTTGTTCCCATTGCCTCGGTTCATGACCTGGTACGGCGACTATCAGGCCTTCCTGAAGAAACCGTGGCGCGCCATTTGGCAGCGCCAATTGGGTGGAAAAGACGGCGAAGCGTTTGGGACTACAATCTACTCTGCGGCCCCGGGGTCGGCCTCGAAACGCGAAGAAATAAACGTGCCCGTCCCCTTTTTTGTCCGGCCGGCGCGGTGTCCGAAGGGTATGTTTACGATCCTTACGGAAAGGTGACTTTTTACAATCTGGACTGGAGCGTCTCCAGCCCCACCAGCTCGGTCGGTTGGATTTACCTCCATCAAGGCGGCCGCTGGGATTCGGTCA
>Ga0306922_10005464_pt1 | contig 12145 bp, 7 predicted proteins | sample sta12Cox44000082_FD_203758 | JGI IMG/M metagenome (GOLD analysis project Ga0306922, IMG submission 203758) | Lab enrichment of tropical soil microbial communities from Luquillo Experimental Forest, Puerto Rico - statoxic.12C.oxic.44.000.082 (v2)... | ecosystem: Environmental > Terrestrial > Soil... | reverse complement strand
CTGATCGTTCGCGCGCAGCTCGCCGCCCGCCGGGTCTCTAGTGGGCAGCGCGTGCATTGCGTAGATGTCCACATTGCCCCGATTTTCCAGAGTGTACGGAAACAGCAAGGCGCCGCCTGCCTGCGACGGCTGACAGTCGAGCTTCAGATCGACCCCCGGCGGACCGCTGCTCATCGCAGCCCCGTCACGCGTCAGCCCCCCAATCGGCAGCCGTGGGGTTGCTCGCACCCTCAGCATTGCGGTTCGTCTGACGCAACATGAGCATCAGCACTGCCGCGCTCGACGGCGAGTGCGGATCGCCGCGCCACGGCCAATCGGCGGGATCGTAGACGATCGTGCTGCCGCAGCCGGCGCCGGTGCCGCACCTCGGGGTGCCCTCCACCTGGATGGCGAGGCCGGCCGCCGTCGCCGCCGCGAGATCATCCGGGATCACCCAGCCATTCGGTGGCTCGGTCGGCGGATCGGGTTGCACGATTGTGACCCTGTGACCGAACGCATCGCCCTGTCGGATGATCTCCTCGCCTGACGGCGTATTTACGATGCGGCCGAGATCGGCGACGACATCCGTCACGAAACGCATGTCGGTTGCGGCGATGGTGACGCGTCCGGCGCCAATCGCGAAGTCGCCGGCGTCGCCGCGAAACACGCGCACGGCCTCGCCGGGCCGTGCACTGGCGCCTGGTCGGACCGTTTCTCGCACGATGCGCACGGGCTCGTCGCGTGCCGCTAACAGGTAGGCGGATCGCCGGGGTCTTCGAGCGGCGTGAGAGTGTCACCCGGATCGGCCACCTTTGGTTCTTGCGGCGGCTCCACCAGTGGATCGATCGGCTTTGCCGGGGGCGGGCCTTTCGAATTGATCAGCACCATCGGCGCTGTGATGGCTATGGCGGCGGGGGTGATCACGATCGAGCTTTCGCCGACGACAAGCGATATGTTCGTCGTCGCGTTCAGCACGATCGTGCCGGCGGCGTGGATCGTCGCCTGGCGGCCGACGCTGGTGCTCCAATTGCCGCCGATCGCCTGGTTCGAATCTTTCTTGACCTGGATCTCCTCGTTCTGCTCGAGCAAGGTGACGCGATTTCCCGATTGCTCCGAAAACGCCGGGTCGCCGACATGCAGATGGTAGTGACGGTAAACTTTGCCGTAATAATCGCCCCAGACCGATTCACCCTGCTTGTTGCCGCCGACGGTTAGGTGGCGGTTGCTGCCGATCGTCTCGTAGCGAGATTGATATGCCGTTATGTCGAGCCGACCTTGCGAACGGATCAGATATTGCTCCCTGTCGCGCTTGTCGTTGAGGCGCAACAACTGAAAGCGCGTTGGCTGCGGTTTGCCGTCGCCATCGGTGGTCGGGATGCTCCACGTCTTGATGCCGCTGAGCGGCGGGTCGGATCTGACGGTGTTCGGCAGATCGGTCAGTTTGCTGAGCTGAGTGTCCTTTACAGACGGGTCAGGGAACGGCAGGTTGGTCGTGGTACGGTCGGCGTTGTAAAGCCGCCCGGTGATCACCGGTCGCTCGGGATCGCCGTCGAGGAAATCGACTAGCACCTCCTGGCCGATCCGTGGCAGGAACTGGGTCCCGTAGTGCCGCCCGGCCCAGCCCTCGACGACCCTTACCCAGCAGGTATTGTCGCCGACAGTAGTCGGCTTGTCCGACTGGGCAAACGGAAACACCGGCGGCAGATCGCCGCCGCTTTGCGGCGGGCCCGGGTCCCACGGGAAGCGCACCCGCACCCGGCCGATGGCATCGCAATAAAGGTCCTGCTGTTTTGTGCTGGTCCCGTCCGGACCGATGACAACGGCGGTGTGGGGACCGCGCGCGACCGGGCGCGCAGCGAGCGGCAACGGCAGATCGGCCGGCGCTCTGGCCGGGACGGCGATCACGCCGACCGCGAACACCGATGTATTCTTGTGATCGATGATCGCCTGCTTAGGGTCGACACCGTAGCCGAAGAGCGACGAAGCGGAATTGAGGAGGCCGCCGGCCGTAACGTCGAGCCCCGTAGCGACATTCGATTCGGCGGTCCGATACAGCTCTCCTGGGGCGGGCGGGTGCCCCGGGTTGAGCACCGGGTCGCGGTTGACCGCCGGATAGATCTTTGCCTCGGCAGTCTTTGTTGCCCAGAGGGAAGTCTTCAATAGCGCGCTGTTGGAATAATCGAGCGCATCTGCCTCGAACGCCGCAACCGTCTTCAACGCTGAATCGAGCAATGTTCCGGGGAGGTTGTCCCGCGGAAGAGTTATATAGGTATAATCATTCGCCGTCACGGCGAGTGCATCGATGATGAAATCGTGATCGACGATATCGACGAACGGTTTTTCCCTGTTGTCGTTTGGATCGAAATTTTTGTCCTTCTGAATATGAAAATGATAACCGGAGGCAAACGTGTTGTTTCGGGTGACGCAAGACAGCAGGAACACTTCCGCCTGGTTCTGCGACGCGGCGGTCTTGGCCGAGGCCGCAGCTTCCGAATCGGCGAAGACGGGTTCGGCGAAAGCGGTGCTGCCAGCCCATTTGGTCTGCGACGGGGACCCGCCCTCGGCCTTGAGCAAATCTTCGGTTGGATCGACCGCCCCGTGTTTGTAATAAGGATGGGTCGGATCGAGGTAGTTGAAGCCGCCCACGGCCACCCTGCGTTGCGGCGTGCGATAGCGGCGCACCAGCTTGCCGATATTGTCGAAACCAGGATCGTCGTCGACGACCGTCACGTCGCTTTGATCGGCAACCTGGACCTTCCGGTCCCACTGCCCCTTTAGGATCATCGTGTTGTTGAGGACCGAACTTTGGTCGCCCGATGTATAGCCGAAATAATACCAGATGCCGAACCGCGCCATGATCCGAAAAAGAAAATCGAGCGTCCTCTCACCGAATTGCACGCAATAGTCCATCGCCGGAAACGGCTGCGGCGGGCTACGTAAACCGGAGAGATCCATTTTCAGCTTGGGATAGGTCTTCTTCGCCTCGCCGTAGACGGCGTCGATGATGTCGACGACCGTCTTTTTCTCGAAGACGCGGTAACAGATATCGCGGCTCAACACTTTGACCCAGGGGACGATGCGCGCCCGGTAGATATGAAAGTCGCGCGCATTGCCCATCCAGCCGGGCAGAGCATGCGTGATGTCGACGCCGAGGATGTCCTCGAAGGTCTCGAACATGCCGGCCCGCTTGAAGACCTTCTTGTCCTTGTCGGACCGGGCGCCGATCTCGGCATGCGTGTCGATCAGCTTGGTCGGGTCGATCGGCGGCCGCTTCCCGCCCTTTAACGTAGCACCTTGGGCACCGCCGACATCGCGCAGCATGACGACGTCATACCCGAACAATCGCGAAATGCCCTCGACACCGTCGAGCTTTACTAGCAGCAACGGGTCTCCGTCGAAGTCGTTTTCGGCAGGATCGTCGTCGAGGATCGTGTCGATACGGAGAATATGTCCCTCTTGGGAATAGCCGGCCATTGCAGCGTCCCTCGATCACCCTCGTCGATGCCGTTCTTCTATAGCAGAAATCTGGCTGCCTCACCGCCGCCGCCCAGCTGCAGGAGACGGCATCAAGTGTTTTTTGCGGCTCGTGTTCGATGATTTTGTCGGTTAATCTGGCGTGCGACGAGCGCCGGGGATGCTCCGCCTCGGCGCGGGAGCCGACGGCAATGACCCTGATCTTGACGATGCTGCGTTGCCCCGATACGGTCCCACCGCAGACCCGAACCGTGGCGGGCGGCGAGTTCTCGATCGGGCGCGGGCCGGAGAACGATTGGGTGCTGCCCGATCCGGAGCGCTATCTGTCGAAACGTCATTGCGTGCTGGTGTTCCGCGCCGGTGGCTGGCAGATCGCCGACCTGTCGACCAACGGCACCTTTCTCAATCGCGACAGCGAGCCGATCGGAGCCACCGAGCGGCGCACGCTGGGCGACGGGGACCGGCTCCGCTTCGGTTCGTACGAGATCGAGGTGCGCGTCGCCCAGCCGGCCGATGCGCCGACGGCGTCCGAGGGGCCGCAACCGTCCCCCTTCGATCCCTTCGCGGCGGCACCCGAACAGTTCGAACGCGACCCGTTGCTGCAGCCGAGGCGGGACGCGGATCCCTTTGCTGCCGGTCTGGCTCCACCTTCGATCAACCTGCCGGCCGACTACGACCCGTTGGCCCCCGAGACGGTCGAACCCTCGTTTGTCGGGCCGACCCAATCCGACCATTCGCCGCATCTCGAAGATGCGTTCGCGGCACCGGTCGTGCGCGCCGTCCTGCCAGAGGACTGGGATCGCGATCTCGATCCGCATCCCGCCCCGTCCGCTCCTCAGCCGCCGATTGCGCCGGCTCCGGCACCAGTGTCCGCGCCACCACCGGACGCGTTGTCGGCAGCATCCCAGCCGGCCGTCACCGCGCCGGCGGCAGACGAGAATCTCCTCCGCGCCTTCCTGCGCGGCGCCGAACTCGGCGATGTTCGCCCCGCCGATCCGGCGGCGACGATGGAGGGGCTCGGCGCCGCATTTCGGGCCTTCGTCTCCGGGCTTCGCCAGGCGATGATCGCCCGCGCCGCGATCAAGGGTGAACTCCGCATCGAGGCGACCCAGATCAGGAGCCGCGGCAACAATCCGCTGAAGTTCTCGGCCGATGACGACGATGCGCTCGCGGCCCTGCTTGGCGCCGGACGGCGCACCGAGATGAGCGCCGCGGCAGCGGTGACCGAGGCACTACGCGACCTGCGGCTGCATGAGATCGCCACGATTGCGGCGATGCAGTCGGCGGTGCGCACCCTTCTGGCGGAATTCGATCCGCCGAGGCTGCGCTTGTCAGCAGAGCGCGGCGGCCTCGACCTCGTCCCGATGCAGAGGAAGGCGCGTGCCTGGGATCATTTCGAGATGCTGCACGCGAAGATCACCGAGGCGCTTTCAGACAATTTCGACAGCGTTTTCGGCAAGGCTTTCGCCCGCGCTTATGAGAGGGCTCTCGCCGAGGCGTCGGCGAAGGATGGCGGCTGAGACCGCCGCCAAGGAAGGGCGCGCGCCGCCATGACATGGACCAACCGAGTCGTCTGGCAGGAAGGTATGTTCCTGCGGGCGCAGCATTTCCAACAGCAAGACCGGTGGCTGGAGACGCTGGTGCGGGCCCGAACCGCGCCGTTGCGGCCCTATCCGTGGGGCATCGTCGAGATGGCAATCGACCGCGACCTGCTCGCGACCGGGCGATTTGCCGTGACTGCGGCGAACGGCGTGTTCGAGGACGGCACGCCGTTCGCGCTGCCGGGCGAGGCCGACCATCCGGCGCCGCTCGATCTGCCCGAAAGCACGCATAATGCGCTCGTCTTTCTCGCCACCCCGGTGCGCCAACCGGGTGCGGTCGAGATCGGCAGCGGCGCCGGCAACGGTTCCGAGGGTCGTTACGCGCTCGCCGAGTTCGAGGCTTACGACACGCATTCCGCCTCGCCGCAGCCGGCGCCATTGCAGGTCGCGCGCCTGCGGCTGCGCTACATGCTCGAAAGCGAAGAGCGCGCCGGTTATCTGACGATCGGCCTCGCCCGCGTTATCGAGGTTGGTGCCGACCGCCGCGCGGTGCTCGACGACCACTGGATCCCGCCGGCACTGCTGTGCTCGGCGGCGGTCCCGCTCAGCGGACTGATCGCCGAATTCTCCGGCTTGCTCAACCAGCGCGGCGAGGCGGTTGCGGCGCGCCTAACGGCGCCGGGATCGCACGGCGTCGCCGAGGTCGCCGATTTCCTGCTGCTGCAGTCGATCAACCGCTGGCAGAAGCTGCTCGCCCATTGGGCCGATGCCGGGAATGTGCATCCGGAGGACCTTTACACCGCCTTTGTCCAGATGGCCGGGGAGTTCGCCACCTTCACCGAAGCGACGCGGCGGCCGAACGCCTATCCGGCCTATCGCCACGAGGATCTGCAGCGCAGCTTTGCCCCGGTCGTGGCCGATCTGCGCCGGTCGCTGTCGGCGGTGTTGGAGCAAACCGCGATCGCAATCCCGCTGCAGGAGCGGCGCTACGGGGTACGGGTCGGACAGATCACCGACCGCTCGGTTCTGCGCGCCGCGAGCTTTGTTCTCGTCGTACAGGCCGAGATGCCGACCGAGACGCTGCGCCGGCTGTTTCCGAGCCAGGTCAAGATCGGCGCCGTCGAGCAGATCCGCGATCTCGTCAATGTCGCCATTCCCGGCATTGCTGTCCGCCCGCTGCCAGTGGCGCCGCGGCAGATCCCGTTCTACGCGGGCGCTTCCTATTTCGAGCTCGACCGCAACAGCCCGCATTGGCAGCAAATGCAATCTTCGGGCGGCTTCGCCATTCATGTGTCCGGTGATTTCCCGAACCTCCAGTTGGAGCTTTGGGCGATCCGCGGGTAAACCCGGTATGAGCGATAACCCGTTCCTCGAGCCGGATGACGGCGACCGGACGATCATCCGTCCGGTCCCGGGCGGTCGCCGGCCACCTGCCCCGGCACCCGCGCCATTGGACCCGACAGCGCCGCCACCTGCCGCCGCGTTGCCGGCTGCCGACGGCGTCGAGCGCGTCGCGATGGGGCTCAGCCCGCTCGTCGCCGCCGCGGCGCCGCTGCTGCAATTACTGGCGCGGCTGCGCAACACCTACACGCAGCCCAACCCCGGTGATCTGCGCGAGCGGGCGGTGCGCGCGATCCGCGCCTTCGAGCAGCAGGCGCGCGACGCCGGCGTAGCGTTGGAGCTGCTGCGGCCAGCACATTACGCGCTGTGCGCGAGCCTCGACGACGTCGTGCTGAGCACGCCGTGGGGCAGCACCGGGATCTGGGATGCGCGGTCGCTGGTCTCGACCTTCCACCAGGAGGTGCGCAGCGGCGAGCGTTTTTTCGATCTGCTCGCGCAGATGCGCCAGAACCCCGGCAAGTTCCTGTCGGTCGTCGAATTGATGTATCTCTGTATGTCGCTCGGCTATCAGGGGCGCTATCGGCTGTCGCCGCGCGGCCCGGCGGAACTCGATCGGCTGCGGGAAGAAACCTATGCGCTGATCGTCCGGCAGCGGCAGGCACCTGAGCCCGACCTGTCGCCGCATTGGCGGGGCGTCGCCACAGCCTACCGGGTGCCGCGGGTGGCCGTGCCGGTGTGGGTCGTCGCAAGCGTCGCTCTCGCCCTGCTCGCCGGGCTCTTCGTCTGGTTTTCCGCCGCTCTCAATGCGCGCTCCGACGATCTCTTCGCGCGCCTCTTGCGGGCGCCGCCCGATCACCTGCCGACGATCGCCCGCGCCGCGCCGGTCGAGCCGCCGGCGCCCGCGGCGCTGCCGGCCGTCGATCCGCTTTGCACCTTGCTCCAGCCCGAGGTCGACCAAGGTCTCGTGACCGTGCTGTGCACGCCCCCGACACCGGTCATCCGCATCAAGAACGCCGGCATGTTCGCCTCCGGCAGTGCCACCCTCGACCCCCGTTATGTTCCGCTCTTGCAAAGAGTCGGGGCGGCGCTGAAGAGCGAGGCCGGGAACGTGCAGGTGATCGGCTACACCGACAACCAGCCGATCCACTCCGTGCAGTTCCCATCGAATTTTCAGCTGTCTGCTGCGCGGGCGCAGGCGGCGGCGGCGATCCTCGGCGCCGCGATCGGCGATCCGAAACGCGTTGCCACCGAGGGCCGTGGCGAGGCCGATCCGCTCAATGCTAACGCGACACCGGTCGAGCGCGCTGAAAACCGGCGGATCGAAATCGTGCTGCACCAGTCGGGTTGAGCGGTGCAAGGCCTCCTCGTCCGAGTCGTGTCGCGCTGGCTGGTGAGCTTCGTTGGCACCACGCTCCTCGCCATCCTGGTCTGGTTCTTCGGCCCGTTTCTGGCCTTCTTGGAAGGCTGGGGCGTGCGCCTCGCCATCATCGTCGTAATGTTGGCGGCATGGGCCGGGATCAACCTGCTGCTCGATATCCGCCGGCACAGCCGTGACGCCGCGCTCGCCAAAGGTGTGGCCGAGGCCACCCCCGATCCGGCGGCGCTCGCCTCGGCCGAGGAGGCGGCGACGCTGCAGCAGAAGCTCGCGACCGCGCTCGCTTTGCTGCGCAAGGCGCGCGGCGCCCGGAACTACCTATACGAAGAGCCGTGGTACGCGATCATCGGCCCGCCCGGCGCCGGCAAGACGACGGCACTGCTGAACGCTGGTCTGCGCTTTCCACTCGCCGCGGAAATGGGCCAAGGCCCGGTCGCAGGGGTCGGCGGCACCCGGCTCTGCGACTGGTGGTTCACCGAAGACGCGGTGCTGATCGATACCGCCGGCCGCTACACCACCCAGGATTCCGACGCTGCGGTAGATCGCGCCGGCTGGCAGGCTTTCCTCGATCTCCTGAAACGCACACGCCCCCGCCAGCCGTTGAACGGGATCCTGGTCGCGGTCCCGGTGACGGCCTTCGGCGGTTCCGGTGAGGAATGGCAGGCGCATGCGCGCGCCGTCCGCCAGCGGGTGAAGGAGATCGGCGACCGGCTCGGCATCCGCTTACCGGTCTATGTCGTCTTCACTAAGGCCGATCTGATCGCCGGCTTCACCGAGTTCTTCGACGATCTCGACCGCGAGAAGCGGACGCAGGTCTGGGGCGCCACCTTCCCGCTCACCCAGGACGAGGCCGGGCCGGTTTCCGGATTCGCGGCCGAGTTCCGGGCCTTGATCGAGCGGCTGGACGCGCGCCTGTTCGACCGGCTGCAGGCCGAGCGCAGCCCCGACCGGCGTGGGTTGATCGCCGGTTTCGCCGCCCAATGCGGCACGCTCGAAACCCCGATCGGCGGATTTCTTCACGACGCCTTCGGCGGCTCACGGCTCGACCCGGCGCCGATGCTGCGCGGTTTTTATTTTTGTTCGGGGACCCAGGAGGGCACTCCGTTCGACCGTCTGACGGGGGTGCTGGCGCGCAGCTTCGGCATCGACCAGCGTCGCGTCCCGGCACTGCACCCAGACCAGGGCCGCAGTTATTTCCTGACCCGCCTCGTCAAGGAGGTGATCTTTGGCGAGGCGATGCTGGGCTCGGAAAAGCCGGGCATCGCCCGGCGCCGCATGCTGTTGCGGAACGGGGCATTTGCCGTCGCCGGCGTCGCCGTGCTGGCTGGCGCCGCCCTGCTGTGGCACAGCCGCGATGCGAACTGGCAGCAGATCGACGAATTGAGCTCGGCGCTGGCGTCCTACGAAAAAATCGCCGGCGGGCTGCCGCTCGATCCGGTGGCCGACGCCGATCTGCCGCGCATCCTGCCGCTGTTGGACCAGGCGCGCGGTTTGCCACACGGTTACGACAACCCGGCACCCGGCGGCTCTTGGCAGTTCGGCTTGTCGCAAGACGCGAAGCTCGCCGTCGGAGCGCGCGCGGTCTATCGGCATGCGCTCGAGCGCGTGCTGCTGCCGCGACTGATCTGGCGGCTCGAAGCGCAGATGCATGGCAGCCTCGACCGCCCCGATTTTCTCTACGAGGCGACCCGCGTCTATTTGATGCTCGGCTCGACTGGATCGCTCGACCGGGATCTGGTGCGGACCTGGATGGGGCTCGACTGGGAGGCCGCCTATCCCGGCCCGGCGATGGCGCCGACGAGGCTAGATCTGTCCCGCCATCTCGACGCGCTGCTGCAGAACCCTCTGCCGCAGATCCCGCTCGACGGTGCGCTCGTCGCCACCGCGCGCACCACATTCAGCCGGGTACCGCTGGCCGATCGGATCTATTCGCGGATCGCTGCATCAAGTGCGGCCCAGACGGTGTCGCCCTGGCGGCCGGCGGAGGCGCTCGGTTCCGGCGGCGCGCGGTTATTCGTGCGCGCTTCCGGCAAGCCTCTCGTCGACGGCGTTCCGGGTTTTTACACGGTCGACGGGTTCTACCGGGTGCTGCTGCCAGCGCTCGGCAACATCACCGACGAGGTTGCGAGCGAGAGCTGGGTGCTCGGCAAGAGCGCCGAGGTCGCCCCCGACAGCGCCGCGGCGGTCGATCTCGAAAACCAGGTCATCGCAGAATACGAGGCGAATTACGCGAAACGATGGGATGCGATGCTGGCGGATCTCGACATCGTGCCGATGCGCGCCGCCGAGCAGGCGGCGCAGGATCTCTATGTGCTGGGCTCGCCGCATTCGCCGATCCGCGATCTTCTGAAATCGGTCGCCCGCGAGCTGACCTTGTCGCGACCGCCGCCGGCACCCGCGACTGCCGCGGCCGTGACGACCGTAGCCGGCGCAGCGCCTACCGGGCAGGCCAGCTCCGGCACCGCGGCACGGCTCGAAACCTTGCTCGGGACGCAAAGGTCCGGGCCGCCGCCCGAGCCGCCCGGCAAGAAGACCGACGACCGCTACCAGGCACTGCGTGATTTTGTCGGCGACGAAGCGGGCGCGCCGATCGATGAGGCGCTGAAGGCGGTCAACGGATTACAGCAGCAGCTAGCGAAACTGGCGGCCGCCGTTCCCGGCGCCGCACCGGCGGCGCCGACCGGCGACGACCCGATCCTGACGCTGCGCGCCGAAGCTTCGCGCGACCCGCAGCCACTCGCACGCTGGCTCAAGGCGATGGCCACGAGCGGCGAGGCGCTGCGCAGCGGTGGCGCCCGACTGCAGGTGGCGCAGGCCTTCAACAGCAGCGGCGGTCCCGCTCAACTTTGCCAAAGGGCCGTTGCCAGCCGTTACCCCTTCGTTACGGGTGCTTCAGAGGACATACCGCTCGATGATTTTGCCCGGTTGTTCGCGCCGGGCGGCCTTTTGGACGGTTTTTTCAACACTCAGCTGCGCCCCTATGTCGACACCAGGGGTCAGACCTGGCGCGCCCAGGCGGTGGATGGGGTTTTGGCCCCGTTTTCGCCCGAACAGCTAGCGCGCTTTCAGCGCGCCGCGGTGATCCGCGATCTGTTCTTCGGCGCGGGCGGCACAACACCAGCGGTACGCTTTGACATCACGCCGCTCACGCTCGACGATGGCGCAAAGCAGGTCAATCTCGACTTGGGCGGCACCTCGATCAGTTACGCGCACGGCCCGGCGCGGGCCACGGAAATCACCTGGCCCGGCCCAAACGGCATGGAAAACGTCCACCTGGTATTCGATCCGCCGCCAGCGGGAGGCGCGGGTACGCTTGGCGCGAACGGGCCTTGGGCGCTGTTTCGACTGTTCCACCAAGGCAGTCTGCAGCGCTCGGGCTCGGCCGAGCGCTATATGCTCTCGTTTCAGCTTGGCGAGCGGCAGGCGAGTTTCGAAATTCTGGCGGGCTCTGTGCTCAATCCGTTAGCGCCAGGGGTCTTGAGCGGCTTTCAATGCCCGCAGCTGTGATAGGCCATATAGATTCGGCGATGCCGCAACTCGTTGCGTCCGGCTTCTATGGCAAAATTCCGGCGCGCGGCGACTTCGTCCAGGCGGGGCTGCCGCGCTCGTTCACCGACCCGTGGGCCGATTGGATGCAGCGCATGCTGGCGGCGAGCCGAGTGATACTCGGTGAGGCCTGGCTGCCTGCCTGGCTCGAAGCGCCGGTCTGGCGCTTCATGCTGGCGCCGGGCGTTTGCGGCCCGAACGCCGCGCTCGGCCTGTGGCTGCCGAGCGTCGACCGGATCGGACGCTACTTCCCGCTGACCCTGGCGCTCGTGACAAAGGAGGCGGCAGATTTGTCACGGCTGATTCGGGAAGGCGGCGGATTTCTCGCCGCCGCCGAGTGCGCCGGACGCGACGGACTCGCGAACGACCTGCCGCCCGAGGCTCTCGCCGCTCAAACCGATATGGCGCTGGCCGCGCTTCCGGCCGACCCAGGCGTCGATCCGCTGCTCTATCCTGCGGCGCGAGGATTGTGGTGGACCGAAGGCGCTGCGCGCGTGCCGCCGGACGCTTTTGCCAGCCCGGAATTGCCCAAAGCGGCGAGGTTTGCCGCGATGCTCGACGCCGCCACGCCGGTGTTGCCATGGCCGCTGTACCGATCGAAACCAATCTGAGGGAAGCCGGCCCGTTTCGTTCCTCGGCGGCCAGCCACGCGAGCGCTGCCCGCCAGCGCAACGAGGACAGCTGGGTGAACCGTCCGGATCTCGGCCTCTGGGCGGTTGCCGACGGGGCCGGCGGACATCAGGCAGGCGATGTCGCCTCGCGCATTATCGCCAACGCGCTTGAGGCCATCCCCGCCGGGCTCGATGCCGCCGAGTTGCTGGCGGAAGCGCGCCTGCGGCTGGCCGACGCGCATCGGCTGATGCAGGACGAAGCAGCCCGGCACGGCCCG
>Ga0306922_10005462_pt1 | contig 12146 bp, 10 predicted proteins | sample sta12Cox44000082_FD_203758 | JGI IMG/M metagenome (GOLD analysis project Ga0306922, IMG submission 203758) | Lab enrichment of tropical soil microbial communities from Luquillo Experimental Forest, Puerto Rico - statoxic.12C.oxic.44.000.082 (v2)... | ecosystem: Environmental > Terrestrial >... | reverse complement strand
CGCGCCGATGAATACAAGGTCGCTGCAGCCTTCGGCGCGGAACAATTTGATCGCCCTGCCAAGTTGGCCGACGGAAATCCAGTGATGGTGGAATTGCTCGACCTTCTGTGCGTCGCAGATGCCGGAAAGTGCGAACAGGACCGGACTGATGCCACGTTGCTTCAGCGAGCTGGCGACCGCGAACGGCAAGACGCCACCGGCTGCGATCAGGCCGACCGGCGAGGAGATTGGCAGCGATTGTAGGGCAGGTATCGCGCTCGCAACCATCCCGCGGTCATTCCTTCCTGCGTCCGTCAAATCCAGTAGTTTGTGATCGCTTCATTGCCGGCTGCGCTCGTTGGCCGGCAGGCAAAGCGGCCGGCGCTTGCCATCGCCGATGAAAGCCAGAATTTCCGCAATGGCGGGATCTTTGCCCGCCATTTCCTGCACGCTTGCGAGCCTTGTCGCGAAGATGCCGGGTCCGTGAAACAGCTCTTGATAGAACGCGCGGATCGTCGCCATCCGTTCGCGGGTAAACTTGCGTCGCTTCATGCCGATGATGTTGAGGCCTTCAAGCGCCGCATATTGGCCGTTGACCAGGCCGAACGGGATAACGTCGCCACGCACACCACAAACACCGCCAACCATCACCTGAGGGCCGATCCTGGTGAACTGATGCACCGCGGAGAGACCGCCGATGTAGACGAAGTCGCCGATCTCGCAATGGCCGCCGAGCGTTGCGGAGGTCGCGAAGATTACGTCGTCGCCGACGACACAATCGTGGCCGACATGGGCATTGTTCATAAAATATCCGCGTTCGCCGACGCGGGTGACGCCACCACCTTTGGCGGTCCCGATGTTCATGGTCACACCCTCGCGGATCGTGCAGCTAGCGCCGATTTCAAGCCGGGTCGGCTCGCCGCGATAGCCGAGATCCTGCGGCGCCCCACCCAGCGCAGCAAACGGCGAAATCACGCAATTGGCGCCGATCAAGGTGTGCCCCATGACGTGGACATGGGAGATCAGCTGGCAGTTTTCACCGATAACGACGTGAGGTCCGACGATGCAGTAAGGACCGATCCGCGCGCCCTCACCAATCACGGCGCCGTCCTCAACCCGCGCGGTCGGATCGATCATGCTCATCGAATGGTTCGGGGCCCGTAGCATCGCCAAATTGCGGATGTATCTGATTTTCCCGTGGTTAGCCCGCGATTGGGGGGCTGTCCAGCGACAGATGGTTACCGGCGATTGCGGTTGATCGAGAAAATTGCCCGATCGCGAGGACTGCGAGGGACCAGCGCATATTTGGCGAAGGCTGCCTCAGTCGGTCAGCATCGCCCCGACATTGGCTTCGGCGACAGTCCTGCCGTTCACTTTGGCATCGCCATGAAACCACCACATCGTGTTGCGGCGACCGATACTGGTCATGTGATACTCGATGGTATCGCCCGGCATCACGGGCTTGCGGAACTTGCATTTGTCGATGGTCAGAAAGTAAACCGCCCGCGGCTTCTCGGTCCCCTCGACCGACTTGATTCCGATCACGCCCGCCGTCTGTGCCATGGCTTCAATCATCATCACGCCCGGATAAACCGGCCGTTCGGGAAAATGGCCAGCCAGTTGCGGCTCGTTGATGGTGACGCTTTTGATCCCGATGCCGCTGTAGTCGGCGCGGATATTGATGACCTTGTCGATCAACAGCATCGGATAGCGATGCGGCAGCGTCTTCAGGATTTCGTTGATGTCAACAAGCGCGAACCTGACCGGTGCCTCCTCCATCACTCCTGCCCTTCGCCCTTCGAATCGGGGGCACCCTCGCGCACCAAACGCTCCACCGCCACGATCTCCCTGAACCACTGCTTGGTCGGCTTTGCGAAATGCCCTCCCCAGCGACCATTGGCGGGAATATCGTCCTTCACGGCGCTCATGGCCGTAACCTGAGCTCCGTCGCCGATTTTGAGATGGTTGTTGATGCCGACCTTCGCTCCCAACGCCACATTGTCACCGATCGTCAAGCTGCCCGCGAGCCCAATCTGAGCCGCGAGCAGGCAACGCCGACCGATGGTCACATTGTGGCCGATCTGAACCTGATTGTCGATTTTGGTCCCCTCGCCGATAACGGTGTCGCGCAGGCTGCCGCGGTCGATGGTGGTCCCCGCACCTATTTCCACGTCCTTCTGGATCAGCACCCGCCCGGTCTGGGGCACCTTGAGATGACCTTCCGGGCCGAAAAACACGAAGCCGTAGCCGTCCTGCCCGATGCTGCAGCCGGGGTGAATCAGCACGTTGTCGCCGATCAGCGCACACTGGATGGTTGAGCGCGCCCCGACATTGCAATCCCTGCCGATCCTGACGTGGGCGCCGATCACCGCTCCCGCCCCGATGATCGTGCCGGCACCTATCTCGACGTCGGCGCCGATGACAGCCAGTGGCTCGACGATCACCCCATCCTCCAGATGCGCGCCGGGATCGATGATGGCAGAGGAGGCGATGCCTTCACAGCCAAACCATGATTGCGGCCGGAGCGCGTCATGGTGCAGCTCGCGAGCGACCTGCACGAAGGCGCGGAATGGTTGAGCCGCTTGCAGGACCGCAACATGCGTGGGCACGCGTGAGGCAAACCGCGGGCTGACGATGCACGCGCCTGCCATGGTCGCGGCGAGTTGGTCCGCATATCTCAAGTTTTCGAAGAACGACAGATGCATCGGGCCGGCTTCGTCCAGCGAAGCAAGCCCCCTGATCTTCAGGCCGGCCTTGGAGGGGTCGACCAATTGCGCACCCGCCAAACCGGCAATCTCGGCCAGCGTCGACAGTGGTGGCTTCTCAAAAAAAGTGGGCTGCGCCATTACGCCCGCCGGGCTAGTGTGGTGGTTCGGAAGTTCTCCTCATTTTGCCGCGAACCCGTCAAGAGAACTTCCGAACCAAAACCACGCTAGAATCATGGTTTCTAGTGGAGCGGATTTGACGTTCGCTCCCCACCCGCCACGATTGCTTGACCGCGAAAGTCAAATCCAAAGCTCCACTAGTATCAATAATTTGCTAGTGGTCCTTTGATTCTAACATTCGCAAACGTGGCTCCCCAGGTGGGATGCGAATGTTAGAATCGGACCACTCGTGTCCTTTCGAATCCGAAGTTCGCAAAAGAACTCGCCGCGAAATGCCGCGAACTTCGGATTCGGGACACTAGACCCTCGTTTGAAACCCGACCTTCGGTCCTCTCAACAGGCACCGACGGCCATTCTATCTTGTCCGTTACCTCGGACGAAATGGCAACCGATATGGCTAGAAACTCGTGCCGCCGCCGAACTTGAACTGCTGCACGCGGTCATACGCACCCTTGGTCAAGGGCACCGCGTAGTCGAAGCGGAGCGGACCGAACGGCGAGGCCCAGATCAAACCGACACCCACGGAGCTGCGAATTGCATTACCGGTGTCGTAAACCAATCCCGTACAGGTTCCAGCCGTCGCGATCGGTCTGACTGTCGACGGGAGACATCCTGAATTGCCGGGTGTCGTTATTTCATTAGTTTGAAGCCAGGTCGTCGGTCCCTTGTATTCACTCAGTCCACCGGCGTCGGCATACACGGCGCCCTTCAGGCCCGCTTCCTTCGGCAGGAACCAGAATGGCATCTGCAACTCAAATGACGTGCCCCAATACCTCGTGCCGCCGAGTGCGTCCTGCGTCGAAAACGGGTTGAGGTCGCGCGGGCCAATACCGTTGGGGGCGAAGCCGCGAACCAGGTTCGGGCCCATCTGGAACTGGTCAAGCATGCGAAGCTCATGGCTTCCGACCTGGTTGATCATGCCGCCCTGTACGTGAATGAGCCCGACGATGTCGAAAATGAATGGCGTGTAAAATTTGCCGTCGACCTGGCTCTTCAGGTAGCTGACGTCGCCGCCGACGCCGGCGAAGTCCTGCCGAAAGTCAATCAACAGACCGTCAGTCGGGTTCTTGTTGTTGTCGAGCGTGTTGTAGACCAGCGAATAGCCCAGCGCCGACGTGATCGCCGCGCCGTTGGCAAGCTCCTTGCGCACAGGCAAGGACGCCTCGCCGTCGGCATAGCACCCAAAGGGCGGATTGGTCAGCGGAATCCCGGTCGCATTCGAAAAAGCCGGCGACGGGTTGAACGCCGGATTCGGAGTGACGCCATCGGCCAGGAACCGGACGTTGTTACAGTTATCGAGAAATGAGGGCAGAGTGATTTCTTGCCGGTAGAGCGAGTAGCGCAGCTGCAATGAGAGATCTTCGCGCAACTGTAGGCCGATACGCGGACTGAAGCCGATCGTCTTGGTGCCGTAGGCGATAAAGCTGTTGGCCAGCTGCTGGCGGTAGTAGCCATCTATGCCCATCGCGATGCGATAGTCGAGCAGATACGGTTCGACGAAAGACAGCGAGAGGCCGCGCGCATACTGGCCATAGGTTACCGCGGCCTTGGCAAACAATCCCCTGCCCAAAAGGTTGCGTTCGGCAATGCTGACCTCGCCGAGAGCGCCGTCGGTGGTCGAATAGCCGCCCGACACCGAGAAATCGCCGGTCGATTTCTCCTCGAGGTCGACCACGAGGATCACGCGATCGCTTGAGGATCCAGGTTCGGCGTTGATCTTGACGGTCTTGAAATAATCGAGATTCTTCAGGCGCCGCTCGGCCCGGTCCACCAGCGCCCGGTTATAGGCGTCGCCTTCCGAAACATCGAACTCGCGCCGTATCACATAGTCACGGGTGCGGGTATTGCCGCGGATATTGATGCGCTCGATATAGGTTCGCGGCCCTTCGTCAATGGTGAACACCACCGACACGGTGTGGGCTTCGAAGTTGCGGTCGCCGCGCGGCCGCACGATCGCGAAGGCGAATCCCCGCCGCGAGGCCTCGATCTGCATTTCCTCGACGGATTTTTCGACTAACTCCACGTTGTAGAGAGCGCCGACGTTGACGCGCGAATTGGCACGCAGCACGTTGCCATCGAGGCTCGGAATGCTCGACTGGAAGTCGACCGAGCCGACACGATATTGCTGTCCTTCCTCGATCTTGAAGGTGACCAGAAACCCCTTGCGTTCGGGGTCATATTCGGTCAGCGCGGCCACGACCTGCACGTCGGCAAAGCCGTGTTTCAGATAGAAGCGGCGAATCAGGTCGCGGTCTGCTTCGACGCGGTCGGGATCGTAGACATCGGCGCCGCCGAGGAAGCTGAAGAGGTTGGATTCATGCGTTTTGATGACATCCCTCAGACGATAAGCGGAGTAGAAATTGTTGCCGACGAAGTCGATAGATTTGACGCCGGTTTTCTGCCCCTCCTCGATCCTGAAGATCAGATCGACGCGGTTGTTCGGCTGTTCGATGATTTCGGGGATGACATGAACGTCATAGCGTCCCGAGCGCCGATAGATTTCGGCGATGCGCAGGGCGTCCGACTGCACCATCGGCCGCGACAGGGTGCCGCGCGGTTTGGACTGCACCTCGGCTGAAAGCTGATCGTCCTTGACCTTCTTGTTGCCCTCGAAGGCGACGCGGCCGATCACAGGGTTTTCGACGACGGTCACGATCAAATGGCCGCCCGAACCCCGGCTGATCCTGACGTCCTGGAACAGGCCGGTCTCGATCAGCGTCTTCAGACCGTCATCGATGCGTGCGGTATCGAGCGTCCCGTTTGGTCCAGGCTTGAAATAGGAACGGATGGTCTCGACCTCGACGCGGCGGTTGCCGACGACCTCGATCGTGTTGACGGTCTGGGCGGCAGCGGAAGAAGACACGAGCATGGCCGCCAGTGAGGCGGCCACCGGCACAGCGAACAAGATCAGGGCGGCGATCAAAACCCCCCGGACTCGCATTCCAAACTTCATGCGCGACGCGCCCTCGTCATTCCAGTGCCCGACCGTACCCCCACGGCCCGGCAGATTCCCAACTGCTGCCCGCTTGTAGCCAATTCCGCGGGGGTGGCAAACCTCGCAACGCAGCTCAATTCCATTTTCATTCCAAGACGTTGCCGATGGGCAACGCCACAAAAAAGCCTTGTCACGATGCAGCAAGGTGCAGGATGTCGTTGTAGGTCGCAAACACCATCAACATCAGCACCAAACCGAGCCCGATTCGAAACCCCAGCTCCTGAGCGCGTTCTGAGAGGGGACGACCGCGGACGGCTTCGACCAGATAGAACAAAAGGTAACCACCATCGAGCAGTGGTACGGGGAAAAGGTTAAGAAGCCCGATTGAGATCGACAGCACCGCGGACAGGTGGATCAGGGCCGCCATCCCGATGGTGGCGACCTGTCCGGAAATCTGCGCGATCCGCAGCGGCCCACCGACCTGATCGGCCGCCTCACGCCCGGTGAACACGCCGCCGATATAGGCCAGCGTCCGGTCGATCACGAACCAGGTTTCCTTGACCCCGAGCCAAAGCGCCGTCAGCGGATCGACGCGCTCGGTCAGGACATCGCCTGCCGCGGTCTGGCGGGTGATGCCGAGCACGCCGAGCTTGTGGGTATTGCCAAACGCGTCCTTTACGACCCGCAGTTCGGGCGTTCCCTGCAGCTGGAGGGTGCCCTCTCCGCGCTTGACGGTGAACGTCAGGCGTTCACCGGCGCGGGTGCCGACGACGCGCTGCATGTCAGTGAAGCTGTCAATCTTGGCGCCGTCGATCGCAAGCACCGTGTCGCCCACCCGGAAGCCGGCGGCCGCCGCGGCGCTGTTTGCTTCAACCTTGTCGACGCGTGCCGTCGTGCTCGGCTTGCCGAAGAAGGTGAACAGGCACGTAAAGATCACGATCGCCAGCAAGAAATTCGCGATCGGGCCGGCGGCTACGATGGCAGCACGCGGTCCCACCTTCATGTGGTGGAAGCTGACCGCCCGCTCCTCTTCACTCATGTTGGCGAGGGTCTCGGGTGACGAGGTGGAGGCCTCGCTCTCGTCGCCAAAGAACTTGACATAGCCGCCCAGCGGGACCGCCGAGATCTTCCAGCGCGTGCCATGGCGGTCGTTGAAACCGACAAGTTCCGGTCCAAACCCGACCGAGAAGATCAACACTTTCACCCCGGCCCACCGCGCCACCAAAAAATGGCCGAGCTCATGGAAGAAAACGACAATGGTCAGGACGAACAGAAAGGGGATTGCGTAGCCGACGAGCCCGTGGCTCAACGTATTGAAACTGTGAAGAAAAAGCTCGGACATCCAATACCCCTAACTCAGAGCCCGAGGCTCTGTCCCAACCCTCTAGGATGCCTTTAAGGCAATTTGAGGCAAGAGGGTGGCAGCTTTGTTTCGTGCGCCATGGTCTACGGCGATTGCGTCATCGGCCGAGGTGAGAAGCGCCAGGTTCCCGGCGCGAGTCCAGGCCTCGATCGTTGCTTCCACAAGCCGGGCAATTGCGCCAAACCTGATCTTGCCGGCGATGAACGCCGCTACCGCCACTTCGTTCGCTGCATTGAATACAGTGGTTGCGCCACGACCCGTGCGCAGTGCCGCATAGGCCAGCCGCAGCGCCGGGAAGCGCTTGAAATCCGGCGCCTCGAAGGTGAGCTGGCCGATCGCCGCGAGATCGAGCCTTGCGGCCGGTCCCTTGATCCGATCGGGCCACCCCAGACAGTGCGCGATCGGCGTGCGCATGTCCGGACTGCCGAGTTGAGCAATGACCGAGCGATCGGAGAACTCGACCATGCTGTGCACGATCGATTGCGGATGTATGAGGACGTCGATTTCGTCCGCGGTCAAATCGAAGAGATAGGAGGCCTCGATCACCTCGAGCCCCTTGTTCATCATGGAGGCCGAATCGATCGTGATCTTCTGTCCCATGCTCCAGTTCGGATGCTTGAGCGCCTGCGCCAGCGTCGCCTGCTCGATATCGGCGGGCGCCCAGGTGCGGAACGGTCCACCGGAAGCGGTGATGATGACGCGGACCAGTTCCTCACGGTTGCCCGAACCAAGCGCCTGGAACAGCGCGTTGTGCTCTGAATCCGCAGGCAGGATGCAAGCACCGGCGCGAGCCGCGCGCTGCATGAAAAAATCGCCGGCGCAAACCAGGCATTCCTTGTTTGCCAGCGCAACCGTTGCGCCGCGATCCACCGCAGCCAGCGCAGGCTTCAAGCCGGCCGCCCCGCTGACTGCGGCCATGACCCAATCCGCCGGCCGCGCTGCGGCCTCGATGACGGCGCTCTCACCGGCGCCGCATTCGGTCCGCGTGCCGGCCAAAGCCTCCTTCAGTTCGGCCAATCGCGTGGGATCGGCGACCGCGACAAAGCGCGCATCGAATTCGCGGGCGAGCTTCGCCAGGCCCTGCACGTTGCTGTTTCCGGTCAGAGCCTCGACGCAATAGCGCTCGCGCGCACCGCGCAGCAAATCCATCGTGCTGTCACCGATGGATCCGGTTGCTCCAAGAACAGTGACGCTTCGCATAGCGGGCGAAATCGCCGCCTTGTTGCTACGCAATGGAACAGCACTCATTGTGTCACCAAACCACTCATTAGTGGCCTCACCAAACCATAAGTGCGCGCCCGACGCCATCCGCGCCAGAGCGTAAAAGGCCGAAAATCGCGGCCAATACAAGCGCCGCCACCAGGCTGTCGAGGCGGTCCATCAAACCGCCGTGGCCCGGAATCAGGTGGCTGGAGTCCTTGACCCCGAAACGCCGCTTGACCGCCGATTCAAGGAGATCGCCGAGTTGCCCGGCAACCGACAACATGGCCGCCAGACATAGAAGCGGAAGCGCCTTGCCGCGGCCAAAGGCGACAAAGGTGGCGGCCACCACGAGACTGAGGAAAAATCCGCCGATTGCGCCCGCCCAGGTCTTGTTTGGGCTGACCCGTGGCCACAATTTTGGTCCGCCGATGCCCCGTCCGGCGAAGTAACCCCCGATATCGGAAGCCCAGGCGACGAACAGAACAAAGACCAGCGCGTCAAACCCCTTCACGGGATCGGCGCGCACCGCGATCGCGGCCAATTGGGCACTCGACGCATAAAGAAACCCGCCGGCTGCCCAGCCGCGGCGTTCCGAGGCGAGCAAGATAACGCCGGCAAACCCGAGAACCCACGCCGCCAGGGCCGCTTCCGGCCTTTTGAGCCCCATCGATAGGCCGATCGCCGCTAGCGCGATCACACCCGTCGCAAGCACGCGCCTTGCGTGCGCCAGACCCACTACCTTCAGCCATTCGACGTAAAGGCCGATTACAGCCAGCGTCACAAGCGCGGTCCACCACCATCCGCCGGCATAGGCAGTCCCGAGCGCAAGCGGCACAAGCACCGCAGCCGCCGCGACGCGAGCCACAAGATTTCGCGAAGTTTGCTCGGCTATTGCCGTGGCTGCGGCTTCCTGCTCGCTCACGATGCGGTTTTCGCCGCCAGGCCGCCAAACCGGCGCTCGCGCCTCGCATATTCGGCAATCGCGTTTTCGAGCGCGGTCCTGTCGAAATCCGGCCAGTGCATGGGCACGAAAACAAGTTCGCTATAGGCGGCCTGCCACATCAGGAAGTTGGAAAGGCGCTGCTCGCCGCTGGTGCGGATGATCAGGTCCGGATCGGGAATGTCTGATACATCGAGGTACTGCCCGAGCGTATCGGCATCGATCGAAGCTGGATCGCGCTTTCCCTCGGCTACCTCGCGCGCAAGGCGGCTCGCCGCGCGCGCGATCTCCTGCCGCGATCCGTAGTTGAAGGCAACAATCAGGTTCATGCGCGCGTTTTCGCGTGTCAATTCCTCCGCTTCGCTCAGGAGCGCGCAGATGTCGGGCTCAAGACCCGCCCGCTCACCGATGATGCGTACTCTCACCCCATCGCGATGCAGCGTTGCGAGGTCGTTGCGGATGAATCGGCGCAGCAAGCCGAAGAGGTCACCGATTTCGCTCGCCGGCCGCGACCAGTTTTCCGAGCTGAAGGAGAAGATCGTCAGATAGAGGATGCCAAGTTCGTGCGCTGCCTCGACGATGCGACGCAACGCCTCGACACCCCGCCGATGACCCTCCGCGCGCGGCAGTCCCCGCGCCGCCGCCCAGCGACCGTTGCCGTCCATGATGACGGCAACATGCCTTGGACTTTCGGGCCGATCATGATGTTGCGAGGCGGGCACCGCGGCGTTCGACATCGCTCGATCCCTCAAACCGTGAGGATTTCCTTTTCCTTGGTCGCAAGCATCTGATCGATTTCGGAGATCACACCGTCTGTCGCCTTCTGCACCTCATTGGCCATGCGCTCCTGATCGTCTTCGGAAATCTCGTGGTTCTTTTCGAGCTTCTTGGCGGCATCGAGGCCGTCGCGCCGTACGTGGCGGACTGCCACTCGCGCCGATTCGGCATATTTGTGCGCAACCTTGACCAACTCCTTGCGACGCTCCTGATTGAGTTCCGGGATCCGCAGACGAAGCACTTGTCCTTCCGTGGCCGGCGACAGGCCGAGGTTGGAATCGATAATGGCCTTCTCCACGGCCTTGACCATCGACTTGTCCCAGACCTGCACCGAGATCAGCCGCGGCTCCGGCACGCTGATCGTCGCAAGCTGGTTCAGCGGCATGTGCGTGCCATAGGCATCGACCTGCACTGGTTCGAGCATGGATGCGGAGGCGCGTCCGGTGCGCAGGCCGCCGAGTTCATGCTTGAGCGCCTGGGTCGCGCCGTGCATACGGCGCTTCAATTCGTTGATGTCGAACTTGCCCGTGGACATGGCGCTTTCCTCCTCTGCAAATCATGCTCTTGCCGAAGCGATCGATCAGGCCGGCCTCTCAGCCGGCGACGACCGTTCCGCGGCCGGTTCCGCACAGGATCGCGCCGATCGAACCGGGCTCGGCTATGGAAAACACGATGATAGGCAGCGACGTCTCGCGGGCAAGCGCGAATGCGGTCGCGTCCATCACCTTGTAGCCACCTTCAATCGCCTGCGCATGCGTCAGACGGTCAAACCGCTTGGCGGAGGGGTTCTTCTTCGGATCGGCGCTGTAGACGCCATCGACGTTGGTGGCTTTCAGCACCGCCTCGGCGCCGATTTCCGCCGCCCGCAGCACGGCTGTCGTATCGGTCGTGAAGAATGGATTGCCGGTGCCGCCGCCCAGCAGCACGATGCGCCCTTGAGCGAGATAATTGTGCGCCGCAGCACGGGTGAACAGCTCGCAAATCTCGGGCATCACAAAGGCCGACAGCGTACAAACACGCGCGCCCATCCGTTCCAGGGCTGCCTCGAGCGCCAGGCAGTTCATCACTGTCGCGAGCATGCCCATGGTATCCCCGGTCGGCCTGGACACGCCGCGGGAAGAAACCTGCACGCCGCGAACGATATTGCCGCCGCCGACGACGACGGCGATCTCGGCACCGAGCTTCTGGGCCGCCATCAAGTCGGCTGCGGTCCGATCGACGGTCGGCTGGTCGATGCCGAAGGGCTGGCTGCCGGCGAGATATTCGCCGGACAGTTTGATCACGACGCGACGATAGACCGGCTCAGCCATGAGACAATTGCCTTCTCCTCCGCGCGGCAGGCCACGGTTGCGCGGAAAATCGCAACGGTTACTTCGTGCCGCTTGCGGCTTTGACCTCCGCGGCAAAATCGGTCTCCTGCCGCTCGATTCCCTCACCGAGAGCATAGCGCACAAATCCGGCAATCCTCACCGGCGCGCCGACTTTACCCTCAGCTTCCTTGACCGCCTGGGCGACCGATTTGCCGCTGTCATGGACGAAGGCCTGCTCCAGCAGGCAGACTTCCTTGTAGTAAGTCTTGAGCCCGGACTCGACGATTTTTTCAATGACGTTTTCGGGCTTGCCCTGCTGGCGATATTTGTCCGCCAGCACGTCCCTTTCCCGCTTGACGAGCTGCGGATCAAGGCCTGCGGGATCGAGCGCGAGCGGATTGGCGGCCGCGACATGCATCGCCAGTTGCCGTCCGAGTTGAGCGAGCTCGTCGGTTTTACCGGTGGACTCAAGCGCAACGATCACGCCGATTTTGCCGGCCCCGTCGATGACGGCATTGTGCACATAGCTCGATACCACGCCCTTGCCGACCTCAAGCGATGTCGCCCGGCGCAGCGTCATGTTCTCGCCGATGGTGGCGATCGCGTCGGCGATTGCGGTTTCCACCGTCACGTTGCCGACGTTCCTCGCCTTGATCTTTTCGACATCGGCACCGACATCGAGCGCAACTTGCGCAATCATCTTGACGAGGCCCTGGAACTGCTCGTTGCGCGCGACGAAATCAGTCTCCGAGTT
>Ga0306922_10005455_pt1 | contig 12153 bp, 15 predicted proteins | sample sta12Cox44000082_FD_203758 | JGI IMG/M metagenome (GOLD analysis project Ga0306922, IMG submission 203758) | Lab enrichment of tropical soil microbial communities from Luquillo Experimental Forest, Puerto Rico - statoxic.12C.oxic.44.000.082 (v2)... | ecosystem: Environmental > Terrestrial >... | reverse complement strand
GAATCCCGGAACGTAGGGCATGGCCAGTGTGGGATCGAGGATACCACGATAGGCGATCAGTAGAGCGCTACATCAAACAGGGGTGTGCGTGACGGAGGAATCCTCGATCCTGCTGGCTCGGAGAAAGAAGCCTGCGAATTCTGCGCCAGGGTCGGCAGATATATCAGAACTTCTGCACCAGAGAGGCTGTGGGGTGATTCGCCCCACAGGCACTTGTTCAGGTACCTATACGTCAGCAAGAAGGACTGAGTGAATCAATCCGGCATAGCCTTCGGCTCGGAAGACCTGCAACTCCGAGAGCGTTTGCAGAAGATGACCGACGAGCAGCTTGTGAAGTTCGGCAAGGCCTCACGCAGCCTTCGAAATTCCGAGAACCCAGCGTTCCGGGTCCAGTGGGAGCAGGCGCATGCCGATGGCGGCGAAGGCATCCGATGGAAGGGAATTGAAGTTCGGTCCAACTTCGGTCCATCTGAGGAGTGGAAATTCAGGCGGCTTCTCGGTGTAAGCGACACCAACGAAGCCATATCAGATGTTTAGGATGCGCTGCTCGTAAGGCAGGCGCTCTAACCAACTGAGCTAACCGCCCACATTCTTTCTCCTTTTATTTTAGCTACTTACCGACGTTTGTGCAGCTCCTTTCTGTGATTTGACTCGACCATAGCAAATAACCAGGACGCGACCCCGCCTTGACGTTGGATTTGTCCACATCGACTTCGATTTCGTGTTAACCCTCGGCGCTCGACCCGGTGCGGACGGAATCTCTATCTACGCTTGTGGGGTAGGTCGGGCGACATGACGGAGAAGATCAGGTAGTCGAGCAGTAGGACGACGGGAAGCACAGCCGCGCAAACAACCGTGAACCAAAGCGGCTGTGACTGTTTTGGCGGATGGCCGATCCAACGCAGAAATGGGTCACCGATCAGACCATTAAATAGTCCAAGAAGTGCAAGCAGGCCCATGAAGTTCAAGACGCCGCCTACCCAGCCTCCTTCGGCATGGTAGGTGAACTCGCTGGCAAGTCTCAGCCTTTTAGCCAACCCGATGTGCTGTTGGTTGATCATCACTTCGTGGATCATACCACTACGATTAGAGGGTGTTCATTAATCATGGTTTCTGAACGCCCAGCGAGGTCGGAAGTGGGACAGCAAACGCTGGGGCTAGAGGCTGGCTTGAATCGGGGATTTCTGAACAGTCTCGGGGACCTTGCCGACCGAGATGCCAAGCTCCCGGGCTATCGAACGAATCCTGGCACCAAGCACGCATACCCAGAACTGTTGCTCACCCCTGACAAGAAGACGGCGGCGGGCAATATTGTCAGCCGTCTGACCTCACAAAACTCTGGCTCCGGCTTGCCTTCAGCCTGTCCAACTATTACCCTCCTGATTCATGCGTAACCCTCTGGCTCCCGGCGTGTACATCGAAGAGGTCCCCTTCCCATTTGATCGAAGGAGTGTCCACCAGCATCACGGGCTTCGTCGCCGTCACCGGGCGTGGGCCGCTTCTGGGGCCGCTATTTTAGCTTTGCCGATTTCCTGCGCGTCGCGCCTCCCAATCTCGGCGTGAATCTTCCTCTCGCTGTGTCTGGATTTTTCGAGAACGGCGGCCAGCAATGTTTCATCTCGCAAATTGCCCCCAACGATCCCCTCGAATCGGGTCTCGCTGCTTTGGATCAGCAAGTCGTTTCCATCGTCTGCTGCCCGGACGATCCAACCATTCCGAACGCGGCGGCAATCATGGCCGCCCATTGCGAGAAGCGCAAAGACCGCATCTGCATCCTTCAAACGCCTCAGGCCGTCGTGCCGGTGGCAACGCTTCAACCGCCGGTGCATTCCTCCTACCCGGTCTTTTACTACCCTTGGATCACCGTTCTTTCCCTCAACCGTACTAGCTCGGTCACCATTCCTCCCTGTGGCTATCTCGCCGGAGTATACGCGGAAACGGACAATACGCGCAGTGTCTGGACCGAACCCAACAACGTGCCGCTGCTGGGAGCCACTGCTCTTTCTCAAAATCTCACTCCGGCGGAGGTGACCGCGCTGAATGCTCTCGGCGTTGACGTCATCCAAACGATTCCCGCTCGCGGAATGACGGTGACCGGCAACCGCACCACCAGCCCGGACCCCAACTATCAATTCATTGCTGTCCGCCGCCTCATGATTTTCGTTGAGCAGTCCATTTCCCGCGGCACGCAATGGGCCGTCTTGGAGCCCAATAGTCCGGCTCTCTGGGTAGCTGTTTCTTCCTCGATCCAGAATTTCCTTACTGGCGTTTGGAGAATGGGCGGCCTCAAAGGCGCCACTCAGCCGGAAGCTTTCTTTGTCCGCTGCGATTTGACCACCACGACGCAAAACGACATCAACAATGGACGCCTGATTCTTATCGTCGGTGTTGCTCCGCTCCAGCCCGAGGAGTTTATTTTTCTTAAGATCACCATCCAGACGTAGCGCCCAGCTCTCCGGGGCCATGATCGATCAGGGTTGCTCTCGTAGTTAGGGATGCAATGAACGAGAACTTCAATCACGATCTGAAGAACCTGTTCAAGGGGGCGACGGTCGTGGCTTCCCTCAAACCGGGCCAGTTCGCGGAGTTCTATACGGCATTGCTGGCCAAAGGCATGCGGCCGCAGATGGCACGAGTGACCTTGGCCCGGAAGGGGTAGTGGTGCATCGTTTTCGCGACTTCCAGTCATCTGGTACATTCAAGTTCTTAAACAAGCGTCTCGTTTCCGAGGCACTTCCTGCTGCGCGGCACCTTCCGCGGGCGTATAGATAATTCTTGTTCCCTTTACGCGAGCCCAAGGAGTCAACACATGAGGTCGCGTCCGCTTCAAGGATACGATCTCCTCGACGCCATACCCATGTGCCAAAAGGGCATCAGCAATCAAAGAGCGATGGCATCGCCAGGGAACCGCCTCGGCGCACATAATGGCGGTCTGCTTAGTTTTGGCAATTTTCATCAACTTGCGCAGGCCAGCAGCAAACTTGCGATTTTGCATGTAGTCGGCAAAGCCGCGAAAGCTGGCGTTGCGCCAAGCGGTGTTTGGTCTGTGATTAGTTGCGCGTCCTACTGGCCAGCATGGGCTCGAACCTGTGATATGCCCCAGCCCACGCGTACGTGTCCACATACTCCTGAGAGCTTGAAATTTTGCCGTCGCGAATTCCGAATGCGTGTGCCCAGTCGCTCTCATAAAATTGCCCGTTCGACTTTATGCGCCAGCGGTAATGTCCTAGTGCGATCACCTTGTCTCCCTGGGCCACGAACTCTCGGACATCAAACTGTTCTGCATCTTGCATCTCCGAAAGTTTCGCGAGGATCTGCATGACCTGCCTCGCGCCCTCGCGCTGCCCGACCAGCGGGATAATGTGTTTTGGGGCCGGGTACAAACCAGCGCACATCGCCAACAAGTGTATTCAACAGGCTGGTGAAATCTCCTCGCTGGAGCGCTCGTAAAATTCCTGCACCAACGCCAAATTTTGTTGCTCGCTCATCGGTCGCTCCTTTCATGTTTCCAGGGCGCGCCGCTGAAGAATGTTCGCAAGTAACCGCATCAGGAGCGGCGAAATGAGGCCTGTCCATCCGGTCTGATGGCTTGCTCCACTATGGGACCGCTGGAACGTTGACAGCAAACGACCCGAGGCCGCTATCCCAAGCGGTTGAGGCCATCAGTTAAGAGTTCACGAACTCTTGTTATTTTGAGGAGTTTTCCCCTAGGGTGGAGGGTAACTCCACAGGCTTGCCATGGGGCGTGTGCCGGTAGGCTTCGGCCCATGCTTCTTTCCTGGCAAGCATCGCAGACGGATCAGAGAGTCCCTTGGCCGCCACTAACTGCTCGAGCGCAGCGAGCCAGTGTTCATAATAGTGCGAGCCATCATCAGGCTCACCGCGGCTGGCGGCCACTTTCAATTCATAGGCAAGCGCGGTCGCCCACTCTTTCCAAGTGAAGTGCCCGTGCTCTGAGAGCTTCACTGCTAGAGCAAAGGCCTGCGCCTGCCAGGGCTCAGCGAATACCGGTCCGCCTTCATCGCGAGGAAGGCGTGGCAGCGCGGCGAGTTTCTCCGGTTGCGCGGAATTAGGCTGGCTCAAGATAGTCGTCCCACAAATCTACGTACACAGAATCTTTCTCCCTCGCCTGGGCGCCCCACAACTCGCGCCCAGCAAAGCATACCGAATAAACGTGCTGCGGGCGCTCACCGAGGAAATGAGCATTGGTGTCCGGGAAAACAAAAACACCATGGTCACGGTTGATGGTCCGGATCGTCCTCGCGCGTAACGCGGCAGCCTCGTGTGTCCCACTGGATGCATGTTGTGCGTGCGTACCCGCTGCCCGACCTTAAACCGGGCAGGCACATCCACGTTCCGCTTCGCAGGCAAACCCGTTGCAATTCGGGCCAACGCTTGGTTCGGGTTCGCCGCCGGAACGGCTTTGGCGGAGCCCGCTGCAGGCGTTGCGCTCTCGATTTCGTCGCGCGTCGCCAGTCCACTTTTTACAATCAGTTCGACCAGTCCCGAGACCCATCTTTCGTAATAGGTCATCCGCAAATATTCGGCCGGCGGAATCATTTCCCGAGCATGGCGCGAAGCGTCAATATTCCACTTCCGCCACGCCCCCATGGCCAGATTCATTGCGAAGATGCGCCCTTCCCATTCGTCGTGAAACACCGGCTCGTTCCGTTCCTCAACGATCGGGCCCATGCCGTGCATACCGCCCATGTCGTGTACACTGTTCATGCCGCACTCACCACCTTCGACAAGGAAACCTTCCCCACACCTACCATCGCGTCGCGTGTAACGAGCGCCGCTAGCGCTTCCTCGTTCATCCCCTCCGTCCCCGCCGGCCTCTCCGGTAGCACCAGGTAACGCACTTCCGCAGTACTATCCCACACGCGCACTTCCACGTCTTCCGGTAACTCGAGTCCAAACTCGCGTAGCACGCCGCGCGGATCAAGGACTGCGCGAGAACGATACGGCGCCGACTTGTACCACACCGGCGGGAGCCCCAGGACCGGCCACGGATAGCAGGAGCATAGCGTGCAAACCACCAAGTTATGCACTTTTGTCGAATTCTCGACTACCACCACGTGTTCACCCTGGAACCCGCCGTAGCCCATTTCTGCAATTGCGGCATCGGCATTGGTCAGTAGCCGTTGCTTGTACGCGGGATCGGACCACGCCCGCGCCACGACTCGTGCGCCATTTCGCGGACCGATCTTGTGTTCGTAGGCGTCCACCAACGCATCCAACGCCGCGCGATCCACCAGCCCCTTTTCTACCAGCAAAGATTCCAATGCCTTCACTCGCAGCGCAGGGTCTGAGGGAACCGCTTGGTGGTCGTGCTCATGCTGCTGCCTGTGGGGCAAATCTGGGCTCATCGCCGCTCCTGCAGTCGGTGCCGCTGGCTTCAAGAATCCAGACGGGTTGTAGCGATCAAATTTACCTCATCTGCGAGGGAGTGAGGAGGTGTCCAATCACAGTTCTGCGAACTCGGCGGCGTCAACCAGCCCAGGCCAATTGTGCCTTCTGAAAATCTCGAATGTCTGAGCATGTGAGGCTATCCTTCCTTCATACTTCGCCGATTATTGCCGCAAAAGCCTCAAGGACGCACTTCGATCCGTAATGCGGCCTCACAGTATCTTCCTGATCTTGAAGTCGGACGGAGTTTTCGCGAAGCACAGGTGCCGGGGACGCGTTGCTTAGCAAAATTGACTTGCTAGGGGTCCCGCATTCGTTCTACGGCGTCGGCTCTTGAGTCATCACCGCTCCACCCATGGAAGCAAGCACCGCGGTGACCTTGACTACTTGGTGGGTTCGGTTGGCAATCCAAAAAGTCTTTTTGTCCGAGCCTCCATCCGCGGGGGAGATCTCGACCCGAAGCGTATCGAATGTCCCGGCAGGCACCGTGATTTGTTCACTTCCTGTAACGGCAAGCTGAAACAATCTCACTTTCTGGGCCTGTACATCGAAATTGCGAAATGCCGTGCTGTAACCCTCTGCAAGCGGCAGACAGGCGATGACCTGCCCCGCACCGGCAGCATCCGCAAACAGTGGTCCACCCCAATCGACCGCTATCGGCCGGTCTTGCCCGTTCATGCTCATCTTGCCCGACGCCTTGTTCCCGGCAAAATCGAGATCGACGGCGAAGGGCCCTTGCTTGACGCTTCTCTTCAGCAGAACGAGGCTTCCCTTTTCGAGCGTCGCCGTATCTGTGGCGGTGCCCTGCGGCGTGGCCACCTGATCAGTAGCAGTCCACGAGTTGGTGCCGTCTTGGATCGCCGTAGAAGTCTTCATGTTCATTTGCTGACCGCCTGCCTCAATCTTCACCTGATAGTTGTACGTGCCCGCGTGCAGATCAATGGCCGGCTTTGGGGCTCCTACAGTCGTCGAATCGCGTCTCTTGGCAAGGACCACGGTTTTCGGATCCACCGTGATGTCCTTCAGCCGCGCAAGCTCTTCCGCTGTGCCGCCCTCTTGGTACCTTCCTCCCAGGTGCTGCGCAAGGAACTTCTCCGATTCCATGAACAGTGCCAGGTTGTTGACGGGCCGGGCGAAACCATGCCCTTCATCGGGAGCAAGGATGTACACCACTGGGAAGCCGCGGTCGCGTAACGCAATTACGATTTGTTCGGCCTCGCGCCGGTTTACCCGGGGATCGTTGGACCCTTGCGTCACCAACAGTGGCGTTTTGATTTTGTCTGCGGAATTCAGCGGCGATTGTTCCGTCAGTAGCGCTTTACCTTGGGGTGTATTCGGGTCGCCCATGCGCGCGTAAAACAACTTGCGAATGGACTCCCAATACGGAGGTATCGAGTCCAGCAGCGTAATTAAATTCGACGGCCCGACGATGTCCACCGCCGCCGCGTACAAGTCCGGAGTGAATGTGACACCTGCCAGAGTGGCATAGCCGCCATACGAACCGCCGAGAATACCAACGTGCTTGGGATCCGCGATGCCTTCGGAAACCAGGTACTTCACGCCCCAGGTCAAATCGTCCTGCATCTTGCGGCCCCACTGCAGGTTGCCCGCATCCAAAAATTTCCTTCCATAGCCCGTCGAGTCGCGGAAGTTGGGCATGAGCACCGCGTAGCCCCGGTTGGCAAAGAACTGCGCCAGTGGGTTGTATCCCCATTGGTCGCGGCCCCAGGGACCACCGTGGGGAATGATCAGCGCGGGCAGATTCTTCGCCGGGAGCCCCTTCGGAAGCGTGAGATACCCAGGGATTTCCAGACCGTCGGAAGACTTGTAGGTGACGGACTTCATCTGCGCAAGGTCCGCGCGCGGGAGTTTCTCCCAGATTTTGAATTGTGGCGTCAGTGTGTGTGTCTTGCGGTCGAACAACAATGTCTGGCCCGGCTCAGTGTCGCTCACTGCCGTTACGAGCCACGACTGCTCGTCTTTAGTGCGGGAAACCACTTTGATTTCCTGGTCCGGAAAATGCTGCTCGATCCAATGGACGTCCGCGCCGAACGCCTGGTCTTTGTAGTAGGTCTTCACGCGATCGGCGAAGTACCACGTTTCCACCAGTTCATCCGTCGCTTCAGAGAACAGCGCTCCGCCGAAATCGTTCTTGCCCAGCGGGTCCGATTCCACCATTTCTGTCTTGCCTGTCTGCGGATCGAACAGCACCAGTGAGATCAGTTCAGCATCCTTGTTGGTTTCCATATACAAACGCTGATCCCCCGGCTGAAAGTGCGTTGGCCTGCAGCTTTCAAAGACGGAGCAGGAATAGACCTTCTTGAATCCATCCGCAGCGACTCGCAGCATCTCCTTGTCACCGTTTTCCGCGCTGCGCGTCGCCAGACGCAGTTGGCCCTGCAGATCGAACACCCAGTCGGTAATTCGCTCGGTATTTTTGCGGATCAGCGTCTTTTCTCCCGTGGAAATTTTCAGCTTATAAAGGTCGTGCCAGGCCTTATCACGGTCGTTCAGCCCAATATAGACGATATCCGGATCGCTCTTTGGCACCTCGTACAAAAGCACCCGCACGCCCTTTAGGCCGGTCAGATCGCGCGAAGGCGGCGCATCCGCGCCCGGACCGGGTTTGGCCGCAGGATCTACCGCGTAGACATTGAAGTTCTCATCGCCGTCATTGTCCTTGGCGTAGATAATGTACCTACTGTTCCGCGTCCAGAGGTATCCGGCGATGGGTCGTTTGGTCTCGGTGGTAAGGAGCCGGGCGGCGCTGAATGGCTCACCCACAGCCTTCACATAAACATTCCGCGTGTCTTTCCAGGGTTTCAAAAAAGCAATGTAATTGCCGTCCGGAGAAAGCTGGGCAGCCGCAACTTCTGGGTTGCCGAAAATTATGTCACGGTCGATCAGCGGCGGCGGACCGCCACCTTGCGCGGCAGCTACGGATGCGGCTAGGAAAACAGACGCAAAGCTAAAGGAGAGTCTCATGGGCGGCAGTTCCTTTTCGCGGCGGCTGGAACCGGCGGGCAGCGCCATTCTCCTCCAGACTGGTCGGAGGCACAAGCGAGCCTCGAGACACTCGAGACACTGCGCAATCTGCCTCAAGGGAAGCCGGAGATGCTGAACCGCGCTTCGTGGTTGCGCGAATTAGGAAGCGGGAGCGCTCAGGGTCATGCCCTGGCCTTCAAAGAACGACTGTTTTGTGTATGCGCAAAGTGAAGACAGATCGGCAGAAATAAAAGTTCGTTCGATTGGTCTCTATCCGGCAGCGTTTTTAGATACTTGTTGGCGCGAAGATCCATCGCCACGACTACGTCGAATCGTTGACCTCCAGGTCTCTCGATGTAGAACTCGGAAATCCGCGCCTCGATCTGAGAAATAGCCTGGCCCTGCGTCAGTGTCCAATGAGTTCCGTCTGGGTTGAGCCCACAAATCGCGTGGATGAGCTCATGGCCCGGTCGGTCAGTCGTGACGATGTTTCGTATGCGGAGGTGTCGAGCCATTGTGCTTTCCTCACGATTGCGAAGCCCCAATTGGTCGCTGGTCCGTTTTCTGGCACAAGCTTTGCAGCAGGGCATGAACGTCAAATCCCAACAAACCTAATTACAAGCCAAATAACTTCCCGTGAAGACAGTCGTCTTTTCGAATTGTCGAATCGCATTGAACGGCGCAAGCCCCACAGGCCTCCACACTCCCACCCCACGACTTGCATTGGACGAGATAATTCCGCGCTTTGATTTGGTCCTCGCTTGCGCCTTCACAGGGATAGGGACGGGAAGCCGATGCTTCATACCTCCCGCGAGTGACGCAGCGAGATGTCCGAATGTACCCGTGGGCCTTCCGCCTATCATGGCAATCACGCCTTGCCCCACGGGGACCTGGAGCAGCTTGGAGAGCGTTAGTATATGCTGATGGCCGGAAAGAGCAAGTAGTTATTCGTTTTGTTTCGGCCTGATTTTCTCGCTCAAAGCGCTTTCCCACTCACCCGGACTTCATACGCCTTGAGTGGATTTCATTTGCCTTTGTTTCACGCTGTTGCCGGACGAGACCCTTTGGCTAGATGCGGTATCGGCCGAGCTGTGTGAGCAGGTAAAGCGGAACAGAAGAATCAGGAGAGCCACGATCGCTACAGGCTCGACAAAGGCATCCAGGGAACTCATTTCCAAATCAGCCGAAATAGGGGCAATCCCGAAGTTATCGACTCTCAGTTTCCTGTTTGCCGACCAACCGCTGCGAAAAGCCTCTAGCCAACAATCGCCGTGAGTTGAAGGACCTTTGCTCCTAGATCCTGATCCCCTTCGATCTGAATCTGCACGCAGGCGGACTGACGAGCAATACCTTTGGTGAAAACGCGCCACGCCAATTCTTGTGGAATGGTCACGCGCGAGGCGAATTCCGCCATGCAATCTCTCACCAGCTGCCAGCCTGTCGCTCGCTTCAACAGATACCATTGCCCTCCGCATTCCCCACTAATCTCAAGCAGGACCAAGGCCCCCAAGGGTGCAGCAACATCCCGATAAACATGGGGCAGTCCTCGCACAAAACAATCGAGAACAGGATGATATAACTCTGGTATCAAGATCCCTGGCCGATTTGTTGCCAAGCGAATTTGTTGCTGATGGTGCCAGCGCTCTGTCAGCTCGCGGGCCGTGTCGAACCAATTCAACGATTCTTGTTCTCCCGCCCAGCTCACATTGAACGCCGCAAGCGGATCTAAAGATTCGTGAAATAACGCACTTTGTTCGCAGGCTCCTTTCATGAGATCGATAAGAATCGGTGGGCTTAAACGGCGATAAACGGTGACCCCTTCTTGATTCAGACGATTCAGCAGCGCAATCACGTCGTGTTGAGAGTGCGTGCGCGCGGTATCCACATAGCACAGATCGCGAACCATAGAGAGTTTTCGCAGAACCGTGTCCAAGAGGTGCGCTGCTACATCTCGGACTTTCCAGCGCGGTGCTACCGTCTGAAGATTCCATTCTGCATCGGTTAGCGAACCCAAAAGACCGATGAGCTTTTCGTCTACTCTGCGTAGCAGGTGGGCGCACAGGATTGGAGGAACTTCGTCATGCATAACGCCTTCCACCTTAGCACGGTGTCCGGACAGTTCCCGACACTTCTCCGCAGCCTGTTTGAAAGGGGTTTTTCTCAGACAATACACGCGTGGGCGACTTGACCGAGGAACGAAAAAGAGCTACAGGCTCGCGAAAAACAAGAAGATACATATTTTTATGTCGGCAAGCTCCTGAAAACGCAGGGGCATGCAAATTTTACGCGAGCTAGTACGAAACCATTCAGCGAAAGACTCTCAAACCAATCGAGTAAATTGCTAAACGACGATACGTTTACGAAATTCTTACAACCTGGCACTCCAACTGCTTTGACAGGAGCGTCCCCATCTTTTGGGCGTCTTTATTTTTTGGGCCTCTGTTAGTTTTTCTGACTGCTGCTTGCGGCCGAGGACGCCATCAGCCGAACAGCCTAGTGCTTTCCATTGAATGCTCGAAATGTGCAGAAAGGAGTTCGGGCTAAATCTATGCAACCTGACCAGAATTCTTTCCTCGAAGGCGAGGCGCTGCGCCTAGCCCAGCAAGGCAATGCCGCCGCTTTTGAATTTCTCTATCGCCTATATCGTGATCGAGTCTATGTCCTCTGCCTCCGCATGGTGAAAAATCCGGTTCAAGCCGAGGATTTGACGCAAGAAACCTTTCTCGCCGTGCTTCGTGGAATCCGCGAGTTCCGCGGTCAGTCCGCTTTCACGACCTGGCTGCATCAGGTTACCCGCAACACCGTGCTCATGTCTCTTCGCAAGAAAAAGCTCAAGGAAACGTCGCTTGAGGAAATCATGGGCAGTGATAGCGAGAGTAGCGGCCCGCCCTTGGAATTGGGTACACGCGATCGCCATCTTGAGGCCACGGCTGATCGCATGATTCTTCATCACGCAGTTTCAAAATTGTCCCGAGGCTTTCGAAAGGCCCTGCTTCTTCATGACGTTCACGGTTATGAACACAAGGAAGTCGCTGCCATATTGGGTTGTGCCCCCGGCACTTCGAAGTCTCAATTGCACAAAGCCCGTGTTCGCGTCCGCGAAATTCTCAACAAGTTTTTCAAAAGATACAGGTATAACGGCAATCGCTCGCACGTGGGCTCCGCGGGCAAAGCCGCTAGCCCTCCGCCGGCACAAAACGATAAGTTGCCTTGCGATGGCGAGCGCAAGTCTAAGCCGGACAACGCTCCTCGAAAACGCGGGCGCGCCATCCCGAGCTGGTGCGAACCGCTGGATGACAAAGCAGCCAGCCCGAGCAAATGATTGTTGCACCTCGGCCAGCCTTGACATCCTTCACGCTCCCCGAACTGGTCACTCGTTCGTACCGATTATTTCGAACCGATCACCATCCGATCGCTCAAGCAGGAGGGTTTCATGTGCGCGACGACAACGGTCCTTTGCCCCTCGTTACATAGCCCGGAGGTCATGCAGTTTTTCGCTCGAAAATTATCGGCCAGGAAGAGGGTCTTCAGGCTCTTGTCGACTTATATCAGGTACTGTGCGCGGGTCTGAGCTCCCCTGGTCGGCCGCTGGGCAGCCTTCTCTTTCTCGGCCCCACCGGTACGGGAAAAACCCGCCTCGTCGAGGCGGCCGCCGAAATTTTGTTTGAAAATCCGCGTGCCATGCTGAAGGTGGACTGTGCAGAGTTCCAACATTCTCACGAAATTGCCAAGTTAGTCGGCTCGCCTCCAGGGTACCTG
>Ga0306922_10005451_pt1 | contig 12155 bp, 6 predicted proteins | sample sta12Cox44000082_FD_203758 | JGI IMG/M metagenome (GOLD analysis project Ga0306922, IMG submission 203758) | Lab enrichment of tropical soil microbial communities from Luquillo Experimental Forest, Puerto Rico - statoxic.12C.oxic.44.000.082 (v2)... | ecosystem: Environmental > Terrestrial > Soil... | reverse complement strand
TCGATCATCTCGGATGAAAAGGCTGAGCTCTCTGCGTCGATGAACTCGCCTTCAAATTCCTGCGCGAACAACATCGGCCCCAATTTCTGGCGCATCTTTTCGAGAAACTCGGCGCCGATCCGCGGGCATTCGCGGCCGATGATCTTGATCCGCTCGACCCCAACGCCATGCTGCCAGTTTTCGTAGAAATGCCCGCGTTTGCCATTGGGCGAGGACATCTCGATCAGCCGACCTTTTGAGACGGCGAGCATCGGGTCGAGCGCCGCCTGCATTGCATCGCTCACAAAGGCGGCTTCATCTTTGATGATCAGCTTGGGGGCGGAGTAGCCACGCAGCGTGTCGGGGTCGCCGGGCAGCGAGACGAGGCGCGCCCCGTTCGCCAGCGCGCAGCAGCTTTTGTTGTCCTCTTCAAGCACCTCAGCCGGCTCGAGATCCTTGAGGAAGCCGATGACCTTTGCGAAGAGCTCTTTGGATTGGCGCAGGCTCGGGCTGACGAGCAGGATCAAACCGGGATCGTACAGCGCGGTGTGGAGTGCGACGGCGGCTGTCGTCGTCGACTTGCCCGATTGCCGGCAGCAATTGAGCAGGATCCATGGCGCGCACGAGCGGAGGAGTCGTGCCTGCCAAAGGTCGGGCTCAAATTTGAGCCGATCCTGCACAAACGCGACCGGATCGAGCGCATGCGCGAGATCGAGAGCAAGATCAAGCGGCATGCTCGCTCTCAACGGGAAGCGCTTCGATGATCTTTTCCGGCGACGCACCCATCTCGGTGGCCGCCTGCAACCCCGCCTGGCGGAAAACCGCAGCGACTTCCGCTCGCGCCTCGGGATATCGCGCGAGCACCCGTATCAGCTCTGTGCGCAACCGCTGAAAATCGGGCGACAGAAGAATGTTGGTAATGTTGGTGCTTGCATGTGGCACCAGCTCCCCAGTGAGCTTCGCGATGAGTGCGAGATTTTCGTGCAGACGGAGCGCCGCGGCGGCCTTGCTGTCGCCAGTGTCGACGGCGACGAGGTATAGGCTGAACAGCGGGCCGCGGATCGCCTTTAAGGCCTCGGTCACGCAAGCGACTTCCTCCAGCAGGATGCGCCGCGTATCGCCCTCGCGCTGCAACAGCTTGGTCGCGAGCGCCGCGCGCATCTCGGACGTCAGGTGTGCCTGCGCGTGCCGCCAAACGGCATCGCGCGAGACCCCAAAGCGCGCCGCCACCGCCCGCTTTGAAAGCCCTGTGGCAACCGCGAGATCAATCTGCGGCCGGGCCGGGTGATTGCAAATCGTGCAACGGAGACCAGCGGTCCGCTTCATCGGGCAATTCTCTCTCTTCGTCCCTATGGGCTTGTGCCTATCATAAATGCGGGATTGTGAATATTTTGTTTACGATTTCATGTATGACCTGTTATCATAGAACGTGGCCGATCGGCTCCGGGTCCAGGAGCCTGCTGACTTCTGCCCCGCGGTCAGATGGCCTCTCGGCCTTCTCAGTCGCCGCAATGGCGATACGCGGCAGATTTCCCGGGGTAAGCTCAATCGCCTTCGGCGCACCCCCCATGCGATCGTGAATAAACGACATATCGGATGGGACAGCCGGGATCTTCGACGGCCTACACTTTAGCTTCGAACATCGTGGCCAAGTTCGCAGTCGTTCGAGTTCAGCTCGAGCTCTATCTTGCCCCGCAGTTCTTTGGCTGAGGTTCGGTTATAGCGATCATACCAATTGACATTTTGACGATTATGCGTTATTAGCTCGACAACGGTCGCTCGCCTCTCGCGTCGGTTGCCTCCTGCATAAGCGAACGATCGCCCGCGCTGCACACCGAAATAAGCGCGGCCAAAGCCCTTCCCGAAGACTGCTGGTCTATCGAGCATCAGCTTCGGCCAGCGCGGGGCCAATTGCGATAGAGCAATGACGGATCGCGATACCAATGCGTCGACGCTGAAATGCCAGGGTCTTTACCCTTGTGAGGCAGAGATCGCGCGACGTTTATCCCAGTCGCAGAAACGTTGGCGGCAGATCGCGCCGGAGTTTGAGCGCCAAGGGCTCCCAAAGATTGACCCGATCATGAAAGGGCGGTTCTGGCCGGCGGTCGAAGCATTCTTCCTCAACCGGCATGGATTGGGCAAGATTGCCGCCTCGCAGCCTGACGGGGAGGAACGGTGGGATGTCGCGTGAGCCAGGCGAAGCACCGGGTCTCGAGTGGAAAAAGAGGCCTAAAGACGGCGCCAAGATTCCGCGCTGGCGAGCCCGAAAGAAAGCAGTAGCGCTTGGATACCGTCCGTCTGTAATTCAGCTCGACATCGACCCCAATGACCATGCCGCGCTCGCGGCGCGGTGCCGAGCCGAATGGGCAAAAATGCAGGCGTGGCTCACCAATGAGCGACCTGCGCCGGTATTTGATGGCACTCTCGCCAGCCTGATTGATCGTTATTCCAGGGATGAAGAGTCGCCGTATAATGATCTGCGCCACAGGACACGACGCACTTACGATCAGCAGCTAAAGCTGCTGAAGATCACGGTCGGAGCGCGTCGGATCGACAGACTTAACGGCGAGGATTTTCGCCGCTGGTATCGCAAATTACGGGAACCCAAATCGTCCGGACAGCCGCCACGCATCGGGCGAGCACATGGCTGTATGACGATGCTACGGATCTTGTTCGGGTACGGCCAAGTGATGGGTTTACCGAATTGCGATAAGCTAAAAGGGATCCTCGCCGAAATGCGGTTCAAGGATACGCCGCCACGCAGAACCGTCGTCACATACGAACAGGTCGTCGCATTCATTAAAAAGGCGCATGAACTAAAGAGACCCGAGCTGGCTCTCGCACAAGCGCTGCAATTCGAGGGTACGCTGCGGCAAATCGATGTGATAGGCGAGTGGCTACCGGATCCCGAGCGGCCATCAGGCACACGCTGGGCGAATGGCCTATTGTGGCAGCACATTCAAGATTACGTCCTGGTCAAGCAAACGACGAAGACCGGCCAGGAAGCCAACATCGATTTCAAGCTCTATCCGTTGGCACTCGCGGAGCTGCAATGCGTGCCACCGGATCAGCGCGTCGGGCCGGTGATCATAGACAGTCGGACGCGACAGCCGTTCAAGGAGCGCAGGTTTCAGAAGGACTGGCGCGCCGTGGCACGCGTCGCCGGGATACCCGATGATGTGAAGAACCGAGACAGCCGAGCCGGCGGCGTCACCGAGGGCTCAGATGCAGGGGCTGACCTTGAGCATTTGCGCCACCATGCCTCGCATTCGTCGATCACCACCACGGCGCGATATAGCCGGAAAACCCTGGCCAAAACGCGGGCGGTTGCGCGATTGCGAGTGGCCCATCGACAGGTGGCGGATGACCAGAACGGTCCGTGAACAACATTTTCCACCCAATTTTCCACCCATGCCCACCCAGAGCTAAGTATTTCAACACGTTAAGGTACCTTAGCGGCTGATCATCAACCTGCCGCCACGTCATCTGAAATCGCACTTGGCGTCGGTCTCCTTCCCGGCCTGGTGTCTGGGCCGTAATCCAAGCGCTCAGATCCTCTGCGTCAGCTATGCGCAGGAGCTTGCCGACAAATTGTCGCGCGACTGCCGGCGCGTCGTCGCGAGCGACTGGTACCGGCATATCTTCCCGACCCGCTTGTCCCCGCAACGGCAGGCGGTGCCCGAATTCGAGACGACGGCGCAGGGATGCCGCATCGCGACCTCGGTCGGCGGCGTGTTGACCGGGCGGGGTGCCGACATCATCATCATCGACGATCCATTGAAACCCGAAGAGGCATTGTCGGAAGCTCACCGGCAGGGCGCCAACGAATGGTTTGACCACACGCTCTACAGCCGCCTCAACGATAAGCAGCAAGGTGCCATCGTGCTGATCATGCACCGGCTGCACGAGGACGATTTGGTCGGCCATGTGCTGGCGCAGGAGGACTGGGAGATCGTCCGCCTCCCGGCGATCGCCGAGGAGGACGAGACGATCGTCGTCGACAGCTTGTTGGGGCGGCGCTGCTTTGAGCGCCGGCGCGGCGAGACATTGCATCCCGCGCGCGAGCCGCTGCCGATGCTCGAGCAGATCCGCCGGATGATCGGCGAATACAATTTCGCCGGCCAGTACCAGCAGATGCCGTCCCCATTGGGCGGCGGCCTCGTCAAGGCGGCTTGGTTCAGGCACTACGCAGCCGATGAGACGCCGCAGTTCGAGCGCATCGTGCAGAGCTGGGACACCGCCAGCAAGGCGACCGAGCTCAGCGACTTTAGCGTCTGCACCAGTTGGGGGGTCCAGGGCAAGAACCTCTATCTGCTCGATGTATTGCGGCGGCGCATGGAGTACCCGGAGCTGAAGCGCGCCGTGCGCGCGCAATACGAATGGTTCCGTCCCAGTGTCGTGCTGGTCGAGGACAAGGCATCGGGGACCCAGCTGATCCAGGAGCTGATCGCCGACGGCTTGCACGCCGTGACCCGCTACCAGCCGCAATCGGACAAGATCATGCGCATGCACGCGCAGACCGCAATGATCGAGAACGGCTTCGTCCATCTGCCCGACGCGACACCGTGGCTCGCCCAATATCTGCACGAGATGACGACCTTCCCCAATGGCCGGCATGACGATCAAGTCGACGCGACCGCGCAGCTGCTCGACTGGTTCAAGCGCGGCAGCGGCCCCAGCACCAACGCTGGGATCTTCGAACTTTACCGGATCCGGGCCGAGGAGGCGCGCGGGCAGCAGGCCCGCCGCGAGCAACGGGTGCGGCTGCGCGTTCCTCAAGGCATCGGTCAGGTGAACCTGCTGCACCTCAATGTCGCCGCCGACGGCACTTGCGAGATGCTGGAGAGCGAAGCCGAGTCTTTCCTGCGCGCGGGGTGGGAAAAGGTCGACCTGGCGAGCCCTGAGCGCAAAAGCACCGCTGTCGTTCCGGGAAGGCCCTTCGGGGCCGGGCTTGGAACCCGTTAACACCATGATCGAGAATGGCTATGCGGCCCACGCAGAGGACGTTGCTCACTCCTCCGGCACCCCGGCCCGGCGCAGGCCGGCGAAAAAGGTGTCCTCGGCTAGGGTATGCAACTTCGCCCCCAATGCGGCACTGCGTTTGAAACCGGTGATCGTCGCATAGCGGCTGTCCGCGCTCAGCCGGCCCGCCTCGACGAGCTCGGCGGCGGCACCCTCGCCATTGCCCGCCAGCGCATAGGCGGATGCAAGCCAGGCGCGCGGCCCTGCCAGCCGCGGATTGGCACTGCGCGCCTTTTCGAGCCACGAGATCGCGTCGTCGATGCGCGCTTTTAGCAAATGGACCATGCCGATCCGCCAATACCAATTGGGCAGGCGAGGGTCACGTGGGCTGAGGCGGATCGCCTGCTCCTGCGCCGGGATCGCCTCATCGATCGCACCGGCGAGAAACTTGCACTGGCCGAGGCCGGCGACGGCGACCACGCAATTGCGATCCAACGCGACCGCTGTTTCGTATTCGGGTATGGCCGCGTCGAAACGGCCCTGTGCGCGCAGCACCTGTCCCTTGGCGAGGTGCGTGACGGGATCCCTCGGCGAGGTCGCCAGCACGTCTGAAATCAGCGCTTCCGCGCGCTCGAGATCGGCTGTCGGCGTGTCGGTCATCTGCTCGAGCACACGGGAGCTCAGCGTCTGCGCCAACAATGCCCTCGCTTGGATCGAGCCGGGGTCGAGCGCCAGCGCCGACTCACACAAGCTGATTGCCTCGGCAAAACACTCGCGCGTCGAATCCCGGTTGTAGGCGGCGCGGGCGCGCAGGATGTACTCGAACGCGTCTGGGTTCTCGCTGGGGCGCGCCGCTTCCAGCTTCACCAGTTCGAGGTCGAGCGCGATTGCGATGCGGCCGGTCACCTCGTCCTGCAGCCATAGCAGGTCCTGGGCGAGAAGATCAAAGCGCTCGGCCCAGATATGGGCATCGGTTTCGGCGTCGATCAGCTGCGCGTTGCAGCGGATGCGATCGCCGGAGCACCGGATGCTGCCCTCCAGCACATAGCGTACATTCAGCTCGCGGCCGATCTGCCGGACCTCAATCGGCTTGTCGCGGTAGGTGAACGCGGTCGTACGCGAGATCACGACCATGCCGGCGATTCGCGACAGATCGGTGGTCAGATCCTCAGTGATGCCGTCTGCGAGGTATTGCTGCTCAGGGTCGTTGCTCAGGTTGGCAAAGGGGAGCACCACGATCGAGAGTCGAGGTACTTTGGCAGAGTGCCGGATGGGTGTGGTGAGAGCGCTGCTCGACCCCGGGCGACCAGCCGCGGCTTCGGGTCGCAACGCGTACACCCGCAGCGGCCGCCTGATGTTCTTGACGTTCTGGTCTCCCTTGCTCTCGAACGGGTAAGGGAGCCTGTCTTGGATTTGCTCTCGGACAACTCGGGATATGCAGATGCCGCCCGGCTCCGCCAGTGCCTCCAGCCGCGCGGCAATGTTGACGCCATCGCCATAGATGTCGTTGTCCTCGACAATCACGTCACCGAGGTTGATGCCCATCCGAAAGGTGATGTGCTCGTCCTCGGGCTTCTCCCGGTTCCGGTCGACCATGCCGCGTTGGACCTCGACCGCGCACCGTACCGCGTCGACGACGCTGGCAAACTCCGTCAGAAACCCGTCGCCGGTTTTCTTGACGATCCGGCCATGATGCTCGGCAATCTTGGGATCAACCAGCTCGCGGAAATGCGCCATGAGGCGTTCGTGCGTGCCCTCCTCATCGGCGCCCATCAGGCGCGAATAGCCCGCCACATCTGCGGCAAGGATCGCGGCAAGACGGCGGTTCGAGGCCATGGCGAGGGCAGGCCCTGCTCAAAGGTCAAAGAAGTTATAGCATAACTCGCGCTGCACTATAGGGCGCGGCCGAACAGGTCGGCGAGAAGATGAACCAGCCGATGTCGCATGGCACAAGACAGCCATAACGTACCGACAGGAGCGGAAACTTCGGTGACAGCGGCCGGCACATCTCCTGCGACCCATCGAGCCACTCATTCCTGCGCGAGATCCCGCAATGCTGGCTCACCGGCCATGCCGCCGCACGCGGTGTACGAAGGCCGAGACCGGATGACCCCCAGCAAGTTCCGCCGACTTCGCCCGCCTGCCGCCGTGCCGGTGCGAGGATTTCCAAAACCGGCAAGCCGAAGTTCAAATACGGCATGAGGGATAAGCGCCCGACGCGATAGCTTCTCTGTCTCCGCGATTGGGAGCGAAGCCGAGATGCCGTCCACGAACCGTATCCGTCCGAGTTGCGCCGTTATCGCCGCCGCGATGTTGGCGGGCTGCGGCGACCTCGAGCGCGCCGTCGGTGTTCCCACCCACTACGTGAGTCACCAGATGTGCTCGGCGGTGTTTGTCGGCGGGCTCGATCCCGACATGTTCTATCGCGAAGCGGTCGAGTCAGTGATAGCACCTGCCGGGCTGCTGATGGATTACCGCATCGACCGCACCAAGAAGGAGGTGACAGCCGACCTCGCTGGCCTCGTCACCAGCCGGTCTGTCTTCCTTGGCGCCGAGGGCTGCCGAGTCACGCACGAGGGCGCCGTAGCGGCTCCGATCGACAATGACCCATCGATGGCAGCGAAGCACGCCGCCAAGCCGTTGCCCGTCGATCCCGCCAACCCCGCCCTCGAAACCGCACTCGACCGCGAGTTCGCCGAGCCCGAAAGCGGCCCGCACCGCTGGACCAAGTCGGTGGTGATCCTGCACGACGGCCACATCGTCGCCGAACGCTACGCGCCGGGGTATGGCCCTGAGATGCCGCAGATCGGCTGGTCAATGACCAAATCGGTCACCAACGGGCTGATCGGCATCCTCGTGCGGCAGAAAAAGCTCGCAGTCGAGGCACCGGCGCCGATTGCGGCCTGGCGCGATCCCAAGGATCCGCGACACGCGATCACCATCGATAATCTGCTGCGCATGAACAGCGGCATCGAGTTCGGTCAGTCGCTCTATGCCGATTGGCGCAGTGCCTTTGATCCGTCAGCGCAGATGCAATTCGATATGGCCGACGAGGCGGCCTTTGCCGAGACGGCCGAACTTGGTGCTGCGCCGGGGACGCGCTGGAACTACACCAACGGCAACACGATGCTGCTGGCGCGCATGATCCGTGACCAGGCCGGTGGCAACGCCGCGTCGGGCTTACGCTTTGCCCATCGTGAGCTGTTCGACAAGCTCGGCATGGAGCATGTCACGCTCGAATTCGACGGCGCCGGCACGCCGATCGGGTCGAGCCATATGTGGGCCTCGGCGCGCGACTGGGCGCGGTTTGGTCAGCTCTACCTCGACGACGGGGTCGTCGGCGGCGAGCGCATATTGCCCGAGGGCTGGGTCGGCTATTCGGCGCGGCTCACCCCCGGCAGCGAAGCCTATGGCTACGGCGCCGGCTTCTGGACCAATCGCGGCACGAACGGCGGGGCGGCCAAGCGCATCGGGCTCGGCATGCCGCCCGACTCGTTTATGGCGCGCGGCACCCAGGGGCAATACGTCGTCATCGTACCCTCGGCGCGACTGGTGGTGGTGCGGCTAGGCATGGCGCACGACCGCTACGAGGATATCGACGGGGTCGCCCGCCTAGTTGCGGATGCGATTGCCGCCGAGGCAAAATAGGTCGCCGTGGGTTTCCTCTTGTTCAATTGGCCTCGATCCCGCGCGCTCGACGAAGCCACCCCGTCGGCCGCTTCGCCTCATCGGCCATGACCTCTCATTGTGCGATCTCGAAACGCCCAACTTTGCCCCACCCGGGACATCACGCCCAAGCAATTCGGGTGCCGTTTCCTGACTCACCATCGGGGATGCGCTGCATCCCATCTCGCTAGATATAGTCTCCCGTATCGTCAAGTAACCGACCAACCGGCTACGGTAATTCGTCAGGCCTGATGCACCCACGAAACGCGGGATAGATTGCCCCCGCCTGTGTTTCTCTCGATGAGCGCAGCGAGCATTTTGCAAGGACTTCGCGGCGGTTTCCGTAATGGGGCTTATGCGGCAAACGTCGGCTTCCATGCACGCCGACGAGCTACAAGATGTAGAGGCGCGCTTGCTCTGAGCGTGTCGATCAACGGGCAGCCGGGCACCTCGCCCGCGTCGCACCGGCGCACGGTCTCGGACAGCACGCGCTCCATTGCCCGGAGGTCAGCGATCTTAGCCCGCAAGTGGCCAAGGTACGGGTCGGTTGCGTGCCCGCCGGTTCAACAAGAACGCGAGGCGCGTCCCTAGTCGCAAGGTCTGATATTTAAGCGACGGCGTATTGTGGAACGCAGTCGGCGGGCGCAACATAGCGGCCTCGGCCGTTCGAAGCGTAAATAAGGTGGGACTGTTGACGGAGTAAAAGATGATTAAGCCCAAACCACGGGAGAAGTTCGAGTCGCGTCTGCCGCAAGCTGGCATCAACCGTCGCCGCCTACTCTGTTCTACTTCGCGGCTCGCAGCGTCTGCGTTTTCTTCAACCGCCTCGCACCGGGCAGCAGCTGCAGCGGCTTCCGATGGCAGCGTCTTGCCTCGGCCGGAGCCTCCGTTCGGCGGAAAGATCGGGCGCACGGTCAAGGACTCTGCGCCCGACTTCCCCAAGGCCTACGAAGCGCCGGCCGGCTCGCCGAACATCCTCCTGATCTTGACCGACGACGTCGGCTTCGGTGCCAGCAGCACCTTCGGCGGGCCGATCCAGACACCCAATTTCCAGCGCATCGCCGACACTGGTCTTCGCTACAACACGTACCACACCACCGCGCTCTGCTCACCGACCCGAGCGGCCTTGATTACGGGCAGGAACCATCATTCGGTCGCCAGCGGAAATATCACTGAATTCGCGACCGGCTATCCCGGGTACAACACGCTGGTGCCGAAGAGCGCCGGCGCCGTCGGCTTAGTTCTCAGGGAGAATGGCTACAACACGTCGTGGTTCGGCAAGATGCACAACGTGCCCGACTGGATGTCGAGCCAGGCGGGCCCATTCGATTTGTGGCCCAACGCTCTCGGCTTCGAACACTTTTATGGGTTTCTTGGCGGCGACTGCGACCAATGGCACCCGGCGCTCTATGAAAATACGACGCCGATTGAGCCTTACCTCGGCGATCCGAACTACATTTTGGATCGCGATCTCGCTGACAAGGCAATCGGCTGGATGCGAATGCAGCATGCGCTCGCGCCGCAAAAGCCGTGGTTGCTGTACTACTGTACCGGGACCGCACATGCGCCCAAGGATTGGATCGCCAAGTACAAGGGCCAATTCGATCAGGGCTGGGACAAGGTGCGCGAGGAAACCCTCGCGCGGCAGATCAAGCTCGGCGTCGTGCCGCCCAGCACCCAGCTGACCAAGCGGCCGGAGCAGTTACCGGCGTGGGATTCATTGTCGGACGATCAACGACGTCTCTACGCCAGAATGATGGAAGTGTATGCGGGGGCGCTCTCACACGCCGACCACAACATCGGCCGCGTGCTCGACGCCCTGGAGGAATCCGGGCAAAGGGACAACACGCTGATCATTTTCATGATGGGCGACAACGGCGCCAGCGCGGAGGGCACGTTGCAGGGCACGACCAACGAAGTGGCGACTGCCCAGGGGCACACGGAGAGCATCCCCTTCTTGCTGTCGATGATCGACGAACTTGGGGGGCCGAAGACCTATAACCATTATCCGGTCGGTTGGGCGCACGCGATGGACGCGCCGATGCAATGGACGAAGCAGGTGGCCTCGCATTTCGGCGGCACCCGCAACGGCATGGCGGTCTCGTGGCCGGCGCGCATCAAGGACAAAGGTGGCCTGCGATCGCAGTTCTGTCATGTGATCGACATCGTGCCGACGATCTACGAGGCGGCGAACATCACACCACCGGAGATGCTGGACGGCGAGCACGAGATTGCTCAAGAGGGGCGAGAGCGGTTGAAGCAGAAGCCGATCGGGGGGGTGAGCTTCGTCTACACCTTCGATGACGCCAAAGCGCCGACCCGCCATTCGGTCCAATATTTTGAGATTGTCGGGAACCGGGCCATCTACAAGGACGGCTGGATGGCGAGCACGACGCCGCTTCGGCTTCCTTGGGTGACGATCGGATTCGAGCCCAACCCCGACGACTTCAAATGGGAGCTCTACAACATCAACGAGGATTTCAGCCAGGCGAACAACCTGGTCGACAAGCATCCCGAAAAGCTCAAGGAGCTCCAGGACGCCTTCGACGTCGAGGCGAGAAAGTACAACGTCTATCCGCTCGATTCGAGTTTCGGGTCGCGCGCCGATCCCGCAATCCGCCCGAGCCTGACCCGGGGTCGGAGCGAGTTCACCTACTTCCCCGGCATGATCCGCATTCCGGAGGGATCCGCGCCGGACTTCAAGAACAAGTCCTGGACCGCCGCCGCCGAGGTGACCATCCCGGAGGGCGGCGCGAATGGCGTGTTGGCGACAATGGGCGGCCGCTTCGGCGGCTGGGCGCTACTGATGCAGGACGGCAAGCCCGAATTCGCCTATGCGTTGTCAAATCAGCCGGATCACAAATTCCGGGCCGCATCCAGCGTGCCTCTCGCGCCAGGCAATCACATAATCCGAGTCAAATTCGTCTACGACGGCGGCGGCATTGGAAAGGGCGCCGTGGCGAACCTGCTTGTCGACGAAAAGGAGGTGGCGCAAGCCCGGATTCCGCAGACCGTTGGGATTCGCTTCTCTCTCGACGAGACGTTCGACGTCGGGCAGGACACGGGAACGCCGGTGCTCGAGTCCTATGACGACAAGATGCCGTTCAAGTTCACCGGCGAACTCAAGAAAATCGTAGTGGTCCTTGAACCGCAGAAGCTGAGCGAAGAGGAGCAGCAGCGGCTGCATGAGCAGCTGGCCAAGGCGATGATGGCCGTTCACTAACTATCGCATCCGGCCCGCTCGACGGAACAGGGAATGCCGAGTTGAATATGTGCGGCGGCTGCGCCCACCGTGAGGCTCGCCGGCAGATCAGCCTGAACCGGCTGCTGATGCAGCGCGGCGGATAACTTGATAGGTCTGGTCTGACCTGACGGAAGCGATCCGGGACTATGTGCTGTCCGGGAAGCCCTAAGCCGGCCAAGCCGGAACCAAACAGGGATTTCGAACGCACTCCACCCTCGGCCGTACGGGCTATTTTTGGATGATCTGCCGATTCACATCCGCCCGGATCCTCCCGCAGCGCGGGTGCAAACTTAGCGAACCCAAT
>Ga0306922_10005448_pt1 | contig 12158 bp, 11 predicted proteins | sample sta12Cox44000082_FD_203758 | JGI IMG/M metagenome (GOLD analysis project Ga0306922, IMG submission 203758) | Lab enrichment of tropical soil microbial communities from Luquillo Experimental Forest, Puerto Rico - statoxic.12C.oxic.44.000.082 (v2)... | ecosystem: Environmental > Terrestrial >... | reverse complement strand
ACCCCCGGCGACATTGTCGCCGCCCTCGAACGCCTCAAGTTTCACGGCGACTTCCGCACCATCAAAGTCGACGGCCCGGTGGGCGATTATTTGGTGTCCACCTTGCGCCGGAAGACTTAGCTCCATGGCTCGCCTTAAGCGACGACCAGCTTGCTATTGTCATGACTGCCGCTGGCGTCTTGCCGCCCAGAGAAGCCCGTATTCCTTGAGCGCATTGCCGCCCGATTGAACCTGCGCGACCCGCGACTGCCGATTAGCGATACCGATCTGAGTAAAGCGATCCGCTCCGCGTTGACGGGTCCACAACGCGGACGATTTCGTTGCGGTCGAAATCGCAGCCGGAATGGCCAAACGGCGAAGTCCAGGGATCACCTCGCGCAAAAGCTCTCCACGCTTGGCGGCGAGATCAGCGGCCTGATCTGACACATCGCAGATAAGTCGAGACCATCCATGCGCTTTTGCGACGGAGAAAAGCTCCGGGGGCGACCAAAAACAAGTGCGTTACCGCATTAACCATACGCGTAGATCTTGCTGACGGCCCAGCTCACCGCAGAGTACGAATGAGGCGGGTGAGATTAAAGTGGCTCGGCTGGCGGCCGTCAGATCGGCAGCGTTGCAAGCAAGGCGATGGCGGAGGAGTTGCTTCACATAACGGAGCCGCGGGAGCGAAAAAATGGAAGGGGTCGTTTGGGAGGAGGTTTGAGCATGCGTACTTCTCATGCTCGAGGAGAAAAACCTGAGCTGCTGATTATCGATACGAAGAGGTTGCGCCAAGCTGGTATCACCCGCTTACTACAGACGTGGGCTGATGTCATGGGATTCACAGTGAACGCCGTTGTCCCGGATGCCCTGCCCCAATCCACCAACTGCGAAATGATAATTGTCAGCGTAGGCAGCACGTCGATCGAAGACGCGCAATGCCATATCTTGATCGACAATGTGCGCAAGCTTATGCCCCTTGCATCCTTGATCATTTTTTCAGACCGAGAGGACCTAAAGGAGGTATGTGCTGCTTTTCAAGAAGGCGCGAGCGGGTTCATGCCGACCACCATTGAACCTGTCCTGGCATTCCAGGCCTTATCTTTTATTAGGAGCGGGGGTACGTTTTTTCCGCCCTCCGTCCTGTCCACCTGTATTGGCGAAGTAACCGTCCACAAACCGGTCTGCGACTGGACTCTTACAATCAAACAAGAGGAGGTGTTCGCTCTTCTTCGTCAAGGTTACTCCAATAAGCTAATTGCAAATCGACTCAGCTTATCAGAGGCCACTGTCAAGTTGTACGCTCGCCGAATCATGCAGAAATTCGGAGTAAAAAACCGGACTCAGCTCGCCGTTGCTGCAATGAACCAAATCTCTTTGCAAGCCGCAGACATTAGCAAAAAAGCATCTGTAGATGGGGGCAACGTTGGTGTCGGTAACGCCGTGTGAGGCTTTGAACCCCAACAATACGCCGCCTCATCCCTCCTTGCCGTCACTAACTTTGTTGGAGCTCCTCGTTTTCAATGCCTGATCCAGTGAGTTCGATACTCAAATCATGTGATCGGTTACAGGGGCCTTTGGTGATTTGCTTACCGAGGTTTTGCGCTGCTTGCGCGGCGGTCTAGACCGATCCCGCCGAGCACGTGGCCGGCAACCCCGCGTCCGCCCATAACCACCTGCACGAGGGCACGCCTGTTCTGGGATTGGACCGGTTAGGGTTAGCCTGCTGCGGGTGTGCGATCGCCTCGGCGTTGGAGATGATCGCATCCGCTTCACGTCGCCTCCCGCCTATGTCGACTCCACCATCGCGCGCTGAAGGGAGACTTGGGCCGAGAAGCATTGCGGCTCAAGCGTGATCTGTCGAGCAACCGCTGGGCACCTATGTGCGCACGGCTGGCACATGCACGGCACGCGAGAGCACGCCTTCGTGGCGCGAACTGCCACTCGACCGGAAACGGCCCGGCTCTCGATTGGTTACGAAACGATTTCTACGCCCTACTCGCCTTCTATGACTTCCCGGCCAGGCACTGAGGTATCTGCGCATGACCAACCCGGTCAACAGCCAATTGCGTTCTGTTGGATGCGCCAGATTTTCGCATCATTTGGCGGATGTGAACTTTCACAGTTCCCTCGGTCAAACCAAGGCCGTGCGCAATCATCTTGTTAGACTGTCCCCAGCGGATACGTTCAAGGACCTGCCGTTGGCGCGGTGTCAGCTTCACATGACTTTCCGCATCATGACTTTCCAAATCATACCTGGAGTGCGCTGGCCAAACATCGATATCGCCATGCCGGTGGCGTTTAAATTCGGTTTCTAAGCTATCGATCGAGTCAACCGCCGGATTTTGCACCGTCCGAACTTGAGGCATCGCAGATGGTGGGAAATATGAGCCACCTTTGAGAATGAATGATAGTGCCCGGTGTGCGAGCCAGGGATCCATCCCGCTATTAATAAACCCCTGCGCTTCAATGCTTATTGCGGCGGCGATGTCCTGAGCGTCCTCTCTGTCGGAAATGATGGTGAAGGGCACATCGGTTGCGAGCGCCCGTAGTATTCTAATTAGTTGCAAATTCTCAGGCGCAGCAAGGGATTCTCCGCCAACACTTAAGATCAGCATCCTAAGGTTTGAATCTTCGTGAAGCTGTTCGCACGCCTGATCGGGGTTAAATGTCTTCTGCTGGAGATTCTCAGAAATTGCCCATGGCGATATAAAACTAGATATACTCGCGCGTCTCAGATTTTTGGAATCTATTATTGCAACGACACACTTACTCGATAGAGACATGCCGCAATCTCGCCAGCTCGCACCGCAACGTTAACCTTCGAATTAGATTTCCGCTCTCCAGCCGTTCGAACCAACATAGATCCAATTTTCGAGTCAAGATAAGAGCGTTTTTGGCTAATGGCCAAAAGAGGTACGACAGTGCGAGCGCGGGGCGGTTTATGCTCTCGGTACGCCGCGACTTGCTGTAAGGAGCTATCTCTTTTGGACATTGGTCAAATGCGCTCTTGAAGAGGCCTAACCTACCCCTATAGCGTAGCGTGCTAATGAGAACTCCCGTTCCATAGGGGGCACAATTGCATCGGGAGCAGAATTTATGAGCAGCAACATGCGCGAATTGACAGATGGGGAGCTAGACAGCGTCGGCGGAGGGCATTACCGGCATCATAATAGCTGGACCGGCAGCGGCTCATCCTCATCCGACGGTGGCTTAAGCGGCTTCCTTGGTACCATCAACATCTTCATAAATATCGGCAACACTGTTGGTGTTGAAATCGGCCAACAGGTTAATGGCCTATTCAGCGTGAACGGCGCAACAGGCGTGCAGCTAGGATCCTTGTTGGGATTCTTAGGATCCTTGGGACTCTAAAGAAATTTCAGCGCGTACTCAGTGCCCCCTAAGAAACTTCGTGAGCGCACTGGGTACGGCCCTTCGGATGGCGTGACGGCGCTATTAGCGAAGCCTTCAACGCACGCATAGAGGCGCGCAGATTTGCGCAATGCTCGGCAAACCCACGCGATCGCTGTCGCTGCGATGTTTGCTACGCTTGCCGTTGGGAGCCCAGGCGCCCCGCGACTTTGCTGCAACGAGCCTATCTTTTGGACATTAGTCAAATGCGCTCTTGAAGGGCCCTGGTTTTCGACTCTAGCGTGTCAGTGCCCGCAATGCGGGTTCCCGAGGACGTCTGTTGTGTAATCGAGGAGCTCCGTTTGCTAAATCAGGGAGAATGGATATGAGTGAACTGTGCGAACTGACAGACAGGGAATTGGACGCCGTCGGCGGCGGTTTCCTGAACAACCGGGGGGGGATTAAGTTCATTAACAAAGACAACAGCTCTGTTAATAACGAAATCGGACAAATGTTCAGCCTCGTCGCCTTTAACGGCAACACCTTCAATTTCTAAACTGCTTAAGTCGGTGGCGCACTCAGTGCGCCACCGACTACTTCGTGGCGCGCAGTGACGGAATACACCCGACCAGACGAGGTTAAACCGGATCGATTCACAGGATCTGGTTTTTTGGAGGTCGGGGCGTGCCAATTATTGTTCCGACAGGAAGCAATCGATTTTCGGCGGCAACATCGGTAATGGTAGGGCCGGGTCGCGGTGTTCCAGCCGATAAAGATCACAACTTGGTTCATTGCAGCGACCGTTGCGTTGGTCGTCGCCTTCCTGCTCCTCGCTCAATATGCCGAAAAGAGACAGTCATCGGCCAGCTAACGCCAACCGCCGGCACTGCGAAGATCTTCGCGTTTTCAACAGGGCACAATCAAAGAAATCTACGTGAAAGGAGGACAGCAGGTTGAAAAAGAGCAACCGGTCTTGGCGGTCGGAGCTAGCTAGATTGGCGATGGTGAGGACATCAATGGCAGCACGTTGGTCACCCTCGAGGCTGCGCGAAATCTTCTAAAAAACCAGATCGCGGCTGAGTAGGAGCGCATGAAATCCGAGCATGCGCGTCTCACTGCTTTGGCGGGCTCAAGACCGAAGTATCTGAGCTTCAGTCCGAGATTGAAAGTCACAACGAAGGAATTAAGGTTTCGAACGAGCTGGTCCCATCCGTGACTGAGGGCTTGGGGCTTAATCCGAGAGCCCGACTACAGGAAGGGTGGCGCTTTCGCTGCGGGCTGAACTCCATCTCGGACATTTCATGCAGGAGGGGAAGGCTGCAGCAAGCTCCGGTGTGACTAAGTCCTCCCGAATAGTTCTCGATGCCTTGCGCCCCCAACGTGTCTGAGCCGGGCGATGCGGTGACGCTTGTCGCGCTCCAGTTCACAAGTGTCGCGCTCCAGATCATAAGCGAGCGATGTCACGCCCTGGTGGAAAAGTTTGGCCCGCCTGATACCTGCGGAGGCACTTGTTTTAGGCATTAACCATAAGGTGGCGAATCACTCGCGCGACGGACCTGGGAGTGAGACAACGAGGGAAGTGTGCGGGTGTGCAGGAGAATTCTTGTGGAAACGAGCGTCTCGCGCCGGGAACTGCGAGAAGAGGATCTTAACCTTGGCCAACCACGTTTTGGCAACCCATTCTGTGGCGAGAACGCTGTACTGACCAACACCGCCGTGAATATTGCTGTGGTTATCGGCGGCGGCAGCGACATGCAGGTTATCAATCGGTCGAACGTCGTCTAAACCGATGGCCAGCACACTCGCAATAAACAGCATAAGCGAGCGATTCTCGAGAATAATATCTGCCCTTAAGAACATATTTGACCGTCGATCGCCTGCTCAGTGTCACGATGCTACGGTGGCGGGCGCGTTGAACTTCGGTGGCAGGGGCCGCCTCCCGGTTATACAACAGACCGAAGCAGCTGAATGCGGGCTCGCCTGCCTAGCCATGATTAGTTCGTATCATGGTCACCGCATCGACCTTAATACGCTACGGCGCCGACATCCGGTTTCGCTTAAGGGGGTTACACTCAGGGCTCTAATTCAGGTGGCGAGCCACATGCACCTCGCCTGCCGACCGCTGCGCTTCGAACTTGGGCAGCTCAGGCAGTTGCATCTGCCTGCAATCGTGCATTGGGATATGAACCATTTTCTAGTTCTGAAGTCGGTGACGAGACAGGGAATCGTGGTCCATGATCCGGCTTCAGGCGAGAGGTTCTTTCCGATTGCGGAGGCCTCCAAGCATCTGACCGGCGTCGCCCTCGAGCTCTCACCGTCAGAGGGCTTTCTCCCGAAAGACGAAAGAACACGATTACCATTTTCGACTTTCTGGACGCAGTTGCGCGGCAGCACACACGCGCTCGCCCAGATCTTAGTCCTGTCGCTCATCCTCGAAACTTTTGTGATTGTCAGCCCATTTTATCTTCAGCTCACGGTTGATGAGGTGATTGCCAAGGGCGATGCTGATCTCCTGACCGTCCTGGCTCTCGGCTTTGGCCTACTTACCGGGATCAAAGTTGCCGCCAATGCGATCCGCTCGCTGATCATCCTGATTGTACAGAACGTCTTGCACTTTCAGATCGGCGCCCGTCTGTTTCACCACCTGATCCGGCTGCCGATTGCTTATTTTGAGAAGCGGCATATTGGCGATGTCCTCTCGCGTTTCACCTCCATTGAGCCAATCCGCAGTGCCCTCGCCGAAGGCATGATTGCGGCCACGATCGATGGGCTGATGGCCATCGCGACTCTGGCAATGATCTTTGTCTATAGCAGCCAACTCGCGCTCGTGGTGTTGGCGGCTTTTGTTCTGTACGCGACCCTGCGTCTTGGACTCTATCGATTGCTCCGAACGCGTAGTTTGGTTGTCATTGAGACCAAGGCTCAGGAGAATTCCATCTTCATCGAAACCATGCGCGCGGTTCAAAGCCTGAAAATCTTTAACCGCGAAAGTGACCGCGAGACCCAGTGGCTTAACCGCTTCGCGGATGTGGTGAGTGCCAGTGTCCGACTCGGCCGTACGAGGATCGCGTTCACAACCATCAACGACGCCCTGTTCGGGCTGGAGAATGTAATCACGATCTATCTCGCCGCGAGGCTGGCACTGAGCAACAGCCTGACCATTGGGATGATCTTCGCCTTCATGAGCTACAAGCAGCATTTTACAGAGAAAGCCGTCCAGCTGGTCGAAAAGGCGCTCGACTTCCGCATTCTCGAACTGCATCTCGAGCGCTTGGCTGACATAGCGTTAAGCCCCCTCGATCGCGGGCATAGCCAGCTTTTGGGTTACGGGCGACAGATCCAGGGTCGGATCGAGCTACGAAACGTCTCTTTCTGCTATGCTGAAACAGAGCCTTTTGTCCTTGAAGATATCAGTTTCATCGTCGAACCGGGGGAATTCGTAACAATTATGGGCCCGTCGGGTGGGGGTAAAACGACCCTCATCAAGATCATGCTTGGGCTGTTGGAACCCGTAAGAGGGCACGTGTTGATCGATGGCATCCCGCTTTCGACGATGGGCCCTAGAGCCTATCGCGAGCACGTCGGAGCAGTGATGCAGGATGACCAGCTACTCTCAGGCTCCATTGCCGATAACATTTGCTTTTTTGATCCGTCCTTCGATCAGGAGCGAATGATCAACTGCGCGCACCTGGCGGGCATCCATGAAGAGATCATGGCAATGCCGATGACGTACAATAGCCTGATCGGGGACATGGGCAGCTCGCTTTCAGGCGGCCAAAGGCAGCGAGTGATGCTCGCGCGAGCACTCTATCGACAGCCAAGAATTCTCTTTCTGGACGAGGGCACGGCGCATTTAGACGTTTACAGCGAGCAGCACATCAATGAGAGCCTCAAGCATCTCCAAATGACACGCATTAGCGTCGCCCACCGGCCCGAGATAAGCAGCGGCGCAGATCGGGTTCTGACGATTGCAAAGACCCTCGTACGCGACACCCATGGGCCCGGACCACATACGATTGCTGATCAGCGGGATGAGGTTCGTCTCTCGCTTTAAACCAGGAAAGCACGTCCGGTGTTTCGACCGCTCGACCCGGCGGTCACCATTTCTGTACAGAAATTGCTTGCCACGGTTACATCCTCACACTCAGCAAGGGATCGAGGAGCCAGCTGATCAGCGAGCGCTTCTCGAGAATAATATCGGCCCGAAGCAACATGTCGGCCTGAAGAGGTATCTTCTTGCCATAGGCGTCAATGTCCGGTCGATCGAGTGCGGTTGTGACCCTGTAGGCAGGTTCTTTGAGCTCAATCGGTCCAGAGGTGTCGGACCTGGTTAGGATCGTCTGCGAGATGCTGAGTACCCTGCCGCTGTATGCTCCGAACTGTTGGTAGGGAAATGCGTCGTACAGGATTCTGACCTGTTGCCCCGGCTGCACGAAGCCTATAGCTCGGGTCGGGACAAACAACTGGGCTTGCAGAACACTCTCGGCCGGAACAACTTCCATCTGCAACTGCCGCGGGTCCGCAAACTGACCGACGGTGGCCTGCAGCATTGAGACGCGCCCCTCAGTCGGAGCTCGGATGACGTAGGCGCGGCGGCCGCTAATCTCGGTAATGCGCTGCTCAGTTGTCGCCAGTTCGCTGCGCAGGACTTGGATCTTACCCGCCATAACGGTTGGAAGTTGCTGCAAGGAGTAGCGCGTTTCGGTCAACTGATTCTGCCGCGCGGCGAGTTGCTGATTCAGCGAATTTAGGTTCTGTTTTTGCTCAAGAAAGGCTTGTTGACGGCGTTTGAAGTCGGCTTCCGCTATGTAACCTTCTTTTTTAAGCTCGGTCGCAGAAGCAACAAACTCTTCTTCGACTCGGATGCGTTCGCCCTGAATTTTTAGCTGCGCCTGTAGCTGAGATATCTCGACCTCCAAGCCATTGATCATGGCCTTCAGACGCTCCCGCTCTGACTTTTCGCGCTCTTCCTCCGCTGCAATTTGCCTGGTTAGCAGGTCTTTCTGTGACCTCAACGTATCGATCATAGTGACGTTGACGTCCAGCCCACTCGCCGCGATTTGATCTGTATCTATGGTCAAGAGAGTCTGACCTTCGTGGACCAGCTGCCCTTCGCTGACCTGTACCTCTCTAATGGTGCCTCGTTGAGGCACAAAAATCTTGGAGGTGCCGGATGTCGGGGTGAGATAGCCCACGACGGTTTCCTTTCGAGAATATTGTCCCAGAAAGAGGAAGGTGATAACGAGCGCGGTGGCCGCAGTAATGAACCAAGTGATGATCTTAATTGAGAGCGGCTGGAGCTGTGCGACCTGACCCCATTCGCGGTTGTGGCGCTCAAAATCGACTGCCTCCTGTCTGAACAACGAGGGCCGCTGTGTCACTTGACAGCATCCTTAAAAACAGGCTTTTCACTGCGTGGCTCTGTTATGTGAGGCAACTCCTCTACCGCGGCCTCGCGGCAACGCTGTAGCTCTGACGGGCGGTCCGCCGAGCCATTTCTGAGCCCAGCGACGTATACTGCGGCGAGCCGGGTCGTCACCAAGTGCCACATGTCATGGTTGATGCGCGGTAGCCGCATTTGGCTACTGCCCGTCCGGCGTGCGCACGCCCGCCCAGGCATCGCGAACCTGCTGATAATGCACCATTGGATCGTAGATGGAGGCTGGCAACCCTAGCGTCTGAGGCGCGAGCCGACCAACGGCGGATAAGAGTTTATAGGACCCGACAATGCGATCATGCTGCGCCGTAACAAGGTTTAGCCGGGCATTGACCAAAGCTTGTTGGTCAATCAGTACGTCAAGAGTAGTGCGCAATCCGAGCCGTGCCTCCGTGCGCACGCCATTGAGAGCCACCTCTGCAGCTCTCACCTGTTCCTGCGCAGCTTGCACCTGCGCAATAGCGGCCCGAATCTCACCCCAAACCTGGACCACAGTGGCCCGCGCCTTATCGCGCGTGGTGGCGAGGTCGAGCCGGCGCTGTGTCAGCGTTTCCTTAGATTGGCGGATTGCAGAGTACTCTGCGCCACCCTGGTACAACGGGACGGTTACTGTGATGAACGCGGTGGCGGAGGACTGTTCAGGTATCAAGCCGGTGAACGGAACGTTGTGCAGGTACTGGGCATTCCCCAGCAACGTCACGGTTGGATAGAGTGAACTCTCCGAGATCTTCACCTGCAGCTGCGCCACGTCAACACCATATCTGGCCGCCAATACCGATGGATTGGCGGTTGTCCCGGCGTCGATCGCCGCGGCCAGTGTCTGCGGCGAGAAACGGTCAACCGGTAAGCCCGGTTCCAGCCGGCCGGGCTCCAATCCGATCACCCGACGATAGGCGGCTTTTGATGTGGTCAGATTGGAGTCGGCGCTGAGCATCTGCGATTGGCCCGCGGCAAGCTGAGCCTCCGCCTGGGCGACGTCGGTACGGGTGACCTCCTGGAGTTTGAAGCGAGCGCGTGTCTGCTGCAGTATTTCGCCGAGCATTCGCACATTGCCTTGCTGGACTTCCAAGATGGCGGCGTCGCGGACCACGTCCATATACACAGTGGCGGCGTCGAGCAGCACGGTCTGCTCAATCACCCGCAAGGTTTCGCGCGCGGCGAACACGTTGCTTTCGGCCGCACGCGTTTGATTGGCGGTTTGGAAGCCGTTGAACAGCGTCTGCTGCACTGTGATGCCGACCCCGCTAGGTGTAGTCGGCCACACATTGTTTTGGATTAGTCCCGGACCGACAATCGTATCCTGTGAAGTAATCTGCTTGCCGACGCCGCCGTTCGCTTTGACGCTCGGACGATAACCGGAGAGGGCCTGTGGCACAGCTTCATCGGTTTGCCGAACGATTGCGCGTTGGGCATTGAGCTGTGGATTGACCTGATAAGCCTGAGTGAGCGCGCTGAGCAATGTGTCAGCTGCGGATGGGTCAACCATAGCCATGATCCCTGCTGAGGCAATCGCGCCGACGCAAACCGCTGCCCTCAACCGCCCTCGGCGACTACCTCGAGCCTGCGTGGCTACGCCCGGTTTTTGCTCATGCATCGCGCTTAAAACTCGTAGCCTGCCGCATCTAATGAACAGATAATTTTCATTGTATTAAGGTTTATTATTCATCGCGCGACTTGCATTTTTATTGATGGTTAACGGACGCATATCAATCGTAACGGTTGGAAAGGACGGAAAAGGCTTGAGGGGCGAATTGCAAGCTTCGGGTAAGAAAACCAGCGGCGCACCAGATCCCAGAGTGACGCCGAAACACGCAGAACCGCCGACAGTGTTTAGATGGGTTTGACGTAGCGACGCTGATTTGTACGCAGGGGACGCAGGTATATATACGAACAAATTACCTGGATGGTTCGATCAGCAGAATGAATCAGAAATTGCAGCTGAGATTGCCGAGCTAAAAGCCGAACAGCGAGTTGGGCAAGTAATTGGTTGTGAGATTTGAGTGGTGGCTACAGTACCGTGGACCTTCCGAGATGGCGTTAAATTTCGGGTAACCATCTGAGAAAAGAAAATACGTCTGCGATGGGCCTTAGCACGAAGTTGTTGAGAATTGAGTGCCGCCGTCCGCGCGATCGAAGCTAAGGGGCGGATCGCCGGTATTATGGTTAAGCGCAAACAGGTTGAAATCATTGAACAGAACGAGCCCGCGAGCCCGGACGTGCCTCAACGTGGCGGCTACTCCCAACGCATGATCGAGGAACGCTGGTCGATTTCTAACGGTCGAAACGGGAACGTCGTGCCTTCATCGCCATTGGGCGAGGTTTGACCTACAAGAACCGTAACTCACAAGCCCTCTGTAACTCACTTAACTCACGATTACTGATGGGCATCGCCTTTGAAGCCTGGAACCTGCCACGGGTGCACGTCTAGCTCCTGTGCTTTCTGACCGAAATTGTTTCCGTCGTTTCCGTTGTTAGCGAGGCCACCTGCCACATGATCGGTCTCGGTTTCGGTGAGCAAAATTGGCGCCTTCTTTTTCTGTTTCGTCATTTGGATTCCCTTGTAATAGGGGATGAATTGCCACAAAGCGAATTAGTAGGCCCATTAGTTGGATGTCGATCGGGATGATGGATGTTGCCTGCTTGATCGCGGGTACCGCAGATCCTGCTCCATGCGCTCCACGACGAAGCCGCACTCGTACCCAAAAACCCGATGATCGGCAGCTTTCCCGGCTGCTGCGCGCGCGCCGCGAGCGGCCATGCAGCAGCTGAACCAACAGCTTTAGTGAAATCTCGCCGTCGCATTGCCGCCCCCAAGGCTCGCGCCTGTGCGGAAAATGCTTTGGAATGACGCGATTACAGCAGGGATTTACAACCGGCGGAATGGGGTTCAGGGGTCAGTTTGCACGGCAGCAATCCCGAGCCACTCATGTCCGCTTTGGGTCAAAAGCAGACATTGGGGAAGGCGGGACTGATGTCGCGGACATTGGTTGAGCCCGTTGGGATGTCCGCTTTGTGCCAAAAGCAGACATTAGCCAACTCAAGCTGAGCGGCGTATGACAGCCTCCGTTTATTCAGCAGCGGCACGAAGGTGCGTCTGCCGCCTTCTATCGCTGGTGGTGGTAGCCACGCTCCAGCGCTGTGCGGTCCTACTGGGGCAGGCCAGCAGCGCAACGCTGCTACCGGCCAGACTTTCCTTGTCCGAAAGAGCGGGCAAAGTCATCCCCGCGCGCAGTGCAGATAAACTGTCTGCTTTGCCCCAGCAAATGCGTCTCAGACACCATGGTGAAGGTTAGCGGCTTTCAGGCAATTAAGGAGGACTTGTTTGCCAAAGGGTTTGCTCAGGAAAGCAACCGCCCCTGCGGCCAGCACCTGCGTCCGCGTCGTCTCATCG
>Ga0306922_10005447_pt1 | contig 12160 bp, 8 predicted proteins | sample sta12Cox44000082_FD_203758 | JGI IMG/M metagenome (GOLD analysis project Ga0306922, IMG submission 203758) | Lab enrichment of tropical soil microbial communities from Luquillo Experimental Forest, Puerto Rico - statoxic.12C.oxic.44.000.082 (v2)... | ecosystem: Environmental > Terrestrial > Soil... | reverse complement strand
TAAGTGCCGGCGGCGCGCGTCACCTGCAGCGTCGCGCTGAATTCGACCGTGTGTGCGCCGGGAGCCGCGGCGCGCCGTCGGCGGATCTTGCCGTCCGAGACGTAGAAAAACTCGTCCCCCGACGCCCACGACGCGCGGAACGCGAAGACGTTCTCGTCGCCCGTGATCGCGCCGCCGTCGATTTCCAGGCGCGAAGATTCCGGGCCGGGCGCTCCACCTCGGCCCGATCCGGTGGTGACGTGATACACAATCTGACCGCCGGGTCCCCATGACGGCGCGTCGACGCGGCCGGCGGCGGTTGCCACCTTGCGCTCGGTGCCGGTCGCCACGTCGACGGCCCAGACGGAGCGGCCGTCCTCCCGCGTAGATGCAAAGGCGATCTCGCGGTCGTCGGGCGACCAGCTTGGCATGTAGTCGTCGGCCGGGTCCTTCGTCAGTTGACGGATGTCGCCGCTGTCGACGTCGAGCACCCAGATGTTGTAGTCGCTCCCGAGTGGGTTCTCGCGGTCCGATGAGAAGGCAACCCGGCGGCCGTCGTGCGACCAGATCGGCTCGCGGTCGTCGAACGGGCCCCACGTCAGCTTGTGCTGATGGGAGCCGTCGGGCGCCACCGCCCAGAGATCGTAGCCCCCATCGCGATACCCGAAGAAGGTGATCCACTTGCCGTCGGGCGACCAGGTCGGCTGTCGCGCGTCGTTGAAGAGATCGGTGATGCGCGTCGCCGTGCCGCCGGAGGCTGGCAGCGTCCAGATGCTGCCCTGCAGGTCAATCGCGAGCGTCCGGCCGTCGGGCGAAACGGCGACCGACATCGACGTCCCTTCATGCACGGTCACGTCCAACAGTCCGGCGGAACCAGGCGCCCGCAGTAATCTCGAGGCCATGGGCGCCGCGGCGATCGCGGCAGTCAGACCGAGCACGGCGAGCGGCACGGCGGTTCGGCCTGGAAGTGGATCCGGGCGACGCATGCATGACCTCCAAACTACGACTTGGACTGCGGGCATTCTATCCCTACGGCCGCGTCACGGCACGACCTGCGGGGCATGTGGTAGATTGCGCGGAACAGAAGGGTGTGACCCGTGACGCGCGCCGATGTCTTGGAGTTCATGCGGTCCCACTCACTGGCCGTTCAGGCGTCGGTCTCGCCGGTGGACGCCCCTCAGGCTGCCGTCGTCGGCTTTATCGTGACTGACGACTTCGAGGTCGTCTTCGACACCGTTAATACGACTCGCAAAGTCGCCAATCTTCGGCGGAACGCCCGGTGCGCGTTGGTCATTGGCGGCATCGTCAATGGCGATGAGCGCACCGTGCAGCTCGAAGGCATCGCGGACGAGCCTACTGGAAGCGATCTTGAACGCTTGAAGGAGCTCTATTTCGTCCGGTTTCCGGACGGGCGGGAGCGGCAGCACTGGCCAGGGTTGATGTATGTTCGCGTCCGGCCGCGGTGGCTGCGCTTCAGCGATTTCAACCAGTCTCCGCCGGCGATCGCTGAATTCTCCTTTTGATCAACGGAGAGCCCAGTGACGACACGAGATGAAATCCGCTCTGTTGCCCGCCGCGAATTCCTGAGATTCCTGGTCGCGAGCCCGTACGTCGCCGCGCTTGGCGGAGCGGCCGCCTTCCTGAATCGGCGCGCGCTGGCGCAGGCGGGCCAGGACGGTTCCGGCGTCAAGGACATCATCGCCACGCCCGCCGACGCGCTCAGCGTCTTCGATTTCGAGGAGCCGGCCCGGCGCAAGGTGCTGCCTGGCCATTGGGCCTACATGGCGAGCGGCGTCGACGACGATGGGACACTCCACGCCAATCGCGAGGTGTTCAAGCACGTTCAGTTGCGCCCGCGGAGATTGCACGACCCCAGAAAGGTCGACATGACGGTCGATCTCTTCGGCACCACTTACGCCAGTCCAATCTACCTGTGCCCGACGGGTGGCGAGAAGTCATTCCATCCGGACGGGGAGCTGGCGGTCGCTCGAGCGGCAAAGGCGCGCAATACGCTGCAGGTGCTGTCCACGGCAGCGTCGACCGGCGTCGAGGATGCCAACAAGGCGTTGGGGCGGCCAGTCTGGTATCAGCTGTATGCGCCGAATTCCTGGGAAGCCAACGAAGCGCTGCTGTCGCGCGTGGAAGCCGCCGGATGCAGCGTGATCGCGCTCACGGTTGACAACATCACGGGCCGCAACAGCGAAACCTACCTCCGCACGCGCCCGAAAGACGTCGCGCAGTGCGGAGCGTGCCATCCGAACGGCCCGGGGAGCGGTCCGCGTCCGATGACGGCGAATCTGCCGCGCGGCGGGAGTACGGTCGCGATTGACTGGGCGTTCCTCGAGCGTCTTCGCACGCGCTGGAAGGGAAAACTCATCATCAAAGGCATCGACACGCGAGAAGACGCGCGGCTCTGCCTCCAGCACGGGATCGACGCGATCATGGTGTCGAACCACGGTGGGCGCGCGACCGAGACGCTCCGGGCGACGCTCGAAGCGCTCCCGGAAGTGGTCGCCGAGGTGGGTGGCCGCGTTCCTGTGCTGGTCGACGGCGGATTTCGGCGAGGCACCGACGTGTTCAAAGCGTTGGCGCTCGGCGCGAAGGCGATCGGCATCGGACGGCCGTTCTTGTGGGGCCTTGGCGCGTTCGGCCAGGCCGGCGTCGACCGCGTGCTCGAAATCATGCAGGGCGAGCTGAAGCTCGTCATGGGCAATTGCGGCACATCGAGGCCTGGCGAGATCACCCGCGACTACGTCGCGACGCCTGAGTGGAAAACGTAAGGAGCGCCAAATGCGCTGGATGGTCCCTGCTCTCCTTTTGCTGCTCGCTCAATCGGCGACGCCACCAGCGACTCCACCCGTGGCGACCCCAGCGAGCCTGCCCCCTGCGTACCCGCGTCCGGGCGCCACGAAGATTCTCGACACCGACCGCGTGCAGGTGTGGAACATCGCGTGGCTCAAGGGACAGCCGTCGCCCCTCCACCGTCACATCTACGATTTGGTGGGCGTGTACTACGAGCCCGGCGATCGCATGATCATCTCGCCGGACGGCGCCAGGCGTCCCGTGTCGACCAAGGCATGGGACATCGCCTTCCAGCGCAAGGATGTGACGCACATCGAGGAGGGCGTCAGCGATGCACCGCTGCGAGCCGTCTTCGTCGAGATGAAGCAACCCGGCGCGTACGGCGCTGAGGCGACCGCCGGCGACGCGGCCGCCTTTCCCGGCGCTGGCGCCACAGAGAGGCTCGACAACGATCGTGTGACAGTCTGGGAATTCACACGCATGCCCTCATCCACCCGCCATCGCCATATGCACGACGCCGTAGCGGTCGAGATCGACGGTGAGCATCCCCGTGCGACATGGATTGCGCGTGGCACCGTTCACAGCGACGAAGCGGTCGCCAACGCGTCGCGCTTGTACGTGTTCGAGCTCAAATAGCGGGAGGATGTTGTGAAGCGAGCCATGGCTCTCGTGCTGACCGCCGGCTGTGTCCTCGGCGTCTCCGGGCAGACGCCCCCGAACGTCAACATTCCAACGATCCCGTTCGATTCATCGACCGACTTTCTGAAGTACTCCCCCGACATGAATCTGGGCGAGGTGCTCGGCGTTGCCGTAAATTCCAAGGGCCACGTGGTGGTGCTGAATCATCCCGGGAGCGCGACTTCGGGTCCACTCTACGGCAACGCCTCGACGCAACTCCTGGAATTTGATCAGAACGGCAAGTTCGTTCGTGAGATCGGCAAAGGCGTGTACGGCCTCGGCTACTCGCACAGCGTACGCTTCGACAAGTACGACAACCTGTGGGTCGTGGACAAAGGCACGAACGCCGTCGTGAAATTCAATTCGTCAGGGTACGTCGTCATGAACCTCGGGCGGCGGCCTGAGGGTCCCGACGATCCCGCCGAATCGTACTATCGGGGCGGCCGCGGGCCGGCGCCGGCGCACGTCGACGGGTATTTCCGCCAGCCGACCGACGTGGCGTGGGACGCCGACGACAACATCTACGTCAGCGACGGGTATACGAACTCACGCGTGGCCAAGTTCGACAAGCGCGGGACGTGGGTGAAGTCGTGGGGGACGCGGGGCAGCGGCGGACCGCACGCCGACGAGAATCCCGGCATGTTCAACACACCGCACAACATCGGCATCGATCGGCGCAACAACGTCTACGTCGCCGATCGCGGCAACCGGCGCATCCAGATCTTCGACACCGAAGGCACGTTCCTGCGGATGATTCACCTCAACGCGCCGTACGACAAGAAGCGCCATCCGGTCCTTGGAAATCTGGCCGCGAACCCGCCGGACGAAACGGCACCGTGGACGATCTGCATCACAACCGGCCCGACGCAGTATCTCTACACCTCCGATCAAGAGCCTGGACGCGTCTACAAACTGACGCTCGATGGCCAGATCGTCGGCATGCTCGGCGAGTCCGGCCGGGACAACAAGCAGTTCAACTGGATACACGGCCTCGCGTGCCCGTCGGAAAACGACTTGCTCGTCGCCGACATGAACAACTGGCGGGTGCAGAAGCTGACGCTCCATCCAGAACGGTCGCGATCAACGGCCGCGAGCCGATAGCGCCTATGAGAGGGCGGCGGGCGCCCAGGCAAGGAGAGGGCGCGGGCGCCCCGGGAATCTTTCCCCGAAGCGGCCCGCCGCACGGTTCGGATCAGAACCGGATGCCGAACGATACGCGCACCTGGCGCGGCGACGTGTACGCGAACCGGTTCAGCGCCTGACCGAAGTTCGGCCCAAGCGCCCAGTTGGTGCCCTGCACGGGTGTCGTCGTGAATGGATTGAAGCGCTGATAGGCCGCAGAGTTCGACGCCGTGAGCACGGTCTGATCGATGCGCGTCTGCGTGACGGTTCCCCCATTGGCGAACACGGTCCCGCCGCAGCCGCACAGCTGGAACTGGTTGAACACGTTCAGGACTTGAAGCTGTCCGAACACCTGAAGGTTGCCGGCACCCTTCACTTGGTGCGCGTAGTTCGCCGCGAAATCTGTGCGGACCTGACCCTCAGTGCGATAAGCGTCACGCGGCGTGAAGAAGTAGCTGACGGCCGAACCGCCCGTGTTTCCGGGCGGCGTGCTATAGCCCGGATTTGTCACGTAGGGCTGCGTGGCGATCGGACCCACAGCGCCGTACGGCACGCCGCTCTCGAGCGCCTGGAGGGCGCTCAATGTCAGCCCATTCACCCACGGCAGGCCGTAGTTGATCCAGAGGCGCGCGCGGTGGCGCTGGTCGATCGAGACATCGCCCACCGGGTAGTTCCACGCTGCCTGCTTGTACTCCGGATACGCGAACGCCGTCGTCGTGATCGGACCGCTGTTGACGTTCTCGCCTTCGACGTTGCCCCACGCGCGCGCGAGCGTGTACGTGCCACCGATATCAAACGTCGGATTGAAGCGGTACGTGGCCAGCGCCGTCAGACCGGAATACCGACGGGATAGGTCGTTCGAGTTTTCTACGAGCGCGAGGTCGTACGTCTTGCCGAACTGGTCGGTCACCTTTCCGGTCGAGGTGTTCAGCACGGAGACGTAGAGGTCACGGAAATCTCGATACACGTAGTCCGCCCGGACAGCCGCTTTACTGCCGAGTTGCCGGTTCACCCCCGCCGCGAATTCGAGATTGTTCGGCGAGGCCAGCGATCCCTGGATGACCGGCGTCAGGCCGGGAATTGTCGGCGCACCGTTCAGCGGCAGGTTCGCGCCGCCATTCGCGTTGAACCACGCGAACACCGCGCGAATAGCATCAGGCGTGCTCACAGTCGGCCCAGCCGCGTTGATGTTCGCCCCGCGATAGATGAATTGGAAATTCTGTGGATTGCCGGCCGGCGACGACGAGTCCGCGATGCTGTTCGCGATCGCCGAGACGTACTTGGCGAAGCTGGCGGTTACCGACCACTTTTGATCGCCGATCGGATCCCACACGAGGCCAACCCGTGGACTGAACGCGCTGTCTTTCGCCACGAGTCGGCCGGCGCTGTCGGCACCGTTGTTCCTGTCCCAGCGCAGACCGAGGTTCGCCGTCAGGTGGCTCCCCACGCGCCAGTTGTCGTTATAAAACAGCGAGTGGGTTCGGAAGTTCGTGCCCTGGCTGCCGACGGGAATCGGGTTCCACTGGATAATCGTCGTGCCGTCGTCGCCGCGGAATTCGGGAATGACGTCCTGTCCGACGATGTACGACGTCGTCGCGAATATCCGGTAATCGCTGCCCGACTGATGGTTGTTTGCGAACCGTTTGTCGTTAAACAGGTCGTAGCCAAACACCATGTTGTGCGAGCCACCATTCTTCGTGGAGAGGAAGTAGGTGCCCTTCCCGTAGAAGTCGGTGTTGTCGCGCTGTTCGGGGGTGCAGACGCCGCAGAAGGTCGGCGACCAGAATCGGGTGTTGTTGCGCTGGCCATCGAGCAGCAGGGTGCCTTCAATCAGGTCGGTTGTCGGCGCGCCTGACCCAATGAAACTGAAATGCCGCGACGAAAAACGCCCCTCGACGAAGAAGTTGCTCGAGATGACACCGGTGTAGCTGCCGGTCGACAGATTCTGGGGTAACTGCCGGTTGTCGAGACTCCGAAGGTCCATGGACAATGACTGGTTGAACGTGTCGTTCGTCTGGTTATCAACGATCTTCGTGTACGCGCCTTGGAACGTGTGATTCGCGGTGATCGAATATGTACCTTTGGCCTCATAGCGGCGCGTCTGCTCGGTGAACGTGTACGGGATAGTCGTCACCACGAGCGAGCGGCCGCTTTCCGGCGTTTGCAGCCGGCCAGCCGTGAAGAACCAGAGATGCTCTTTCACGATCGGTCCGCCGGCGGTGTATTCGTATGTGGGGACCGTTTTGTCGACGCGTAGTTCCTTATGCGCCGGATCCGCGCCGATCTGGTTCTGTTCGAACGGCGTCAGCGTGCGCCACTTGTCGTTGTTCAGCGTGTCACGAAACGATCCGCTGAAGGTGTTGCCGCCGGACTTGGTGATGACGTTGACCACGCCGCCGCCGAATCGGCCGTACTCCGCCGAGATGCCGGCGGTGGAGATGTTCGTTTCTTGAATCGCGTCCTCGATGTACAGGTCGTACGCCTGGCCGCGCAAGTTCTCGCTGACGTTGACGCCGTTCACCATGTAGAGCGTCTCATATGACATCGAACCGGAGATTGAGTAAGCGCCGCTCGGACCCGTCGGATGGACGGCGGGTGCGAGCAACAGGGACGCATTGATGTCTCGCGTCGTTGGAAGCGTCGCGATCAAATCCTGCTTGAAGTTCGTCGCAACCTGTGCGGTCTGTGTCAGCACGTCTCCCGCGCGGCCAACCACATTGATGGTTTCAGACACTGCGGCGACGCCCATCGCCACGTCGAGCGGCATGACCTGCGTCGGCGCGAGCGTGACCGTCCGTGACTGGTTTTCGAAGCCGCTGAGTTCGAAGGTGATCGTGTACGTGCCGGATGGTAGACCCGTAAAGATGTAATCACCGTTCGTCGACGTCACCGCCGTGCGCACGCTCTGGAGATTGGGCGAGGTGGCATTCACCGTCACGCCGGGAAGAGCAAGGCCCTGGCTGTCGGCGACATGTCCCGAGATTGTGCCGGTGGTCGTTTGCGCTGACGCCCAGCTTGCAGGCGCGAACAAAGTCGCCCCGCACACGAAAGCCAAAACAAGATGCTTCATTCGATTCACCTCATCAGTTCTGAGTCCGATTCCGTAAACGTCTGATATCAAAGGCGTTTATCCGTGAGCTTCTCTGTTCATGAAATGTAACCACATGTAACCCCTCGAGACCGAGAGAAACATCAGCGTCTTCACACGTTGGAGGACACGAATCCAATGAGGTGAACGGCTCCGAGCGCCGATCCAAGGCGGTGAACCGTGATGTGCGCGACATCGGATGTTCTGTCCGCAATTTCGCGCTACACTCCGCCTCGTTGAAAGGCGGTGACACCATGCTCAAGAACGTCTGCCTGGGACTTGCGCTGGCCGCGCTCGTCGTCTGGCCCACGTCCGCTCAGGACGCCAGAACGGTCATCGGCAATGCCTCCGCGGCGATGGGCGTCGACAAGCTGAAGACTGTCGAATACTCCGCGACGGGGCTGGACTTCGCGCTCGGCCAGGCGCCGAACCCGAGCTCGCCGTGGCCGAAGTTCGTCAACAAGAGCTACACGCGCGCCATCGACTTCGGGACGCCTGCCTCGCGCGTGGACCGCGTGCGCCTTCAAGGCGAGAATCCTCCGCGCGGCGGCGGGCAGCAGCCGATCGTCGGCGAGCAGCCGGCGAATCAGACGATCATCGTTGGCGCCGACACGCCATGGGTGCAACAGCTCGAGATCCTGATGACGCCACACGGGTTCCTGCGTGCCGCAGCAACCAAGAACGCCACGGTGGAGACGAAGTCGGTCGGCGGGAAAAAGTACGCGGTGATCAGCTTTGTCGGCGACAACAAGGCCAAGGTCAACGGGTATGTCAACGACCGCAATCTCGTGGAGCGTGTCGAGACGTGGATTGACAATCCATTTCTCGGGGACATGCTCTTCGAGGCGATCTACAGCGACTACAAGGACGCCGGCGGCGCGCAATTCCCGATGCACATCGTCCAGAAGCAGGGTGGCTATCCGACTTTTGACCTGAACGTCACCGACGTGAAGCCAAACGCCGCGGTCACAATTCAGCCCCCGCAGGGGCGAGGTGGAGCAGGTGGGGCCGCAGCACCCGCGGCCGCAGCGAATACGGTTCCCTCAGAGAAGCTCAGCGACGGCGTGTACCTCATCACCGGCGGCTACGCCGCGCTCGCCATCGACTTCAAGGATCACATCACCATCGTCGAGGCCGGACAAAGCGAGGCGCGCGGGCTCGCCGTCATCGCGGAGGCGAAGCGGTTGATTCCGAACAAGCCGGTCAAATACGTCGTCAACACGCACAGCCACATCGATCACTCGAGCGGACTCCGCGCGGTCGTCGCGGAGGGCGCCACGATCCTGACGCATCAGGTGAACAAGGCGTATCTCGAGAAGACGCTGGCTCTGCCGCACACGCTCAATCCCGACAAGGCCCAACAAGCCGGGAAGAAGCCCGTTATCGAGGCCGTCGGTGAAAAGAAGGTGCTGACCGATGGCACGCACGTCGTCGAGCTGTACCACCAGCAGAACCTCGGTCATCACGACGGCATGTTGATCGCGTATCTGCCGAAGGAGAAGGTGCTGCTCGAAGCCGACGGTTACAATCCGCAGGCCGCGACGGCAACGCCGCCCAATCCGGCGAGCCCCTACACGTTGAATCTGGTCGACAACATCCAGCGGCTGCGGCTCGACGTGCAGCGCATTGTGCCCGTCCACTATCCCGCTGACAACCGCGTCGTGACGATGGCGGAGCTGCTCAAGTGGGTGGGGCGCGCCGCGCCGACCCATTGAGTCAGGCCGCGGCCTCGCCGTACGATGTCCAGGATCGCGCCGGGGCGGACCGTGCGTCCGCCCCGCAGGCCATTCGCGCGAGCTTGATGCCGGCCTACTTTTTCAGGGTGTGCTTCTCGAGCATCATCCGGCGGACGACAGCACCGTAGACGTTCCCGTCGCGATCGACGCCGACGCCTTCCGCCCCGCTGTGCTCCTCGGTCGTGGACTCCACATCCTCGATGAAGTACTTAACCGAGCCGTCCCTGGCGCTGCCGACGCGGATGCCCTTCTTCCAGCCTGGCTCATCGGGTCCCCATGACTCCGAGTCCGCCACGTAGATTGTGTCGTCTCGCGTAATCGCGATGCCGCTCGGGCGGCCGAACTGCGTCCACTCGTCCAGGAACTTCCCGTCCTGATCGAAGAGCTGGATGCGATTGTTCGCGCGATCGCCGACGAAAAGACGGCCCCGGGAATCAATCGCAATCGTATGAGGCACGTTGAGCTCGCCGTGCGCCGACCCGGTCCTGCCCCACGCCTTGATGAATCGACCGTCTTTCGACCACTTGCTCACGCGGTTGACGGGTCCGCCGATGACATGCCCCTCCGTGATGAAGATGTCGCCGTTCGGTGCGGTGACGACGTCGGTCGGCTCGTGCAGCCGGCCAGCCGTTCCGTCGCCTTCGACGCCCGCCGTGCCGATTGTCATCAACAGCTTGCCGTCCGGGCTGTATTTGAGGACTTGATGGCCTTTGCCGTCCTTGCCCTGCGCATCGCTCACCCACACGTTGCCTTGCGGGTCCACGTACAGGCCGTGCGGGAAGATGAAGGCGCCGACGCCCCAGCTCGCCAGCACATGGCCGGACGGACTGAACTTGAAGATTGGCGGCTCCGATCGGCCGGCGCAGGAATTCTCGTGGCAGCGGTGCACCACGTAGAGGTTGCCGTCCGGGCCGGGTTCGGCGCCGATGACTGCGCCCCAGGTCATCCCCGCGGGGAGTTGCGCCCAGTTCGGATCTCTCCGGTAGGGGTTGGGCAGATCGTTGATCGGCTTGGTCCGCTTCCATGCCGGTATGTCCTCCCTGGGCCCCTCCGCGCCCCCAGGGACGACCTTCGTCTGCGCCGAGCCGAAGACCGTGACGATCAGCGTGACCCCGAGCTGAAGGGTAGTCATCAGCCATCGCGGGACGCACGTCATCGCGCCGACTTCAGCTCCTGATACAACTGTCCCACGAACCGGTCGGCGGTCATCGGCGTCGCGCCCGTGACTTTGGCGTCGAACTCGCTCGTCGGTTTGGCCGCAATCACTTCCTCCTGCGTCTTGTTCTGACGCGTGAGAGCCGCGACCTTGTCGCGGACAGCAACCATCATCGCCTTGTGAGCCGTGACGGCCGCCTTGTCAACCGTTGCGCCATGGCCTGGAATGATCTTGGTGTCCGGACGTCCGGTCTTGAGGATCAAGTCGAATCCGGCGAGCATGCCGTTCATCGTGCCGCCGTTGGCCCGATCGATGTTCGGGTACCCGGTCGAACGGTAGAAGTCGCCGGTCATGAGGACGTTGGCGTTGGGGAAATAAACCATCGTGTCGCCGTCGGTGTGCGCGACCGGCACCGCGATCAGCTGCACGTCTTCCCCGTCCATGTGAATCGTGAGTGCCCCGTCGTAGGTGAGCACCGGGAGGGCGATGGGCGGCGCGGGAACGCCCGGCTGACCGTTCGCCTGCGGCGCCGGCTTCGCAAGACGCGTGCGGAGGTTTTCGCGCGCGATGATGACAGCGCCGAGCTTCCCGATGTTTTCGTTGCCGCCCGTGTGGTCGCCGTGGACGTGCGTGTTGACGAGAAACCGAATGCGGACGTCCGAGATCTGCTTGATCGCCGCGACGATCTTGTCGCTGAGCGGCGCGAACTGCGCATCGACCATCAGCACGCCGTCGGGGCCGGTGAGGACGCCGATGGTGCCTCCCTGCCCCTCGAGCGTGTAGAAGTTCGACGCCACCTTGGTCGTCTTGATCTGGACCTGGCTGAAGTCGGGCTGCTGCGCGCGCATGCGGACGCCGCTGCCGGCGACGAGCATGAGCGTCGTGAGCCAAATGCCGCAACGCCTCGTTCTAAGCATCTTCTCCTCCGCCGTTCTCCCGTTTTTCACGGCTTCCCGGGTTGGCAAAAAGCACATGATACGGCTTCTCGACGGCGAGGGAGACTCGATTTTGACTTACAAGGATTTGAGATACTCCACGAGATTCGCCTTGGCCTGTTCGCTGAGATTCAAGCCGAGCACCTGATCGTAATGATCGACGACGGCACGGAGGTTGGCGAAACGACCATCATGATAGAAGCCGCCTTTTTGCCGGGTGAAAAGACCGGCCAGCGGCGTCGTGCGGTACATGCCGTCAGGCGACCGGCTCGATTGAAAATCGTCGATGCCGATCTCGGACGCGGAGTGCATGTTCCAGCCGGGCTCGGTAAAGAGCGGTGGGACATGGCATGATGAGCAGCGCCCCGCCCCGTTGAACACGTCCTTGCCCGCTCGCGCTGCGCTCTCGTCAAAGCTGCCGTGCGGCGGAACCGGCGCGGAGAGCGAGAGCTGATACACCTGCAGCGCGGGAAGCTTCGACGTGATCAGATCGGGATCGTGCCGCACGTTCCCGAATCCCGCGCGGGCCGCAACCGAAAAGCGCACGGGATCGTTCAATCGCGCGTCGACGAAGGTGCCTTGTCCGTGCATCTCGAGGTTGGCGACGAGCCCGTTCCAGTGCGGCACACTGCCCCAACCGGTGTAGGTATGCAGGTTGACGCCG
>Ga0306922_10005445_pt1 | contig 12162 bp, 9 predicted proteins | sample sta12Cox44000082_FD_203758 | JGI IMG/M metagenome (GOLD analysis project Ga0306922, IMG submission 203758) | Lab enrichment of tropical soil microbial communities from Luquillo Experimental Forest, Puerto Rico - statoxic.12C.oxic.44.000.082 (v2)... | ecosystem: Environmental > Terrestrial > Soil... | reverse complement strand
CAGCAAGTCACGGATCTCTATTTGCTGTCCCTGGCCGTCCGACACGAGGGAGTAGTGGCCACGACCGACCGGGGAATGGCGTCCTTGGCAGGTACGGAATACGCAGACAAGTTAGTGGTTCTGTAGGAGACAGCGATTATTGGCTCCTCAAAGATCGGACTCGGCAGTTCATCAATGTCCGATAAGAGATATTATGTTAAGTACATTCAAACACCCTAAACATGCCCTCTCCCACCATTTAGCGTGTAGCGAACTCGGACTTGTTGTCACAGACTCGAAGATGATGACACCTCATAGGCGGCCATGTAACAGGTTCCCCATGTCCGTCGCTTGCGCCAGGTAGCCGGAGACAAACGTCTCCGGCCTTTCTTTCATCCAGAAAAAAGGGGCGGCTACTCAACAGGTGTGAACGCGAGCCGCCCGGCGCAGAAAGTATCCGACCGCCAAGAGAGTTATACCGATAATTGTGCTGGCGAGGTCGACGTAGTGGCCAGGCGTTTTTGGTTTGCCCCAACCCATTGAGGGCAACAGGTCGAAGGCCTCCGAGACGTGCGCGAATACTACGGCAAGTAAACAGACAGCGCCAATGAGTTGCACAAGTGCTGTCAGAGTTCTTTCTTTTTTAAAGGCTATGGCCGAAGCACCGAACGCGATAAAAACCGGGATGCTAATTACAATCACTTTCAACAACACGGTTGCTTCTCTTCGTTGTATGGCCGGGTGCCCCGCTTAGACACTGAAGCTTGAGTGAGGGTTTTTGTCTGGATTGTCAAAGGCGTCAGCACGCGCCAGAAAATCAAAGAGGCCGGCATCCATCTCCGGCCCTTTCTGAAAGCTGATCACCGATAACTGACCACCGCTTTACCGCGTGACTGGTTGCGGCGCATTCTTCGGAGTGCTCAAATATCCCGTAACGCTGTTCTTGTCCGCCGAAAACGCAACCACTTCATACAACAGATGGTCGCGTCCGGTGTAGAACTGCAACGGCTCGCCCACCGTGCGGTCTTTCTTTTCGATGGTCTTGTCATCGGCCAGCACATTCAGTGTGAAGCGGCTCTTCTTTGCATCAACCTTCTTCAGCTCGAGGCTCACCGTCGACACCGGCTGTTTCGCGCCCTTCTTCAACGTGAACTCGTAGTAGTTGCGATCGCCTTTGTGCTTCAAGATTTCCAGCTCAGACGAATTCTTCGCCACCAGTCCACTCTGCACGCCCAGATCGCCAATCGTTTTTTCCAGCTTGGCATTGGTCGCCTGTAGATCACTCTGCGTCTTCACGATGTCCGTCTTGGCTGAGCCAACATCCGTCTTCACGCCGCTCACTTCGGTGTTGACTTGGGCGAGCTCCGCACCCTGCTGTTTCTGTTCCGCGCTCAGCTTGGCTTCGGAGCTCTTCTGCGCCGCCTGCAGCTCGGTCGCCCGCCTCGCAATTTCCTGCTTTGTTAACCCGACTTCACTCGTGAGCGCGTCTTTCAGCTCCGAACGCGTGCTGTGCAGGCGCGCGGTCAATTCCGTCTGCGCCGACTCCAGCGATTGCTGTTTCTGATCAAGAGCATCCAGCCGGGTCTTCAAGGTGTACATGAAGTAAAGCGAGGCCAGCACATAAATCAGCGCCACCGCCAGCAACAGATATTTCACAATCGGGCCGTGCTCGGCCGCAGTGTGCTGCTGTACATCCGTTTGGTTATTGACGTCTTCTTGGTACATCCATCTTCCCTTTCATCTAAGCAACTGAATCTCGAAGAGTTATTGCACGCTGACCAGCGATGACCCACTATCCAGGTTGTCCCCACTACCAAGCGTGGCCCTCATCTGTCTGTCGTTGACAAATGTGGGGGTATAGACGAATCGGGGTAGCCCACAATTGCCTTTCTTCGGCAATTCTGGGGGCGACGCTTCCGGCGGATCGGGTGAAACTCCAACGTTTCCGGATCATGCTCCAGCATTCGCCAAGCGATGGGAGCTATGCAGTTTGCCCGTTCATGAATTATAGACGTTTACAAACCCGAAATGTCGGCCCGAGTTCCGTGGCCGCCCGCCGGCCGTTACGCTGCGGATCGCTTTTGATGCATGGCTTCAGGATTTTTGCCGTATTTGTTGCAGAAATGCCTTGACGCGTCGCGGGCGATCGGCTCGCCATGCCCGAACCCGACGGCCTCGAATGAAAGACTGGCAAGCTTGCGCTGGCTCGCACGGCCCTCTTCCAAACTCTCGAAGCCGACCGGATCACCGAGGCCCATGACGTTGATGCACACATCGCCTGCGAACAGCATACGTCCCGGTCGCCATAGCAGCGCGACCTGTCCCGCGCAATGCCCAGGAGTACGAATAACCTCGAAGCCGCCAGCGATGGGCAGTATTTCCCCAGCAGTTAAAGGCTGGTCAATGACAACCGGATCCACTCGCTCGTTGGGATGGAAGAACACCTTGCACATCACTCGCCCCAACAGACCAGGAGCCGGCGTCAGAGGCCGAAACGGACCTCCACTCTCGGCGATAGGGATATCGAACGGGTGCATATAAGTCCTCGCGCCAGTTTCGCGCACGATTGCAGCGGCGCTACCAATATGATCGGGGTGGGCGTGAGTGAAAATCAGATGCTTGAGCTGACTTGGTGGCCGGCCAAGCATGCGGACCGCCTCGAAGACGGCTGCCTCCTTAGCCGGGTAACCGGCGTCGATCAAGGTCAGACCGTCGTCCCTCTCGATTAGGAAGGCGTTTGCGAACCCCATCGGGACGATGTGCACACCCTTGATCACACGCTTCACAGCCATAGCCAGAACCCCTCGTTAATCGCAAAACAAAAAGTAAGCAGCCGCAATCGGGCAAACACCGTAAATTTGTCCATCAAGCTGACTTTGCCTTTGTCTTGTCCGTATAATCCGTGTAAATCCATGGCTGCTTTTGGCCTCTTGCAACTTGAAACCCGAAACTTGAAACTGTTTTCGTGCAGTCCCACGACGCCATCGTCATCGGAGCCGGTGTCATCGGCCTCTCCCTCGCCCGCCAGCTACAACTTGCCGGCCTCAAGGTCCTCGTCATCGAAAAGTACGAACCCTGTTCCGAATCCTCCTACGCCGCCGGAGGCATGATCGCCTCCTGCGATCCCCACATCCCTGACTGCCTCAAGCCGCTGGTTGCTGCCAGTGCGCAGATGTATCCCGAATTTGTACATGAAATAGAACTCGAGTCCGATGAGGCGACGGATCTCCGTGGTACCGGTACTATCGCGTGGTTCGAGCATGATGAGGAACCAGGATGCGAATCTGCCCGCCGCCTCAATATCGATGAACTAAAACGCATCGAGCCGCTACTTCCCTCACGTCCCGGCGCATGGTTCCTCCCCGAGCGCAGCCTCGATCCTCGCGTGCTCGGCCGCGTCTTAACTAAGGCCGCAAAACATGTCGGCGTAGATTTCGTAACCGGATCGGCAGTCGCCGAAATTCTCACTGCGACCCGAGCCCCACAATTACCTTCCCCTGGCAATTGGGGAGATGTCGCCGCCGTTCATGCTGCTGGCGTAATCACTTCCCACGCTACGTATCACGCCGGCATTGTCGTCAATTGCGCTGGCGCCTGGGCCGGCCAGATTCGATGGGGCGAGCCACTATTGCCTTCCTCTGGCAATTTAGGGAAGAGGAGCGAAATTCCTACTCGTCCCATCAAAGGCCAGATGGTCTGTCTTGTTCCAGCCTCCGACGCGCCTCAGCGCGGCCCGATGATTCAGCACGTCGTGCGCACGCCCGACGTCTACATAATCCCGCGCTCCGATGGACGCATCCTCCTCGGCGCCACCGTCGAAGACGCCGGCTTCGACAAACGCGTCGACCCCGACACGATCCAGAAACTTCACCACGCCGGCATTACCGCCGCACCCGCGCTTGCTTTAATGCGAATTCACGATGCCTGGGCCGGCCTGCGTCCGGGCACCCCCGACAACCTCCCTATCATGGGCAGGACTTCCCTGCCCGGCTACTTCGCCGCCACTGGCCACTACCGCGACGGAATCATGCTCGCGCCGATCACCGCGCACCTCATGACCCAACTGATCGGTGGCCGCATCCCTGACTTTGACCTCGCACCATTCTCGGCAGCGCGGTTTGCATAAAGACCACGTCGGAGCACTGTCCTCGCCGCTTCAGTCTTCCATGTCTTGAGCGGGACACGCGGCACCATCCATTCGCCAGCCCACCCATTCAGGGCGAATTGACCGTCCGGACACATTAGCTCGACTTCAGACCGGCGCGCCCCAATATGCTGATGCCCACGAACTTGTACAGTCTCTCTACTGGTTGCGTGCTTCACCGGCTATGGCAAACGCAATCGGCTCGGTATAGCTCAACTATGTCCGGTCATCGTAATCGGGGGTCAGCGACAAAAGTGCGGCCTTACACAGGCTGCCTTTTCTTGTCTGGGGTCTTTTTCGCCTCGATCAATAAATCCCCTGACGGTTTTCCATGCTGAAAAATGTCGACTAAGCTTTAAAACTCGATTTTCTATCCACCATCCACTGCTTTACCGCGCGGGCACTACAAACAGATACCCCGTCAGCATCCGCTTCATCTCTTCGATGACCAGGTCCCGCCCTGCGCGTGTCGGCTGTTCATACGCGAACGCGATCAGCCGCTCGCCTGCCTCACTCACCACGCGCAGCATCAAATCCAGCTCCGGAGTATTCGGAATTCGTAGCCTTTCCAGCATGAAGCTCTTCAGCAGTGCCGGTAGTCCGGTCACCGGAGACGCCTGCCGCTCCTTCGTTCCCGGACTAATCAGCCGTCCCAATGCCAGCGCACGAAAGTCCGGATTCTGATCCAGGTACTTGATGTAGGTATCAATCACGTTCGCCAGAAACGTCGACGGATTGAACCCTCCCAGATTCTCCTTCAGATCGCGCTCCATCGGCTGGATCACCCCAATCTCCAGCCACGTTTGAAAGTGCTGCACATGCCGCACCGCCACCGCATCAAAGATCGCCTGCTTGTCGGGATAAAACCTGTACAACGCCCCAATCGATATGCCGGCCTCTTTCGCGATGCGGCTCGTCGTCACAAACTCCAGCGGAATCCGCCCCAGCAGCGCACCGGCGGCGTCAAGGATGCGCTGTACCGTCTGCTCGCTGCGTTTCTGCGTCGGAAATCTGCGCGGTACCGTCGGCGAATCTGTCATATCTTCGATTCGATCTGCTTTGACTATATCAACCCGCGCAATTCACATATCCACTAACCACTATCCCGGGTGCCCCACTCAACCTTCCTTTGGTTGAGTGGGTCTTTTCGCTTAAATCGAAAATGAAGTGGGTGCCCCATCCCACCGCCCGATTTTGACGGTCGGGTGGTTTAGAGGCTGTGGCTGAGCGGCAGCTGCGGTTGGTTTCTTCTCGTTCGCTAATCACCGTCCACTGATTTGTCATCCCGAACGAGGACCGCGCGATCACTCGCGGTACGGTTCGAATGGATCTGGGGTTCACTGACAACCGACAACTGACTGCCACCCTTCCTATTGCTCCCCCATAGAAGCTGTGCTATATTGTCTTCCCATAGGAGCTTCCATGCCCGACAAAACCGATGTCTGGCTGGGCACCCTTTCCCTCATGATTCTCAAGACCCTCGAAACCATGGGGCCTCTCCACGGATATGGCATTGCCCGCCGCATCGAACAAACCAGCGGCAACGCGCTTTCGCTGAATTACGGCACCGTTTACCCCGCGCTGTTGAAGCTCGAGCAGGAAGGCGCCATTTCTTCGGAATGGGGCGTGTCCGACAACAATCGCAAGGCCCGCTATTACAAGCTCACCCGCGCTGGAAGAAAGCAGCTTGCGCGCGAAGCCCGCGATTGGGAGCAAACGATTGCGATTTTGGCGCGCTTTCTTTCTCCTGCTCAGGAGGCATGATGCGCAAGTTCAGAGCACTGTGGACGCGCCTAATCGGGGTTTTTCACCCCCAGCGCACTGACGATGAGTTTGCCGCCGAGCTCGAATCCCATCTTCAGATGCACATCGACGATAATCTCCGTGCCGGCATGACTCCGGAGCAGGCGCGCCGGGATGCCCTGATCAGACTGGGCGGCATGGAACAGACACGACAAGCCTGGCGCGAGCGCCGCACACTTCCTTTCCTCGAACGTCTTTTCCATGACACCCGATTCGCTTTCCGGCAGTTGCGTAAATCGCCAGCTTTCACGCTTACCGCAGTCCTCACGCTTGCGCTCGGAATCGGCGGCATGACCGCCGCATTCTCTGTCGTTGAAGCCGTTCTCTTGCGGCCACTTCCCTTCCAGGACCCCGACCGCCTTATCAGCATCCATGAGCACCTTGCTCGTGATTCGCACGCGCTGCGCGTTACTGCTCCCGACGTCCTCATCTTCCAACGCGAGAATCACGTCTTCTCCGGCGCAGCTGGATTCATCAGCGCAGCCTACGAACTCACCGGCGCTGGCGCTCCATTTCGTGCCGGCGCTGAGCGGGTGTCGGCCCCTCTGTTTTCTGTGCTTGGCATTGAGCCCCTGCTGGGTCGCACCTTTACCCAACAAGATGACGAGAATGCTGCGCCGGTCGCCGTCATCAGCTACGCCGTCTGGAAGGAACGTTTCCTGGGCGATCACAATGTGTTGGGCAAGACCATCGATCTCGACCGCCGTCCTTACACCATCATTGGTGTCATGCCTGAGCATTTCGCTTTTCCGATTAGACGCCGGCAGACTAAGCCATCAGGACCTCTGGGTGCCCATGAGCTTCACCTCCGTTGAAAAGAACAGCGAAGGAGACAACTTCGACTACAGTCTTGTGGCGCGGCTCAAACCGGGCGTGAGCCGCGAGCAGGCTCAAGCCGACATCGGTCGCGTGATTGCCGGGATTCAGGCCACCTATCCCGCAAATGCAAACCTGGAACTGCATGGTTACTTCAGAACGCTGAAGGAAGAGACCGTGCGCGATGTGCGTCCGCTGCTGAATGTGCTGCTTGCGGCCGTTGCATTGGTGCTGCTCATCGCCTGCGTGAATCTTGCCAATCTGCTCTTGGTGCGCGCTGCCGGACGCCGCCGCGAATTCGGCGTACGTCTCGCCTTGGGCGCTGCGCGCCGTGCGGTATTGCGCCAGCTTTTGACGGAAAGCCTTCTCCTCAGCCTGCTGGGCGGTCTCGCCGGCATCGCGTTGGCAGGCTTGCTGGTGCGCTCCGCAGCCGTCGGCCTGCCCGATTCCCTGCCCCGGCTGAACGAGATCGCCATTCGCTGGCCCATGTTCGTCATGGCTTTCGCCTTGGTCGTCCTCACCGGAACCCTCTGCGGCCTGGCGCCTGCTCTTGCCTGCATGAAGACCGACATTCTCGATTCGCTGCGCGACGGAAGCCAAAACAGCGGACAGGGCCGCTCGCAGCATCGCCTCCGCAGCCTGCTGGTTACTGTGGAAGTCGCCCTTGCTACGCTGCTGCTAGTTGCCTCGGGTCTATTGCTTCGCAGCTTTGCCTGGATGCTCGCAACCAATCCCGGCTTTCACCCGCAGCATGTGCTCACCGCTTCGCTGGCGCTACCGGTTCACGATTATCCAACCCAGCAGAAGGTGGACCATTTTTATCGCGCATTGCAACAGAACCTCTCCACTCTGCCCGGAGTCAAGGCGATTGGCTTTTCTTCCAATATTCCCATCGTCGGCTCGAACTCCGGACGCCTCATCGCCCCCGAAGGCTATGTTCCCTCACCCGGCGAAGGCATGCTCATCACTTCCAACTACCTCGTGCAAGGCGACTATTTTCAGGCGCTGCATATTCCGCTCATTCGCGGGCGCTACTTCGATGCCTCCGAAGAACAGGATGGTGCCCCCCTGGTGGCCATCGTCAGCCAATCCTTCGCTGAGCAGTATTTCCATGGACGCGATCCCATCGGCCTGCACGTAAAGGTCGGCCCTCGCTTCGATACTGACATGCCAGCGATCACCGTCGTGGGTGTTGTCGGAGACATCAAGCAGGGCCCACTCGACCAGCCAACCGTCGTCCAGATGTACGAGCCCCTATCGCAAGCCGACGCCGATCTGGGGCCGCTATCTGCCATGATCGGAGTCGTTGGCAGCATGGATGTCGTGATTCGCACGGACGGAGACCCAACTGCGCTGGCCGCCGCCCTCGAGAAAACCATCCATGAGCTTGATCCATCTCTGGCTGTGTCGCACGTGCGTACGATGGACGAGATCGTCTCCGCCACTGAATCTTCACGCCGCTTCAACACCGTCATCGTCTCGGCCTTCGCCGCAATTGCTCTAATGCTCTCTCTTCTTGGTGTCTACGGAGTTCTGGCCTATTCGGTGAGCGAACGTACCCGCGAGATTGCCGTCCGCATGGCGCTCGGCGCCACCCGCAACCTCGTCCTGCTGCGGACGCTCCGCTACGCCATGATGCTTGCCTCCGCCGGGATCTCCGCCGGTCTCATCGCATCTCTTGGACTTACTCACTTCCTGAGTAGCTTGTTGTATGACGTAAAGCCTCTGGACGCCTTTGCCATACTCGGCGCCGTCTTCGTTTTGTTCGCCTGCGCCGCTCTGGCGGGCTGGCTCCCGGCACACCGCGCCGCATCCGTCGATCCCATGCAGGCCCTCCGCACCGAGTAGCAGACAACGGGGTGACCCTCCTAACGACTGGTCCGACTCTGGGTGCCCGGTTCGGCCCTCATTTGACCAGGGCGTCGCATTTTTCTTTCTCCAGCAATGGTTGACTGGTGGCCGACATTTGCCTGATTTTGGCAAATGTGGGGCGCGCGGGTGCCTCGTCCGGCCTTCCTTTGCCCGGTGGGTCTTTTCGTCTCCCGGAACGAGGCTGGTCGCTCAAATATCCCGTTGGCCGGGTGCCCCACCCTTGTCGCCCGATTTTGGCGACAGGGTAGGACAAAACTTTTCACACTGACAATCGTGGGTGGCCCACAACTTCCCTGCCTTCGATGTAGATGCCCTGTCCTTTAGACCTCGCACTCCCAAAAACAGTGATCACAAGCGCGCCTCGGGGCTCGAGGGATCTGCCTCCTCTATCCACTATCTACTACTCTCAACTTCCCAACAGCCCAATCGCACGCGAGGCGACGGCCAGGACTGTGACTAGCGCGAGGAGGCCTTCGGCCATCATCAACAATTTTGCACGGGCGGTCATCGGCATGGCTTCGGCAGGTGTGAATGCCGCCGCGGTACAAAAGGCCAAAAAGAGGTAGTCCACGAAGGTAGGCCGCCACGGCGGCAGCGACTCGTCGTCCACTTCCTCGCGAGGAAAGAGCCAATCGGGTGCGCCGGGCATTCCCTTGGCACGGGCCACATTACCGCCCCGATCGATCCGCCAATAAGCCACCGAGAACACCAGCACATTAGTACCCCACAACGAGATGCTGGAATTCAGCAATTGAATTCCTGTGATTCCGCTTGGCGGCGTAACCATTTTGACGAACAGATCTTTCAGATCCAAGAGCATCCCCACCGCTCCAAGCGAAACAAAGACAATTGTGCCGATGCTCTCGATTCGCAGCCACCGCTGTTTCGCGGAACTCAACCGCAGTCCGGCCATCGGTGCAACCAGAACGGCAATGATGACAAGGACCATCCAGAGAGGAAATGCCCTGACTCGGCCCGGCAAGAGAGTGAGAGCGAAAACTATGCTGATGGTCGCGACAATAGGCCATCGCGGTTCGAGGTCGAGGAATGCTTGTGGTTCGCTCATCGCGCTTCTTAAAGCAGTCGTGCTGCAAGACAGTGCATTTTTACCATCACCAGGTTACTTTAGTCGCCAAGGGATCTGCTTTTTCTGTCCACCCGCAACTGGCCTCTGGAGCGTCTCTACGGCAGCTTCATCCTCTGCAGCAGCGACTGGAATCGGGGATGACTGCGCAGGTTGCGGAAGAGAAATGACCCCTTAAGGCCGTAGATTGCACCCGAGCGCCTTTCGAAGGCATGTTCGAGGCAGTCAATGGCAGCGTCGGTTTCTTCCAGGCCGGCATAACCATAGGCAAAATGGTAAGGCGAGACGAACTCACGGAACGCGCGATCATGCAGTTGTTGGTTTAACGACCCAAGCAGGCGGCCTCACGCTCCAGTCAGTTGACGCGCTCGGGGTTTTCCATGAACTCGGAGGCAAAACCTTCAGTGGGAGCTCCCGGCCTAATTGAGGTTCCGCGCACGATAGACCACCCCATTCCGCCTTCGCCCAACTTGACGGTGATGTCGTAATACCCGACACGGCTCCCGATCATGACAACAATGTCTCCCCGTACCGTGCTGACGCTCTGTCGAAACGGACGCGCCGATTTTAAAGCACCGGCGTGAAAGTTCCCCGTTATTGTCGTTCAGGATTATTGCTGAACTGCTGCTGTTAAACCCCTGGGCGACACCATGTGTAAGCCGTCAGCAGCCTCGAGACGAGGGTCTCTAAGAATGCGGAGCCGACTTCACGGGCCGCTGAATAAACTCGCTTCAGCGACCGATTCGTATCAGGGCATGACTTTAGTCTTGCCCTAACGCATTGAAAATAGCACGGCGAGAAAGGTAATAGATACAGGCGAGTGATTGCTCTGGACGGACGGAGGCCCTCACAGAGCAAATCCTGCCGTAGGCCGAAGTATACCGGCCGGCGTCCACTCCGGGATTCGAGCCGACGATCTGTATGTGAGCCAGATCTCTCAAGTGGATCTTCGGGGGAGTTTGCTTACCTTCTTACGCGCTCTCTCAACAGACGCCCAATACACGTCATCTGCATCTGCTCCGCAATCTGACTCGGCACCCTCGAACCACGATCGTCCGTCAGCCGCTTCAATATGATCCCAAAACTCATCCTTGTTCCATTCTCCTAGAGGCTTTGACCTTGGTCCTTCGACTGCCTTTCGCGACCGCGTAAATGTGCCAGGAGCAATAGTCCTCCGCTGCCCAGCATCAAAAGCGTCGACGGCTCGGGAGTGCCGGCAAGCGTCACCGAAGAGGCGCCGGGAACGACCTTTAGCGTTACGTTGGTTGGGTTATACTCCACCAGGAAATGTTCGGTGGAATTGATGGTGCAGGTGGTCCCGCCGGAATGCCCGTTGCAGGAAGAGAATGCCCCCGCCTTGCTGGCGAAATTCACGATGTCGAAGGTCTCGCCAGACGTTGGCGTAAAGCCGTTAATCTCAGCGACGTTTAGCGCTCCATTCAGACTGGCCTTACCGGTGATCGTAAACTGGTCGAACTGAGCGCCGACGGTGGTCCCGCCAATGCTCATGTCGAGAACACCGGCGAAGTTCTGGGTGTACGCGCCCTTCTCCGTCAGGATGCCCGTGGTGGCCGAAGAGTCGCCCGGAGTGATGGTGCCGCTCGACGTGACCGCACCGGTGATTGTCCCTCTGCCGAACAGCGATCCCGAATTTAGGCTCAGCGCACCGCCAGATGGGAGGGTGAAGCTCCCATCGTCCGTGGTGGTGCCTGCCGTTTGGGTGTACTTCGACCCGGCCCCGGTCACGTTCAGCACGGTACCTGCGCTGATACTGACGGTACCAGAGTTACTTACCGCACCGATGTTAGCGGTACCACCGTTGATATTGAAGACGCCGGAGTTACTCAACGTACTGATGTTGGCCACTTGGCCCGAGGACTCCAGCGCCAGCGTCGCCCCCGCATTGTTGGTCAACGTCTTGCTCACCGTCAGCGTATCCGCGGTGCCGAACAACAAAAGAGACCCGCTGTTGCTGAATCCTCCGCTCACCGTCACCTTGTTCCCGGTACCGTTGGCTGTCTCAAAGCTGGTAGAACTGTTCGTCAGATTGCCGTTTACCGTCAGCCCCGAGGCCTCCTGTACCTCCAGAATGCTCCCGGCGGCCAAGGTCAGGGTTCCCCCGCTGGGCGTGATCGAAGTCGTCTTCCCGTTCTGCAGGAAGAGCGCCCCTGCCAGCTTGCTCATGCCTTGCGTCAGGTTCAAGGTAGCGCCGCTGTTGAGGGTGACACTTCCCGAGTCGCTCAGCGCGCCGGTCACCGACAGGGTGGTGCCACTATTGTTTAAGACCAGCGAGCCCCCCGCGGCCACCGTCAGGGTCCCGCTGCCCGGCGTGTCCCCAGTGGTCTGACCATTCCCGAGGTTGAGCGTTCCTTCCACGCTCCCCAGCTTCGCCAAGCCATTGACCGATCCTGCCTTCAGCGTTCCGTCGACCGTCAGCATTGAACCCGCTGACACGTCCGTGACC
>Ga0306922_10005443_pt1 | contig 12162 bp, 9 predicted proteins | sample sta12Cox44000082_FD_203758 | JGI IMG/M metagenome (GOLD analysis project Ga0306922, IMG submission 203758) | Lab enrichment of tropical soil microbial communities from Luquillo Experimental Forest, Puerto Rico - statoxic.12C.oxic.44.000.082 (v2)... | ecosystem: Environmental > Terrestrial > Soil... | reverse complement strand
GTCGCCGAAACATTATGCCAGGCAATAGATGCGGCCGAACGTCTTGCGGTCGAGTACGCCCCGCTGCCCGCGGTGGTCCGGTCGGCGGACGCGCTGATGCCCGCCGCGCCGCTCGTCTGGGAGGAGCACGGCACAAATCTTTGCGTCGATTCCGCGACCGGCGACGGGGCGGCGACCGAGCTCGCCTTCGCCCGGGCGGCTTATGTCGTGCGACTAGAGACGGCAATCAACCGGGTGACCGGCGTGCCGATGGAGCTGCGTGCGGCGGTTGGTGTCTATGACAAGGCCGCAGCGCGTTACTCCGTCTACACCTCGGCCGGCGGCGGCGTGGTCCGGCAGCGCGACGACATCGCCGCCGCTCTCGGGGTGCCTGCAGCCGCGATGCGGGTGGTCTCGGGCGATGTCGGCGGCAATTTCGGCATCCGCAACAACACCTATCCGGAATTGGTGCTGGTCGCCTGGGCGGCCAGACGCATCGGCCGCCCGGTCAAATGGACCTGCGAGCGCCGCGACGCGTTTGCCACCGATTTCCACGGCCGCGACCTGACCTCCGAGGCGGAGCTCGCGCTCGACAAACATGGCCGTTTTCTCGCCATTCGGGCGGTCAACACCAGCAATCTGGGCGCCAGCGCGATTTCGTTTGTCCCGCTCGCCAAGGGGATCGCCGTCTCCTCCAGCATCTACGACATCCCGTGCTCTCATATGCGCGGCCGCGGGGTGGTCACGAACACCTCGCCGACCTCGGCCTATCGCAGCGCCGGGCGCCCAGAAGTCGCGTTCGTCCTCGAGCGGCTGATCGACATCGCCTGCCGCCGCCACGGTTTCGACCGCCTCGAGATCCGCCGGCGCAATCTCGTGGCGCCGGACGCGATGCCGTACCGAAATCCCTTGGGGCTCGTCTATGATAGCGGGGACTATCCCGCCTCGCTGCGGCGTGCTGCGGAGTTGGGCGACTGGGCGGGGTTCGCGGCGCGCCAGGCCGAGGCGCGTCGCTGCGGTCGCTGTCGGGGCATCGGCATCGCCGCCTCGATCGAGCTCAATACCGGGGCACCTCGCGAGCGGGCGGAGATCACGATCGACCCTGCGGGCGTCGTCGAACTCGTGCTGGGGACGATGTCGGCCGGCCAGGGCCACGAGACCAGTTTCGCCCAGGTGATCAGCGAATGGCTCGGCGTCACGCCCGATCAGGTCCGGCTGGTGACCAGCGATAGCGACCGTGTGCTGGCCGGCGGCGGCTCGGCCTCGGCGCGGTCGATGCGCTTGGGCTCGTGGGTGATCGCCAAAGCCGCCGACGCGATCGTCGACAAGGGCCGCCGGATCGCTGGCGCCATGCTCGAGGCGGCAGAGCAGGACATCGAATTTGCCCAGCAGCGTTTCGTCATCAAGGGGACCGATCGCGGTGTCGGCTTGTTCGAGGTAGCTGCCGCGGCACTCGGCGACGGCATTCCGAGCGATCTGCGCGGCCCGCTGATCGGGGTCTCAGACGAAACGATGAGCATCCCTTCCTATGCGTACACCTGTGCCGTCTGCGAGGTCGAGGTCGATACCGAGACCGGCCTCGTCGAGGTCGTCCGGTATGCCTCGGTCGACGATTGCGGCCGGGCGGTCAACCCGATGCTGATCCACGGCCAGAGCCATGGCGGCATCGCCCAGGGGATCGGCCAGGCGCTATGGGAGGCGTGCGTCTACGACCCGCGATCGGGCCAGCTACTGTCCGGCTCGTTCCTCGATTATGCGATGCCGCGCGCCGACCTGCTGCCGGCTTTCGACACCGAGATCAGAGAGATACCGTCGACCACCAACCCGCTCGGCATGCGCGGCGGTAGCGAGGGCGGGATCACGCCAGGGCTCGCCGCGGTGGCGAATGCGATCGTGGATGCGCTCGCCGAGTTTGGCGTCGAGCACATCGAGTTGCCGGCGACACTCGAGCGCGTCTGGAACGCGATCGTGTCGCTCTCTTAAATAGAGTATAACGTTATGGAAACTACCTTGTGTTGCGCCGCCCGGCGATATAGGCAACGCCTTGCGGGCCGACGTGCTCGGCGTGAACTTCGCCCGCGGCAACGGCGCAGCTGTCTCCCGCTCGGAACGTTTCGGCCTTCCCGCCACGGGTCAGCGTGATCTCGCCACCGATCACGATGACGCGCGCATCCCAGTCATGCGAGTGGTCGGCGTTCACCGTGCCCGCCTGTAGTCCGCCATAAAAGACCTGGTAACCCTCACGTCGCAAATCGGCTTCAAATTTGCTCTGGTTCATGATTTGCCCTCCGGTCCTCAGGGTAGAGCCAAATAGCCTAGCACGCCACACACATCTCGCCCGCTCATGTGCTCGTTCGACGCGGGAGCGCGAACAACACAGCAGATCAGCCTCGCCGACCCCGCCGATCGCGGCGGCGCGGCCACCCTTGACCGCAACCTCGACTCGGATCGGCTCGCGCCCAAGCCCGTCCACCACGGTGACGCGGCGGATCACCGGGCCATGCACCACTCATTTGTCTTCTATAGAAGACAAATGATTTGTATTGCTTCAAGCGGGCGCGGGAGTATCATGTCGCTCTGCGTGCGTCAATCTGCCTGATCAGACGCGAGATGGATCAACCGCAATCAGCGCATTCAACCCTGGGCGCCCTCCACGCAAAGGGAGGCGAAACCCAGGCGGCTGGAGCGATCCGACACGGGGTCGTTACCGGCGAATCCGGCGAGCGCAATCCGGGCAAACCGGTGGGTGCGGTTGTGGCGGCCGCAAAAGTGCTGCGTATCCTGCACGGTTCGGAGCGGCCGCTGAATGCGAGCGAGGTCGCCCGCGCCACCGGCCTCCATCGCGGTACCGCGTACAACATTCTGCGGACGCTGCAAGCCGAGGGCTTCGTTGGGTACGACGAGGCGACGCGCAGCTATTCGGTCAGCCTACATATTCTCGAACTCGCTTATGGGGTCTTGCGTCGCAGCGGGCTGATGGATCTGGCGCGCCCGCTGATGCATGCGATTTCCGATGCGCACCGTGTGTCGGTTTATCTGTCGAAGGTGCTCGGCCCCTCGTCTCTACTGCTGTTGGACTGGGTCGGTGTCGCGTTCCGCACTGACTTGTATGTCACCGTGGGGCGCCCATCCCCCGTCCCGGCCGGCGCATCGGGTGTCATCATGGCCGCTTTCGGAAGCAGCAGCGAGAGGGAGCTCGAAGCGCTGTTCTCAAAGGTCGCGTGGTACCAGAAGCCGTCCTTCGCCGAGTTCCTGACCCGAGTCAAAAAAGCCAAGAAATGCGGTTTCGCGGTCGATTGCGGCGCGATGTTTCAGGGAATTACGCTCGTCTCCGTGCCGGTTCTGTCACAGTCTTGGGAACTGGTGCTGATCCTGACCGCGGCGGGACATTCGCATGATCTGGATGCCGAGGCGCTGGGTGCGCTGAGTCGTGCGATGCAGTCGGCAGCGACGCGACTTTCGGAGAGCGTGAGATTGTTGCGCCTTGGATGATATGGTCGATATCGGATGAGGGAAGACAGCATGGACGGATTGCCAGCGGTTCCCAACGGAAGTTCAACAGAGACGAGCTTGGATTTTGACGCAATCGTCATTGGCGCCGGCGTTACCGGCCTCTACCAGCTCTACAAGCTGCGCGAACTCGGCCTCAAAGTGCGGGTGTTCGAGACTGGCAGCGCCGTCGGCGGTACCTGGTACTGGAACCGATATCCCGGCGCCCGCTTCGACTCCGAGAGCTGGACCTACGGCTACTCTTTTTCCCGGGAATTGCTGGACGAATGGGACTGGGAGGAGCATTTCGCCGGGCAGCCCGAAACCGAGCGCTATCTCAACTACGTTGCTGACAAGTTCGATCTGCGCCGCGACATCCAGTTCAGGAGTCGCGTCGCCGTCGCCCGCTACCAGGAAGACACGCGCAGTTGGGATGTGATTTTGGAAGACGGCAGGCACTACAATACGCGTTTCCTGATTACCGCTGTCGGCGTGCTGTCGGCGCCGACAATGCCGACCATCCCTGGCGTCGAGACATTCCAAGGCCGGTCCTGCCATACCCATTACTGGCCGAAAGAACCGGTTCGCTTCGGAGGCAAGCGCGTCGCGGTGATCGGCACTGGTGCCACCGGCATACAGACCATCACGGAAGTAGCCAAGACCGCAGGCCATCTGACCGTGTTCCAGCGTACGCCTCAATGGGCCGCACCATTGCATAACGGCAGGATCGGCAAGGACGAGATGAGCCGGATCCGGGCCAATTATCCCGAGATCTTTGAACGCTGCCAGGAGACCTACGGCTGCTTCATTCACTCAACCGACCCGCGTTCTGCGCTGGAGGTGACCCCCGAGGAGCGCGAGGCCTTTTGGGAGAAACTCTATGGCGAGCCCGGTTTCGGCATTTGGATGGGCAATTTCCGCGACATCCTGGTGGACCGCCAGGCCAACGCGCTGATCTCCGATTTCGTCGCGCGCAAAATCCGCCAGCGGGTCAAGGATCCGCTCGTCGCCGAAAAGCTGATCCCGAAAAACCACGGCTTTGGCACCCGCCGTGTGCCGCTCGAGAGCGGCTATTACGAGGTCTACAACCAGCCCAACGTCAAAATCGTCGATATCAACGAGACGCCGATAGAGAGCATCACCCCGAGCGGCGTCAAGACCAGCGACCGCGAATACGAGTTAGACGTCATCATCTACGCAACCGGGTTCGACGCGATCACGGGCGCCTTCGACCGCATCGACATCCGCGGCATCAACGGGGTGTCGCTGAAGGACAAGTGGAAGGACGGGCCGCAGACTTTTCTCGGCATTCTGGTGGACGGCTTCCCCAACTTGCTGATGGTGATGGGCCCGCATGCCGGGCTCGGCAACTTTCCGCGCGCCGTCGAATACACCGCCGATTGGGTGACCGGGCTGATCCGCTTCGCGTGCGAGCGCGGCCTGACCCGCATCGAGGCCACCGCGGCAGGCGCCATCGCCTGGACCGACCACGTCATTGCGTCGAGCGAGGGCCTGCTGTTTACCGAGGTCGACTCGTGGATGACCGGCATCAACCGCAATGTCGAGGGCAAGCAGGTCCGCCGGATCATGCGTTACAGCGGCGGTCACCCCAAGTTCCGCGAGCGCTGCGATGGGGTCGCGGCGGCCGGGTTTCGCGAGCTCTCGCTGGCTTAGGCGCCGCAGCGCTGCCCCATGCTTGCTGGCAGGCGGGTGCCGTTGAAAGCATCTTATACATTGGCGAGACACGACGAACGAAGGAGCATTCGATGGATGTCGGCATGATGATGGTGTTCGCCAGCTACGGCTGGGATGATTGCTCCGACGCACGCGTATGGGACGAGGAGATCCGGCTGGCTCGGCTCGCCGCCGATCTCGGGTTCGACTGCCTCTGGTCGGCCGAGCACCATTTCAACGACTACTCGTTCGTGCCGGATAACCTGCAGCTGATGACGTATCTGACGGCACTGTGTCCCAATATCGATCTGGGCACTGCGGCCGTCATCCTGCCATGGCACGATCCGCTGCGCGTCGCGGAGCAGGCCGCGGTGCTCGACATGCTCAGCAAGGGCCGGCTCCGCCTCGGCCTCGGGCGCGGCCTTGCACGGCGGGAGTTCGCCGCTTTCCGACTGAGCATGGATGAATCCCGGGAGCGCTTCGATGAAGCGGCTCCGATGATCGTCAATGCATTGAAGACCGGGTTTATCGAGGGCAACGGCAAATTTTACAAGCAGCCGCGCACCGAGATTCGGCCACGCCCACAATACCCCTTCGACGGACGCATCTACGCCGTGGCATCAAGCGAGGACTCGATCGATTCTGCCGCCAAGCTCGGAGCCCATATCGTCATGTTCGCCGACCGTCCGTGGGAAATGCGCCTGCCGGCCATCGAGCGCGGCCGCGGGCTACACCGCAAGTACCACGGCACCGAGCCGCCCCAAGTAATGATGACCGAGTTCTGCGTGTGCGGCACCAATCTCGCAGAAACCGAAGAAGAAGCACGCAAGTATCAGGGTAAATTTGTCGAGAGCAATTTCTACCATTACGAGTTCCTCGGTGAGCACTTCAGGACGGTGAAGGGCTATGACGCCTATCAGCAGAAGGCTGAGATCGCGCGCAAGGGCGGCATCGAGGGCGCCGTCGCTGGGTTCATGCAGGCCGCGAGTTGGGGAACGCCTGACAGGATCCTGCGCGGTCTCGAAGAGCGGCGGAAGATCATCGGCGATTTCGAACTCAACGTCGCCTTCCGCTTTGGCGGCATGCCCAACGAGGTGGCCGAGCGCGGCCTGAAGATCTTTGCCAGGGAGGTGCTCCCGGTGCTCAAGGCGCTACCATCGACCAAGGTTCGGGAGGCAGCCGAGTGAGGTTTGCCGCCGTATCCTCACGACACTTCAAACATTATTAGAAGATCCGAAATGTCGGCACGCACCTCCGAACCCGCGACATTTGACGCGATCGTCGTCGGCGCCGGGGTCGGGGGTCTCCGCGCGATCCATCGCTTGCGCAAACTGGACCTCAAAGTGCGAGCTTTCGAGGCCGGCGGCGGGGTTGGCGGCACCTGGTACTGGAACCGCTACCCGGGATGTCGCTGCGACGTCGAAAGCCTGGAGTACTCCTATTCCTTCTCGGACGAGTTGCAGCAGGAGTGGCATTGGCCCGAGCGTTACGGCACGCAACCCGAGATCCTGCGTTACATCGACCATGTGGCCGATCGTTTCGACCTCAGACGCGACATCGAGTTCAATACCCGGGTTAAACAGGCGGTCTTTGACAGCGACACAAACACGTGGACGGTAACGACTGACAAAGGCACTGCAGTAACCGCGCGCTTTTGCGTTATGGCGACGGGCAACCTATCGACACCTCGGACGCCGAATTACCCTGGTCTGCAGAGCTTTAAGGGGAAGTGGTATCACACCGGTTTATGGCCCCATGAAGGGGTAGATTTCACCGGATTGCGAGTAGGTGTGATCGGAACCGGCTCATCGGGTGTCCAATCGATACCCATCATCGCAAAGCAGGCGAAGCATCTTTACGTCTTTCAACGGACGGCCAATTTCAGCCTGCCGGCGCGTAACGCGCCAATGAATCGCGACAAAGAGAGCGCTCATAAAGCGCACTACCCCGAGCGCCGCCGCGCTGCTTTCGATACGCCATTTGGAATTGCCGGCTATCCGGCGCCCGTGAAGTCCGCGCTCGATGCTACCGAAGAGGAACGGCTGTGCGCCTACGAGGCAAAATGGGCCGAGGGCGGCAGCATCAGTTTTCTGTACTCATATACCGATCTGTTGATCAACAAAGAGTCCAACGAAACGGCGTCAGAGTTTGTGCGCCGGAAGATCCGCGCCACTCTCAAGGATCCCAAGACAGCCGAGCTGCTGTGCCCCAATGATCATCCGATCGGCACCAAGCGGCTCATCCTCGATACCGACTATTATGAGACTTACAATCGCGACAACGTCACATTGGTAGATATCCGGAGCAGGCCGATTGAAGAAATCACCTCGACCGAGCTGCGCACTGCAGATATCGACTACGCGCTCGATGCAATCGTTTTTGCAACCGGCTTCGATGCGATGACAGGGGCAATGAAAGAGATCGACATTCACACGGATGCCGGAATGTCAATCAGGGAGAAATGGGAACACGGCCCTCGCACCTACCTGGGGATCATGATCGCCGGGTTTCCAAATCTATTTATGATCACCGGCCCGCAGAGCCCTGGCGTCAAGAGCCAGATGATATTGGCTTGCGAGCAGCACGTCGATTGGATCGCTGATTGCATTCAGTACTTGCGCGATCATGCGTTCTCGCGCATCGAGGCGGAGGAGGATGCCGAGGACGCTTGGGTGCGGCACAACAACGAGGTCGCCGATCGCACGCTCTATCCGTTGGCGAACTCATGGTATGTCGGCGCCAACATTCCGGGAAAACCTCGTGTCTTCATGCCGTATGTCGGCGGGGTCGCCGCATACAAGAAGAAATGTGACGAGATTGCCGCCAGCGGCTACGAAGGCTTCCGTATGGGTGTTTCCGTTCAAGATCAGCGGCTTGCGGCAGATTGAGATGTTCTGCGGTAGTCAGGGGACTTGGCGTCTCGTCTGCCACACGTTCAGAGGCTCAGCGCAGGTATTTGTTGAACCAGTCCAGCGTGCTCTGCCAAGCCTCCTTTGCCGCGGCTTCGTCGTAACGGGGAGTCGTATCGTTGTGGAAACCGTGATTGGCGCCTTTATAGATGTGAGCCTCGTGCGGCACCTGGGCCTCCGTTAACGCGGCGTCGAAAGCCGGCCATCCATCGGTGATCCGCGTGTCGAGCTCACCGTATTGCGCATTGATCGGCGCCGTGATTTTTACGGCATCGGCGGCGCTCGGTTGAGCTCCGTAGAATGGCACTCCGGCCGCCAGATCCGAACCCATCCGGACCGCCAGCTGATTGACGACGCCACCGCCGAAACAAAAGCCAACGGCGCCGAGCTTACGCGTGCTCTCCGGAAGCGCTCTCAGCCAATTTGCCGCTGCGAGGAAATCTTCCGTCATCTTGGTGCGGTCGAGTTTGCCGAAAAGCGCGAGCCCCTTCTCGTCATCCCCTGGGTAGCCGCCGAGAGAAGTGAGTGCGTCGGGCGCGAATGCGATGAAATCGGCGACGGCCAGCCGTCGTGCGACATCTTCAATGTACGGGTTGAGCCCACGATTCTCGTGGATAACGAGAACCGGGGGGAGCTTGGCCGCATTTGCCGGCCGGACCAGATAGCCTTTGATGCTTCCGTTGCCCTGCGGCGATGGCACGGCGGCCGTTTCGGCTTTGATCCGCTTGTCGTCGGGCCGAATTTGTATCGCCCATGCATAGTTCGGCTTTAGCATCTGGAAAAGCGATGTGGCAGTTGCCCCGGCCATCGCAAATTTCTGAGCTTTGTCCAAGAATTGGCGGCGGCTGATCCCGCCATGCACATAGCGGTCGAACAGATCCAACAGCTCCTGCCGGAAATCCGACGCCTTCTTGCGATGCATATGCCCTCTCCCTGGCAGCGGGTACTGAGAGTCCCCCTGAGGCGGATGAGTGGTTTTACTCCTAAGGACAATACCCCATCGACTTTATTCCATGGCAGTCCCGCTTTCCGCTTTCAGTGCCGTCCCGCGAGGGGCACGCCTGAGGCCTGCCACCCCGGCGACAGTGCGGCCGCTAAGCGGCATTGCGCTCGGCTCCGGAATTAGCCATTTCCGCCTCACGCATCTGCGCTTTGCGCATATGATGGCAGCCAGTAGACAGCCGACAAGCTGGGTAGGCACAGATGATGGCCGCGACCGCGATCGAGGCATGGGACGAGCGATGGGCAACGCCGGAGGGCCGTGACGACTGGCTGGTGCCGGACCCGGCGGTCGCGGCGCTGGTGCCGGTGCTGAAGGCGCGCGGAACGCAGCATGTGCTCGACCTCGGCTGCGGCATCGGCCGTCACGCGCTGCTCTTCGCCGAGCACGGCTTTGCCGTCGAGGCGATCGACGGTGCCCCAGCCGGCCTCGACTTCGTTCGCCGCGCAGCGGCCGCGCGAGGCCTTCAGCTGAGCCTGAGGCAGGCCGATGCCGACGCGCTTCCCTTCCCCGACGAGAGTTTCGACTATGTGCTGTCGTGGAACGTCATCTTTCACGGCACGATGGGCGATGTCGGCCGCCGTCTCGCCGAAATCTGGCGCGTCCTGAAGCCCGGCGGGCTCTACCAGGGTACGATGTTGTCGAAGCGTGATGCGCAATTCGGCCGCGGCCGGCCGGTCGCCCCGAACACCTTCATACGCGGCAGCGACCCCAAAGCGCACCCGCACTACTATTGCGACCTGGCCGGTCTTGCCGCGCTCTTTGCCGGCTTCGAGCTTCTGTCGCTGACGCAGGAGAAGCAGCGCCGCCCTGGCTCCTGGCACTGGCACATCCTCGCCGAACGTCACTGAACGGGCAGATCCATGCACCGGATGATGACGCTGGTCGCCTTTCTGCAGGCGCAGAACTGCTCCAACCTGCCGGGATCGTGGCGCCACCCGTCGACAATGCTCGATTTTCCGACACCGGAATACTACCAGCGTATCGCCCGCACCCTGGAAGACGGCAAGATCCAGATGGCTTTTTTTGACGACCGTCTGGCGCTTCCCGATCTCTATACCGGCCATCATGCCGAGGCGGTCGCGGCGGGTGTGTGCGCAGTCAAGATGGACCCCGCGACCATCCTGATGACGATGGGGATGGTGACGCAGCGGCTCGGGCTCGGAGTGACCTACTCCACCACCTATTACGAGCCGTTTCATGTCGCCCGCCTCTTCGCGACGATGGATTTGATGCTGAAAGGTCGAGCCGCCTGGAACATCGTGACCTCGCTCAACCGCGCCGAGGCGGCCAATTTCGGCCGGGACGAGCATATGGGGCACGACGCCCGCTACGACCGGGCTGAGGAGTTCATGGAAGTGGTGCTCGGGCACTGGAACACCTGGGAGGACGACGCGCTGATCCTCGACAAGGCGAATAACCGCTTTGCCGATCCGGCCAAGGTGCATCGGCTCGATCATATCGGCCGGTACTTCCGGTCGCGCGGGCCGTTCAGCGTGCCGCGCTCGCCGCAGGGGCATCCGGTGCTGATCCAGGCCGGCCAATCCGGCAGGGGCCTCGCCTTTGCCGCGAAATGGGCAGAGGTGGTGTTTGTGATCTACCACTCGTTCGAGGACGCCAAGAAGGAATATGCCTCGTTCAAAGCGGCAGTCGCCGCCGCCGGGCGCGATCCCGCCCGCGTTCATGTGGCGCCGGCCTGCTATGTCTGCGTCGGTGAAAGCGAGGCGGTGGCGCAGGAAAAACGCGCGGTAATCGAGGCGACGGCGCGGGATGTGGACGCTCTGGTCCTGCTCTCCGAAGTGCTGAATTACGACTTCGCGAAAAAGCCGCTGGATGAGCCGTTCAGCGACGAAGAACTGGCCGAACTGTCCTTTCAGGGTTTCCGCGACCGGGTGATCCGGCACTCCGGCAAAAAGAACCCGACAGTGCGCGATTTCATCACTGTCTCCGGGCGCGGCACGGTCAAGGAGCACGCGATGTTTTGCGGCAATCCACAGCAGGTTGCCGATCAAATGGAGGAATGGTTCACAGCACCAGCCTGCGACGGGTTCGTGCTGGCGGCGTCGAGCATACCGGGCGCCTATGATGACGTGGTGCGGCTGCTGGTGCCGGAGCTGCAGCGCCGTGGTTTGTTCCAAAAGGACTATGCCGGCCCGACATTGCGCGACAATCTTGGGTTGGCGATACCGCGGGCCGCTGATTGGCACGCGGCGCGCCGCGCGCCGGTAGGATGACAGCCGATATGAGAACAGCCCTTCAGCCGTTGCGCAGTTTTCTGTTTGCACCGGGCAACCATACCCGCCGCGTCGCCAATGCATTGTCGCTCAATGCCGACGCGGTCATTCTCGACCTCGAGGACGCGGTCGCGACCGCCGAGAAACCCGCCGCCCGCGATGCCGTCGCCGCGGCGCTGTCGCAACCGCGCCAATCCCTCCTCTATGTTCGAGTCAATGCCGCCGACACCGAGTTCTGCTACGGCGACCTGGTTGCGGTCGTCCGCCCGGGCCTCGACGGGATCATCCTGCCAAAGGTCGAAAGCGCGACCGCGCTCGCCACGATCGATTGGCTCCTGGCGCAATTGGAACGCAATCATGACCTGGCGCCTGGGGCGATCGATCTGATCCCGATCATCGAGACGGCGGGTGGTCTCAGCAACCTCGACGCAATCCTCGCAGCCGGCACGCGCGTCAGGCATGTCGCGTTTGGTGCGGGTGATTTTACTCTCGACGTGAACATGGCGTGGAGCCGCAGCGAGGCAGAACTGGGCTTTGCCCGCGCGCGGATCACCACTGTCTCGCGCGCCGCCGGCATCGAGGCACCGCTTGACACGGTTTGGGTCGATCTCGCGGACGAAGAGGGGCTCGAAATCTCCGCTCGCACCGCGCTGGGCTTTGGCTTTCAGGGCAAGATGTGCATTCACCCGAAGCAGATCGCGCCCGTGCACCGGGTCTTCACGCCGAGCGAAGCGGAGATCGCCTCCGCCGAACGCGTTGTCGCCGCGTTCGCCGAGGCGGAAGCGGCGGGCAGTGCGGCGATCCAGCTCGATGGCAAATTCATCGACTACCCGATCCTCTACCGGGCACAGCGAGTCTTGGAGAAAATCGCGGCCAT
>Ga0306922_10005442_pt1 | contig 12163 bp, 10 predicted proteins | sample sta12Cox44000082_FD_203758 | JGI IMG/M metagenome (GOLD analysis project Ga0306922, IMG submission 203758) | Lab enrichment of tropical soil microbial communities from Luquillo Experimental Forest, Puerto Rico - statoxic.12C.oxic.44.000.082 (v2)... | ecosystem: Environmental > Terrestrial >... | reverse complement strand
TTCCAGCTCAGCTTTGGCCTCAGCCGTTATCGCCAGTGCTGTGCTGCTTGCCCACATGCCACACAGCATAGCAGGTCCGACGCAATTGTAAAGCTTTGCGTGAGACACTATACGCGCTCGGCGAGCCCCTGGTCGAAGGCGGCGGTCCACTCCGCGATCGGGGGCAAGCCCCACAGAAAGCCCAGTCGGCAAACCGAGGCGGTCTGCTCGGGTTCAGCGGCATCGGATGCGGCGGGCATCGGGCTGGCGACGGTGAATAAAACCACCGCACTTGCACCCATGGCCTTTAAGCCCATTCGGGTCCGCATTTTCCGGTTTTTCAACATCGCCAAATTTCCATTGCTATTCGGTTGTTATGGCAGCTCAAATTCGTTGATAGGGCAAAAAATTCGGTTGATCCGCCGAGTAACGAATTTGAGCTCTAAGCCATGGAAATCATGAGATATTCTGAGGTGGATCTGTGCCGATTTGGGCCGAAAAACGCGATTTTCGTTGTATTTCTGCTCGCTGACGTCCGCTCAAATGTCGTGAACGTCGATGATCCCGGGCAGCGATTTGACTGCGGCGCGAGTCCTCGGGTCGACCTTGAAGCCGCCGGGGATGGCGATTTCAACCTCGCGGGAGGGCAAGTCGAGCACCACCGTGACGCGGCCGCGGCCTCCAGCCTCGCGGGCGATCACGCTCTTCAGGCTCGCGAGTGCGCGCGCTTCGCCGAGGAACACCCGCAGCCCCGCTGCGGCATGTGCGACGACCGCGTCGAGGGGCTCGATCTTCTGCGCGGTCAGGCGCAGGCTCTCTTCGCCGCTGCGCACATCGACCGTGACGACGAGCGGCTCGCCCGAATCGAGCAATCCGCGCGCCTCGCTCAGCATCTCGGAAAACAGGGTGACCTCGAAAATCCCGCTTGGATCGGACATCTGGACAAATGCGAAACGGTTGCCGCGCGCCGAGGTGCGCTCCTTCTTACTGACGACGATGCCGGCGAGCTTGAAGCGAGCCGTGTCGTTCGCCGCGAGCCCCGCCGGCAGCTCCGCGAAGCGGATGACGCCGGCGCGTTCGAGGCTGTTGCCGTAGGGGTCGAGCGGATGGCTCGAGAGGTAGAAGCCGATCGCCGCAAACTCATGCTGCAGCCGCTCCACGGGCGGCCAATCAGCCACCAGCGGCAAGGCCGGGCGCGGTGCCAAGTTAGGATCGAGCTTGGCGAATAGGCTCTCCTGGCGGCTGTCGCGCTCCTCGGCCGCGAGGCTCGCCTGGCGTAAGAGCTGCTCGGCCGCGGCAAAGGTCTGCGCCCGGTTCGAAGTCAGGCCGTCAAACGCGCCCGCCTTGGCGAGGTTTTCGAATTGCCGGCGGTTGAAGCTCTTGGCGTCGAGACGGCCGGCGAAATCGAAGAGATCCTTGAATCGACCGTGGGCGGCACGCTCGGCGACGAGATCGCTCATCGCCTGCCCGCCTACCCCCTTCACTGCAGCGAGCGCATAGCGGATCGCCGGCTTCCCCTTCCGGGAATCGGGCTCGACCGCAAACGTCACCTCGGACCGGTTGATGTCCGGCGGCAGCAGCCGGATGCTGAGCCGGTCCAATTCCTGCCGGAAGACATTGAGCTTATCGGTGTTGCCGAGGTCCAAGGTCATCAGCGCGGCGAGGAACTCGACCGGATAGTTGGCCTTCAGATAGGCCGTCTGATAGGCGACAAGCGCGTATGCGGCGGCATGCGACTTGTTAAAGCCGTAACCGGCGAACTTTGCCATCTGGTCAAAGATGTGGTCGGCGAGCCCGGCATCGACGCCCCGCCCGACAGCGCCTTCGATAAACAGCTGGCGCTGGGCCTCCATCTCGGCCGGGATTTTCTTGCCCATGGCGCGGCGCAGCAGATCGGCGTTCCCGAGGCTGTAGCCGGCCAGCACCTGGGCGATTTGCATGACCTGCTCCTGGTAGATCATGATCCCGTGGGTTTCCTTCAGGATCCCCTCGAGCGCCGGGTGCGGATAGTCGGCTCTCTCCTCGCCGTGCTTGACCGCGATGTAGCGCGGGATGTTCTCCATAGGACCCGGGCGGTAGAGCGAGACGACCGCGATGATGTCCTCAAAGCAATCGGGCCGGAGCTTCTTGAGCATGTCGCGGACCCCGGCACCTTCGAGCTGGAACACACCGACCGTCTCGCCACGCGCCAGCAGCTCGTAGGTCCCACGATCGTCGAGCGGCAAATTCTCCAGGTCGAGTGCCACGCCGCGGGCGGCCAAGAGATCGCGTGCGCGGGCCAGGACCGTTAGAGTCTTGAGCCCAAGAAAGTCGAACTTCACGAGCCCGGCCAGTTCGACCCACTTCATATTGAACTGGGTGACCGGGATGTCGGAGCGCGGGTCGCGGTAGAGCGGGACGAGTTCGGTGAGCGGGCGGTCGCCGATCACCACCCCGGCAGCATGGGTCGAAGCATGCCGATAGAGCCCTTCGAGCCTCAGCGCGATCGTCATCAGCCGGGCGACAGCCTCGTCCGCGTCGCGCAGCTGCTGGATCGCCGGCTCGCCGGCGATCGCCTGTTCGAGCGTAACCGGGTGCGCCGGATTGTTCGGCACAAGCTTGCACAGCCGATCCACCTGCCCATACGGCACGCCGAGCACCCGGCCGACATCACGCAGCACGGCGCGGGCTTGCAGCTTGCCAAAGGTTATGATCTGTGCGACGCGGTCGCGCCCGTATTTCTGCTGAACGTAACGGATAACCTCGTCGCGCCGGTCCTGGCAGAAATCGATGTCGAAATCCGGCATCGACACCCGCTCGGGGTTGAGAAACCGTTCGAACAAGAGGCCGAAGCGCAGCGGATCGAGATCGGTAATCGTCAGAGCCCAGGCGACGACCGAGCCGGCTCCCGACCCGCGTCCAGGACCAACCGGGATGCCCTGGCGCTTCGCCCATTGGATAATATCGGAGACGATTAGGAAATATCCGGCAAATCCCATGCGGACGATCGTGTCGAGCTCGAATTCGAGGCGCTCGCGATAGGGCGTCGCAGCGCTCTCGCCGATTTCGGCGCGGGCGAGACGCTCGTCCAACCCGACCAGCGCCGCGCGACGCAGCGCCGTTTCGTCGTCGATCCCGTCGACGGTCGGAAAGGCCGGGAGGATCGGTTGACGCGGCTGCGGGATGAACGAGCAGCGACGGGCGATGACGAGGGTGTTGTCGCACGCCTCCGGCAAATCGGCGAAAAGACCTCTCATCTCCGCGGCCGATCGGAAGAAATGGTGCGGCGTCAGCCGTTTGCGTTCCTGGTCGGCGACCACTGTGGTTTCGGCGACACAGAGCAGCGCGTCGTGCGCCTCGTAGAAATCGCGATCGGGAAAATAGACATCGTTGGTCGCAGCGAGCGGCAACTCGTGACGATACGCCAGCTCGACGAGGCCCGGCTCCGTCCGCGCCTCTTCCGGCGTCCCGTGCCGCATCAGCTCGACATAAAGCCGATTCGGAAAAAGGCCAGCCAGCTGCGTCAGGGCGGCCTCAGCGGCGTCCGCCTGGCCCTCCGCCAGAAGCCGGCCGACCGGACCCCGCGGCCCACCGGTAAGGCAGAGGAGCCCCTCACTGGCTTGCGCGAGGTCTGGATAGGTGATCGCCGGCTCTGTCGGCGCCTCACCCGCGAGATAGGATCGGCTGACGAGTTGCAGAAGGTTGCGATAGCCCCTCTCGTTCTGCACCAACAGCACGATCCGGTCCGGATCGGAAAAGCCGCGCTCCGGCCGGCTTCCCTCCGGGTTGCCGTTGCGATCAAGGGTGATCTCGCAGCCGATGATCGGTTGAATGCCCGCTGCGGCGCAGGTGGTCGCGACCTCAAGCGCACCGAACAGATTGCCGGTATCGGTGACCGCCACCGCGGGCATGCGTTCGGCCTGGCACAGGGCGACCAGCTCCTTTGTCGGGATCGCCCCGGCCGATAGCGAATAGGCGGTGTGAACCCGGAGATGAACAAAATCGGCGAGCGGCATGTCCGTACCATCGCACGAGCTGCCGCAGATTTCAGCCGTGGTAGTGACACCCCCACTTTGTGGTCTCGCCGGGGCTCGGCCTGGTTCACGTTCGATCGTGTGCGCGGCGAATCGCGGGCTCAAGCAAACGTCCTCAACCGCCCGTCTGCAAGCCCGACGATGCGGTCGAGGCGGCGGGCGAGATCAAGATTGTGCGTCGCGATCAGGGCCGAGAGGCCGCTATTGCGAACCAGGTCGAGGAGTGTCTCCAACACACTCTCGCCAGTTGCGTGATCGAGGTTGCCGGTCGGCTCGTCGCCGAGCAGGATCTTAGGGTCGTTGGCAAGCGCGCGGGCAATCGCGACGCGCTGCTGCTCGCCACCCGAGAGGCGCGCCGGGCGATGCCCGGCACGCGGCGCAAGGCCGACCTGTTCCAGGAGACCGGCCGCCTTTTCTTGTGCCTGCCGGCGTGGCACCGCGGCGATCATCTGCGGCAGCATGACGTTTTCGAGCGCCGAGAATTCCGGTAGCAGATGATGGAACTGGTAGACAAAGCCGATTTCCGAGCGGCGCAGCAATGTCCGCCGTTCGTCATTAAGGCGGGCGCAATCCTGGCCGCCGATCAGCACAGCCCCGCCATCCGGACGCTCTAACAGGCCGGCGATGTGCAGCATTGTCGACTTCCCCGCGCCGGATGGTCCGACCAGCGCCACAATCTCGCCCGGCCGCAAGACAAGGTCGATCCCGTTCAAAACCACGAGCTCGGTTCCCGCCTGCCTGAAGACGCGGCGGACCCCGCGCAGCTCAAGCACCGACGATGGGATTTCCGCGCTCACTCGTAGCGCAGTGCCTCGACCGGGTCGAGGCGCGCCGCGCGCCAGGACGGATAAAGCGTGGCAAGAAATGAGAGGACGAGCGCCATGATCACGACGGCTGCAACCTCGCCCGAATCGAGGCGCGCCGGGATGCGGGTGAAGAAGTAGATTTCGGCCGCGAACAGATCGGTGCCGATGACTTTTTGCAAGGCTTGCCGGATCGCCTCGATGTTGCGGGTGAAGACGACGCCGAGGAGCAGCCCGGCGACCGTGCCAACGACACCTATGCTGGCGCCGCTCAGCACGAAGATGCGCAGGATCGCGCCGCGTGAGGCACCCATCGTGCGCAAGATCGCAATATCCCGACCCTTGTCCTTCACCATCATGATCATGCTCGAGATGATGTTGAAAGCGGCGACGACGATGATCAGGGTCAGGATCAGAAACATTACGTTGCGCTCGATCTCGACGGCGTTGAACAGGCTCGAATTCGCCTGCTGCCAATCGACGATCCGCACATGACCGCCGAGGGCGGCGGCGATCAGCCGGCGATCCTCGCGTACCCGATCGGGATCGGCGACGAAGACTTCGAGGCTGGTGACCGTGTTCGGCAGGCGAAAGAACAGTTGCGCCGCTTCGAGCGGGACAAAGATGAAGCTGTTGTCGTATTCGTACATGCCGACATCGAACAGTGCCACGACACGGTAGGTTTTGATCCGCGGCATCGTGCCGAAGGCGGTGGCGGTCCCCTGCGATGAGATTATCGTGATCGGACCGCCGACGGCGAGCCCGAGCCGGCGCGCCAGCCGATCGCCGACAGCCACCCCATCATCGTCGAAATCGGCGAGCGATCCCTGCACGATATGGTCCGAGACGAGGGGGCGCCGCCGCAGATCCCCCGGGCGGATTCCGCGCACCAGCGCGCCCGCGGCGCCGATCTCGGTTGTGGCCATTACCTGACCCTCGATCAACGGCGTGACGCCTGTAACGCCAGGGACTTGGCTGACTTTTGTCGCCTCCGCGTCGAAATCGGCAACCGGACCGGCTTGGGCGTAGACCCCGAGGTGGCCGTTGAGACCGAGGATGCGGCCGAGCAGGTCGGCGCGAAAACCGTTCATCACCGACATGACGATGATCAGCGTGGCAACCCCGAGCGCGATCCCGAGCAGCGAGAAGATCGCGATGACCGAGACGAACCCTTCCTGCCGTCGCGCCCGCAGATAACGAAACGCGACCATCCGCTCGAATGCGCCGAAGATCACGCAGGCGGCGCTTTGCTCAAGTCGCGGTCACCCGGTCGAGCGCCGCTTCTACGGAGACGTCCTGTCGTTCCCCCGAGCGGCGGTGTTTTAGCTCGACCGTACCGGCGGCGATCCCGCGCGGCCCGATGACCAGCTGATCGGGAAGGCCGATCAAATCCATCGTTGCGAATTTCGCGCCGGGCGACTCGTCACGATCGTCGTAGAGCACCTCAATGCCGGCGCCCCGCAGTTTGGCGTAGAGGTCCTCGGCGAGGTTGCGGCAACGCGCATCGCCCGGACGCAGGTTGATCAGCCCGACACGGAACGGGGCTACGCTTTGCGGCCAAATGATCCCGGCATCGTCATGGTTCGCCTCGATCAGAGCGCCCACGAGGCGAGACACGCCGATGCCGTAGGACCCCATTTCAAGCGCCATCGGATCGCCGTCTGGGCCGGCCACGACCGCGCCCAGCGGCCGCGAATATTTGGCGCCGAAATAGAAGAGTTGGCCGACCTCGATGCCGCGTGCGGTAACGAGCTCTTCGGGCGGGACGGGACAGGCTTCCGGCTTGTGCACCTCGTCGGTCGCGGCATAAAGGCTCGTCCACTGCCGGAAGAACGGCTCGAGGTCCCTGCCGTAATCGACCGATTCCACCGGAATGTCGGTGTCGAGCCAGGCGCGGTCGCAATAGACCTCGCTCTCTCCGATCTCGGCGAGGATGTGAAATTCGTGACTGAGATCGCCGCCGATCGGCCCGGTATCGGCGCGCATCGGGATCGCCTTCAACCCCATCCGCGCAAAGGTGCGCAGATACGCGACGAACATCTTGTTGTAAGAGTGCTTCGCCCCGGCCGCGTCTATATCGAAGCTGTAATTGTCCTTCATCAGGAACTCGCGCCCGCGCATCACACCAAAGCGCGGCCGCACCTCGTCACGGAACTTCCATTGTATGTGGTAAAGGTTCTTTGGCAGGTCTCGATAACTCTTGATCGAGGCCCGGACGATCTCGGTGATCTGCTCCTCGTTGGTCGGCCCGTAGAGCATCTCGCGGTCGTGACGATCGCGGACGCGCAGCATCTCGTTGCCGTAATCGTCGTAGCGCCCGCTCTCTCGCCACAGCTCGGCAGGCTGGATCGTCGGCATCAGGATTTCCTGGGCGCCGGCGCGGTCCTGCTCCTCGCGGACGATCCGCTCGACCTTCCTGAGAACGCGCAGACCGAGCGGCAGCCAGGAATAGATGCCGGCGCTCGACTGCCGGATCATCCCGGCACGCAGCATCAGCCGGTGCGAGACGATCTGAGCCTCGCTCGGGTTCTCGCGCAACACGGGCAGAAAGTATTCGGAAAGCCGCATCGAACCTAACCCCGGGATAGGGCGCCGCACTCTAGGCAAGACACGGTCACCTGTCCATCGAGGCCGCTGGCGGTGATCCACTATAGTTAAAATTCACGTGACCGCCGGGCGGCGGACGCGTAAGATCGCTAATTCGCGCGAGTAAACGCGCTGGCCGAGTTTAGGGAGTTTCGAACGCCGCGGAGAAGGCAGGGCATCGCCCTGCCTTCTCAATTTTTGGACCAGCAGCGAGACATCGCCTGATCACCCGATTATGTTTCGCCTTGCTTAGAGCGAGCGGGCCGGACGCCGGCTGGGATAGAAAAGGACGAAATCGGAGAACACGCATGGCGGTTAGTCGCGGATCACATTTCTTTATCAATCCTGGGCCGACCAACATCCCGGACCGCATATTGCGGGCGATGGATCGGGGGGCGATCGACTTCACCGGCGCCCAATTTCGCGGCATCGCGGAAGAGTGCTTTGCCGGCCTGAAGCGGGTGTTCAAGACCGACGAGACGATCCTCGCCTATGCCGCATCCGGGCACGGCGCGTGGGAAGCCGCACTCGTCAACCTATTCTCTCCCGGCGACAAGCTACTGGTCGTTGAGAGCGGTTTTTTCTCGCTCAACTGGGGAATGCGAGGCGAAGCCTTCGGTCTCGAGGTCGAGACCCTGCCGAACGATTGGCGGACCGCCGCCGATCCGGCCAAGCTCGAAAGCCACTTGCGCGAGGACCGCGCGCACGCGATCAAGGCCGTGCTGGTGGTGCACAATGAGACCTCGACCGGGGTCGTCAACGACGTCGCCGCCTTGCGCCGCGGGATCGACGCTGCCCGGCACCCGGCGCTGTTTCTCGTCGATACGATCTCGTCCCTGGCGTCGATGGACTTTCGCATGGACGAATGGGGGGTCGACGTCGTCGTCGCCGGCTCCCAAAAGGGGCTTATGCTGCCGACAGGCATGGCGTTTACCGGGATCAGCGCCCGCGCGATCGCCGCCACCGCCGAGGCCAAGCTGCCGCGCGTCTATTGGGACTGGCGGCGGCTGCTCGGCGGAACCTCGCAATCCGTCTGGAACGGCACCGCGCCGGTCCACTTCTTCTATGGGCTGCAGGAAGCGTTGCGCATGCTTGAGGAGGAAGGGCTCGACGAGGTCTTCGCACGGCACCATCGTCTCGCCGAGGCAACGCGGCGCGCGGTGCGTGCCTGGCGCCAGAACGACGGACCAGAGATCTACGCTATCGACCCGCGTGCCCAGTCCGATTCGATTACCTCTGTTCAGCTGCCCGAAGGCTACGACGCGGACCGGACGCGTCAGGTCTGCCTCGACAAGTTCAACGTCTCGCTCGGCGGCGGGCTCGACCGGTTGCGTGGCCGGATCATCCGCATCGGCCATCTCGGCGATTTGAACGAGCCGATGATTCTCGGCGCTATCGCCGCTGTCGAGATGGCGCTGGAGCTGACCGGCGTGCCGCACGGCCGCGGCGGCGTGCAGGCGGCGATGGATTACCTCGTTTCAGGGGACTGACGGGGCCGGATATCGCTGCCCCGCGTCGCTGCGGACGGCGCAGAGTTCGGAGGACCGGCGGTGCTGATCAGTCGTTGACCGGTCGCATGGACCCGGCGAGTTGCGGCGACCGCGACGCAGAGCAAGAACTCGCTCGCGCGGTCGTGCGTGATGCTGCGCGCCGGTATGTGGCGAGCCGCCGCCCTCGTGTCGACATCTTCATCGGCCGCCATTTCACCCTCGCCGGCAGCCTCGCGCTGCATCGTCATGCTTTGGGTTGGGATCTGGTGCGGGCGCCGCTCAACCTCTTTCTGACGGTACCGGCCCTCGCCGCCAAGCTCGCGAGCCGAGCGGCACAGCACGCCGGCCGTGAGGGGTTCGCGAGGTGGCTCGCCGGTCGCCGTCTGCTGCTCGAAACAGATCTGGCGCGCGAGATCGAGTGGTTGCTGACGACCGAGCTGCTCGAGATCCCATGCCGTCAACGCGCCCGCGCGTCGTCTCGAGATGCGCTTGCGGACACGGTTCTCGCCGATCCTAGGGTCGCCGTTCGTCTTGCCGCGCCACCCGGCAGCGGGTGCGAATTCCAGGGCCGGGTTGTCGCGGCGATCCAGAGCTACATCGGCTCGCGCGTGGCGACAGCCGAGATCGCAACCGGGATCGCCGCGACCGGCCTTGGTGCGCTCGCGGTCAAGCAGGCAACCCCCGGTCTGATGACATTGGGCTCGGCTCTTGCCACAGCAATCGCGCAACAGAATGCGATCGCCGCTTTCCCGCTCGGCGCTGGTCTGGGCGGGCTGTGGTACGGCTGGTTCCCGGCCGCTGCGAGCCCCGGCGCGCTCGCCGCCACAATGGGCGGAGTCGTCATGGGCGGCGCGGTGTTGGCCGCCTTTTCGGGAATCCTTACCGATCCGCTAAAAGCCTTTCTCGGTCTGCACCGGCGGCGGCTGCTGCGCCTCCTCGGCGAACTTGAACGCGCGCTGTGCGACGAGGACGGCGGGCGCGTTGCGATGCGCGACCACTACGTCGCTCGGCTGATCGACCTCCTCGATCTCGTCGCCGGTGCGTGGCGGGTCTCCCGCGGCTGAGATTGCGCGAGTGGCGGCGCATTGGTATAAACGCGCGCTTTTGAGGGCGGTACGATGAAAGAAGGCATTCACCCGGACTATCACGAGATCACGGTCGTGATGACCGACGGGAGCTCCTACAAGACGCGTTCGACTTACGGCAAGGCAGGCGACACGTTGCGCCTCGACATCGACCCGAAGTCGCATCCGGCGTGGACCGGAGGGCAGCAGCGGCTGGTTGACACCGGCGGCCAGCTCGCCCGCTTCAACAAGCGCTTCCAGGGCTTTGGCATCAAGCCTTGAGAGTCTGCTCAGCCTACCCCTTGACCCTCGACTGACGCCCACCATCTAAATCTCGTGCGGTCGCCATCTTGGGACTGCACGCGTTGAAACCGGCACTTGGCTACCATAGCGGGTGCCAGATCCATATTGCTCAAAGGAGGATGTGGTCATGGATCGTTTCGATTTCTCTCCCCTGTTCCGCTCGACGATCGGCTTCGATCGTCTGACGCGTTTGGTCGATGCGGCGGCCCGTGTCGACAACGCCGCTCTCGCCTACCCGCCCTACAACATCGAAAAGACCGGAGAGGACGCCTATCGCCTGACGATGGCGGTTGCCGGCTTCTCGCCCGACGAGATCGATGTCACCGTGCACGAGAACTCGCTGCTCGTGACCGGCAAGGCGAAACAGGAAGACGAGAACGGCCGCTATCTTCATCGCGGCATCGCCCGGCGCGCATTCGAGCGGCGCTTCAGCGTCGCCGACCATATCAAGGTCGTCGGCGCGAGCCTCGTCAACGGCATGCTGCATGTCGACCTCGTGCATGAGGTGCCCGAGGAGGCCAAGCCGCGCAAGATCCAAATCGGCACCGGCGAGCCGCAGGTGGTCGAGCAGAAGCAGGCCGCCTAACCGATCGCTACCGCGAACCGTAGGATAACAAACGCCCCCGGTCCTCCGGGGGCGTTTTGCGTTGCGGAGCAAGCACTGGCTCAAGTCCAGCCCGCGCCACTTAAACCAAGCCACCGGCAGAAGCGCACTCAGCGCGATTGCGGCAAGCCCGTAGGGATAGCCCCACGACCTGTCGTACTCCGGCATGCCTTTGAAGTTCATCCCATACATGCTGTCGATCGGGGTCGGCGGGATGCCGACGACCGAGACGATGGTCAATACCTTGATGATGTTGTTCTGGTCGACATTGATCAGGCCGAGGGTGGTGTCGAGCAGCAGCTGAACTTTGTTGACGTGTGCGCGTCGTAATCGCTGAGTGACAGCACGTTCTGGCGCACCGTATCGAGCCGCGGCTTCACCTCGGGCGGGAGCCAATCGGCAGCGAGGCGCGAGACGCCGGGGACGATCCGGCCGATCCCGGGCAGGCTGTCGCGGATCTTCGATGCGAGATCGCCGCTGTGGCCGACGCGGCGCAAGATGATCCTGAGGTCGGCGCTCTCGCGCGCCGGAGGGCGCCACGCAGCGGGTTCGGTGGCCGGGGTGCGGAACAGCCGGTGAGACAGCGCATCGAGCTCGGCAGCGATGTTTTCGAGAATGTCCGCGGGACGGTCAACGGCGCGCTCAGATAAATCGCGCCGTTTTGATCGCGCAGGCGGCTCGAGCTTTCGATCTCGCTCAACTCCCCGATACTCGGCATGTCGAGGCTGGTGGTCCGCTCAACAAACCCGACCTCGTCCGGCTCGAGCTTGAGCAGATCGATCCAGGCGACCTCTCTCGGCGAGCTCGCTTTGCCGCGGTCGGCCGGCCGTTCTCCGCGTCCGGCGCGGCGTCAGAATCCGCCTAGCTTACCGCGGCGACAATCTCGTTTCCCGGAGAGAGCTTTAGCACTCTGGCAGCCCGCCCTGAGTAACGAGGAAATCGACGATCCGGTCGAGTCCTTCACCGGTCTTCAGGTTGGTGAAGAAAAAGGACCGCGCGCCGCGCATGCGCTCCGCGTCACGCCGCATGATCTCGAGGTTGGCGCCGACCAGCGGCGCCAGATCGATCTTGTTGATGACCAGAAGGTCCGATCGGGTGATGCCGGGTCCGCCCTTGCGCGGGATCTTGTCGCCGGCCGCGACATCGATCACGTAGATCGTCAGATCGGCGAGCTCGGGCGAGAAGGTGGCGGCAAGGTTGTCGCCGCCCGATTCGATCAGCACCAGGTCGAGACGCGGGAACAGCCGGTTCATCTCGGCCACCGCGGCAAGGTTGATAGAGGCGTCCTCGCGGATAGCGGTGTGCGGGCAGCCGCCGGTCT